>Ga0194125_10001070_pt1 | contig 46461 bp, 47 predicted proteins | sample TA2KigC250mmetaG_FD_148626 | JGI IMG/M metagenome (GOLD analysis project Ga0194125, IMG submission 148626) | Freshwater microbial communities from Lake Tanganyika, Tanzania - TA2015034 Kigoma Deep Cast 250m | ecosystem: Environmental > Aquatic > Freshwater > Lake | place: Tanzania: Lake...
GCCCAGGGTCTCCTCTCTGCCCGAATCTGACCTTCTGCCGCAGAATGCGGAGCACTGCCTCATCGATGACCGTCTCAGGGACCCTGCCCTGTCGCACCAGCCTGAGCAGCTTCCTGCCAAAATGGACCGTGAAGGGCATCTCCAGGTCCAGACCAGCGGCGGCCGCTTCGGCACTGTGAATACCCCACATGAAGTCCGAGACCACCAAGCCCTGGAATCCCCACTCACCCTTCAGGATGTCCCGCAGCAGATGGTGATGATGACCGCAGTGGCGTCCGTTCACCTTGTTGTAGGCGCTCATCACCACGGCGGCGCCTTCGTCGACACAGCGCTTGAAATGGGGCAGATAGACCTCTCGCAGCGTCCTCTCGTCCATGCGGACATCAACCTTGAACCGGGAGTTCTCGATGCTGTTGGCCGCAAAGTGCTTCACGCAGGCCATGACGTGCCGCTGGACGCCTCGCACCGACGCCGCGCCCATCTCACCGAGGTGGTAGGGATCTTCACCGTAGGTCTCCTGAGCCCGGCCCCAGGCCGGATGCCTCAGCAAGTTGATGCACACGTTGCCCAGGAGGTTGGCTCCCTGTGACCTGGCTTCGATGCCCATGGCCTCGCCGATCCTCTCCTCCAGGTCGGTATCCCAGGAAGCGCCGCGGGCCATGGAGACGGGGAAGCAGGTGGAATGATAGACCACCACGCCCCGCGGCCCATCGCTGAATCGGATGGCCGGGACGGACAGCCGCCGGTTCTCACCGGCGGGGATGGGCCGCCTTCCGTAGCCCGTGAGCAGCCAGACGATGCCCAGCATCGCCGGCGTATCGCCGGACATCTGCCGCACCTTCTCCTTCAAGGTCATCCGTGCCAGCAGGTGTCTGGCCTTCTCTTCAATCTGCTCCTGGCTGAGAACCGCGTCCGTCTTCAATGCTGTCCCGTCTCCACGGGCCCTCCCGGCACTGCCTTCGTTCTTCATACCAGCGCTCTCCACCGCAGATTATCGCACCTGCGGAATACCCACCACCAGCCCGCAGGCGCTGTCAGCGACTGGTTGACGCCCCCGGCTGCATGTGATATCGTCCCAGGCAGCCAGAGCCGCCGTTGCACAGGGCAGGAAGACAGGACGGGGAGGTACGGACATGTCGGACTTCAGTTGGCAGATAGATGACCCCATACTGGAGAGCATCAACTACGCCAGGGATGACGCTGGCTTCTGGAATGTCTCCATCGCCTTGAAGGAGGCCCAGGCCGGCAGTCTGGCCGCCAACGTGGTCAGCGTCAAGCTGAAGGCCCATGGACAGGACGTGGCCCAGACCCTCTGGCCGGTGGCGGGCTCAAGGCAAGAGGGCCAGGCGGCCGAGACCGTTCTGACCTTCCAGACCGGATCCAAGACCTACCCCCTGAGAGCCAGGGTGGTCATAGCCCTGGCCCAGAAGTGACCACCGGCCGCGCCGCCCGGCATCTGACGGCCGGCCCGCGCGGGTCGGTCCCCATGGACTGATAGGCCTTTCAGCGATAGCGAGACCTGGTTGAGAGGACGCTGGGGTAGAATCCCAGGCTGTCGGCTGTGGCTGCGAGTCTGCCCTGCCGCGCGACCGGACTGGGGAAGGAGGCAGCATGGGAGAAGTCATTGTCCTCTCGGTAGGCGAGGATTGCCGGGTCGCCGGCCTGCTTCAGGGATCCATTTCATATGCCGGCATGCCCCATGAGGGGGCCTTCTCCATAGTGCACAAGAAGGAGATCGGCGGACAGTACGCCTACAACCTCTTCTATCCCCGGTACGTCCGCAGTTTCACCCTCGGCGGCGTCAACTTCCTGGTTGAGGATGTCACCCCGGAGGAGATCGCCTTCCGCATGGAACAAGGTGCTCTGAACGGGACCAGGCGGGGCACTCCCGAGGCCGTCCACGCCTAGTGTAGTGCTTCGCAGATATCGTTGTGGGTGGTTGTGCCACGCCACCCCAGCCCTGGATCCCGCATCAAGTGCGGGATGACATCTATGTCGGGTCTGGGACCCGACATCCACCCAACACACGACAGTCAGTCTGACGAACTGCTGGAGACACTGCACTCGCATCTCTCTTCACTCTCCGGCTGTCCCCTCTGGCGTCGGTACACCATAGTCCCGCCTTTCTTCCCCACACCCCATCCCGTATAATTCTCGCTGGGCTCACGGTGCAGGCCGGGTTCGCCGGATTGCCTGCCTGGAAGCCGCAGCAACCAAATGTCGACAAACCGCGCTGGGGGCCCGGCAGCAGGATCAGTGCGCAGAGCGATCATGGCAACGGTCGCCCTGGCCCTAGCGCTCATCTGTATCCCCACGCTGGGCTGCGCCCAGAGGCCGGCCATCGAGTGGCAGGCTTTCTTCGACGGCCTGGGGGAAGCCCTCTCGGTGCACCAAACGCCGGACGGCGGATACCTCATCGGGGGCTCTCAGTGGCTCCTCAAGACCGACCCGCTTGGTGCCGAGGAGTGGAGGGAGTACTTCAGAAGCGAATACGTCCACTCCATGGCACAGACGGCTGATGGGGGCTGCGTCGTCTCCGGTTGGGCAGTCTCCGAAGAATTGGGTGGTTCGGCCACATGGCTGATGAAGCTGGATGCACACGGGAAGAGGGAATGGGAAAGGAATCTGGGCCCTGGCTACGCGTCGTCAGCGCAGCAGACCACTGAAGGAGGCTACATCGTCGGGGCCTATGCCTCCTGCCCCGTCGTCGTTCTGGAAGGCGGTCAGCAGTGCGATATCCGCCTGGTCAAGCTCGACTCCGCCGGAAACACCGAGTGGGCGAAGACCCTCGCCAGACCGGACCGGTGGTCCCGAATGCAGCAGTCGGAGCTGTCGGTCCGACAGACCTCGGATGGCGGGTACATCGTTCAGCCCACCAACGGCACTACCGATTCACGCCTCATCAAGACCGACTCAGCCGGGAATGAGGAGTGGACGAAGACCTACGAAAACATGAGAACCACCAGTCCGGTGGAGCAGACTGAAGATAGCGGGTACGTCTTCCTGGCCAGCGAGGTGCTTCCCAAGACCGGTGAGTTCGTGGGCAGGAACTGGCTGATCAAGACCGACCCAGCGGGTGAGATGGAGCGGCTGAAGCTCTTCAACTACGAACACGGCTGGTCGGTCCAGCCCACGGCTGACCGCGGCTACATCGTTCTTGCCAGCAAGAAGGAGACCGGCTCGCTGCTCATCAAGACCGATTCCAGGGTCATGGAGGAGTGGCAGAGGGTCTATCGCGCCAGCGAGGGGGAGAGCGTTCAGTGTGCCCGGGAGACATCAGACGGGGGCTACATCGCGGCCGCGGTCGTGTGCCCTGAGGGTTCTCCGTCCATTCCCTACGACTGCCGCATATGGCTGGTCAAGATAGCCGGCTCTGCGACGAAGTAGTGCCCGGTCCCCACATAGACACCAGCGCCCAAGCTATCCGGGAGATGCGCAACCGCTTCGTGATCGCGCCGGGTGGGGTTGCGGATATGCTATAATAATAAGGTTGGGCTGGTGGTTTACCCTCCTTTGGTGGCAACCCCTGCCACACCCACCAGCCCTTCCCTGCAATTAGCTTCCGTCCGTGCTCCTTCTGAGTGTGTACCACATGCGCTCAAGCCCTGTCAAGCTCGGCACAACACATCACACCCGCAGGTTACGGCACGACCGACTGCGCCCGGCAGGCCGGCACGCCGGGGTGATCCCCGCGTCGCTTCGCCTCGACCACTGAACGCACCCCTCCCACCACGTGTCCCGATGGTTCTCCTCCCATACGGTCTCTTTCGAGCGCTTTGGGTCAGAATATCTGGCCATTTAGGCCTTCACCAGGCCGGGGATCCTGTGCACAATTGAGGGCAGCACGGGGGGGCAGGTTGGAGAGGTGCTCCAATGCGTTCGCAGCAGGCCATTGAGCAGAAGCTGGAGAGACTCAAGCTAGCGCTGGACGCCCACCAAACGCAGATCGCCAGGCTGGGACAGCAGGACCCCGAGTTGCTGGCATTGCTCCGGGCAGAGCAGCACATGCTGCTTACCGAGATCCAGACCCTGACTTGGGTGCTGGCCACTCCGCGGGACCGGCAGGAGCCAGCCTACCAGAGCCGGCTGGACCATCTTCCCGTTCTGGATAATCTGCGCGTCGGTGCCGGAAGATAGCAGCCGTTGGGAAGCCAGCGACTGACTTGATCTGGCGCTTCCGGAATGCCGGGTCACGGCATTCAGGCCGTCGCGTACCTGGGGACCCCGCCGGCGGCGGCTGACACCGCCATTCTCCCGCTCTCCACCAGGTGCTCCACATGGGCCTTGATTTCCTCCAGGGCCAGGATGAAGTCCTCGGTGCCCAGATGGTCAATGCTCGGCGCTTGAATCAGCTCCGGGTGCTGGAGGTAGTAATCCCTGGTCAACTCATACAGGTTCTTCCCCTGGCCGCAAACCTGGCACAGTTCATCCAGGCGGCGCTGATGAAAGACCCTGATCTCCTCTGATCTGTCCTTGATGGAGCGGATGGTCTCTTCATGGGCCGGCAGGCCCAGTTCGAAGCCCAGACCGGCCACCTTGGTCAGGGACTGCAGATAGACCTCCAGTCCCACCCCGCTCCAGCCGCTCTTCGGCACCTGATGTGGCGTTGTGATGGACAGTAGATGGTCTCCCAGGAAGAGGAAGGGGCCGCAGCCGATGCAGATGTGGCCCGGGGTGTGCCCGGGGGTGTGATGCACGGTGTAGCCGCTGATGATCCGATCCAGGTCGTGCACCTCTGTCAGTTGGTAGTCCTCCTGGCAGAATCTCAGGTGATCGTAGTCATACATGTCGCTGAAATCCAGGTCGCAGCCCGCTTCCTCGCTCAGACTGCGGATGTGCCTCTTCCAGGCCAGGTACTCGCCGTGGTAGTCCCTGATGATGCTGGTGTCCGGCGGCCCCATGTACAGCCTCTTCCCCTTCAGCCCAGGGTGTTCCAGCATGCCGAAATGGTCTCCGTGCCCGTGGGTGACGATGATGCTGGCCACGTCGGCCATGCTCACGGGCTCGCCGAACTCACCGGCTATGGTGGCAAAGCCCTTCTCCAGATCGCTCCTGCCCGTGTCGCTGTTGAAGCCGACGTCTATCAGGGTGGCTTCGCTGTCAATCACCAGATAGACGTTGGTCACGTGGCCGGGGAAGCTCTCCACCGGTATCCGGTAGGCCCGGACCCCACCCCAGGCATACCTGATGACTCCGTCAATCTGCATCTCCTGCGCCGGCCGATGGCCTTCGTTACTGTTCATGCGATAGCGCCGCCTCCTCGATAAACAACTCCCAATTGTATGCTCACTCACCCTTCTTGAGCAATTTCGACGCCGCCGGAGGGCTTTGACAGCCCCCGACGAGGCGTGCTAGGCTGGGCCCTTCCGCCGGCCTGCCGGAACGGCCGCCAAGACCATGCGGTGACCCGGCCGGCTGCGCCCCGCGGGACGCCTTGGGAACAATGAGAAGGACCGGCGTCTTCTATCACGAGATCATGAGGAATGATCATGCCCCCATGGACATGGACATCGGCAAGGGGTTCGATGCCATCAAACGGGAGGGCCTCCTTGACGGCCGGGGCGCCGTCCTCTTCGAAGCCACGCTTGTCTCCGAGGACCTGGTTCTCCGGGTCCACAGCGGGGAGTGGCTGGCCCAGGTGAGGCGGGAGGGCTACTGGGAGGTGGCCCTTCACTCCGCCGGGGCCGTCGTCGGAGCCTTCGACAGGGTCCTCTCCGGCGAGCTGCACAACGCCCTGGCGCTGGTCGGCATCGGGGGCCACCACGCGCACCGGGACTTCGCCTATGGCGGCTGCTACATCAACCACGAGGCCATCGCCGTCGCCTGGGCCAGGGCCAACAAGAGGGGGACGCGATTCGCCATAGTGGACACCGACACCCATCACGGGGACGGCACCAGGGATCTCTTCGCCGGTGATGAACAGGTCCTGCATATCTGCTACTGCGGCTATGGGGGAGGGGAAGGCAGGAACGGCGTCTGCTTCCCCCACGCTTCGGACGACGAGGATTTCCTGCGCAGGTTCGCGGCAGAGGTGCCTCCCCTGATCAGCGACTTCCGGCCCGAGCTCATCCTGTGGTTCTGCGGACTGGACACCCACAGGGACAGCTACGGGACCCGGAAGCTGACCAGGGACTGCTACACCGGCCTCTGCCGGATCCTGACTCAGACCGCCGAGGACGTCTGCCGGGGCAGGCTGGTGGTCCGCGTCGGCTGCAACGCCCCTTCGCGGGTGGCCGCCAGCGTGCTTCCCGCCATGGTCCGAGTCCTCGCCGGCGGCTAGCCACCGGCAACGGGTCGCCGTCCCTGCCAAGGCCAGTGTCTCCCGGGCTCCACTGCGCCGCAGACACTGCGCCCCAATGCGGGCAGTTCTGTTGGCCGGGATTGTGGCCGCCTGCCCCCGGAAATGAAGAGAGGGAGCGGATAACCACCGCTCCCTTCTTCGGTTCTGGCGAGGTTGCGTTCCCTTACTTCACTTCGATGCGCTTGCTCTTGGCCGTCTCGGCCTTGGGCAGCCTTATCTCCAGGACCCCGTTCTCGAACGTGGCCGAAGCCTTCCCGGAGTCAACCGGGAACGGCAGTGAAAGCGTCCGGGTGAACTTGCCGAAGTGCCTCTCCCGCAGGTAATAGGTCGCTTCCTTGGCCTCCTCTTCCGCCTTCTTCTCAGCCTCGATCCGCAGGACGTCCCCGTCGACAGTGATCTCGAATCCTTCCTTGCCCACGCCCGGAAGCTCGGCCTTCACCACCAGGTCATCCCCGGTTTCATGGACATCCAGGCTCAGGTAGTGTCCCCCTACCGGCTCCCAGGTCGTCCACAGGCCGTCAACCATCCTGTCGAACTCATCAAGGAAACTTGGCCGTCTGATTATCAGGCTCGTCATCGCCGCACCTCCTTTCCTTCAAACTCTGAGTCTGATTCTATCCGTTCCGGTAGCGGCTAGAAGCGACTTTTGTCACCCCGAGGCCAAGCCTTCGACTCCTTCCGGTGAGCGTGAAACAGCGAAGGAATCCGGTCTGCCAAGGGAATCCGGAGCGCCCCGTCGACTAAGTCAGTGAAAGGAGGTGGCATAATCCAGAGATAGGACACTGAAGACACAATAGGAGACGCAGAACCACCGCCTGTATTTGGTCACTTGGGCTGTGGGGAGTCAATAGTGAAACCGACCTTGAAAGGTCGGTTTCTCGTTTTCTGGTGTGCTTTGAGCAGTGATCAGCCCATGTTTCCTGCACGTGCAGAGACCCCCAGGGGGGGTGTTTGACATCGGATGTGCCGCGGTGGAGTCCGCACCAACCGGCGTTCTCCCCCGGTAAGTCAATGGGTCAGAACAACGCGGAGAAGAAAGGGGGTGAGAAATGATGAAGATGAAGAAGACATTCCCAGTCGTCCTGGCAGTGGTCATTGCCCTCGGAGCCCTGTTCCCGGTCATCCTGCAAGCTGGCACAGCCTCTGCATGCCATCAGGGTCTGACGCCCGGCTACTGGAAGAACCATACGGATCAGTGGGCAGGCGTATCGCCCAACTCCTGCTTCCACTGCGTCTTCGGTGTTGGCCCCAGAAAGCCGCTTATCGACGTACTTCGGACGGGTGGTGGCGGCGAGAAGGCCCTCGGCCGGCATGCGGTGGCTGCCCTGCTCAACGCGTACAGATTCCAGCCGGACTGGTATAGTCCCTGGTGGGTCAAAGAGAGAGTCCGATACGCCTACAGCAGTGGCAACTTCGAAGCCGTGAAGAACCAGTTGGAGGCGCTCAACGAGCTGGGCGAATAGGAGATCCAGGAAACCGGCCGATAGCTTCTGCACCGAGGCTGCCGGTCAAACAGGACGACTCAGGCACGCTCTTCGGGCCATGCAGGAACTGCATGGCCCGAATCCTTTTCTCAGAGGTTCGCCTCTGGCAGACTCCCCGAACGCCCCATATTGACAGGGCCGGGCTCCGGCTGGTATCGTCCCAGGCAGCTTCAGCCCCAGGCGGCTCCCACGGGCGGAACGCCAAATCTGTGGAGGTGAGATCCCATGTCCTGCTATTTCCGCCACATGAAGGACATCCTGAGCCAGGCCGGCGTCATGGTCACACCGGAGAACAAGAGACAGATCGATCAGTTCTTCCACAAGCTGACCGGTGTTGACTACAAGGACTGCCCGGCCGCCTGGAAGAAACTGAAGCAGGACGTACTGGCCGACGAAAGGAAGCGGCGTGATGTCGTCCGGAAGCTGAAGTCCACCATCGGCTGACGCGGGCCTGGCCAGCCACGGCAGCCCTTCAGGCCAGGAAGCGCCTCAGGAAGAGCTCAACAGTGATCACGCGCATCAGCCGGTAGGAGGCATTGATCCTGGCCGCCTCATGTTCCCTCATGAGATAGCCCACGTAGGCCTGATCAATGTACTCCCGGGAAAGAGAGCCTTCGCTCAGAAGCATGTCCGTGAAGTAGCGCTTCCAGGAATCGTTCTCCCGGAGCCAGCCACCGTGGTCCACATAGTCGGCTATGTTGCGCAGGCGCACCCTGCCTCCGGACAGCCTCCAGACCAGCTCGCCCCGCGTCTCGCGTGAATACCACCGATAGGCCTTTCCCAACCTCCACAGTAACAGCGGAGCGCTGGCGGGCATCATGATCTTGTTGTAGGTAATCCCGGCCAGCTCCGGCGACAGCCTCATGATCACCTGACGGTGGATCCGGTGATTCAGGCGCTTCTCCGGAGGAATCCTGAAGATGGCGTCGAACAGGTCGTTGTCGATGGCGGGGAACGATACCTCCACCAGGTCCCGCAGAGGGACATGCCAGGATGACGCATAGCCCACGCAGGTGGCCACATAGAACTCGTCATATGTAGTGCTGGGATCGGCGTGGCTGAGCTTGTCAAACTCCGCCCTGACCACGCCGGCAGGCACTTCCCCGGCCAGACCGTGGTACTCCGGCCTGAACAGCTTCATCAAACCGTCATCGCCGAAGAGCCTCTTGTTCTTCAGGACAACGGACAGCAGTTCCTCCTTGCTTCCGGGCTGGATGAACTTGTTGCTGAGGTGGCTGGCACCCAAAGTGCGGTCCAGCACGAAGCCATCGAAGACCACATCAACTTCATTCCTGGCCTGCCGGTGCACCGGATGCAGGAAGCTCCCCTCGATGTGGTTCCTGCCGTCGCTCAGCCAGACCAGGTGCTCCGCGTTGTCCAAGATCATCTCCGGCGTGAGCTCCATGAAGCGGTGCCGGGTGCCGCACTTCTCGGCCACCTTCCTGGCGATGGCTATCTGGTCACAGTGCGACGGACCGTAGCTGTAGGTGGCCATCTCCCTCCGCTTGCCAGGATCGGTGGCGGCCAGAACGGTCCGGCAGTCCAGCCCCCCGCTGACCGACACCCCGTAACGGAGGGGCTCTTTCACCCGCCGGGCCATGGCCGTCCTGAAGGCCTCGGCCACCTGCTCCACCATCTCTCCCTCTGAGAGACTGCGGTCGGGCTGATACCGGAACTGCCAGTACTGGCTCACCGAAAGCTGGCCCTCACTGTAGGTCAGTACGGAAGCCGGCGGCAGAATGTGAATCCGCTTGAACAGGGTCCGGTCGGCCCAGAACTCACCGAAGGCCAGATAGCTGACCAGGGCCTCGGTATTCAGTTCCCTCGTGAAGCTGGCCTGCTGCAGGATGGCCTTGGCCTCGGGGGCGAACAGCAGGGCCCCCTCATGAACCGCATAGTAGGTCCGGACTAGGCCGAACCTGTCGTTGGCCAGGATGACCTTCTTCTGCTTCAGGTCGCAGATGAGCAGCACGAAGGCCCCGTTCAGTTTCTCCAGGAAGGAGAGTTCCTGTTCCTCATAGAGATGGAGGCAGAACTCCGGATCGCTGTTCAGGGTGAAGCGGTGTTTGGGCTCCAGACGCCTCTTCTCTTCCTCATAGCCATAGACCCGGCCCTCCATGAAGAGGCAGAGGCTCCGGTCTTCATTGAAGACCGGCTGGGGCTGGGGATTGAAGATGCCCAGGTGCACCCTGGCGGCGTGGAAGGGAGGGTCAACGTACCTGTCCGTGCGGTACCACTCCTCGTGCTTGATGGCGCCGACCATGCGGTCGAGAAGCTGCTCATCGCGGCTATGGCTGGATACGTATCCCACTATTCCTGGCATCTGATCACCTCTGCCCCACGTGTGAAGACGACTGGGATCCGAACACTGCCCCGTCCTTCATTCTGCAGTCTACGACCGTCCGCTATCGTCGTTGTCTCAATCTCAAGCGGAGGGGTCACCAAGTCCTCACACCTCTGCCATGGCAACCACACCGCACGAACTCCCTCCAGGGAGCTGACATGGCGAGAACCGACCCTGGGACAGACCTGCACAGGCCGATGCCCGGTGCTCGGCGGGGAAGGGTGCCTGTGGAGGGACACGCCGCGGCGCGCCCAACCATCCGCGGGTCAGGCGCGGTCCGGATCATGCCGCGCCCGGTACTCCATGTACCGGCTGATGGCCCGGGCCGCCCGGTAGGCCGAGGGATAGAAGGCCACCCGGCTCTCGGCGCACATCTTCCGGGTGTCTATGAGCGCCTGCAGCCCGATGTCGCTCTCCACCGCCTGGACGATGACCGCCTTGGGCTTGCTCAGGCTGTTGAACGTTTGAAGCGTGCGGTACCTCATCTGGTTGATGTACTGCAGAATGACCTCGCTCTGCAGCGCCTCGATGTCCGGGGCGATCTGCCACAGCAGCATGTCCGCCTCCTCCCACCCATCCAGTATCTGCATCATGGCCGTCCAGTCCCGCGCGTAGTGCCCCGGGTCCACCGGGTTCCTCAGCATGGTGCCCGCGGTGGTCACCGACCGGCCCAGCTCCGCCCGCATTACCTCCGGAATCGCCGGCAGAATCAGTCCCCCCGCCTCGCACTCGTCCGAGGCCCGCACCCCGGCCCCACCACCCACCCCGAACAGCACCGCCCTCCGCGCCCGGGGCAGGGGGAAGAAGGCAAACGTGGTCATCAGGTCCGCCATCTCCTCGACATCCTCCACCCTGATCACCCCGCTCTGCTTCAGAGTGCTGTCCCAGACCGCATCGTCGCCGGCCATGGCCCCGGTGTGAGTGCTGGCCCCCCTCTTCCCTGCCTCAGTGCCGCCCTTCTTGATGATCATAGTCGGCTTCTTCGACGCCGCCTTGGCCAGCACCCTGGCCAGCCCCGTGCCGTCCCTGGTTCCCTCGATGTAGGCCCCGATGATCTCCGTCTCCGCATCGTCGGCCAGGTAGTCCAGCAGATCGATCTCGTCCAGGTCGCTGGCGTTGCCGTAGCTGACCACCTTGCTGAAACGCACCCCCCGCGCCGCGGCGGCCCGGACCAGCAGCAGGGTGTAGCTGCCGCTCTGCGAGATGAAGGCCACGTTCCCCGACTCCCTGGGGAAGTTCGGGCCGTAGGTCATGCCCATTCCGGGACGGTACACCCCCATGCAGTTGGGACCGATGATCCGCAGTCCGCTGCCGCGGGCGATGCTGACCAGCTCCGACTGCAGCGCGGCCCTGTCCGCCAGGCCGGTCTCGGCGTAGCCCGCAGTGTAGAGATGAAGACCCTTGACCCCCTTGGCCACGCAGTCCTGGACCAGTCCCGGCGTGGCGTCGGCGGGGATGATGCAGATGACGTAGTCCACCGGCCCGGGGATGTCGCGCACGCTGCGGTAGACCTTCAGACCGCGGAGCTCGTCGCCCTTGGTGTTGACCGGATAGACCTTGCCCGGGTAGCCCCAGTCAAGCAGCGTGTAGAGGAATATCAGCGTGTGGGCGTTGAAGGAGGTGGAGGGAGCGCCGGGGGCAGACACGGGACTGTCTGTGGCACCGACAACCGCAATGGACCGGGGATTGAAGATGAAGTCGAGTGACATGTACCGCCAACATGATTATACGCAGCCGCCGCGCACCACGGCAAACCGCTGCCGGCCCCGGCACGGCGCGGCCTCTAGCCCCTGTGCTTCTTGCGGTACACGTTCAGGCCGACCACCTCGGTCCGCCCCGGGACGGTGGCGTTGCCCTCGGTAGAGGCGATGATGATGGTCTTGCCCGAGGACGATGGGCCGAACTCCTTGCTGAGGTCCACGGTGATGGTCAGGGTATTGCCGTTCACGGTCATCTCAACGTTCTTCACAGTCAACCTCCGTAGAAGTGGGATTCACCGGACAGCATCCGGCAGCATTCCGGGCCGGGCCCGATCACGCCGGCTCCTGCCCCTACGCAGCAGGCAGTACCAGGCCCCGAGCAGCGCCCCCAGAGCCGCCAGGGTGACGGTCATCTCGCCCGGCGCACCGGGTGCCATCCCCGTTCCCCCACCGCAGACGCCCCCTCCCCCGCCGGCCACCTTGAAGCCACCCACCTTGGCCGCCGTGCCCCACCCGGTGGTCACCGAGACGTCCCTGGCCCCCGGCTCAGCACCAGTGTCGATGGAGATCTCGGCGGTGATCCCGGTGGCGCTGTTGACGGCGAAGCTCTTCACCACGATGCCCGGGCCGAAACTGACAGCGCTTGTCCCCTCGAAGTTGGTTCCCGAGATGGTCACCGTCAGCACCTGCCCCCGCTTGCCGCTGTCCGGGGCCATGTCCGCGATCGCCGGGCTCCTGCCGGTGGTGAAGCTCTTCTCCGCCCCATAGACGGTCTCCGCGCCGCTGGCCCTGGCCTTGCAGTAGTAGGTGGTCCCCGGGGCCAGGCCGCTCAGATCGAAGTAGAAGGTCCCTGTGCCCATCATGGCCTGGACGGTGGTCTCTTGAGAATACGACCCCGCACTGGTCCCCCAGACGAAGGAGACGGCTATGCTGCCGGCCGTCCCCAGGGAAGTCAGATTTCCGTTGAGCCGGGCCGAGTTGGTGGTCACGCTGCTGGCGTCAACGGTGGTCACCATGGGCAACGCGGCGGTGGTCAGACTGCGTTCCATGCCGTAGCTAGTGCCATCGCCTGCCGCCCTGGCCCTGTAGTAGTAGGCGGTGCCGCCGGTCAGGCCGCCCAGGTTGAAGGTAAAGGCCCCGGTGGCGTTCTTCACCTCCGGTGTGGTCTCATTGCCATACACTCCCGGTGACGTCCCCCACTGGAAGGAGACGCTGACGCTGGAGGCGCCGCCCAGAGAGCCCAGATTGCCGTTCAGGGTGGCTGAGATGCTGGTCACCCCGCTGGCGTCACTCGTGGCTACGGTCGGTGGTGCGCCGGTGGTCAGGCTCTTCTCCGCGCCGTAGCCGGTGCCGCTGCCTACCGCCCTGGCCCGGTAGTAGTAGGTCGTGCCGCTGGCCAGGCTGCTCACGGTGAACTGGAAGGTCCCCACGGAGCTCTTCACCTCCGCCGTGGTCTCGAATCCGTAGACCCCCGGCGAGGTGCCCAGCTGGAACGACACGCTGACACTGGAGGCCGTGCCCAGCGAGGTCAGATTGCCGCTCAGGACGGCCGAGGTGCCTGTGATGCTGCTGGCATTGCCGGTGGTCACTGCCGGCGGTGTGGCAGTGGTGAAGCTCTTCTCCGCCCCGTAGCTGGTACCGTCACCCACCGCCTTGGCCCGGTAGTAGTAGGTGGTGCCACCGGCCAGACTGCTCAGGGTGTGTTGATACGCCCCGGTGGAGTTCCTCACCTGGGCTGTCGTCTCGTAGCCGTAGACTCCCGGCAGGGTGCCCATCTCGAAGGACACACTGACGCTGGTATCGGTGCCCAGCGCGGTCAGATTGCCGTTGAGCTGGGCCGAATCAAGGCCGACATTGCTGGCATCGCCAGTGGTCACCGTCGGCGGCGTGGTGGTCGGCGTGGCCGTGGTGAAGGCAACGTCATTGCCGTAGACGGTGCTGTCACCCACCGCCCTGGCCCGGAAGTGGTAGGTGGTCTGCGGGCTCAGTCCGCTCAGCGCGAAGCTGAAGCCCCCGGTGCCGGTCTTGCTCTGCGGCGTGGTGGTATTGCCGTAGCTTGTGGTCAGCCCCCACTGGAAGGACACCTGCACCGGTGATATCGAGCCAAGCCCGGTAAGATTCCCGTTCAGGGTGGCCCCCGTAGTCGAGATGCTGCCCGCTGCCAGGGTGACCACCGACAGGGGCACTTCCGTGCTCAGGCTGGCCTGCGTTGGGATCTCCACCTTGGTTGCCGTGCCGCCTATGCCCAGCTCGCCATACTGGTTCCTGCCCCAACCCCAGAGCGTGCCGTCCGTGCGCCATCCCACGGAGTGGGCGTCTCCCGCGGCGGCAACCAGCCAGTTGGCAGTGCCGATGACCTGGGAAGGGGCCAACACCTTCTCGGAGGAGTATCCCACGCCCGTTTCGGCCTCATAGTTGCTGCCCCAGCCCCACAGCGTGCCATCCGTGTGCAGTCCCAGGCAGTGCACCCTGCCCGGGGCCACCGCCGTCCAGTTGGTGGCACTGCCCACCTGAGTGGGCACAAGTCTGTCCGTCTCGTCGCCCAAGCCCAGAATACCATTGTAGTTGTAGCCCCAGGACCAGAGGGTGCCGTTGGAGCGTATCCCCAGGGAGTAGTGGAAGTCGCCGCCTATCTTGACCCAGTTGTTGTCGCTGCCCACCCGGGTCGGACTGTAGGTCGTGAACTTGTGGCCCAGCCCCAGTTCGCCAGCGCCATTGTAGCCCCAAGCCCAGAGACTGCCATCGGAGCGCAACGCCAACGAGTGGTCCCAACGCCCGGACACCGCCGTCCAGTCGTGGACGCTGTCCACCAGCGCGGGGGCGGTTCTGCTGACATTGTCCCCCAGGCCCAGTTGACCGTATCCGTTGTTGCCCCAGGCCCAAAGGTTGCCATCGGAGGTGAGGCCCAGGGAGTGACTCTGACCGGTGCTCACCGCCACCCAGTTGGTGGCACTGCCCACCCGAGTCGGGGAGGGCACAGAGGAGCTGATATACCCCAGGCCCAGCTGACCGTCGCCGTTCCTGCCCCAGCCCCACAGGGTGCCATCGGCGCGCACCCCCACAGAATGCCACCACTGTGCATCCACAGACTTCCAGTTGGTGGCACTGCCCACCTGGGTCGGGGTCAGTTTCTGATCATAGTTCCCCTGGCCAAGCTGACCGTAGTTGTTGTAGCCCATGGACCACAGGGTGCCATCGGCGGCCACCACCAGGGAGAAGCTGTATCCGCCGGCCAGTGTGGGGGTGGTCACGGCCGGACCCGCGGCCACGAGCTGAACTGTCCCCAGCGACGCCGCAACGGACACCCCCAAGCTGCACAGGACGATCCCGGCAACCATGAGCAGCGTCAACAGCAGCCTGACAGCGGCTGACCGGGCTGTGACATGCCTCATCGGTGTATCGACTTTCCTCCGGGGAATGCCTGTGACGCGCTGACCGGCTTCGGTGGGGGGGGTTGATCAAGCATGCGCCCTGTCCACACAAAAAGCGTTGCGGACAGTAGTATAGGACAGATATTCCACATAAGCAAACAGAACGGCTGCCGCTGCCAGAGCTGACCCACTCCCAGGCACCTATGCCGCGGCAGCTGCTTCGCCTCCAGGACAAGGCGGAGGGTATAATTGCCCGAAAGGGGAGATTGACAACCACCGCCATGAAGAACGGCCTGATTGCTCCCTGCGGTATGAACTGCGCCTTGTGCAGCAGCTATCTGGCTTTCACACACGCAGTGAAGAAGAAGGGCGTAAGGATGCCCTATTGCGCCGGTTGCAGACCGAGGGGGAAGACCTGCGCCTTCCTCAAGAAACGGTGCGATCTGCTGCTCGACGGCCGGGTCGAGTACTGCCATGAGTGCTCCACCTTCCCCTGCCAGAGGCTGCAGCGTCTGGACAAGCGCTACAGGACCTTCTTCAGGATGAGCATGATTGACAATCTCGAATTCATCAAGAGGAACGGGGTGGCTCCCTTCCTCAGGCAACAAATGGAGAAATGGAAATGCCAGAAGTGCGGCGGGGTGATCTGTTGCCACAACGGCATCTGCTTCGACTGCGGGCTGGACGAACTGAAGTCCAGATCGAACCTGTACAGATGGGCGGATGGGTGATCATGCAGTGTGATCTTCTCATGGCAGAGAAAGGGGTCCCATGGATGCGAGCTTACCTTGCCGGGCCGGACGTCTTCTTCCCCAACGCCCTGGAGATCGGACAGGCCAAGAAGGACATCTGCGCTCGATTCGGCTTTGAGGGCGTGTACCCGCTGGATGCCGACTTCTCCGGCTTGCCGGCCCTGCCCGACCCGCCCCAATGGGGCTACCGCAGCTTCGACCTCATGATCGAGCTGATGGACAGCTGCCACCTCATAGTTGCCAACATGACACCCTTCCGGGGCCCCAGCATGGATGTCGGCACCGCCATCGAGATTGGCTACATGCATGGCCGCGGCAAGCCCGTCTTCGGCTACACCAACGTGGCCGCCCACTTCGAGGAGCGGGTGGCTCCGGACGGCTTCCTCGTCGAGCCATTCGGCCTGGTGGACAACTGCATGGTGGAAGGGCCAGTCCACAGAACCGGCGCGAAGGTGGTCAGGGCAGACGTGCCCGCTGACCGGATCTACACCTCTCTCGAAGCCTTCGAGGAATGCGTCCGTCAGGCAGCCGCCCTCATGGGAACGGGCGGACGTTCAACTCCCTGACTTCCGCCAGCGCCGCCGTCAGCATCCCGCAAAAAGAAAGAGCCTCTCCCGCTGAAGCGGGAAAGGCTCACGTCAATCACGGCTCGGCCCCGGTCTCCGTCACGCCGGCCACCATGAAGGGCAGCCGCCTCTACCCCCTGCGGAACAATGACTCCGCGTCCTCGATGTCCACCTCCGCGGTGCCGATCACATACTGTCCGTCCCGGGTGACATCGACATGCATGTACTGAAGGTCCAGGTAGTCCTCGATCTGGACCAGGCCGTCCCGTGCGTATTCGTCGTCGTCGAACTTGACCACGGCCGTGACCTTCAGCGTCTGATCATCCTCTTTCTCCACCGACAACCCCACGGCTTCGTACCCCGCCAGCACGCTGTCGATCAGCCAGTTGTCCGTGTGCACCTCGGTCAGAGTGCCGTCCGGCAGCTTCTTCAGGACATCGGCCACGTCGTTGTCGTCGCCGAGCGAGTCCTCGCCCTCCTTGATCACCCTGATAGTCTCCTCGACAGGCTCCTCACCGCCGATGATGATCAGGTTGTTCATCAGGGCCACCAGTTCATTGCCGTAGGGCTTGGTCCAGACCTCAACGCCCCGGTACTCGTCGTCGGCGTAGTTCTTGTCGTCCAGCTCATGCCCTATCTCAGTCAGGTCGAACTTCCCGCCCAGGAGGGTGAGTGAATCGCCGTAGGCGGCCCAGGTCACGTCACTCCGGTCAATGCCGCGCATGGTCAGGGTGGGTCCGGCGCTGTCCTTCCAGACATCATAGAGGTCGGCCAGATCGTCGTCGCCCCTCAAAGCCCTGACGTCCACATAGACGAACCGGTCGGTATCCCACGGCATCTTGCCTATGGCACTGTCCGCGCCGGCCTTGGAGGCACAGCCGCTGCTCACCACCCCTAGCATCAGCAGGCACGCCAAACCCAAACCCGAGATGATCGCTCTCAGTCTCATCAGTCTCCTCCTTTCGGGTGGTCCCCGAGGAGGACGATACCGAGCCGCCCTCACAGCAGGGCTACAAGTGGCGGCTGCCGGATCACAGATTGTTCACAACACCTCTCGGCAGCGCCACCGGAGGGATTCGCCGGGGATTGCGGAAGGCAGGATACCACCCCATGGCCAAAGACCACCGCTTCATCGTCAAAGGCTCCCACTGGCCCCTGCGGGAGGGCGAACTGGAGCGGGCCAGAACTTGGGGTGCAGAGGCGGCCAGGTCCGCCGCTGCGGCCTGAGTGCCGCACCCACCGGCGTTGCAGGCACCTGCACCTGACGCCAAGAGAGAAGGGGGCTTTCACTGCCCCCTTTTGTTTGGCGCGAGCAGAGCTCCTCGTCCGGCGACTTCTATCGAGGCAGCAATCCCCTGTGGACGATTACCCCGGAGCAAGGGGCCGGTCGGTAGACCCGCCCGGTCAGATGCGGCCAGGCAATCCACAGGCACAGCACTGCCACTCCCACCACCGTTGTCACCGGTTCCGGCACGGCGATCAGTGCCAGAGCCACCACCGGCACCAAGCTTTTCTTCCGCATCAGACGTGTGTTTCTAAGGCATCTCCTCATATTCCGTCCCTGGCCATCAGCCAGGTTTCTCCTTTCTTTCACATGAGCGGACATTGAAGCACTGTCGGCCAGCGTTGTCAATACCCTTAGCGTCTATCGCATCGGATTTATGGCTGCCCAGTCAGCAAGCTGAGATGGGGGTGGTATAATCACGTCACTGGTCCTCACATACCACTGAGCGAGGTGAGAGCAGCATGAAGATCGAGTGTCTCATTTGCCTCAAGGAGACGGCCATCCCCAACAACCTGAACACCCAGAAGTACGACGGGCAGATCACCTGCCGCGAGTGTGGCTCATTGCTGCAACTGAAGCTGGTGAAGTCCAAGGTTGAGCAGTGCAAGATCGTCAGGGTGGGGCACCCCGGCGTCACGCCACAGGGTCCCGCGCTGGCCTCATCAACCCGGCCGTCTCCGGATATCCGCAAGCCGCGCCAGTAGGAGGCACTCATCCCGCTCTCCATTCGTCCGGTCTTCTGTCCCCAGGCTGAGGTTGGAGCGCAGCTGTGATCTCGCCAGTGACATGCTGCAGACGCGTAGCGGACGAAGCTGAGATGGCGGCCGCTTTCGACCTCCGCCGGCAGGTATTCGTTCAGGAGCAGGGGATCTCTGCCGAACTGGAGTTCGACGGCCTGGACGACGAGGCGACGCATGTTGTGGCCGTGCATGGTGACGAAGTCGTCGGCACGGCACGGGTCCGCTTCCTCGCCGGCAGCCAGGCCAAACTGGAGAGAATGGCGGTCTCAAGGCCCTTCAGGCGGAGAGGGATCGGCAGGGAGCTTGTCTCCTTTCTGATCGCGGAGTCCAAGATGAGGCAGGTCAAACACGTCATATTGCATGCCCAGCACGATGTCGTGCCGTTCTACGGGTCATGCGGTTTCGAGGGGGTGGGAACGCCCTTCTGGGAGGCCGGCATCAAGCACCTGAAGATGCAGGTGCAACTCTAGCCAAGGGACCACGGCGAGTCCAGTCCTTCAGTCCCCCAGCACACCTCAGCGCCACCCCGTGCCCCACCCGGAGACTCTTGCTCTTGTGTGTCCCCTCTTGCTCCCCAATCGTTGCCGTCCAGCAGTCCCGATGGTCTGTTCGCGGTCTGATCATGACCACAGCTCACCCCGACGACCAGCCTGCGGGGCCACAGCAACGTCATCAGCCAGGCGGTATGCCGTGGTCTGCCCAAACCCTCTGACACGCGCGTTTCCGATGGGGCTGTTCCCTATCCCATTCCCCCATTCTGCACGGTGTCGCCTATGGATTCAGGCCAAGTCAGGGCGCTTGCAGAACGACGAAATAGAAGTCGCCCCAGACCTTGTTTCCTGCATTGTCGTATAGGGTGACGAGAAGTAGACCATCGGCGCTGTCGACCTCAGCAGTACGCCCTGCACCATTGTTAACGAGGGTCACCAAGGTCGCATAGTCTGCGTAGTGGTAGGTTATTCCTGTAAGTTGAAACCTGAAGGTCTCACCACCCCATGAATAGCCTGAGGCGTTGTACATCTTGTCGTAGTCCAGATGGCGACCGCCCATGGCTACTACCATGTTTGGCCCAGCTGGTCCTTGTATTCCTTGTATTCCCTGTGTGCCCTGCGCACCGGTATCACCTTTGACTCCTTGCGCCCCCATGGCTCCAGTGGCGCCCGTGTCCCCCTTTTCACCCTGCGGGCCTTCTATCCCTTGAGGGCCTTGTGGCCCAGCCTCTCCCCTGTCAACCCACAGGTCCCACCAGTTCGTGTCTGTTGGCAGGTTGTTGGCATTGTTGTCCTGCCTGGAAATGTAGGAAGACCCCTGGTATCCCACAGCATCGTACTTGGCGCACAGTACCGCACTGTCCCATTCGCCCATCCACTCGACTCCGATGCCGGGCATACCCTGAGGGCCTTGTATCCCCTGAGGTCCCTGCTCACCAGTATCACCCTTGACTCCCTGTATTCCCTGGACACCCTGTGGGCCTTGTGCTCCCGTTTCACCTTTTGGCCCTTGTGCACCTTTGGCCCCCGCACAAGCCATACCCAGAATCGAGCCGACCAGCACCAGCAACACCACCCCGATAGCCATGAGTCTGAAGAATCGCATCCCTGCCCTCCTCGTATAGATACAGCGTCTAGGATTCTAGGCAACCATCGGAGGAGGGTCAAGGCAACCGCCTGCTTCATGCTTTGTCGCCTCTGTCTCCAAGCCGACATCGGGTGGTATAATGTCGCAGAAGAATCAGACTCGGCCAACTCGTTCAGGGGAGTTTGAAGAGGAGGTTGGCGTGAAACCCGGCCAGGTGCGCGCCTACAAGGGGGAAAGGGCATTGGTGGCATCTTTCGGTATCTGGGCGTCAAGAGGAAGGGGTGGATGGCACACTATCCACATGACTGGTGACAACCGAAGCTTCAAACACATTGCTGTGACCGACAACCCGCGGTCTACCACGATGTACAACAAGGCGCTCTTCCGAGACCTGAAGCAGCTGCTCGTAGCATACGACAAGTGGCCGTTCGACGATGAGAAAGTGGAGAAGGAGGGTCTCTCTCTCGGCATACAGGGTCGTCTTTCGGTACCATAGGGTCACGGAGGTTTCTTGCCATTCCGTCTTCTGCATGTGATGGGCACATGCGTCGTAGGGGGTGGACAGTGATCGCATGCAAGAACTGCGCTGGAACTGGCCAAGTCGAAGGACCAAGATGGACACTGCCGGTGAACTGGTCCCGGAAGTCATGCCCGACCTGCAACGGCGTCGGCAGGACCCCAGGCCGCATGCGGCAATGGATAGTCTGTGCCAAGTGTCAAGGATGGGGCACTGAACCTCCGCTGATGCCTGGCCCCGTTTGCCGAGAATGCAGTGGACTGGGTATGCGCTCGTTGTTGAGGGCATCAACTTCGCTACTGCCGTGAACAGTCCACTTCGGCTTCGCCTCTTCGTATGTCCGAGCGACCTACCCCTTTCCCATCCAAGCTGATGTTGGGCTGGCACAATCTGCCGCAGGATTGCTGCCCTCACGAGCACAGTGAGGGAGGCCGAACCAAGGAGCTGTGAATGTGGGGGCACATCCCCAAGAAACGGTACCTGGCCGAGAAGCGCCAGATACAAAGCGACCTGACTAGGCTAGTCCCGGTTCAAACCCCTGGGGAAGAAATAGACAGAGTGGCACAGTCACTTGCCGACACTGTGAAGGCTCGGGATGCTGCCACACAAGAGCAGAAGAACGCGCTGGCGAGGTGCCTGTTTCAGGAGATTTGGGTGAGAGACGGGGTCGTGGTTGCAGTCCAGCCACAGCCTGACTTCGAACCATTCTTCAAGATGAACTGGGAGGAGTGTTCGAGAACAACGAAGTAGCGACCCCGGGGGGCTTCGGACTCCAAAGTACAATACACGCAGTACCTCACGAAGGTGCTATGTCCTCTGGGAAACCCAGTGAACAAGGACCAAGGCCAGAACACGGCGTGGCTCATCAAGAAGCTGCGTAGTTGAGTTGTTCAGCCAAGAGCCTGGAATCCGGCCGTATTCAGGTTGAGCCTTTCTCCAGATTCACCTCCATCACCCACAGCCTATCGTAGCCCCACGTCGTATTCCCCTTCGTCAGACCGTTTATGAATAGGAGCTTCGTTCCGTCGGGACTCCATTGCGGTTCTTTGTAGCTAATCCATTCAGGCGTACAGTCAAATGAGTGCTTGGTGGCTCCAGTCAGCTTGGTCTTCCCACTCCCGTCCGCGTTCACGATCCAGATGTTGCCCACCGGCCCAACAACGACGGATTCGAAGGCTACCATGGTGCCGTCCGGGCTCCAGGTCGGATTGTAGTACCGTCCCGAACCGCCAGCGACCCTGACAGCGTTACCCCCATCGGCGTCTCTCAGCCAGAGATCCGCATCCTCCGTCACGTAGGCTATCCTCGTTCCGTCGGGGCTCAAACGGCCCCCCTCGGCCGGTTCTGGTTGGCCGCTGCCATCCACTTTCGATGTCCACCTACCGTATTCGCCGTCGCTCCTGTTGGAGACGAAGGTAACGCTCTGGCCGTCCGGACTCCAGTTGGGACCCTGCTCATATGCCGAATCCGTGGTGAGCCGTTTGGGCTCAGTGCCATCGCTGTTCATGATCCAGATGCTGCTGAGACTGGTGCCGGTCTGCCTCATGGGGTCCGAGGGGTCAAAGGGGCCAGGCACGTACGATCCCACCACAAAGGCGATCCTGCTTCCGTCTGGGCTCCAAACCGCCGAATCCACGCTCGCGTCCTCCAGAAGGGCAACAGGGACGATATCGGCCAAGTCCAGTAGCATCTCCCTGTCTCCACCATCCGCGTTCATCACCTCTAGCCCATCGTCAGTCACAAAGGCGATCCGCGACCCATCTGGACTCCAAGTTGGAAGTCTGCCTTCGCCGAGGTATGTACGATTTCCTCCGTCGTGGTCTACCTTCCAGATGCTAGGCCAGGCCTCGTACAGTATTGTCATTCCATCCGGACTCCATGTCGCATTGGAGGCATCTCTCACCATCGGCAATTGCTTCAAGCTGGCGACTATGTCTGGTCCCGATGGCTTCTGTCGCAGCGCCATGTATGCTGCAGCGCCACCGGCTGCACACAGGAGGGTAAGCACCACCAGAACAAGGGCGGCCTTCTTCACCCCCCGCGCTCTTCCGTTCACGCCGGCTGCCGGCGCAGTCGATCCGCCCGTTCTCTTCACCACTACCAGGCATCCAGCCATGATGTCGTGAAGCCCCTGTTTCCTTTCTGTGAAAGCGATCATGATGTGTCCGATGTACAGGATCAGCCCCGAGACTATCTTGCCGAAGTCTCTTCCCGTTGCCCTGGCAAAAGGGATCCGTCTTCCTTGGGTATCGGTCACCATGATGCCCAGCGCCATCTTCCCCAGCGTTGCCTGATGTGATGAACTTTCCATGATGGCGAAATAGAGCCAGGGCAGAACAAGCCCCAAGACAAAGAGAATCACGAGGTACTCTATTCGCGGACACATGAAGAACAAGATGTAGGGCGGTACCAGGGGGATGTCTACGAGGAGACCATCGATGAATGAAGCCAGGAGTCTCTTCCAGAAACCTGCATACTCCGTGCTTCCAGTGACAGTCATGCCCTCCTGGAAACCCGGTTCCTGGCTTGCCTTCTGCAGACGTGCTCCACAGCTTTGGCAGAACAGGGCCTGTCCCTCACTGGGCTGTCCGCATTTTGTGCAGTACACTGTTTCACCTCACTCGATGTGGTACTGGTCAGGAAGACCACTCAACACAACATAGCACCCCAACATCTGCTTGGATGCAGGGCGATTGACGCCCTGAGCCGGGTCAGCCGGCGGCTTTCGCCGCTGCCTGCGCCCCTCGCCGTTTCCAGACCAATGTTCCCGCCGCAACAACACAGACCGCACCTAGAGCGACGACTACCACTATCAGTACTGGTAGATCACGGCCGCCCGAAGCAGGCCCCAGGCTTCCCGAGCCATCAACCCCCTGCGCATACCAGTCAAAGATGTAGCCCAAGTCCGTACGCATGCCCTCCAAAGGGTAGTCACGGAAGTCAGCCCAAGCGATAACGGCACCACCAGAGCCGTTGGCCACCATCTGGAGACCTCTCTGCAGGTGCGGCGCTGTGCAGACAGCCACACCATCGGAAGTCCACTGTGGGTTGCCTCCTGAGTCCAACCTCTGCGCATAGATGTCATCGTTGTGAAGGATACTGGCGTGTCCCCAATCCCAGAGTTCGTCCTGTCTGTCGGTGTCAGTGGCAACACGCCCATCTTGCCAGGCGATGATGACGCCGCCAGAGCCATCACTCACCGCGACCGGCTCTATCTGGTTGTTGGGGGCTGTGCAGACAGCCACTCCTCCCGGTGCCCACTGTGGACTCCCATCGGAGTCCAGCCGCTGCGCGTAGATATCTGAGATCTCACTCTCACTGAGGTCGCTTCCTGTTGCCAAGGTGATGATGGCACCGCCAAAGCCGTCGCCTACGATCACGGGTTGGGAATGGGCGTCGCGGCGGATGAGGGCCCCCTCAGCATCCCACTGAAGTTCGCCAGCGGAGTTGAGCCTCTGGGCATAGACCCCGCCGTCGGGTGAGCGCTTGTCATTCCAGGCAATGATGGCACCCGCTGAGCCGTCGCTGGCAATGGCCAGATCGCGTTGGTCACCCGGAACAGAGCAGATGACTTCTCCATTTGCCGTCCACTGTGGCACACCTTCAGCGTCCAGCCTCTGACCATAGACTCTGTTGTCTTCGCCGCGGCCGGTGCTCCCGTCGTACCAGGCAATGATCGCACCGCCGTAGCCATCGCTCACCAGCACCGGGTGCAGCCGCTGTTCGCCGCCTGTGTACACAGCCACTCCGTCAGTCGCCCACTGCAGCATGCCATCCGAGCCCAGCCTCTGAGCATAGAGGTCGCCCGAGCTATGCCAGACGACGATGGTCCCACCGAGGCCGTCCGCCGTCATTACGGGGAAGTCTGCTCTGGCAACGTGCGCGCCGTCGTCTGCCCACTGCCGCTTGCCGAAGTCATCCAGCTTCTGGGCCTGGATGCCAATCCCCCGCCAGGCGATAACAGTGCCACCCAAACCATCATTCACGATCGCCGGAGCGTCTTGCCTGCTCTCAGCCGGACAGCCAGCAACCCGCTGCTGCCTCCACCGGGATGAACCAGTCTCATCCAGTCCTTCGGCACGCAGGCGAGGCGGATCACCACGCGATGGGGAGCCAGCCCAGACGACGACCACGCCACCAGAGCCATCGCTGCACATGGCCATGCCCCCGTATCCCCCTTGTGAAATCACTCTGTTCTTGGTGGGATCGGTCGACCATGCGCTCACCGATTCTGGCCAGACAACTGGCAGCAGGCAACCAGCCAGAAGAACGGCAGCCACAAGGACAGACAAGTGCCCCAAGGGTCCGAAGTCTGATCTGCCTTTCAGGAGCTACTCCCCACTGTGTCTGCTGGGTCCTCTCTGCAACCCTCAGATCTATGCCCCCGAACCAACGGGTACCGGCATCCTACGCCAGAGTCGTTTGTGATGTCAAGAGCGAATGACAGGCAAATGCCCCTTCATCAGGGTCAGAACGCAACCAGAGACCAGGGACTGCTAGGCGAAGACGGAAGGGGGACCGCGGCATTTCCCACACCAAGAGATGATCATGAAGTGTTGGAGATTCGAGGATTGTGACAAGCGAGCGCCCAGGAGCGCCTCAGCGGTACTGGAAGAACGGATGACGGCGAGGGGCTACAGTCGGGACCGGCCCGAGCTTGTGCCTGGCCCTGGCAAGGAAATGCCGGTTGAGGATCTCCGTGTGCAGCTGAATCGCCTGGCGGTGAGATTGGGGCAAGGGATAGACAGGGCGCTGGCTAAGGAGGGGGCGGCGGACGGCGGTGGTTGACGACTAGGCCACATACAGGGGCTCAGGCTGTCCAGCTCAGTTTCTGTTCCGCATTCTGACCAGGGCGCCACACTGACAAACCCATCTGGCTCAGGCGGATCACCGCTCCGTTTCGTTTGGCTTGGGTCTTGAACACGGGGTGTCGCAGAAAGCGGCGAATGAAGCTGGCCACTTCGTACTGCCCAACGGAGAGGTAGACCAGGCAGTAGTCTGCGTGACGAAGTTGGGGATCGTAGAAGCCAGAATCACGAGTGAAGAACGCGGAACGGGGGAATCGATGCAGAAGACGGATGATCTCCTTGTCCTTCATGCCCGGGCGGCCTATTTCGGGGCCGATCTGACGGATGTGAATACGCCAGCTCCGCAGGAGCTGGCGCTGATTCTCGGGGATGTTCTCGTCCAGTATGATCATCCGTCAACCGGCTGCGATACCAACTCCTTGGTATGAGTTCGAAGAGCTTGGTGAGCCAGGCGAACGCCTTCAGCGATGGCTTCTTTGGTCAGGTGACCATGCCACTCCTCGATGATGGCCTCCCAGGTCATGCCGCTGGCTATCTGCTCCAGAACGTCTGAGAGCAGTATCCTGGTGCCACGGAAGGTCGGTTGACCGTGACAGATGGCAGGGTCTGCAACAATGTAACGTCCAAGCATGTTCGTGGTCACTGGGATTTGCTGCTTCTTCGGTAGGGCTCGCATCTCAACTGCCTGGTTCAGACTCCTAGCACGATGTCTACATCTGACGCAATTATACTACAAACGCCTCTTGGGGCGATCACTTCATCACCTGAGACCGAGAGGGCTGTCGGCCGCGGACTCGATCAAGTGCCCGGCAAGCCCGTCTGACGGATTCATGTGATACACCATATTCCTCTGCCATGGTCCGAAGACTTGCAGTCGTGCTCTTTGTGAGAAGCGTCTCCAGGACTTCGGGTGGCAGCTTCCGGCTGTCTCTTGGTGGAACCACCAGATGGGCCGGGGCTGCTACGGGGAAGATGTCAACAGAAAAGTAGTAGGTGCGACCCCGGGGGGATTTGAACCCCCGATCTCCACCGTGACAGGGTGGCATGTTAGACCGCTACACCACGGGGCCGGATTCTGGACCTGACGAACGCCCGCGAACACGCAAGTCACGAACGCGGTTCGCGGCTTTCGTGAACAGAGTTTACCTTTGCCGCGTTTCCCTGTCAAGGATTGTGCGCTATAATTACACGCAATAGGCAGCACGGATGGAGCCGATGAACATTGCCCTGGGCTGCGATCACAGAGGACTGATCCTGAAGCGTCTGGCAGCCGACATCATCACCAAGCGCGGCGACACCCACCGCGACTTCGGCTGCTACGACAGCACCTCAGTGGACTACCCCGACATCGCCAGTGCAGTGGCCCGGGCCGTGGCCGGCAGGCAGTACGCCCTGGGCATCCTGGTCTGCAGCAGCGGCATCGGCATGAGCATCGCGGCCAACAAGGTGAAGGGCATTCGGGCTGCGGTGTGCCACGACATCTACACCGCCCGCCGCGCCCGGCAGCACAACGACGCGAATATCCTCTGCCTGGGCGAGGATGTCCTCGGGCCGGGCCTGGCCGCCGAGGTCATCCAGACGTTCCTGGACACCGGATTCGAAGAAGGCAGGCACGCCCGCCGCCTTGGCAAGGTGACTGATATGGAGGCAGGTTGACCGCTTCGCTATTCGCCACCGCCCCACCCGGGCTTGGACCTGTGGAGGAGTCCCTGTGAGGATCCTGGACGGCATCACCCAGCCCGCTGATCTGAAGGGGCTGGCTCCAGAGAAGCTGGAGACCCTGGCCGCCGAGCTGCGGGAGGACCTGGTCCGCATGGTGGAGGCCAACGGCGGCCATCTGGCCTCCAATCTGGGCGTGGTGGAGCTGACCATCGCCCTGCACCGCGTCTTCGACAGCCCCAGGGACAAGATCATCTGGGACGTCGGACATCAGTCCTATGTTCACAAGCTGCTCACCGGACGCCGGGAGCAGTTCCATACGCTGCGCCAGTTCGGCGGCCTGTGCGGATTCACCGACCGCAGTGAGAGCCCTCACGACGCCTTCGGGGCCGGGCATGCCAGCACCTCGGTCTCCGCCGCCACCGGCATGGCCATCGCCCGCGACTTGGCTGGCGAGAGCTACCACGTCATGGCCGTCATCGGCGACGGCGCGCTGACCGGGGGCATGGCCCTGGAGGCCCTGAATCAGGCGGGGCAGATGCGCAGCCGGCTGATCATCCTCCTGAACGACAACGGCATGGCCATCTCCCCCAGCGTCGGCGCACTGTCGCGGCGGCTGAACAAGATCCGGCTCAACGCCCGCTTCCTCAGGGCGGAGCGGAGGCTGTCGGACGCCGTGACCAGGCTGCCCATGGGGGAGAGACTGGGCAGGCGCATCAAGAGGGGCGTCAAGGGCTTCCTCCTGCCCATGATCATGTGGGAGGAGATGGGCTTCGCCTACCTCGGGCCTGTTGATGGACACGACATCGCCGGGCTTGAGGCGGCCCTGCAGCAGGCCCGCGACTACGACAAGGGGCCCACCTTCATCCACGTCATCACCACCAAGGGCAAGGGCTACGGGCCCGCGGAGGAGGACGCCATCCGCTTCCACGGCATCTCGGGCGCCAACGGCAAGAGCACCGGAGTGAGCTACAGCGAGATCGCCGGGCAGACCGTTCTCCGCATCGCCCGGGAGAACCCCAAGGTGGTGGTCATCACGCCCGCCATGCTCGACGGCACGGGACTGAACGCAGTGGCCAAGGAGATCCCTCAGCGGGTCTTCGACGTGGGCATCTGCGAGGAGCACGCCGTCACCTTCGCCGCCGGCCTGGCCACCCAGGGCTTCGTGCCTATCGTGGCGGTATACTCGACTTTCCTGCAGCGGGCCTTCGACCAGTTGGTCCACGACGTCTGCCTTCAGAAGCTGCCAGTGGTCTTCATCATCGACCGCGGCGGGATCGTGGGCGAGGACGGCCGGACCCACCAGGGCACGCTCGATCTGTCCTATCTGGGCTGCATCCCCAACCTGGTGGTCGCCGCCCCCAAGGACGAGAATGAGCTGCAGCACTTGATCTACACGGCAGTGAAGGCCGACCGGCCCATGGCCATCCGCTACCCCAGGGGCTCCGGCACGGGGGCCAAGCTGGACGACTCCCTGCAGGAGGTGCCCATCGGCAAGGGAGAGGTGCTGCGCAGCGGCGAGGACGCGGCCATCCTGGCCATCGGCGCCACCGTCCACCCGTCGCTCCAGGCGGCGGCCGCCCTGTCGAAGTCGGGGCTGGAATGCACCGTGGTCAACGCCCGCTTCGCCAACCCCCTGGACGTCCAGCTCATCTCAGAGACGGCCCGGAGGACGAAGCGACTGCTCACCGTGGAGGAGAATGTCCTGGCCGGCGGATTCGGCAGCGCGGTGCTGCAGATGCTGAACAACTACCAGGTGTCGGACGTCCATGTGAAATGCCACGGCCTGCCCCAGGTCTTCGTGGAGCACGGTTCCCAGGCAATACTCCGCTCCAAGTACGGCCTCGACGCGTCAGGGATCGCCAGCCAGATCCTGGTGGCCTTCCCCGAGCTCTCTCTGGATTCCCGCAGGCGAAGCCTATTCACCGGCTCGACCCCTCCATAGGCCGCCGTGTCCGGCCACGGTATTCTTCGCCGCGGACGATAGATGCGAACACAGATGCGCGCACCGGACTCCTTCCGCCGCTACCTGCCGCAGCTGGAGGCAGAGCTCAGGGCCGTGCTCGGTGAAGGGGGCTCGCCCCTCTACACCATGATGCGCTACCACCTGGGCTGGGTGGACCAGAACGGTCAAGAGCAGCAGAGTCCCGGCAAGCTCTCCCGGCCCACCCTCTGCCTGCTCGCCTGCGAGGCCACCGGCGGACAGTGGACCTCCGCCCTGCCCGCCGCGGCCGCGGTGGAGCTGATACACAACTTCTCCCTCATCCACGACGACATCCAGGACGCCAGCTGGGAGCGGCGCAGCCGGCCCACGGTGTGGAAGCTCTGGGGCGAGGCCCAGTCCATCAACGCCGGCGACGCCATGTACGTCCTGGCCCAGCTGGCCCTCTTCCGGCTGGAGGACAGAGGCGTGCCCCCGGAGAAGGTGGTGCTGCTCTCCCGGCACCTGAACCGGGCCAGCCTGCAGCTCTGCGAGGGACAGTACCTCGATATCGAGTATGAACGGCACTTGGACATCACCGTGGACGGCTACCTGGACATGATCGGCAAGAAGACGGCCTCCCTCTTCGAGTGCTCGCTCTGCTTCGGGGCCATGCTGGGGACGCAGGACCACGATCAGATCTCCTCGCTCTGCTCCTTCGGCAGGAACCTGGGCATGGCCTATCAGGTGGAGAACGACCTGCAGGGGATATGGAGCCCGGGGCAGGACGGCGGTGAGTCCCCCTACACCGACATCAGGGGCAGGAAGAAGATCCTGCCCGTGATCCACGCGCTGCACAGCGCCGGCGACCGCGATCAGAAGAGCCTGCGCCGCATCTACGGACAGAGCGCCCTCTCCGACCGGGACGTCGATCAGGTGCTCCGCATCCTGGAGAGGACAGACAGCCGGGCCTACGCCGAGACCATGAGGGACCGGCACTACCAGCAGAGTCTGAGCGACCTGGCCAGGGCGGGACTGCCTGCGCCGTCCCGCCGGGCGCTGGCCGCGGTGGCCGCCTTTCTGCTGGGACAGGAGGTTGACTGACCGCATGAAGACTTTCAACAAGAAGGGCGACCGGGGCGAGACCAGCCTGCTCTTCAACACCCGCGTCCCCAAATCCGATCCCCACTGCGAGGCCTACGGCACCGTGGACGAGGCCGTGGCCGCCCTGGGCCTGGCCCGGGCCGCCTCCGGCAAGGAAAGGGTCCGCCAGTTGCTGCTCGAAGCCCAGAAGGACCTCTTTACCCTGGCCGGCGAGCTGGCCGCGCCCATGGCGGACCGCGACCAGTTCGTCCGCAAGTACCCGGTGATCACGGCCCAGAAGGTGCAGCATATAGAGGACCTCATCGATGAACTGGAGAAGGCGGTCCGCCTACCCGGCCAGTTCGTCATCCCCGGCGGCAGCGCCGCCTCGGCCGCCATCCACCTGGCCCGGGCCATCGTCCGCAGGGCTGAGAGAAGGGTGGTCAATCTCCAGGAGCAGGGTCAGTTGCCCAGTGAGGAGCTGCTGCGCTACCTCAACAGGCTGGCGGACCTGCTCTTCGTGCTTGCCTGCTACGAAGATGAAGGCTCCCCGGGATGACCATGGAAGTCATCCCCGCCATCGACCTCAAGGGCGGCCGGTGCGTCCGACTCTACCAGGGCGACTACGGCCGGGAGACGGTCTACTCCGAGGACCCGGCGGGCATGGCCCAGCACTGGCAGTCCCTGGGCGCCCCCAGGCTGCACCTGGTTGACCTCGACGGGGCGGCCAAGGGAGAGCCCTGCCATCTGGCCCTGGTGGGCCGCATCGCGGCTGCGGTGAAGGTCCCGGTTCAGGTCGGCGGCGGCATCCGCAGCATGGAGACCATACAACAACTGCTGGACCTGGGCGTGCAGCGGGTCATCCTGGGCACCGCCGCGGCGGAGAACCCCGACCTGGTCCGCGAAGCCTGCCGGCAGTTCGGCCAGGCCATCATCGTCAGCGTCGATGCCCGCGATGGATACGTGGCCACCCGGGGCTGGCTGGAGAAGACCAGCGTCACCGCCTCGGAGATGGTCCGGCAGATGGCCGGGCTGGGGGCCAAGCGATTCATATGCACCGACATAGCCCGCGACGGCACGCTCACCCAGCCCAACTTCGCGGTCATCACCGAGCTGGCCGCCAGCCCCGGCGTGGCCATCATCGCCTCGGGCGGGGTGGCCTCGGTCGAGCACATCACCAGGCTCAGCCGGCTGGGGGTCGAGGGTGTCATCGTGGGCAGAGCCCTCTATACTGGAGACGTCAAACTGGAGGAGGCCCTGGCGGCCCTGGCCTGAGAGGCCCGGGGAAGGAGCACGCAGATGCTGAAGTACGACGACAGAGGACTGGTCCCGGCCATAGTGCAGGACTGCAATACCGGCGAGGTGCTGATGCTGGGCTACATGAACCAGGAGTCACTGAGGAAGACCCTGGAAACGGGCCAGGTCTGGTTCTACAGTCGCAGCCGGAAGGAGCTGTGGCACAAGGGGGCCACCTCGGGCAACTACCTCAACCTGAAGGAGATCTGGAAGGACTGCGACGAAGACACCCTGCTCGTCCGGGTCGCCCCCGTCGGGCCCGTCTGCCACACGGGCGAGAGGACCTGCTTCTTCCGCCGGCTCCCCTCAGCCGACTAGCTGGCTGCGTGCCGACCGTCCGCTTCGATCACGCCCTTCAGCGCGGTGATGGCCACCTCCACCTTGTCATCGGACGGCTCCCGGGTGGTCAGCCTCTGCATCAGCAGTCCCGGTGAGAAGAAGACCCGCATCACCCGGTTGCCGGCGAACCTGGCGCTGATCCGGGTGAACTCGTAGCCCAGCGAGGCGATCACCGGGATGAGCACTACCCGCGACACCACCCGGAGCCACAGCGGCTGATCCCCCAGCAGGGTGAACACCACGATGGCGATGATCAGCACCGCGAAGATGAAGCTCGTCCCGCAGCGGACATGGGCCGTGGAGTACTTCCTCACCGCCTCGGTCTCCATGGGGGCCTTGTCCTCATAGGCATTGACCGCCTTGTGCTCCGCCCCGTGATAGGCAAAGATGTCCCTTATGTCCGGTATCAGGTTGATCAGGGCCAGATAGAGGACGAAGATGGCGATGCGGATGACCCCTTCCACCAGATTGCTCACGATGGACGAGTCCCCGAGGTGCGACTCGACGAAGCTGGTCAGGAACAGCGGCGTGAGGAAGAACAGGGCCACGGTGAAGGCCAGGGACACCGCCAGCGTCCCCCAGAGCAGAGGGCCGGCGATCTTCTTGTTCTCCTCCCCCAGGGCCACATTGGCGGAATCGAAGAGCACCTGGATGCCCAGAACCAGGGTCTCCGCCAGCACCAGGACACCCCGGATGAGGGGGATCTTCCTGACCTTGCCCGTATAGGCCGAGGGGAGCCGCCTGGTGCTCAGCTGCACGTGGCCGTCGGGGCCGCGCACCGCCATGGTCAGGTGATGCCGTCCCCGCATCATCACCCCCTCGATGACCGCCTGGCCGCCGTAGTGGAAATCCTCCGCCAAGCTACTTCTCCCCACAAAATGAATAGAGAGCGGAATGGTCTCCCGCTCTCTCGCAAATCAGATCAGGCCCTGTCGAATCAGGACGTCTCAGCTTGCCCCTGTTCCTTCTTTTTGTAGCGCCTCTTGAAGCGCTCAACCCTGCCCGCCGTGTCCACGATGCGCTGCTCGCCGGTGAACATGGGGTGGCAGTTGCTGCACACCTCAACCCTGATCATCTTCTTCGTGGCGCCGGTGGTGAAACTGTGCCCACAGGCGCAGACCACCTTGGCATCCGCATGGTAGGTGGGGTGGATCTTCTCTTTCATATCCTCTCAGCTCGCCGTGTAGACGCTGACCTTCTTCTTTTCCTTGGTGTCGTGCTCGAACTTCACCATGCCATCGATCAGGGCAAACAGGGTGTGGTCCTTGCCCAGTCCCACATTGTTGCCCGGCCTTATCCGCGTTCCCCTCTGTCGGACGATGATCGTCCCTGCCGTCACTGTCTCGCCGCTGTAGCGCTTCACGCCCAGACGCTTCGACTGGCTGTCGCGTCCGCAGCGCGTACTTCCCGCACCCTTCTTATGAGCCACTCCTCTTGCCTCCCTTCCGCGTCCCGTGACCCAGGCTTATCTCCTGAATAGCCAGTCTGGTGAACCACTGCCGGTGTCCCTGCTTCTTGCGGTATCTCACCTTCGGCTTGTACTTGAAGACGATCACCTTGTCATCCCGGGCTTCCTCCACCACCGCCGCGGTCACCTTCGCCCCGGCCAGCAGGGGCTTGCCCACCGTGACCTTGTCGCCGTCGGCCACCATCAGCACCCGGTCCAACTCCACTACGGTGCCCTTCTCGGCAGCCATCCGGTCGACCTCGATCACCTGGCCCGGCGAGACCCTGTATTGCTTGCCCCCGGATTCAATGAGCGCGTAAATCTTCTTCCTCCAGACCGACTGATAACCTAAGAATCTTACTATTCCGCCGTGTTCCCTGTCAAACTGAGCCCGCAGTCGTGTCCTGCTTGCCGGCCGCCTCGGCCAGCCTCTTGTTCCGCCGCCACAGCCACAGCTCCAGGCAGACGTAGAACACCGCGATCACGTAGCTGGTGCCGGCAAACACCCACTCGCCCAGCACCGTCATGACCACCCCGATGCCCAGCCAGGCCAGAACCAGCAGCCTCCAGGCCAGTCGCTTCCTCAATGCCTTCACTCCAGATCCACCGCCGATCCTTCGCTGCACAGAGTAGTCGAGGCTCTGCCAATTGTCAATCACCACAATCGCCACACTGCCCCATGACGTCATCCCGCACTTGATGCGGAATCCATGGCGGGGATGCGGGGGTGGGCCTGGTCGGTCCCTCCACGAGCAGACACCACACCATCAGAGGAATCCAAGGGGAGCCGGAAGGAAAGTCAAACTGGCAGCCAAACCGGCACAGGGCCGGTCCTAGTCACACGAGGCAGGCGGGGAGCCCGCCCCATCACATGTCTGGGAAGCAGAAACCTGGCAGCCGCCCGCATCAGCCACGCCTGCCGATGCGGCGCGGAGCAGGGGCAAACCGGATCCAAACCGTTGAAGCTGGTTCAACTCGGAGTTGACCTCCTGCTACTTCCTGTTTGCTGCGGCTCTCTTCTTCAGCCTGGCAATGCCGTAGCGCGTCGCCCAGTAGACCACGAAAGGTCCAGCCAGCACCAGTAGAAGCATCATCTCCCACTGCATTTCGGTGCCTCCTTCCTCTGACTCACCAGAGTCGTTTCCCGCCTAGAACTCGCCCGGATGCTGGGCCTCCCTGGCCCATCTCCTGGAGAACATGATCTTCAGGTTCGCCGGTTTCATCATGGACCTGATCACCACCCACATGTCGGGCAGGCTGATCCCCGCCCGGATCTTCCACCGCACCGGCTCCAGGGTGTCCACCTGAAGGATCAGGTAGTCGCCCTGGCGGACCACACCGGTCACCTTGGCTTTGAGTTCCGTCTTGCCCAACCCCGTTGACCTGAACAGCATCTCCGATTGCCCCCTCAACTAAGTCGTTTCAACCCTATCATTTAGTCTGCAACTAACTATTTGCATTATAACAACGAGGTTCAGTGCTGTCAATAGGTTTTGGCGAGAACTGCCCCTGTCCAGCGGCAGTCAATCGACGGGGATTGAGGCCGGAGCGCGGCCCCAGTATCTCAGTGTTCCTGGCCCCCGCCGTGGAGGTCAGGACTTCATGGTGTATTCGCTCATCGGGATCCGGTCCATCTTGTCGAAGTCGATGAAGCGGACCACGCTCTCCACCATAGCCTTCTCATGCCGCTTCCTTTTGGCTTCATCGCCGGCCGCGTTGTAGAAGGCCATCGGGTCGGTCATGGCCTCCGCGGGGAAGAGCTCCTCCACGATGGCGTCGTATGCCGGAGCCAGGTAGGTCAGCGGGCGGACGATGACATTCTGGCGGTAGCCGAAGGTGGACTGGGTGTCGATGGCCACCTGCGTGTGACTGCCCAGCCAGATGTCCAGCCACTGTTCGCGGCTCAGCCGCGGCGGCCTCCTCAGCAGGACCACCTGATACATGCCCGGCGTCCTCCCGCCCTCGGCCGCAACGTGCTTGGTATTCACGATGGGCTCGGACTCAGTGACCAGGTAGCCGGCCAGGCGGTGCACCGATGCCTGGATGGCTTCTTCAAGGGGCCGGCGCCTGACCGATGTGTCCACCCAGATGGAGACCAGGCCGGCGATGGGTGGCCTGGTAGTCTCCGTGCGCAGCGGCGCGGCGGGGGCCACATGGTCATCAACCACGCCGATCCGCAGCCAGCGCGCCCCCAGCCTGATGAGCTGGGGGGACATCTCCTCCAGCAGCCTCCGCCTGAAGGCCTCCGCCAGATCGGCCTCATTCTTCCAGACAACGTAGAGCATCTTCTCCAAGGTCTGCCCTCCTTCTCCCCGTCCGCGGTCTCCTCGCTGCCGCCGGCCCTATTCCTGCAGCCTGAACTCCCAGCGGCAGTGGACTTCCTCTTTGCTCCGCCGCCGGCCCGCTCTGAGGCACTTCACCTCGATGGCGGGGTTGACCGGCCTGACATAGGCCTTCATGGCCTCCTCTTCCAGCACGGTGCACACCCAGTCCAGGTAGTCGAGGTCACCCAGCTTCTCCAGCGACTCGAAGGCCGGGCAGTGGTTGACGGTCAGAACGGCGTGGTTCCTGCTCTTCAGGTCGAAGTCATACTTGAAGAGGCCCTGGGCGAAGGACCCCATCAGCTGGGTGGCCTTCACGTAGGTCTCAACGTCGTTCCCTCTGATGTTGCCCGCCTCCATGGCCCAGCCTGTCTCATGCTTGCCCATCCTCTTCCAGGTGGACAGCAGGCATTCCTTCTCCGCCTCCCGGCCCAGCCTGTTGCGGACCTCCTCACCCCAGTAGGCCGCCAGCAGGTTGACCTCCCTCGAATAGGCCCTGAGCAGCTTCACCAGCACCTCTTTGGAGAAGTCCTCGTACCTCAGATTGGGAACGTAGCGGCCGCTGTAGTCCTTCAGCTCTTTCATCGCACCTCCTGCCGGTTGCCGGTCCGGCATTGATGGTAGGCCCCCGCCGGGTGCAGATCAAGTCAGTCGCCCCCGGTCCCCGCTCAGGCTTGATTTGCGGGCCGTCAGGTTGTATAAAGAGCGGCATAAGCCTGTCCGGGCAGTACCCAGCGCAACGTCAGGGGGTGCAGGTGCTATGGGAGCGGACCGTGCGCGCCAGGCCTTCGACTACGTCGTCGTCGGGTCCGGTTTCGGCGGCGGCGTCTCTGCCATGCGGCTGGCCGAGAAGGGCTACCGCGTCCTCGTCCTGGAGCGGGGCAAGCGCTTTGAGGACAAGGACTTCCCCCGCAGCAACTGGAACGTCAGGAAGTTCCTCTGGCTGCCTTTCCTCCGCTGCTTCGGCATCCAGCAGATCAGCCTCCTCAACGGAGTGATGGTCCTCCGCTGGTCCGGAGTCGGCGGAGGCAGCATTGCCTACGCCAATGTCCTGGAGATCCCCGATGACCGGCTTTTCGCGGCTCCTGCCTGGCGGCATCTGGCCGACTGGAAGAGCGTTCTCATGCCCCACTACCGCACCGCCCAGAGGATGCTGGGCGTGGCCCAGAACCCCCGGCTCCTGGAGGCCGATGCCCAGTTGAAGGAGATCGCCACCGAGATGGGCCGGGCGGACACCTTCCGGCCCACCAATGTCGGGGTCTTCTTCGGGCCGGAGGGGCAGGACGTGGCCGACCCCTACTTCGGCGGCGAGGGCCCGCCGCGCCGGGGCTGCAATTTCTGCGGCGCCTGCATGGTCGGCTGCCGCTACAACGGGAAGAACAGCCTGATGAAGAACTACCTCTACTTCGCCGAGAAGCACGGGGCGGAGATCCTCCCCGAGGCCGAGGTGGCGGACATCCGCCCTCTGGCGGCTCCCCAGTCCGACGGCGCGCGGTACGAGGTGGTCTACCGCCGCTCCACCAGCTGGCTGTTCCGTCCGGCCCGCCGCATCCGGGCCTGTAACGTCATCGTCTCCGGCGGAGTCCTGGCCACCCTGAACCTCCTCTTCCACTGCCGTGACACCGCCCGGTCATTGCCCCAACTCTCGCCGCATCTGGGCGACATGGTCCGCACCAACAACGAGTCCCTCACCGGCGCCCTCAGCCGCAGCCGCAAGGTGGACTACTCCAAGGGGGTGGCCATCACCTCCGTCTTCCAGGCGGACGAGGTGACCCACATCGAACCGGTGCGCTACCCCAACGGGTCGTCGCTGATGAGGATGCTCACCTTCCCCATGGCCGCCACAGACGGCGGACTGCCGGTGACCCTCCTGAAGCTGCTCTGGTTCGCCCTGCGCCATCCCCTGGACTTCCTCCGCATGTGGTTCCTGCCCGGCTGGGCCGCCCGGACCACCATCCTGCTGGTGATGCAGACCGAGGACAACCTCATGCGGCTGCGGCAGGGACGGAATCTCTTCACTCTGTTCCGCCGCGGCTTGGTGGCAGAGCATGACGCCGACAGGGTGGTGCCGGCCCGGCTGCCCGTGGCCGATGAGGCCACCCGCCGGCTGTCCGCCAGGCAGGGCGGATTCGCCGCGGTGAGCACCGGGGCCGGACTGCTCAACATTCCCCTGACCGCGCACATACTGGGAGGCTGTCCCTTCGGCCGGGACGCCGCGGAAGGGGTGGTCGGCCTCGACTGCCAGGTCCACAACTACCCCGGCCTCTATGTGGTTGATGCTTCCACCGTGCCGGCCAACCCCGGCATCAATCCCAGCCTGACCATCGCCGCCATGGCGGAATACGCCGTGAGCCTCATCCCGCCCAAGGGCGCCGGCAGCACTGCCGCCACTGCGGCCCGCAGTGGCCCCGCCTAGCGCGCAGAGGAGGAATATGTTCGGCTCTCACGGAGAAATACTGCGGATAGACCTCTCCCGGTCTCATATCTCGAGGGAGGCCGTCCCCGAGGACCTCTTTGACAGGTACCTGGCGGGCGCCGGCATGGCCACCCACTACCTCTATCACGAGGTCCCCAGGGGGGCCGACCCCCTCGGCCCCGAGAACAAGCTCATCGCCATGACCGGGGCCCTCACCGGCACCGTGGCCCCCAGCACCGGCAGGTTCAACTGGGTCTTCAAGTCGCCCCTGACCGACCTCTGGGCCCAGTCCAACTCCGCGGGATTCTGGGGGGTGGAGTTCAAGAAGACCGGCCTGGACGGCATCATCTTCGAGGGGATCGCGCCGGAGCCGGTCTACCTCGTCATCGATCAGGACAAGGTGGAGCTCCGCAGCGCCGCCCACCTCTGGGGCAAGAGCGTCTCCGAGACCACCGAGGCGATCAAACAGGAGTTGGGCCAGGGCTTTGGGGTGGTCTGCATCGGGGTGGCCGGGGAGAACCTGGTCCGCTACGCCGCCATCATGAACGACCTCCACCGGGCCGCCGGCAGATGCGGCGGCGGGGCGGTGATGGGCTCGAAGCGGCTGAAGGCCATCGCCGTTCGGGGCAAGAAGGCCATCAGGATGGCCGACGCCCCGGCCTTCTCCCAGGCGGCGAAGAAGCAGTTCGAGCTGATCAATCAGTCCATGGTCAAGGTGGCCATGGAGAGCTTCGGCACCAATGTGGTCATCGACATGGTCCAGGCCAAGGGCGGATTCCCTACCCGGAACTGGCAGACCGGAGTCTTCCCCAACCTCGAGGAAATCAACGCCCAGGCCCTCACTGAGAAGGTCCTGGTCCAGCCCAAAGGATGCTTCGCCTGCCCCCTCAAGTGCGCCAGGGTCTCCATCATCAGGCGAGGCCAGTTCAAGGGCCAGAAGGGGGAGGGGCCGGAGTACGAAAGCGTGGGCACCTTCGGCGGCCAGTGCCAGGTGGACGACCTGGAGGCCATCACCATGGCTCACTACCTCTCCAACGAGTATGGATTGGACACCATCTCCGCCGGGGCTTCCATCGCCTTCGCCATGGAGTGCTTCGAGAAGGGCATCCTCACCAGGGCCGATACCGACGGACTGGACGTCAGCTTCGGCAATGCCGCGGTCATGATCGAGCTGGTCCACAAGATGGCCAAGCGGGAGGGCTTCGGCGATTTCCTGGCTGAGGGCACCCGGCGCATGGCCCGGAAGCTGGGACGGGGCACCGAGAGGTTCGCCATGCACGTCAAGGGCCTGGAGCTGCCCGCCTATGATTCCCGGGCGGTCCAGATCACCGGCCTGGCCTACGCCGTGGCCAACAGGGGGGGCGACCACATCACGGCCTACATCCAGGGACCGACCTTCCTGGACATCCCCTTCCTGGTCATCCCCGACAGCAAGATCAACGACCCGTTGGTGGCCGACCCCGGCGAGGTTCACGTCCTGGTCGACCTGGAGAACGTCCTCACCGCCCTGGATACCCTCGGTGCCTGCAAGTTCATGGGCATGTGCGTCGCCTCGGAGGAATGGGTCAAGCTGGTGGAGCACTGCCTCGGCCGGCCCTTCGGCTATGAAGACCTGATGCGGCTGGGCGAGATGGCCTACAATATCGCCCGGATCTACAATGTCAGGGAGGGCGTCACCAGGGCCGACGACACCCTGCCCGCCCGGCTCCTGGAGGAGCCCCTCCCCGAAGGCCCCGCCCAGGGCAAGGTGAACGAGAACCTGGACGCCATGCTGGACAAGTACTACGAGCTGCGGGGGTGGGACAGGGCCACCGGCAAGCCCACGCCGCAGAAGCTGACCGAGCTGGGACTGGAGGAGTACATCGCCGATATCTGGGGCGGCTAGCGCAGCGTTTCCAGCGGTTCGCCGGCCGCTCTACTTCTGCAATTTGCACCTTGCCGGCGGCCGGCCGCAGTGGCCGCAGCGCCGGAGCTGATCTGGGGCCGGGCCGGAAGCGGCCCGGCAGTCGAAGTCGAAGGAGGGGAGAATGCTGCCTTATGTAATGCCGGAGTGGGTTGACCAGGCGGGGAAGAACTACACCGCCAACCCGGACAACGCCCAGAAGACCTTCCGGGGGATGAACATCTTCCTCACCTTCCGGGTCCTGGCCGACCCCAAGTTCGGTTTACATAACGACATCTATTTCGCCATGCATTTGGAGAATGGCGTTCTCCAGCCGGACAGCACCCTGGTCAGCAAGGCCGACGCCTTGGCCAAGTCCGACTTCGTGGTCAGCGCCACGCCTGACGTGTGGAAAGGTGTCATAAAGAAGCAGAAGGGCTTCATATCGGCGTTCATGACCGCCAAGATCAAGCTGGACAAGGGCAATCCCACGCGCATGGTGTCGCTGGCCTCGAAGAGCTCGGCGGTGGTGGAGGCCTTCAACAACATAGACACGGAATGGCCCGACGAGATGTCGCCGCAGCGGCTGCATGACTACGAATCCCGGTTGGCGGAGGTCAGGCAGAAGCTCGGCGTCTAGGAGAGATCTGAGACGCCCTGATAGGGGCACTGGGGATCGGGACCGAGGTAGTCGCTGCCGCCAGCGGCTCTGGAATAGGCCAGGGCAATGGCCCGGCACCCCCGGCAGACCGGCCAGTAGGTACATGACTGACAGTCCTGGTGGTAGCTCTCCCTGCTCCTGAGGGCGGCCAGCACCGGCGACTCCACCCACAGCTCGCGCAGGGACCCATTCCTGATGTCCCCGATGGGCAAATCCATCCGCCGGCAGGGCATGATGGTGCCATCGGCGGTGATGGTCACCCCGAAGACGCCGGCAGCACAGCCCCCCACCGGCAACTCGGTCTGGGGGACTTCTCCAGCAATGTCGCCGATGGTGGCCAGCGGGTCACGGGAGCCCACGGCGACCTTGCCGTTCTCCCGGTGCCGGCGCAGTTCATCATAGAAACGGCCCGTCTCTTCGCGGGTCAAGGCCTCGTCCATGAGCCCCTTCCCCCGGCCGGAGGGTACCAGGCGGGAGAAGGCAATCCCGCCGGCGCCCAGTTCCTCGGCCACACGGACCAGCTCACCGGTCTGGCTCATGTTGCGCCTGGTGACAGTCACATTGAGATTGGCCTCCACCCCGGCAGCCACCAGATGCCTCACCCCATCCAGGGCCCGGCCATAGGCCCCCCGTCCCCGCAGGCTGTCGTGGGCCTCCTTGGTTCCGTCGAGACTGACCTGGACATCGGCCACCCTGGCATGCCCAATTTCCCGCGCCGCCGTCTCGTCTATGAGCGTGCCATTGGTCATCAATGAGACAGCGAAGCCGCATCCCGAGGCATAATCCAGCACGGCGAAGAGATCCTGCCGCACCAGGGGTTCGCCGCCCGTGAAATGCAGGCTGGGCGATACATCGATGTCATGATCCATCGCCCAGCCCTGGACAGTCTTCTTCACTTCGGTTATTGCCCCGCAGATCTCCTCAAAGCCCATCTCCGGCACGGCCGCCGATTGATAGCAATGCCGGCATGACAGATTACACCTCTCCGTCAAGTGGAACTGAACGAAGAAATCGAACGGGGTGCCCTTCATTGCCTGCTGCTTCCGTTGCCAAACTGGCAACTACTTTCCCTTTCAGGACTTTCAAGCGAGGCAATTTCTGGCCAGAACCCTGCTCTTAGCCACTGCCTCCTTGAGTCTCTGAAAGAATCTGGCTTCTCTCTCGCGAGACTCAGTGCTCATGGCCCTGCTCCCTCCTTTCCTAGTCTCACAGGCGACTATATCGACTAGTCGACTGCGGCAAGGCTAGGTTAGCCTTCGGCAGTGCCATTGTCAATATGGCCACTGGCAGCCCGGCCCGCCTCTTGGGACAGAGGCGTATAATGGAGGCCAAATCAACGCGACGGAGGGGAAGCCAGATGTCCTTTGTGATCACGGTGTACGTGCCCACCGGTGTAGTCATGGCCTCAGACAGCCGGCAATCGATCTCCATCGAAGGCAAGTCCCCCGATGGCAAGCCCATATCGAAGATAGAGACGGTCAGTTCGGACTTCGCCTACAAGACCTTCCTCCTGCCGGCCCAGAACGTGGGCATCAACACCTTCGGTGAATCCCTGCTGGGGAAGACCAGTATTGAGAGCCACATCAAGCGGTTCGCCGGGGAGGTCCTCGACGACAGCGACGATATCAACTCCATCCCCCAGAAGCTGGTGGATTTCTTCCGGCACGATTTCCCTCAGGCGGACACCGCCTTCCATATCGCCGGCTACCACAGGATCGAGAGGAAGAGCGTTCCCTGTGTCTTCCTCTGCCACGTGGCCAAGAACACCATCCAGAGGCAGAACCTGGCCCCGAACTCAGACGCCGTCGTCTACGGGGCCACCTGGGGAGGCCAGGCAGACGTCATCGCCTCTCTTCTCCAGCCGACTCAGACGCAGCCCAAGCCACCCATCATCTGGGACGCCATGACGGTTCAGGACGCCATTGATTTCGCCATCTACGCCGTGAGGACCACCATCGACACCATGCGCTTCCAGGCCCGGCCCAAGAACGTGGGCGGGCCTGTGGACGTGCTGCTGATCCGACCCGACGAGCCGCCGCGGTGGATCCAGAGGAAGGAGTTCCGGGGGGAGATCGCTTGGCCGGTCTAGGCCCGACCAATCGCCAACGCGCCGTTCCGCGGGATCATGCCCGGGAAGTGGCCGGTCGGGTCCAGCCTGACTGAGCCGCCACTCGGGACGGCCCGCCGTGTAGTCAACCGGGCTCCAGGGCTACGAGCAGTAGCGGCGGAAGGCCAGCACCGAATTGTGGCCGCCGAAGCCGAAGGACGTCGATATGGCCGTCTTCACCGGCACGGCCCGCGCCCGGTGAGGCACGTAGTCCAGGTCGCATTCCGGATCGGGGCTGTCCAGGTTGATCGTCGGAGGCACCATGCCGTGGCCTATGGCCAGCACGCAGATGATGGCCTCAACGGCGCCGGCAGCTCCCAGCATGTGGCCGGTCATGGACTTGGTGGCCGAGACGGGAATCCGATAGGCATCCTGCCCGAAGACGTTCTTGATGGCCCGGGTCTCGGTCCTGTCGTTCAGCAGGGTGGACGTGCCGTGCGCGTTGATGTAGTCCACATCGCCAGGCTCGAGGCCGGCCCTTCTCATGGCTGTCCTCAGCGCTCTGCTGGCCCCCTCGCCGTCCGGAGCCGGCTGGGTCAGGTGGAAGGCGTCACTGGTGGCGCCGTAACCGATGAGCTCGGCCAGGATCGTAGCTCCCCGCCCTGAGGCGTGCTCCAGGCTTTCCAGGACCATGATGCCCGCCCCCTCGCCCAGGACAAAACCATCGCGCTGAGCGTCGAACGGCCGGCAGGCCGTCCGGGGATCACCGTTTCTGGTGGACAAAGCACGGGCGGCGGTGAAGGCGGCCAGGCAGATCGGGCCCACCGGCGCCTCGGTACCCCCGCAGACCACCACTTCCGTCTCCCCATGCCTGATCATCTCCCAGGCCTGGCCGATGGCGTCGCTGCTGCTGGAGCAGGCCGAAGAGGGGGAGTAGCTCGGCCCCTTGGCCCCCAGAAGCAGGGCCACCTGCACCGCTGCGGCGTCCCCGGTCATAGTCGGGGCCAGGATGGGACTCACCCTCCGGGGCCCCTCGTTCTTCAGGATCTCCAACTGCTGGCAAACCGAAAGCAGTCCGCAGACGCTGTTCCCGATGACCACCCCGGTGTCCTCAGCCCCATTGCCGGCCACCGCCAGATCGGCAGTTTCCACAGCCTGAAGGCTGGCCACGGCCGCAAATTGCGTGAAGCGATCCATGCGCCTGGCTTCCTTCTCGGTCACGAAGTCGGCAGCATCGAAGCCTCTGATCTCTGCGGCGAACTTGGTGTTGAACGGCGTGGCATCGAAGGAAGTGATGTAGTCCACTCCCGACTTCCCCGCAATCAACGCCTGCCACATCTCGGAGACGGTCAACCCGATGGCGGTGACCGCCCCCATGCCGGTGACAACCACGCGCCTGGGATCATCTGGCATACGGTGCTCCTCCTTGTCCACGTCCCCCCGCCGATCTGGACTGCGGGGGCCGATATGATATGGTCCAGCCGCCACGCCTGAGAAGTGATTGGGTTATAGAACACTGTTCCATCGGCCCTGCTCATGATTCCCCTCGCCGTCCGGCTGAGCAGGGACAGGCGGTCGCCGGGCCGCGCCAATGGACAAACCCAGACCGGGCCCAACCATACCCCCGCCGGATTCCGGCTTTGCCAGCAGCCCTCTTCCGGGCATAAACTGGATCGGAGAACCGGTTGCTCCCGGGCAGGAAACGGAGGAGAAGTGACCATCAACATCAGACAGGCCCGCCCCGAAGATGCCAGGCTGCTGGCCTGGTGCATGCTGATGGCCGGCCGTTCGCACATGAAGGTCGGCATTTGGGACATGGTCATATCGCAGCCAGAGGACACATGTCTCTCCTTCCTGGAGAAGCTGGCCCTCCAGGGGCCCCGCCATATGTGTCACTACGGAGAGTTCCTGGTGGCCGAAGTCGATGGCCAGGCTGTGGCCGCCCTCGAGGGATTCGACCCGGTGACCAACGGGGAGGAGACGGTCACCGAGCCGATGGCTGCTGTGATCCAGCAGATGGGTCTGACACAGGATGACATGGCCTCAGGGATGGAGAGCCTGGCCGCCTTCATGACCTGCCATTCCGACTTCCTGAAGGACGCCTGGGTGGTAGAGCAGGTGGCCACCCGTGCCGCCTACCGCCGAAAGGGGGTGATCAGCAGCCTGCTCCATGCCATCCTGGACAAAGGCCGTCAGCAGGGCTTCCGAAGGGCCCAGGTCAGCTTCTACATCGGCAACACCCCGGCAGAGCAGGCATACCACAAGGCCGGCTTCAAGTACCTCGACGAGAAGCGACACCCCGATTTCCAGAGGGTCATCGGCTGCCCGGGCATGGTGCGGTTGGTGCGCGACCTCTGACCATTGCCGACAGCAGCCCCCTACCCGCCGGGAGTTGCCACATGACGGCTGCCATTGACAGCCACTGCTACGCACCTGATAGTATTCTCCACACAGACGGCGACGGCCGCACGGCGGTCCCGGACCAGGCATATGACCATCGATGATCTCTGCGTCAACACCATCAGAACCCTGGCCATCGACGCGGTGCAGCGGGCCAATTCCGGCCATCCCGGAACACCACTGGGGGCCGCGCCCATGGCCTACGTGCTCTGGGACCGATTCCTGAAGCACAACCCCGGCGATCCCCGCTGGCCGGACCGCGATCGCTTCGTGCTGTCACCGGGCCACGCCTCGGCCATGCTCTACGCCCTGCTCCACCTGACCGGCTATGATCTCTCTCTGGATGAGGTCCGGAATTTCCGCCAGTGGGGCAGCAGGACCCCCGGCCACTCCGAGCACGGAGTCACCCCCGGCGTCGAGGCAACGACAGGCCCTCTGGGCCAGGGATTCGCCAACGGCGTGGGAATGGCTATGGCCGAGAGGCGGCTGGCGGAGCACTACAACAGACCCGGCTACGAGATCATCAACCACTACACCTACGCCATCGTCTCAGACGGCGACCTTCAGGAAGGCGTGGCCTCCGAAGCGGCCTCGCTGGCGGGGACGCTGCACCTGGGCAAGATGGTCTACCTCTACGACGACAATGACATCTCCATCGAAGGCAACACGGACATGGCCTTCGCCGAGAACGTGGCCCGGCGCTTCCAGGCCTACGGCTGGCACGTCACCGGCCCCATAGACGGCATGGACCTCTCCGCAGTGCATCTGGCCATCCGCAGGGCCCGGAACGAGCTGAACCGTCCCAGCCTGATCATCTGCCGCACCGTCATCGGCTACGGCAGCCCTCACAAGGCGGGGACGGCCGCCGCCCACGGCGAACCGCTGGGCGAGGAGGAGGTGCGCCTGACCAAGCGGCAGCTCGGCTGGCCCTGTGAAGAGCCCTTCGCCACCCCGCCGGAGGCCGTGGCCCATTTCCGGCAGGCGCTGGAGAGAGGCAGAAGCCAGCAGGAGTCATGGGAAGGGATGCTCCGCGCCTACCGGCAGGACTACCCCCGGGAGGCGGCACAGCTGGCAGGGGATCTGAGCGGCGATCTGCCCCCGGGCTGGTCCGACAGCCTCTCCGGTCTCTTCGAGGCGGCGGACAAGCCCATTGCCACCAGAGAGGCCTCGGGCCAGGTGATGAACGCCATCGCGGACAGGGTTCATTCCTTTGCCGGGGGCTCAGCCGACCTCGCCCCTTCCACCAAGACCCTCCTCAAGGACCACGGGCACTACGGCTTTGAGCAGTACTGCGGACGGAATGTCCACTTCGGCGTGCGGGAGCACGCCATGGGCGCTATCGCCAATGGCATGGCGCTGCACGGCGGGATCATCCCCTACACCGGAACATTCCTGGTCTTCTGCGACTACATGCGCCCGCCGGTGAGGCTGGCCGCGCTGATGGGGATCCGGGTGATTTTCATCTTCACCCATGATTCCATCGGCCTGGGCGAGGATGGGCCGACCCATCAGCCCGTCGAACAGCTCATGGGATTGCGCGCCG
>Ga0194125_10001075_pt1 | contig 46387 bp, 45 predicted proteins | sample TA2KigC250mmetaG_FD_148626 | JGI IMG/M metagenome (GOLD analysis project Ga0194125, IMG submission 148626) | Freshwater microbial communities from Lake Tanganyika, Tanzania - TA2015034 Kigoma Deep Cast 250m | ecosystem: Environmental > Aquatic > Freshwater > Lake | place: Tanzania: Lake...
GCCCGACGCGGCGGTGCGGCAGGTGGCGGGGGACGTCCTGTTGAAGGCCAGGGACGTCTCGGGCGCGGTGGTGGCCGCCGTGTGCGGGCAGTGGCGGCGGATGGCCGGCGAGGTGGAGCGTTTGAGCGCTGCGCTGGCGGAGGCGACGGCCCGCGTCCCGGCGGCGGAGCGTCCGCCGGCGCCGTCGGCCGGTCCCCTTCCAGGTCTTCCGCCCCGCACGGTGCGGCGGGATGTCAGCCGCCATCGGCTTTGACCGCGGTCCAGTGGGCGTCCATTTCCTCCAGCGAGCAGTCCGGAAGGGCGCGCCCCTCCTTGCGCAGGCGCTCTTCCATGCGGCCGAAGCGGCGCGTGAATTTTCCCACCGTTGCGCGCAGGGCCTCCTCGGCGTCAACGCCGGCGAACCGCGCGAGATTGACAACGGCGAAGAGCAAGTCGCCGATCTCCTCCCTGACCGCGTCGGCGGAACTCTTCGCAACGGCCGCCTCGACTTCGCCCAGCTCCTCGCGCACCTTCTCCGCGACGTCGCCGATGCGTTCCCAGTCGAACCCCACCCGCGCCGCCCGCCCCTGCACGCGCTGCGCTTTCTGCAGGGCCGGCAGGCTTTGCGGCAGGCCCGCGAAAAGCGACTGCCCCGCGCCGGACTTCTCGCCGGCCTTGATCCGCTCCCAGTTGCGGAGCACCTGCGCGGAATCGGAGGCTTGTGCATCGGCGAAAACGTGGGGATGGCGGCGGATCAGTTTCGCGGCCAGGGCGTCCGCCACTTCCTCGAAGCCGAAGGCGCCCTGTTCTTCGCGGATGCGGCACTGCATGACGACCTGCAGGAGCACATCGCCGAGCTCTTCGCGGTGGCGGGCGGGATCGTCGGCTTCAATGGCATCGAGGAGCTCGTAGGTTTCCTCGATGAGGCACGCTTTCAGGGAGGCGAGCGTCTGTTCGCGGTCCCAGGGGCAGCCGTTTTCGGCCCTGAGCCGCGCCACGACGCCCAGAAGGCGGTCGATGCCGCGTTGGAGAGAGCCTGTGCCGGCGCCGGTCATTCCCATGTTCTTCAGCGTTTACCCAGTCGCGTCATGATCCGTTTGCTGGTGCGCATGGCGCAGAACTCGCGGCCGCACATGGAGCAGTGATCCGTGACGCCGGGCGCCGCGGTGGCGCGGTAGCGGCAGCGCGCCCACTCGCCGTCCAGGGCCAGCGCGAACTGGCGCTCCCAGTCGAAGTCCAGACGCGCCCGCGCCATGGCGTCGTCGGCTTCGCGCGCGCCGGGCAGCCCGCGCGCGACGTCGGCGGCGTGCGCGGCGATGCGGTAGGCCACCACGCCGGTGCGCACCTCGTCAAGCGTGGGCAGGCCGAGATGTTCGGCGGGCGTCACGTAGCACAGCAGTGAGGCGCCGTGAAACGCGGCCGCGGTGGCGCCGATGCACGACGTAATGTGATCGTAGCCGGGCGCGATGTCGGTGACGACGGGGCCCAGCACGTAGAAAGGTGCGCCGTCGCAGATCTCCCGCTCCTTTTCCATGTTCATGCGGATCTGGTCGAAGGGAATGTGGCCCGGCCCTTCGACCATGACCTGCACGCCGCGTTCGCGGCAGCGCCGCACGAGTCGGCCGAGCACCTCCAGTTCGGCGAATTGCGCGGCGTCGCTGGCGTCGGCCAGGCAGCCGGGCCGCAGCCCGTCGCCCAGCGAGACGGTCACGTCATGGCGCAGGCAGATGTCCATGACTTCGTCCCAGCGCGCGTACAGCGGGTTCTCGCGCCCGTTGTTGACCATCCATTCGGCCAGGATCGAGCCGCCGCGGCTGACGATGCCCAGCAGGCGGGCGGCCGCGAGGGGCACGTGCTCCCGCAGCAGGCCTGCGTGAAGGGTCATGAAATCCACGCCCTGGGCGGCCTGTTCGGCGATCACAGCCATGAGCACGTCGGGATCGAACGCGTCGTCCGCGCCGGAGGAACCCGCGCGCGAGAGCGCTTCGTAGATCGGCACGGTGCCGAACGGGCGCGGGCAGGCCCGCAGCATGGCCATGCGCAGGGCGGCCAAGTCCGGCCCCACGCTGAGGTCCATGACCGCGTCGGCGCCGGCGCGCAGGGCCACGGCGAGCTTCTTAAGTTCTTCGTCCTGCGAAGACGCTTCCGTGGAACGGCCGATGTTGGCGTTGACCTTGGTGCGGAACGCGCGGCCGACCGCCAGCGGCTGAAGGGCGGCGTGAGCGGGATTTGCCGGCAGCACGGCGCGGCCCGCGGCCACTTCGGCGCGGACCGTTTCCGGCGCCAGGCCTTCGGCGCGCGCGGCGCCCTCCATGGCGGGCGTGACGATGCCGTCGGAAGCGCTGGTCAGTTGTGTCGGCATGACGGTGTCGACCGGAACGGGCCGGGAAGATCCCTTAACAAGCCGCGGGAGACGCGAAACAGGCGCAAGAGAGACGGTTCGTATTCCTCGTTTCTTTCGCGTGCCGTGCGCCGGCCGTCATGGCTAGAGGGCGGCGGCGATTTCCATTACGCGGTCGATCTCGCCTTTCTTCAGTGCATCGCATACGAAGTCCGCGCCGCTGAAGTCCTGGAAGGACGTGTAGCGGTCCGGAACCGCCACGCACTTCATTCCGGCCGCGAGCGCGGCGCGGGAAGCGTCGCCGCTGGAGACGACCACCAGGCAGCGAGTGGGCGTGACGCCGACCGTCTTGGCCAGTTGCAGCCAGACGTCGGGCTGCGGGAACGTCCTTTCCGTGCCGGCGCGCGAAAGGATCACCAGCCCGGAATCGTTCAGGCCCAGCTTCTCGACCAACTGGCGCGCGGCGTCGGACTCGATGCAGCTCAATCCTCCCGGCGCAATGCCTTCGGCGCGCGACCTCTCGATCAGGTCGGCCATGCCGGGATCCAGTCTGGCCGAGCCGCCCGCGAATGACAGCGTGATGCCCTCGGAGATCTCGGCGACGAGCTTTTCGGCCGAGAGGCGCGTCTTCTTGGAGGCCTTCAGCAGAGCCGCAACCGCTTCTTCAACGGGACAGCCCACGCAGTGCCTGCGGAATTCGCTCTCGGACAGCGTGATGCCGCGCTCGGCCAGCGCGCTCTTGAGAACGTCGAACAATATCTGCCGGCCGCCGGCGGCGGTGTGCTCCAGCTCGAAGAGTATCGCCCGGGACGGCGTCTTCCGGTCGGTCTTCTCAACGCTTTGCGCTTCTTTCTTTGCCTTTGTCGCCATACCGTTTCTCCCTGTCTCATGCGCGCACCGCGGCGATCATCACTTCTGAACAGCGGGCAAGGCAGCTTATACAGTCGCGCCTCGCGCGCGTCAAGCGTGACAACGCGCGTGACAACGCGCTCAGGCCGCTTTGTCCTCGGCACGGGCTGCCGCGGGATCGTGGCGTGACTTTGCCGGCGGCGGAGCGCGGGCGCCGGGAAGCGGCGCTACCGCGCGAGGATGTCGCGCAGCGCGTGCGGCAGCTCAGCGACGATGTCCGAGGCGATCAGGCCGGCCTGGGAGCCGCGCCACGCGGCGTCGTCGCCTGCCCGGGCGTGGAGGTAAACGGCCAGGCGCGCGGCGTCGAAGGGGGCGATGCCTTGTGCCAGCAGGCCGGCCAGCAGGCCGGCCAGGACGTCGCCCGTTCCGCCGGTGGCCATCCCGGGATTTCCGCACAGATTCACGTGCGGGCGGCCCTGCGCCCCGGTCACCACCGTGCCGGCGCCCTTGAGCACGATGTATGCGCCGGTGACCGCGGCCGCGCGGCGGGCCGCGCCGATCCGGTCGCCCTGCACGCCGGCGGCGGGGCAGCCCAGCAGCCGCCCCATCTCGCCCGGATGCGGGGTTGCCACCACGGGACCGGCCGCATCGGCCAGGATTTGCGGCTGGCCGTCGCAGACGTTCAGCGCGTCGGCGTCGACGACCAGCGGGCAGGCGCAACGCGCCAGCAGGAACTTCAGCAGGCCGAGGGTATCGGGATGCGCCGTCAGCCCGGGACCCACGAGTACGGCGCTGAAGGCGGACAGGTCGCGCCCCCAGGCTTCCAGCGCGCCGGCCGCCAGGTTGCCCTCCGCCGTGGCGGCGCCCGCGTGAACCATTGCTTCGGGCGCCAGGCCGGCCACGACCGCCGCGATCCCGGCCGGCGTAAGCGCGCTGACCAGCCCCGCGCCCGAGCGGGACGCGGCCCGGCAGGCCAGGGCCGCGGCGCCGGCGAAGCCGGGCGCCCCGGCCACGACGAGCACGTGTCCGAAGAGGCCCTTGTGCGCGCTGCGCGCCCGCCGCGGAACGATGCCGCGCAAGTCCTGCGAAGTGATCAGCTCCAGCTCGCATTCCACGGCGTCGGTCAGTTCCCAGGGCAGTCCGATGTCCACGACCTCCACGTTGCCCACGCGGTCCAGCGCCGCGGGGGCGAGCAGGCCGGTCTTGGGCAGACCCATCGTGGCCGTGACGTCGGCGGTCACCGCGCCGCCGGGGGCCTCGCCCGTGTCGGAATTCAGTCCCGAAGGGATGTCGATGGATACGACCAGGCTCTCCTCGGCAAGCGCGTTGATGTACTGGATGGCGCCGGCGGCCGGGCCGCGGGCCGGTCCGCTGATTCCCGTGCCCAGCACCCCGTCCACGACGATGTCCACATCGCGGAGCGAATCCAGCGCGCGATCCCACTCGTCCGCGGTGGGCAGTTCCCGCAGCGTCACGCCGGCGGATTTCATGCGGCTGAGGTGACGCAGCGCGTCGCCGCGCACTTCGGCGGCTTCGCCCGCCAGCCAGGTTTCGACTTCAAGCCCGGCCGCGGCCAGGTGGCGCGCGGCGACGAAAGCGTCGCCGCCGTTGTTGCCGCGGCCCGCGATCAGCAGCGCCGACGGGCGGTCCATGCCTGCCGCGCGCGCCAGGAACCGGACGGTTTCGGCTACGCCGGCCCCGGCGCGATCCATAAGGACTTCGCCGGAAACGTCGAACTCCTCGATCGTGCGGCGGTCGAGTTCGCGCATCTGGGCCGTCGTCACCACTTTCACGCGTCGTTTCTCCCCAGCAGCAGCGCGTGAGCCACCGCGCAGTTGTGCGTGTGCGAGAGGCTGACCAGCACGTCGGCGACGCCCCGCCCGCGCGCCGTTTCGGCGGCGCGGCCGTGCATGCGCACCGAGGGGGCGCCCGTGCCGCTGTCGCGCACGACTTCAATATCCAGCCAGTTCAGGCTGGGGCCGATCCCTGTGCCGAAGGCCTTGCTGACGGCTTCCTTGACCGCGAAACGTCCCGCGTAGTGCCGGCTGGGGAAGGCCTTGTCGTCGCAGTAGGCCTGTTCCGCGGGCAGAAAGACGCGGCCCTTGAAGCGCGCGTCCCAGCGCTCGAGCAGCGCGCGCATGCGCTCCGTCTCCACGATATCGATGCCGGTGCCCAGGACGCGCGGCGCGCTCATGCTTCGCCTCCGGCGTAGGCGTCCATGCCCGCGCGCATCTCGCGCACGGCCTGCTCCAGACCCGTGAATACGGCGCGGGCGACGATGCTGTGTCCGATGTTGAGGGTGTCCAGGTGCGGAAGGCGCAGGATGCCGGGCAGGTTGGCCAGGTTGATGCCGTGGCCGGCGTTGACCGTCAGGCCCCGCCCGTGCGCCAGGCGCGCGGCCTTGACGAGGCGCCGCAAACGGGGCGCGGCGGACGCCGGGGAGGCGGCGTCGCAGAAGGCCCCGGTGTGCAGTTCCACGCATTCCGCGCCCGTGTCGGCCGCGGCGCGGATGGACTCGGCCTCCGGCTCGATGAAAAGGCTGACGACGATCCCGGCTTCCCTGAGCCGCGCCACCGTCCGCGCGAGCGCGGCGCGGTTGGACGCCGTGTTCAGTCCGCCCTCGGTGGTGAGTTCGCGCCGGCGTTCGGGCACGAGGCAGACTTCGTCGGGCCGGACGCTGAGCGCCACGGCGACGATGTCCCGCGCCACCGCCATTTCGAGGTTGAGACGCACCCGCAGAGCCTTGCGCAGGGCGTAGACGTCCGCGTCCTGGATGTGCCGGCGGTCCTCGCGCAGGTGCACGGTGATGCCGTCGGCTCCCGCCCGTTCGCAGGCCGCGGCGGCTTCCAGGACGTCGGGGTACGGCGTGCCGCGGGCCTGCCGCAGGGTGGCCACGTGGTCGATGTTGACGCCGAGTTCCAGACGCGTGCGGCTCAGGCTCGCCTCCCTCCCTGCTTCCTACGGGCGCAGGAACCGGAAAGCTTAATCGCATGGGCGGGCGGAAAGTCAAGAGGGGATTGCGCCCCATGATCCTCCCGGCCCGTTGCCCGCTTTGCGTCACCGGGCGCCGCCGGCGGCGACGGTATTTTCCCACAGCTCGCCGGCCGTTTCGCACCACTTGCGCTGGAAGCATTCCTCGCACCAGCCGGTGCAGCCCGTGATATGAATCCGGGCGCCCTCGGCCAGGCGATCGAAGCGGGTGTTCTGCAGTTCGCGCCTGAGATATGCGTAGACCGCGCGCGCGGGGACGTTGTCCACGAACGAGAAGCAGACGCCGCGCGCGTTGAGGACTTCTTCGATGCGCGCGAGCTCGGCCTTCAGTTGCGCGTCGGTCAGCGTCTCCTGATCGGGCGGAGGGCCGTATTCCTCGACGAAGCTCCAGTCCACCGGCTCGTTCTTCATCCAGAGCTCGAAGCGCAGCCAGTCCGTGTCCGGGTCGCAGTCGGGTTCGACCGGCGGGAAGTCATAGCCTTTGTTCTGCATTGCGGCGCGGTCCGGATGCCGCCGGTAGGCGCAGACCCAGTCCCACAGCCCGCGCAGCTGCCGGTTCTCGAGCTCGAGGTCGTCCGGCGTGGACAGCCAGACGGCGGCCAGGTCCAGGCCGGCCTCGGCGAAGCGCCGCTTGAGGGATTCGTTCTCCGTCCGCACGTGCGTTTCCGATGTTCGCATGGAACACCTCCTTTCAATAACCTTAAAGGTTTGCGCGCCGCGTTCTTCCGGAAAAAAGTTGCGCTTTCTGCGTCCCTGGCGCACGAAGTGGCAGCAGACATGCGCCGTGCGAACAGCCAAGTGTTTGTTACACAATCATTAACAAGCGAGGGGCCGCGTCCCAGCCGCGCGATGCTGCGCCGGATTGCGGGCTATTTCCTATCGTCCCGGCTCCCCTGGCTGGGCATTCTGCCGTGCATTGCCGTGGAGGCGGGTTCAAAGTGATGAGGGGCGAAATGGCCCTGGGCAAGCTGATCGGCCGCGCAAGGCGCGGACGGAGATTCCCGTTCCGCTTGCGCGTTCTTCGCGGCGGCGTTCCGCGGATTCTTCGCTCAGGACTGTCCGCGCTGCGCGAGCATGCGGTCGATCATGAAGATCGCGCCCGGGGCGTCCCTGGCGACCTTGAGCTTCTGCACCACCGCGTCCACGGAGGCTTCTTCCTCGACCTGCTCGTTCACGAACCACTGCAGGAAGCTGATGGTCGCGTTGTCCTTTTCGGCGCGGGCCAGTTCGAGGTGCTCGTCGAATTCGCGGCTCACGTTGCACTCGTGCTTGTAGGCCGCTTCGAAGACCGCCAGAGGGCCTTCCCATTCCGTGGGCGGCGCATCGACGGCCGCCAGCAGAATGCGCGCGCCGCGCTCCTGCAGGTGCTTGTACAGGCGCATGGCGTGGCCCGTTTCCTCCTGGGACTGCTTCTCCATCCAGGACGCCGCGCCTTCCAGGTTGATGGCGCGGAAGTACGCCGCCATGGAGAGGTAGAGCCGGGCGTTGTAGAACTCGCGGTTCATCTGCAGGTTAAGGGCCTTGGTCACCTTCTTGCCGATCATCGCCTGCCTCCCTTCCTTTACTGTGCGGTTTACGGGGCCAATCTAACAACTGTCCGGGGCGGGAATCAAGCCGGAACGTCGGGCTGTCGGCTTGCCTTCCGCCGGCCGGGCTGACAGACTGACAGTGTTCAGTCGGACGGTCGGAGAAGGTTTCCGTGGAACTTGTCGTTTTTGTCCGCAGCGCCGTGGTCAATGTGCTGGTGCTGCTGGCGCTGCGCGCAGCGCCTGTCTATCTTCCGGTGGTGGAGCCGCCGTAGCGGCCGGCCCGTTTTCCGGCGCCGCTCCCGTTTCCATCGTCATTCCCCCGCTTGACACGCCGCACGGCGCTGTGATAAGCCCGCGCGCCATGTCGCTATCTCCCACCGGCGCGAGCGTGAACCGAGCGTCCGGCGCGCCGCTCAAGCTGCGCACGCCGGCGAAAATCAATCTCTTCCTGGAAGTCCTGGGCCGCCGCGCGACCGGCTATCACGATATCGTCAGCGTGATGACGCCGGTTTCGCTGTACGACGAGATCAAGCTGGAGGCGGCGGACGAGGGCATTGCGACGCGGACCGTTTTCGGCAACGGCGAGCACGTCGATCCCCGCGGGCTCCTGGACACGGCGCACAACCTGGCCGACCGGGCCGCGGCGGCGCTCAAGGCGCGCACGGGCCACGCCGGCGGCGTGCGCATCGCGTTGACCAAGAACATCCCGGTGGGCGGCGGCCTGGGCGGCGGCAGCGCGGACGCCGCGGCGGTGCTGATCGGGCTGAACGAGCTGTGGGGCGCGGGGCTGGCGCCGGAAACGCTGATGGAGATCGGGGCGGGTCTGGGGTGCGACGTGCCCGGGCTCGTCCGCGGCGGGCCGGTCCTGGTGGAGGGCCTGGGCGAGCGCGTGCGGCCGCTGCCGGTGGACAAGCCGGGCCGGAACGGCTGGTGGGTAGTGATCGCCAATCCCGGCTTCCCGGTGGCCACCCGGGACATATATTCGCGCTGCTGTCCGCCCTTGACTTCCCGCCGCAGTTCGGCTAACAGTATCGCTTCCGCGCTGCGGGAGGGCGACCTGGAGCGGGTGGCGGACGGTGTCTACAACGGGTTGCAGGACACCGTGTTCCGCAAGTATCCGCTGATCCAGATGCTGGCGGAGAAGCTGACCGCGTGCGGGGCGTGCGCGGCGCTGCTGTCGGGCAGCGGGGCGTCGGTTTTCGGGCTTGCCCGGGACGAAGGCCACGCGCTTGAGATCAGGCAAGCCACGGCGGCCTGGCTGCCCGAAACGGCCTGGACCGCGGTGGCGCGGACGTTGCCCGATGGTGTAACGGTAGCACATGGCCCTTTGGAGGCCTGAGTCTAGGTTCGAATCCTAGTCGGGCAGCCACATGGAGAGCGGGCGAAGAACGTGAATACGATGAAACTCTTTACCGGCACGGCCAATCCGCAGCTGGCCAGGCGCATCGCCGAGTATCTCGGCGTGCAGCTGGGCGCCGTGGACATCAGCCGTTTTCCCGACGGCGAGCTGCTGGTGCGTTTCAAGGAGAACGTGCGCGGCAAGGACACGTTCATCGTGCAGTCCATCTGTCATCCGCCCAATGAAACGCTGATGGAGCTGCTGATCATGATCGACGCCGCCAAGCGGGCGTCGGCCGCGCGGATCACGGCGGTGGTGCCGTTCCTGGCGTACGCGCGCCAGGACCGCAAGGATCAGCCGCGCGTGCCCATCACGGCCAAGCTGGTGGCCAACCTGCTGGTCGCCGCCGGCACGAACCGCGTCCTGGGCATGGACTTTCACGCCGAGCAGATCCAGGGCTTTTTCGATATTCCCGTGGACCACCTTTACGCCATGCCGGTGATCGTGCGCTACCTCAAGGAGCGCAACCTGCGCAACCCGATCGTCGTGGCCCCCGACTCCGGAGGCGTGAAAATGGCCGTGCGCTACGCCGAAACGCTGGGCGCCGGCCTGGCCCTGGGCGCGAAGTACCGCCGCGGGCCGGAGGAGGTGGAGGCCGTGAACGTGGTGGGCGACGTGCAGGGGCGCACGGCCATCATGGTGGACGACCTCACGTCCACCGCCGCCACGCTGTGCGAGGCCGCCAAGCTGCTGAAGCAGCATGGCGCGAACGACATCTACGCCGCGGTGACGCACGCGATGCTGCGGCCCGAGGGCCTGGAGCGGCTGGAGCAGTCGCCCATCCGGGAGCTGATCGTGACCGACAGTATTCCCTTGAAATGCGAGAGCAGATTTCCAATAACGGTGCTGACCGTCGCCGAGCTGCTGGGCGAGGCGATTCTGCGCATTCACGAGAACAGATCGGTCACCTCGCTGTTCAAACTTTGAGAGGAAGGCAGGACATGGCAATCGACACCAGGCTGAAGGCGCAAACGCGCGAGGCGTCCGGGACGGCGGCGGTGCGGCGGCTGCGGACGCAAGGCTGGCTTCCGGCCGTCATTTACGGCCCGCGGGGCGAGCCGCGCATGATCCAGTTGAAAGCGCACGACCTCGAGCTGATGCTGCAGCATCACCGCAGCGAAAGCATGATGGTGGACCTGGTCGTGAACGGCAACGACGCGCTCAAGGTGCTGCTGAAGGAAGTGCAGCATCATCCCGTGACGGAGCGCGCGCTGCACGCCGATTTCCTGGAGGTCTCCATGACCGAGAAGATGCGCGTGCGCGTGCCGCTGGCGCTGAAAGGCGATTGCCTGGGCGTCACGCAGGACGGCGGCGTGCTCGACCACACGCTGCGCGACGTCGAGGTGGAGTGCCTGCCCGGCGACCTCGTGGAATCCGTCGACGTGGACGTCACGAACCTGCGCCTGGGGCAGACGATCCTGGTGCGCGACCTGGCCATTCCGCCGGGATTGACGGCCGTGTCGGACGGGGGCCTGGCCGTGGCCTCGGTGCACGCGCAGCGCGCCGAAGAGGAAGTCGTGGAAGGCGCGCCGGTGGCGGAGGCGGCCGCGGCGGAGCCGGAGCTGGTGGGCGGCAAGGGCAAGGCCGAGGAGGAAGCCCCGGCCGAGAAGGAAGAGTAGCGTCCGGCGGGAACGGACTGTGGAAGGCGCGTGAAGGTTATTGTCGGTCTGGGCAATCCCGGCAAACAGTACGGAAACACGCCCCACAACGCGGGCTTCGCGGTGCTGGACGAGATCGCCGCGCGGCTGGCGTGCAGGCTGCGGCGCAGCCTGCGGTTCAGGGCCCTGACCGGCCGCGGGGCGTGGGCCGGCGAGGATGTGCTGCTGGTTGCGCCCGCGGCGTACATGAATCTGAGCGGCCCGGTGGTGGCCGCGGTGCTGCGGGCCAAGGGCGCCCGGCCGGCCGACATGGTCGTGGTAATGGACGACGCCGACCTGGCCCTGGGCCGGCTGCGGGTGCGGCCGGGCGGCAGCCACGGCGGGCATCGCGGGCTGGGCTCGATCATCGAGGCGCTGGGCACGGCGGATTTCGCGCGCGTGCGCGTGGGGATCGGCCGGGACGCGGACGGGCGCCCGCTGGTGGAGCACGTGCTGGCGCCGCTGGGGGCGGGCGACCGGCGCCGCCTGGCGGCGGTGATCGGCGTGGCGGCGGACGCGGCGCTGTGCGTGGTTGCGTCCGGGGCCGACGAGGCCATGAACCGGTTCAACGGATTCGTCGCGGAGGATTGAACGGACGCGGCCGGCGGCCGCGCCCGGCGAGCACAGGGAGACGCCATTGAGAGACTACGAGGCTACATTCGTGTTCCGCCCTTCCCCGGAAGAGGAAGCGCTCCAGAAAAGCATCGAGCACGTGGGCGCGGAAATCCGGAAGCAGGGCGGGGATCTGAAAGACACCGCGGATCTCGGCAAGCGGACGTTTGCGCGGCCGTTCCGCAAGGGGCACGGCGACGCCGGCCGCTACGTGCGCTTCGCGTTCGCCATGGACCCCGCGCGGATCGATTCGTTCCGGGAACGCTTCCGCCACCGGGAAGACGTGATCCGCACCCAGATTGTCCTGGCCGGGCCGCCGCCCGCAAGCGCGCCCGCGGCCGCGCCGGACCGCGGTCCGGACAGGGAGGAGGCGCAAGGGACATGGCATCGCTGAACAAAGTATTCCTGGCCGGCAACCTGACGCGCGATCCGGAGGTGCGCTACACGCCTTCCGGAACGGCGGTGTCCGACCTCGGCATGGCCGTGAACCGCAAGTTCCGCTCCGCCAACGGCGAGGACCGCGAAGAAACGTGCTTCGTCACCGTCGTGGTCTGGGCGCGGCAGGCGGAGACCTGCGGCCAGTACCTGCGCAAGGGATCGCCCATCCTGGTGGAAGGGCGGCTGCAGTACGACGAGTGGGAACGCGAGGGCCAGAAGCAGTCCCGCCTGCGCGTGGTCGCGGAGCGGGTGCAGTTCCTGGGCGGACGGCGGTCGGACGAACCGCCGGAGCGGCGCGAGGCGGCCGGGCCGCCTCCGGCCAGGCGGGCGGCGCCGGCGCGCGAGCCCGCGGAAGAGGCGCCGGCGATCGGAGACACCGAACCGCCGCCGCCGCAGGACGAGGACGACCTTCCGTTCTGAACAAGGAGAGGACTGAATCATGCCACCCAGAAAAACATCGGGCCGGCGTTCCGGCGGACGCGGCGCGGGCCGCGGCGCGGGCCGCGGGGCGGGGCGCGGGGCGGGGCGCGGCGCGGGGCGCGACGCGGCACGGACCGGCAAGCGGCGCTCCCGCCATCTCGAAGGCGTGCGCGAAATCGACGGACGGGACTACGCGCTGCTGCAGCGCTTCGTCACGGACCACGGCAAGATCCTGCCCACGCGCCTGACCGGGACCACGGCCAAGCAGCAGCGGCAGGTGAAGCGCGCGGTGCGCCGCGCGCGCGCGCTCGGCCTGCTGCCGTAGCCCGCGGGCGAAAGGGGACACACATGGCCACCGAAATGATCTTGATGGCTGACGTGAAAGACCTCGGCGCCGAAGGCGATATCGTCACGGTCGCCGACGGCTACGCGCGGAACTACCTGATGCCCAGGAAGCTGGGCGCTCCCGTGACGGAAGCCGCGCGGCGCCGCCTGGCCAGGATCCGGCGCGAACGCGAAGCCGCGCTGGCGGCCGACCTGGAAGCCGCGCGCAAGCGCGCGGCCGCGCTGGCCGGCGCATCCTGCACGTTGCCGGTCAAGGTCGGACAGGACGAGAAGCTCTACGGCTCCGTCACTCCGGCCGACATCGCCGTGGCGCTCAAGGCGCAGGGCATCGAGGTCGACAAGCGCGACATCCTGCTGGAGGAGCCGATCAGGGAACTGGGCGTGTTCGACATTCCCGTGCGTCTGCATCCCGAAGTCTCAGCCTCCGTCAAGGTGTGGGTCGTTGAGGAATAGTTCTCATGCCCGCCGAAACCGTCTCTGCCGCGCCGCGACTGGCCGGAGCGGAGCGCGTGCCTCCGCACAGCGAAGAGGCGGAACAGGGCATCCTCGGCTCCATCCTGCTTGACGCGGGCCGCGTCATGGACGTGTCCGTGATGCGGCAGATCACGCCCGAATGCTTCTACATTCCGGCCCACCGCATCATCTACGAGCAGATGCTCGCCGTCTACGGCCAGGGCGGGGCCGTGGACGTGCTCACCATGACCGAGCGCCTGCGCACGGCCGGCAAGCTGGAGGCCGTGGGCGGCGCCATCTGCCTCGAGCGCCTGATCGACGCCACGCCCACCCCGGCGCACGCCGAGTACTACGCCGACATCGTGCGCCAGAAGTACCTCCTGCGCGAGATCATCGGCCGCGCCCGGGACGCGGAGCAGATGTGTTTCACGTCGCAGGACGACGCGGACGAGGTGCTGGCGCGGGTCGAGCAGGATTTTCTCGACATCACCGAGCACCAGCACGGCAGCGTCAGGGCCTGGCCGAGCGCCGTGCGCGAAACGATGGCGCACGTCGAGCGCATCCTGACCTCGCACCGCGGGCTGGCCGGCATCTCGACGGGGCTGCTGAACCTCGACGCCATGCTGATGGGGCTCAAGAACGGCGAGATGGTCGTGCTCGCGGCGCGGCCGTCCATGGGCAAGACCTCCCTGGCCATGAACATCGCGGAGAACGTGGCCCTGGGCGTGAACGACCCCGAGCGCACGCGGCGCGCGGTGGGCATCTTCAGCCTGGAGATGTCGTACGAGGCGCTGGTGATGCGCATGCTGTGCTCGCACGCGGGCGTGTCGTGGTTCCAGCTGGCCCAGGGCCGCGTGCCGCACAAGGAGCACGGCAAGCTGGCCCAGGCGGCCGATACCCTCGGCAAGGCGCCGCTGTTCCTGGACGACACCGGCGCGCTCGACGTGCTGGAGCTGCGCGCGCGCGCGCGGCGCATGAAGAAGCAGCACGGCATCGAGCTGCTGATCATCGACTACCTGCAGATGCTGCACTCGCGCGAGTACTCCCGCCAGGGCCGCCAGATCGAAACGGCGAACATCTCCAACAACCTCAAGGCCATGGCCAAGGAACTGAAGGTGCCGGTGCTGGTGGTCAGCCAGCTCAGCCGGGCGCCGGAACAGCGCGACAACAAGCCCAAGCTCTCCGACCTGCGCGATTCCGGCGCCATCGAGCAGGACGCCGACGTCGTCTGCCTGCTGCGCCGGCCGGCCTTCTACGACAGCGAGGAGGAGGACAAGACCCTGGCGATCGTGGACGTGGCCAAGCAGCGCAACGGACCCACGGGCGAGGTGAAGCTCAACTTCGAGCAGGATTTCACGCGCTTCCGCGACCGCGGCGTGGACCGCGCCGAGGAGTTCGGCAGCTTCGCCGGGCCCCCGCCGGAAGCGCAGGGGGAGGCGGAGGAGGAATGAGGCGCGCGCGTACCACGAAGGCATGCGGCATCCTGCTGTGGGCCGCCCTGTCCGGCGCCGCGGCCGCGGCGCCCGTGGTTACGGAAATCCGCGTGCGCGCGCTGGGGCCGGGCCCGACCGACGAGAGTTTCGTCCGCGCGCACATCGGATCCGAAACGGGCCGGGAACTCGACCGGCAGCGTCTCGCGCGCGACGTGCGGGCGCTGCTGGACACCGGCGCCTTCGCCGACGTCACGGCCGAAGCCGAGACCGCCGGGGAGGGCGTCTGCCTGGTCTACACCCTGCGCAACAAGTCCGTCCTGGCCGCCGACCCCGCCGTGGAAGGGGTCAGCTGGTTCCGCGCGCGGCAGGTCCGCAAGCTGATCCGGCTGCGCGCCGGCGACCGCGTTGACGAAGACGACCTGGCCGCCGTGGCCGCGCGGATCAGGGAGGACTACGGGCGCAAGCACTATCCCCGCGCGGCCGTGACGTGGGAGAGCGTGCCCGTCGACCCCGACGAAGGCACGCTGCGGGCCGCGTTCGCGGTGGACGAGCAGGACGCCGACCGCGTGCGCCGCGTGCGCTTCGAAGGCTGCCGGGCCGTGCCCGCGGAGGATCTCTGGAAGGCGGTCGAGCCGCGCCGCTGGTGGAACCCGGCGCGCTGGTTCAAGAAACGGCGCTACGACGTCGACGAACTGGAGGAGGCGCGCGCGGCCGTGCGCGACGTGTACCTGGACCGCGGCTATCTCGACGCCGAGGTGGACGTGGCGGTCATGGAGCACGACGCCGGGGACCGCCTGACGGCCGTCTTCCGCGTGCGCGAAGGCGCGCTCTACCGCTTCGGCGCGGTCGCGCTGGCGGGCGTTTCCAGCCTGCCCGAGAACCAGGTGCGGCGGCGCGTGGCCATGCGGCCGGGCGAACCGGCCTCGGCCGCGGCGGCGCGCCGGACCGTCGCGGACGTCGAGGAATACTACGGCGCGCACGGCTACGTCGAGGCGCTGGTCGCGCCCGCGCTGGACCCGGACCCGGAATCCCGCCTGGTCGCCGCGCGGGTGGACGTGACCGAGGGCGACCTGTTCTGCGTGCGCAACATCCGCGTGCGGGGCAACCACCGCACGCGCGACAAGGTCATCCGGCGCGAGATCCTGCTCTATCCCGGGGACGTCTTCGACGCGGGCCGGGCCAGGCGCAGCGAGCGCATCATCAACAACCTCGGCTTCTTCTCGCGCGTGCGCGCCTATCCCGCCGACACGCCCGAGCCCGGCAAGAAGGACCTGATCATCGACGTGGAAGAGAAACGCACCGGCCAGTTCATGATCGGCGCCGGTTTTTCCAGCGAGGACAAGCTGATCGGCTTCGCGGAGCTGTCGCAGGGCAACTTCGACCTCACCGGCTGGCCGTATTTCATGGGCGCGGGCCAGAAGATCAAACTGCGGGCGCAGGTGGGCGAGCGCCGCAAGCTGTATGACTTCTCCTTCGTGGAGCCCTGGTTCCTCGACCGGCGCCTGTCGCTGCAGTTCGACGCGTACCGCAGCGAGACGGACTACCTGGAATACGACGTGCAGCGCACGGGCGGCGCGATCGGACTGGGCCGGGCCCTGCCGCTCGCCAGCCGCCTGGACGTGAGCTACCGCCTGGAACACGTGCGGCTGACGGGCCGCAGCGATACCAACGCGTACGTCTACGCCGAGCCGCCGCGCGACCCCTACGTGTTCGAAGCCGAGGAAGACCGCATCGCCAGCTCCGTGGACCTGTCCCTGACCCATGACCGCCGCGACAATCCCTTCGTGCCCACGCGCGGCGCCAAGGCCAAGCTGTTCGGCAGCGTGTCGGGCGGACCGCTGGGCTTCGACACGGACATCTACGGGCTGGGCGCCACGCTGAACCAGTACGTGCCGCTGTGGTGGGGGCACGTGATAAGCCTGCGCGCCCGCTACGAGATCGTGGACGCCTACGGCGATACGCCGGAGGTGCCGCTGGCCGACCGGCTCTTCCTGGGCGGCGGCCGCACGCTGCGCGGCTTCGCGTGGCGGGACGTGGGCCCCAAGGTCGTGCCCGCGGACGGCGGCGGCCCGCACCGCAGCGTCGGCGGCGGAAGCCTGGCCTTTGCCAGCGTCGAATACGCGGTCCCGATCGTGGAGCACGTCCGGCTGGCGGCGTTCTACGACACGGGGAACGTGTGGCGCGAGCCCTACGCGCTCGATCCCGACGACCTGGCCGCGAGCGCCGGCGTGGGCGTGCGCCTGGATCTGCCGGGCTTCCCCATCCGCGTGGACCGCGCCTGGGTGGTGGAGAAGGACGACGCCCTCACCGGCGCCGATCCGTGGGTGATCTGGATCGGGTACGACTACTGACAAGGAGACGACCGGCATGAAGAGATTATGCGCGATGGCGCTGCTGGCATGCGCGGCGCAGGGCGTCCGCGCGGCGGACGCGAAGATTGCCGTGGCGGACGTGCGGCGCGTCATGAGCGCCTACCCCGAAGCCAGGCAGGCCGACGCGGTCCTGCGCGCGCAGCTGGCCGAATACGAGAAGGAACAGGACGCCCAGCTCGCCGCGCGCGGCAAGCTCATCAAGGAGCTGCAGCAGGCCGCGGCGGCGGCGGACAACAAGGCGCTCAGCGACAGGGGCCGCGAGGACAAGCGCAAGGAGGTCGCGGCCAGGGAAGAAGCGCTGCGCAAGCTGGAAACCGACATGCGCGAAACCGTCCGGCAGCGCCAGAAGGAGCTGGCCGACCAGGAGCGCCGCATGCGCGAGCGCATCACCGAGAAGCTCAAAGCCGTCGTGGCCGGGGTGGCCGCGAAGGGCGGCTACGCCCTGGTACTCGACTCCTCGGCGCTGGGCGCCAACGGCGCGCCCGTCGTGCTCTACGACGGCGGCGCCGCGGATATCACGGCGCAGATCCTGGAACAGATCGGGCCGCGGAATGAGGGGGAGCAGGAGCCGGAAAGTCCGGAGAAGCCGGACGGGCCCGACGCGGCCGACGGCGGAAAGGAGTGATTCCCGCCCATGACCCTGGCCGAGATCGCGCAGCTGGTGGGCGGAACGCTGGAGGGCGACGGCCGCCTGCCGATCGACGGGCTTTCCGGCGTGCGCGAGGCCGGGCCGCGGGACCTCAGCTTTCTGGCCGGCCCGCGCTACGCGGCCGCGGCCGCGCGCACGCGGGCCGCCGCGCTGGTCGTGGACCGGAGCTGGCGGGGCGCGTGCGCCTGCGCGCTCATCCGGGTTGACGATCCGGAGAAGGCCTTCATGCGGGCGGCCGCGAAACTCGCGCCGCCGCCCCCCGCGCCGCCGCCGGGCGTGCATCCCAGCGCCGTGGTCGCGCCCGACGCGCGCCTGGGAACGGGCGTCAGCGTGGGGCCGCTGTGCGTGATCGAAAGCGGCGCGCGCGTCGGCGACCGGTCCGCGATCGGGGCGGGCTGCTACATCGGGCGGGACGCGGCCCTGGGCAGGGACGGACTGCTGTACCCGCACGTGACCGTGCGGGAACGCGTCACCATCGGCGACCGCGCCATCATCCACAGCGGCGCGGTCATCGGCAGCGACGGCTTCGGCTACGTGCTCGAAGAAGGCGCGTGGAAGAAGATACCGCAGATCGGCGTGGTGACGGTCGGCGACGACGTGGAGATCGGCGCGAACGTGACCGTGGACCGCGCCCGGTTCGGTCGCACCGTGATCGGCAACGGCGTCAAGATCGACAACCTCGTGCAGATCGCGCACAACGTCGTGGTCGGCGACCACACGGCCATGGCCGCGCAGGTGGGCATCGCCGGCAGCACGCTGATCGGCAAACGCGCGCAGTTCGGCGGACAGTCGGGCGCCGCCGGCCACATCGAGATCGGCGACGGCGTCGTCGTCGCGGGCCGCGGGGGCGTGACCAAGAGCATCCCCGGGCCCGGAATCGTGTCCGGCTTCCCGGCCATGCCGCACGACAGGGCGCGCAGGCTGCAGGCGCATATCGGCCGGCTGCCGGAGCTGAAGAAGGCGGTTGAGGAGATCGCGCGGCGGCTGGCGGAACTGGAGCGGCGGAGCGGCGCATGAAGATACTGGTCACCGGCGGCTCGGGCTACATCGGCAGCGTCACGTCGGAGCTGCTTCTCGACGAGGGACACGCGGTTGTGGTTTTCGACAACCTGGAACGCGGGCACCGCGCCGCGGTGGACCGGCGCGCCGCGCTCGTCGAGGGGGACCTGCGCGACGCGGCCGCGATCCGCGCGGCCGTGCGCGACGCCCGGCCCGACGCCGTGATGCACTTCGCGGCCTACGCGCTGGTGCCCGAGTCCATGCGCCGGCCGGACCTGTATTTCGAGAACAACGTGGGCGGCGGCATGAACCTCATCGCCGCCATGCTGGCGGCCGGCGTCAGGCGGATCGTGTTCTCGTCCACCTGCGCGGTGTACGGGGAGCCCGCGGCCGACTGCATCGCCGAGGACACGCCGACGCGCCCCGCCAACCCCTACGGGGAATCCAAGCTGATGCTCGAGAAGATGCTGGAATGGCACGCGCGCCGCGGCGGCATGCAGGCCGTGTTCCTGCGCTACTTCAACGCGGCGGGCGCCACGGAGAAGTTCGGCGAGGACCACGACCCGGAAACGCACCTGATTCCCAACGTGCTGCAGGCCGCGCTCGGGCGCCGGGACAAGGTGGTGATCTACGGCGACGATTTCGACACGCCGGACGGCACGTGCGTGCGCGACTACATCCACATCCACGACCTGGCCCGGGCGCACATCCGCGCGCTGGACGCCGGCTGCTGCGGGGCCTTTAACCTGGGCAACGGCCGCGGCTACTCCGTGAAGGAAGTCCTGGAAACGGCCCGCGCCGTGACCGGCCGGCCGATCCCGTGCGAAATCGGCGCGCGGCGCCCGGGCGATCCGCCCCGCCTCGTGGCCGCGTCCGGCAAGGCGCGCGCGGAGCTGCGCTGGACGCCGCGCTTTCCGGAGTTGAGCGCGATCGTCGCCAGCGCCTGGAACTGGCACCGCGCGCATCCGGAGGGCTACGCGCGTTGAAAGCGGGGCCGGAAGGCGCAGGGAGCGGCGCGCGGGGCCGGCGGCCGGAGGGGCGCTGAGATGAAGCCCCCGGAAGAGCGTATCGGCGCGCTGCTGGCGCGCGGCGGCGCCACCCTGGCCGTGGCGGAGTCGTGCACCGGCGGCATGGTCGCGGCGCGCATTACGTCGGTTCCCGGCAGCTCGGCCTATTTCCACGGCGGCTACGTGGCCTACTCGAACCGCATGAAGCGCGAGGACCTGGGCCTGCCCGCGGAGGTGCTGGCCGCGGAGGGCGCGGTCTCCGACGCGGCGGCGCGCGGGCTGGCCGAAGGGGCGCGGCGCAGGCGGGGGGCCGACTGGGGGGTGGGCGTCACGGGAATCGCGGGGCCCGCGGGCGGCACGCCGGAAAAGCCCGTGGGACTGGTGTTCGTCGCCGTGGCCGGGCCCGACGTGTGCTGCGCGCGGCGCTGCGTCTTCCGGGGCGGCCGGGAGGCCGTCCGCGCGCAGGCCGCCGAAGCCGCGCTGGCGCTGCTGGCGGACGCGCTGGAGCAACACGCCGGGTTGGACATTGACAGGCCGCGCGCAATGGCCTAGGAGTGACTGATTGACGGGCGCGCGGGCGCGCGCCGGAGGTGCATTCATGAGCAAAACGAAAGACAAGACATACCTGTCCAACCTGGAAGCGGTGCTGGCCCAGATCCGCAAGGAATTCGGCGAAGGCGCCATCATGCGCATGGGCGGCGCGGAACCGCTCAAGACGGTGGCGACGGTCTCGACGGGATCCTTCTCCCTGGACTTGGCGCTCGGCGTGGGCGGCCTGCCGCGCGGGCGGGTGGTCGAGGTCTTCGGCCCCGAGGCCTCGGGCAAGACCACGCTGGCGCTGCACGTCATCGCGAACGCGCAGAAGGGCGGCGGCCTGGCCGCGTTCGTGGACGCCGAGCACGCCATGGACCCCAACTACGCCAAGCGCATCGGCGTGAACCTGGACGATCTGCTGGTCTCGCAGCCCGCCTCGGGCGAGGAGGCGCTCACGATCGCCGAAACGCTGGTGCGCAGCAACGCGCTGGACGTGGTGGTCATCGACTCGGTGGCCGCCCTCACGCCGCGCGCCGAGCTCGACGGCAACATGGGCGACCAGCACGTGGGCCTGCAGGCGCGCCTGATGTCGCAGGCCATGCGCAAACTCACCGGCGCCATCGCGCAGTCCAAGACGCTGTGCCTTTTCACCAACCAGATCCGCGAAAAGATCGGCGTGATGTTCGGCAACCCCGAGACCACCCCCGGCGGGCGGGCGCTCAAGTTCTACGCGTCGGTGCGCCTGGATATCCGCCGCCTCGCGGCCATCAAGGATTCCACCGGCCGCGTGATCGGCAACCACACGCGCGTGAAGGTCGTGAAGAACAAGCTGGCCCCGCCCTTCACCGAGGCCGAATTCGACATTCTCTTCGCCAAGGGCATCACCTGGGAAGGCTCCGTCCTGGACTGCGCCGCGAAGTACGACGTCATCCAGAAACGCGGATCGTGGCTGGCGTTCGACGACGAGCAGATCGGCCAGGGCCACGAAGCGGCCCGGGACTTCCTCGAGCAGCACCCCGAAGTCACCGAGAAGATCATCGCCAAGATCAGGGAGAAGGTCCAGGCCGGAGCGTCGCAAGCCGCATGATTCGCGTCAAAGCCGACGAACTGAGGCAGATGTACCTTGCCTTCTTCGCAAGCAAGGGACACGCGGTCATATCCGGCAGCTCGCTCATCCCGGAGAACGACCCCACGGTGCTGTTCACCACCGCGGGCATGCACCCCCTCGTGCCCTACCTGCTGGGCGAGCCGCACCCCGCGGGCCGGCGGCTGTGCGACTGCCAGAAATGCATCCGCACCGGCGACATCGATTCCGTGGGCGACACCTCGCACCTGACGTTCTTCGAGATGCTGGGCAACTGGTCCCTGGGCGACTATTTCAAGGAGGAGGCCATCGCCTGGTCGTACGAGTTCCTCACCGCGCGCGCGTACCTCGCTTTTGACCCCGCAACGCTGCACGTCACGGTGTTCGCGGGCGACCGCGACGCGCCCAGGGACGAGGAATCCGTCGCGATCTGGCGCCGCCTCGGCATTCCCGAGCGGAGGATCTTCGCGCTGCCCAAGGACGACAACTGGTGGGGGCCCGCCGGGCAGACCGGGCCGTGCGGCCCCGATACGGAGATGTTCGTCGACACCGGCAAGGCGGCTTGCGGGCCGGCGTGCCGCCCCGGATGCGGCTGCGGGAAGTTCTTCGAGATATGGAACGACGTCTTCATGCAGTACGAGAAGAAGGCCGACGGCTCGTTCGCGCGCCTGGGGCAGCGCAACGTGGACACCGGCATGGGGGTGGAGCGGACCGTCGCCATGCTGCAGGGCCGCGCGACGGTCTACGAGACCGAGCTCTTCGCGCCGGTCATGGACGAGCTGGCCGCGTCCGCGGGCCGCCGCCTTGACGCGAGCGCGGCGGACGCCGCCGCCGCGCGCATCGTGGCCGATCACCTGCGCAGCGCCGTGTTCATCGTCGGCGACGCGCACGGCGTGACGCCGGGCAACCTGGGCCGGGGCTACGTGCTGCGGCGCCTGATCCGCCGCTCCGTGCGCTTCGCCAAGAACCTGGGACTGAAGGAGGGTTTCACCACCCCCATCGCGCGCCGGGTGATCGAGAGCTACCGGCACGTGTACCCGGAGCTGGAGGCGAACGCGGCCCGTATCGTGGACGAGCTGCTCAAGGAGGAACAGCGCTTCGAGGCCACGCTCGACCGCGGCCTGGCCGAGCTGGACAAGATCCTCGGGCACATGCGCGCGCGCGCGCAGTCCACGCTGCCGGGCCGGGTGGCGTTCCGCCTGTTCGACACCTACGGGTTCCCGTTCGAGTTCACCGCGGACATCTGCCGCGAGCAGAACATCGCGGTGGACAGGCAGGGCTTCGATCAGGCGTTCGAGAAGCACCGCGCGGTTTCCAGGCAGGGGGCCGACAAGTCCTTCAAGGGCGGGCTGGCGGACAACTCCGCGGCCACGACCCGCCTGCACACGGCCACGCACCTTCTGCACCGCGCGCTGCGCATCGTGCTGGGCGAACACGTGCGGCAGCGCGGGTCGAACATCACCCCGGACCGCCTGCGGTTCGATTTCTCGCATCCCGACCGCATGACGCCCGCGCAGATCGCGGAGGTCGAGGGCCTGGTGAACGGGCAAATCGCGCGCGCCCTGCCGGTGGCGATGGAGACCGTGTCCCTGGAGGAGGCCAAGCGCGCCGGGGCCGTGGCGCTGTTCGCCGTCAAGTACGAGGAGCAGGTCAAGGTCTACCGCATCGGCGACTTCTCGGCCGAAGTGTGCGGCGGCCCGCACGTGCGGAACACGCGCGAGCTGGGCCGCTTCCGCATCCAGAAAGAGGAGTCGTCCGGCGCCGGCGTGCGGCGCATTCGCGCGGCGCTGGAGGAGGCGGCGGGAGAGGGGGCGTGAGCGAGCGGCCGCCGGAGATCGTTTGCGCGGCCTGCGGCGCGGAGACGCTCGTGCGGCGCGAGGCGGTCTACGACGGCTTCAAACGGGTCGGGGAGCGGTTCGTGTGCGTCTCCTGCGGCCACGCCTACGCCGCGGAGGCGGAAGTTCCCTTCAAGGCCGCGAAACGGACGGCGGTCTTCTCGGAGGCCGACCGGACGCGTTCCGCGGACGTCTTTGCGGCCGACGAGAAAGGGCGCAACTGCCGGCACTGCCGGCACTACGTGGTGAATCCCTTCACGCAGCGCTGCGGCCTGCACTTGCGGCGCGTGGAGGCTACGGACGCGTGCGGCGATTTCGAGCCGCCTCCCGCCGCTGACGAACCGCCTCAAACAGCAGAATCGTCGCCGCCGCCGCCACGTTGAGCGAGTCGGCCCGCCCCCGCATGGGAATGCGCACGGCGCAATCGGCCCCTTCCAGCCACGTGGCGGTGAGCCCGTACTGCTCGGCGCCGACCACGATGGCCGTGCCGCCGGTCATGTCCGCGTCGGTGTAGTCCCGCCCGGCGTGCGGCGAAGCGCCGACGATCCGGATGCCGCGCTCCCTGAGCCAGCGCAAGGTGGCGTCGGAAGCCGCTTCGGCCACGGGCACCGTGAACAGCGTGCCGATGCTGGCGCGGACCACATTGGGGTTGTTGACGTCCGTGCAACGGTCGCAGACCACGACGGCGTGCGCGCCCGCGGCGTCGGCCGACCGCAGGATGGTTCCCAGGTTGCCCGGTTTCTCGACGGCTTCGGCGATCACCAGCAGAGCGCCTTCGGCGGGCACGTTCAGATCGGCGAGACCGCGCCGCACGGGCGGGGCCAGGGCGAGCAGCCCTTCGGGCCGGTCGCGGTAGGCCATCTTGCGGAACACGGGGGCCGTGCAGCGCGTAACCGCGGCGCCGGCCCCGGCGCAGCGCGCGACGAGCTCCGGCTCGTTCGCGCCCTGGAAAAGCTCCTCGCACACGAACAGCTCTTCAAGCGGATGGCCGGCCTCGAGCGCCCGTTTCAGCTCGCGGTAGCCCTCGATGAGCATGAGGTTGAGCTCGTCGCGGTGGGAGCGCCGGCGCAGCTTGACGGCGCGTTTGACGCGGGGGTTGGCGAGGCTGGCGATGCGCGGGGAGGCGCGGGGCGTCGGCTCGGAATGCGGCGTTCCGGTCACGGCGCGCCGTCCGCCCCTTCGTCCTCTTCCTCCGCGTCGCGCTCGGAGAGGTGCGTAATGTAGGCTTCGCCCGTGCCGAGCACGCCCCCGGCGGCCGATACGCTGTTCGTGCCGCCCGCGGCCCCCGACTGGGTCATGCCGTCGGGGATGTAGGAGTCGGCATACAGGATCTGGGGCTCTTCGAGCTCCGCGTCGCAACCCAGGCAGTCGCGCGGGTCGAAAAGGCTCGTGTAGACCGTGGACGGGCCCCGGCGCGCGGAGAGCGTGCCCCACTTCTCGTTCTTCAGGCGCCACCTGTACTGGAATCCGCCGGAGGCCGTGAACTGGATGGACTCCCCCTTCTTGAGGGCGGCGGACGAGGGGGAGATGATGATTTCGCCCGAAGCCGAGTCGACTTCGCAGGCCGTGTGCGCCGCGGCCGCCGCCGCGGCGCAGGCGATCAGAATCAGTCTGCGGCTTCTACGGCCATTCATTCCGTGCTCACTATACTTCCGCCCCGCGCGGACTGTCAACGCCGCGCGCAGGCGGCCTGCGCGCCGTCCAGCACGGCTTCCGTGCCGCTGACGCCGAGGCGCCGGCAGCCCTGATCGAGAAAAGCCGCGGCCTGGGCCCAGGTGCGTATTCCGCCCGACGCCTTGACCCCCAGGGTGTCGCCGACGGCGCGCAGCATGATGCCGGTGGCCTCCAGCGTCGCGCCGCCCGGGCCGAAGCCCGTGGAGGTCTTCACGAAATGCGCGCCCGCCGCCTGCGCGATCCGGCAGGCGCGCTCGATCTGCGCGGGGCGCAGGTAGCAGGTTTCGAGAATGACTTTCAGCAAAGCGCCCGCGCGCCTGACCTCATCCGCAACGGCCGCGATGTCCCGCTCCGCGTGGGCTTCGTCGCCCGAAAGGAAGCGGCCGACGTTCATGACCATGTCGACCTCGACGGCGCCCTGCGACAGCGCCAGCCGCGTTTCGAGGGCCTTGGTTTCGGGGAGGCTGTGGCCGTGCGGGAATCCGGCCACCGCGCACACGCGGCAGGCGCTGCCCCCCAGCTCCGCCACGGCCAGCGGCACATCCGTGGGCCGCACGACCAGGCATCCCACGCCCCGCTCGCGGCACATGCGGGCGGCGCGGCGGATGTCGTCATCCGTCGCCTCCGGCTTGAGGACGGCGTGGTCGATCTTACTTGCGACTTGCGCCCGGGTGTACATGCTCCCTTTGCAGGCGTCTACCGTATCCCCGCGTCGGCCAGAAAGCGGTACAGAGTGGCGCGCGAAACGCCCAGCGCGCGCGCCGCCTCCACCTTGTTGTCGGCGGTTTCGCGCAGCGCCTGGCGCACCAGCTCCACGCTCAGCCCGCGCCGGCGGCGCTTGCGCGCGGGCGCGTCCCGCGCGCCGCGGGGCGGCGGCAGGTGTTCCGGAAGCATGCTGCTTCCGCGGCACTTGATCAGGGCGAACTGGATCCAGTTCTGCAATTCGCGCACGTTGCCCGGCCATTCATGGGACATCATCCTGTCGAGCGCCTCGGGCGCGATGGTCACGCTGTCCGCCGCGCGGCCGGCGTCCTTGAGGGCCCGCGCGAGGACGTGCTCCGCCAGGAGCGGTATGTCGTTGCGGCGCTCGCGCAGCGGCGGCAGGTACAGCGGCACGACGCTGAGACGGTAGTAGAGGTCATCGCGAAAGCGTCCCTCTTCGATCTCCTGCGCGAGGTCCTTGTTCGTGGCGCTTATCACGCGCACGTCCACCCTGGTGGTCTGCTCGCTGCCCACGCGCTCGAAGGTTCCTTCCTGCAGCACGCGCATGAGCTTCACCTGCGTGGCGGGGGTGAGGTCGCCGATCTCGTCCAGGAAGATGGTTCCGCCGTCGGCCAGCTCGAACCGGCCTTTCTTGTCGCGGAACGCCCCCGTGAACGACCCCTTGACGTGTCCGAACAGCTCGCTTTCCAGCAGCGACTCCGGCAGCGCCCCGCAGTTCACGGGCACGAACTGGCGCCCGGCGCGCGGACCCTCGTTGTGGATGGCGGCGGCCACCAGCTCCTTGCCCGTCCCGCTCTCGCCCTCGATCAGCACCGGCGCCGCGGAATCCGCCACCTCGCGGATCAGGTCAAAGAGCTCCAGCATCTTCTCGTCGCGCCCGACGATTCCGGTGAACTGGCGGATCGCGCCGACGCGCCGCGCCAGAACGCGCTCCCGCGTCACGTCGCTGAACGACATCAGCACGCCCATGCGGCTGCCGTCGGCTCCGCGCAGGGTCTTGACGGTGGTGCTGACCGTGCGGGCTTCGCCGCTCCTGGTCGTGATCGGCATCTCGCCCTTGCGCACGTCGAACTCGGGCGGCTCCTCGTCCGAGCAGAACAGGCACTTGCCGCCGCAAAGCTTTCCGGGGAAGACGTCGTGACAGTCCCTGCCGAGGACTTCGGCGCGGTCGTAGCCGGTGATCTCCGCGGCCGCCGCGTTGAACTGGAAAACGCGCCGGCGCATGTCGTGCGCCACGACGCCGTCGGAGATGTTGTCGAGAATGACGTGCATGTCCCGCCGGGCCTCGGCCAGCGCGTCGAGGTAGCCGCGGTCGAACAGGTCGTCCACGAGCTGCCGGATGCGGTCGCGGGAGTCCCGGAAGGCCTTGAGCACGGTCTGCTCGCCGCCCTTCACCGCGTCCGGATCGCCGAGGTTCCAGTTCACGCGCTCGGGATTGCCGGGAAGCAGGGGGCAGCTTTCCGCGGCGTCGGCGCAGAGCGCGATAACCATGTCGGCTTCCTTGATTTCCAGGTCGGCGACGCGTTTGGACGTCTGGCCGCCGATATCGACGCCGACCTCGGCCATGACCCGGATCGCCAGGGGATGCACGCGGGTTGCTTCCGTTCCGGCGCTGAAGACCGCCACCCCCGGGCGCCCCTTGGCGCGGGCGAAGCCCTCGGCCATCTGGCTGCGGGCCGCGTTGCGCGCGCAGAGGAACACGACGTTCACTTCAGATTCCCGCCCCCATGTCGTTCCAGGCCTGCCAGTGTCCTTCCGGGCCGCGGATCAGGGGCCGCGGCTGACGGTCGTAGACCTTCGAGCCCGGCGGCACGGAATGCGTGAGCCACACGTTGCCGCCGATTTCCGAGTGCGCGCCGATGGTCGTCTCCCCGCCCAGGATCGTGGCCCCGGCGTAGATGACCACGCCGTCCTCCACGTTGGGATGGCGCTTGATACCCTTCACCAGCCGGCCCTGGGCGTCCTTTTCAAAGCTCAGCGCGCCCAGGGTCACGCCCTGGTAGAGCTTGACGCCCTCGCCGATCACGGTGGTTTCGCCGATGACCACGCCGGTTCCGTGATCGATGAAGAAGCCGGCGCCGATTCGCGCGCCGGGGTGGATATCGATGCCCGTGCGCGAATGCGCGTATTCCGACATGATGCGCGGGATCAAGGGCACGCCCCGCGCGTAAAGCCGGTGCGCCAGGCGGTGCACGATCACCGCGTACACGCCGGGATAGCTCATGACCACTTCCATGGTCGAGCGCGCGGCCGGATCGCCTTCGTAGGCGGCCACGATGTCCCGCTGCAGGATCGCGTGGATCTCGGGCAGCGCCGCGACCAGGTCCGATACGGCGGCCCCGGCTTTCGCGCCGCACTTGTCGCAGTCCGCGCAGGGCTCGATCGTGCACTGGTACTGGAAAGCGCGCCTGATCTGGCCGCGCAGCTCGCAGGCGGTTGCGCGGAGCTCTTCGGCCAGGCCGGATCCCATGCCGCCTTCGCGGGCCGGCGCCTTGCCGTGGCAGCCCGGAAAGAGGATGGACACCAGCCGGTCCAGCACGCCTTCGACGGCCTTGCGGCCGGCCAGGTTCATGCCCTTGTCGGTGTTCGATCCGGCGGGGCAGCGCCAGAGCGCCCCCAGCCCGCGCATGGCGGCGGCCAGTTCCTTTTCGAGGAAACCCTCCGATGTCATTTCCGGTCCTCCCGCGCTTCCGCCGCGCGGCACGCCCCGTGGCGCGCGTCCGGCGGAGCGCCGCCCGCGGCCCGGGCAATCTTGACGATTACGCGGTCCGCGCCGAGATTGCGGCGGCGCATCCCGACCAGCAGGCGCCCCACCATGCCCTCCGCAATACATACCATGTCGCGGATCGCGATGCCATCCGCGCGGCACAGGGCGAGAAAATCCCTGAGCGTGAAAAGGTGGATGTTCGGGGTGTCGTGCCATTCGAAAGGCAGCGCGCCGCCCTTGGGCATGCGTCCGCGCAGCCCCAGCCGCGCGCGGTGGATCCACTGCCCGAAGTTGGGGAACGTGACGATGCCCTCGCGCGCGACGCGCAGCATTTCGCGCAGCACGAGGCAGGGCTTGCGCACGACCTGCAGGGTCTCGCTGAGCACGGCGTAGTCGTAGGCGCCGTCGGGAATCATGGCCAGCCCGCCGTCGATGTCGGCCTGGAAGATGTCATGGCCGCGGTCGATGACTTCGACTACGTGCCCGATGTCTATGTCCACTCCCAGTCCGACGATGTCGCGCTCCTCCGCCAGCCGCGTGAGCAGCGCCCCGTTGCCGCAGCCCAGGTCCAGGACGCGGCTGCCCGGCCGGACCATCCGCGCGACGATGTCGTATTCCGTCCGCGACGCGACGCCGAGGCGCCGGGCCGGTCCCGCGGGGCGCGCGCGCGGCGGGCGCGGCCGGTCGCCGATCCACGGCAGAAAAGCGCGGATGACCTCGGAAAGGTGTTCGATGTCCACCAGGAACGCGTCATGGCCGTGCGGGGCGTGCAGGTGGCAGTAGGAAACGCGCTTTCCGGCCGCCAGCATGCCGTAGGCCAGCTCGACGGACTGCTCCGGCGGGAAGAGCCAGTCGTCGCTGAGGGCGACGATTATCACGCGCGCGCGCACGGCGTCGAACGCGGCGGCCAGGCTGCCGTGCCGTTCGGCGACGTCGTAATCGTCCATGGCGCGCGTGATCTGCAGGTAGGAATTCGCGTCGAACCGCCGGACGAACTTCCGGCCCTGGTAGTTGAGATAGCTCTCGACCTGGAACTGCGCGCGGCCGCCGGCCGCGTCCGCCTCCGGCGGCCCGCCGGGCTCCTCGCCACGCTCGCGCCCGAACTTGCGCCGCATCATTTCCGGGGAGAGGTACGTGATGTGCCCGATGCGCCGGGCCTGCGCCAGGCCGCGCACCGGGCCGTCGCCGTCATAGTAGTCGCCTTCCCGCCAGGCGGGGTCGGACGCGATCGCCGTGCGCCCCACGATGTCGAACGCCAGGGCCTGGGCCGACAGGCTGGCCGCCGACGCGATGCAGATGCAGCGATCCATCATGGCGGGATACCGGATCGCCCACTCCAGCACCTGCATGCCCCCGAACGAGCCGCCCACGATCGCGGCCACGCGCTCGATGCCCAGGTGCTGCAGGAGCAGCCGGTCCACGTCGACGATGTCGCCCACCGTGATGGGGGGGAACGCCGACCCGTAGGGCCGGCCGGTCGCGGGGTTGGTCGACGACGGGCCCGTGGTGCCTTTGCAGCCGCCCAGGATATTGGCGCAGACGACGTGGTAGTACCGCGTGTCAATGCCCTTGCCGGGACCCACCATCTCGTCCCACCACGCCGGGTCGTCCGGATCGTCGGGTTCGTGCCTTCCGGCCACGTGCGCGCTGCCCGAGAGCGCGTGGCAGAGGAAGACCGCGTTGTCGCGCGCCGGCGCAAGCTCGCCGTAGGTTTCGTAGGCCACCCGCAGCTCGGGCAGGCTGCGGCCGCATTCCAGCCGCAGGCCTTCCGGCGGCAGGTCGATCTTCGCGATGCGCGTCTGCGCGACGCCGACGCTGTGCGCGCTGGTGGAGTCAGGGCTCATGGGGCGGAGATTGCCGAGCGGCGTCCGGTTGTCGCGGAACGGGCGTCCGGCGCGCCCCGCGCTCGTGCGCCTCCCTTTGCCCGCGGGGCCGACCGGGGGAGGGGTGAGGGGGCGGCTGTCTCCGCCCCGATCCAGTCCAGGTACGGCGCGTGGCCGCCCAGGATCGGCGTTACGACGATTTCGGGTACTTCGTACGCGTGGGCGGCCTTGATCGCGGCCACAACCGCGCCGGCCAGCGAGCGGCGCGTCTTGGCGCGGAACAGGTGCTCATCGGCCTCTTCAACCGCGCCCTTCCAGCGGTACGTGCTGTGCACCGGCGCCGTCTGCACGCAGGCGGCCAGGCGCCGTTCCACGAGGAGACGCGCGATGCGTTGCGCGTCCTCCCCGGTTCCCGCCGTGCCGCTGACCACCACGTAGACGTTACGGTCCTGCATCCTTCCCTCACGCAGGACGCCATCATACACCAGTCCGGGCAGGTAACAAGCGGCGACTCAAATGCCGCTCACGGCGATCTTGACGGGATCCTCCGGGACAGGGGCAGAGGGCCCCTGAAGCGGGAACTCAAAAGGCGCCGGCGGAGAGCTGGGCGCGTTCGGATGTTTCGACCTTCTGCAGAAGCTGCTTCACGCGCAGCCCGTAGGAAGTCGGGCCGTAGAGCTCGCCCATGCGCGCGATGCGGCGCTTGATCGCCTCGCGCTGGTCGGCGGCCATCTGCATGATGATGTCTTCGGCCTGCACGACCTGGCCCTGCGCGGTTTCCGCGCCCGTGCGCGCCCATTCCGCCTTCAAGACGCCGACCAGGTCCTCGAATTCGCCCTTGGCCTCCGACTCCATGACCTCCGCCCAGGACCGCCCCGCCACCGACTGCCGCGCGTCGTTGAGCTTCTGCCGCGCCAACCGGCCCACTTCCGCGGAGCCGAAATAGCCGATGACGTCGTTGTACCCCGCCGAAGCCGCCACCACCTTGCCGGCGTCAAGCAGCTTGTCCGCCTCGTCCAGCAGGGACTGCCCCATGCCCGCCACCTGCGCATCCAGATCGGCGATCTCCGCGTCAAAGTAGTTGCCGCAGGCCCGGTTCGCCGAAGCGGCCCGGAAGGCGTACTGCTTGGCGCCCTTGACGTCGTTCCCGGAAATCGCTTCCTTGCACAGATCGATGTATTTCCGGCATTCCTGCGTGCGGGCGTTGTCCGGGATTTCAACGTAGCCCCCGTAATCCGACGAAGCGCGGCCACGGTCGTCACGGTTGATGACCGTCACGCCCGTCGAGCCGCCGGTGCGAATCACCGGAGCGGGAGTGGAGGGCTGCACCGGAGCAGGAGCGGGACCGGGCGAAGTCGGCCGCGACGGCTGCACGATCGGCGGAGGCACCACCGTGGTCGGCGTGCTGGGCCGCGTGGGCGTGCTGGGCCGCGCAGGCGGCTTGGGCGCAGTCGGCGGCTTGGGCGCAGTCGGCGGCTTCGGCGGAGAAGGCGGCTTGGGCGCGGTCGGCGGCTTCGGCGAAGAAGGCGGCCGAGGACTGGTCGGCGGCTTAGGCTGCGTGGGCGGCGACGGGCTTCGCGGCGGGGCCGGCCTCCGAACCGGAGGACGGGGCGAACCCCCTCCTCAGCCAGCCTCGCATGGCCGGGCCTGCATGAAGATCCCGGCGGCTACCACGGCCGCAATCGCAAGACGCATCATGCGAAAATGGCGCCACGGGTGACTTCGCATGTCTGCAATACCTCCAACCTTACGCCCATGTTCTACAAGGGCCGCCCGCCTGTCAAGCAGTTATTCTTGGATAGTCTGGGCAGCAACAATTCCGGACGCTTTGGCTACTGGCCGTACTGCCCGTGCGCCTTCCGGAACTGCTCGCGCACGGCATCCATTCCCGCCGCGAACTCGGCTTCCGACACCATGCCGTCGCCGTCCGCGTCGAACTTGCCGATCATTTCCTGCACCCACTTCTGGGCAACGCTCTTCATGGCGGCCTTTTCCTCGTCCGTAAGCTTGCCCTCGAGGGCCTTGGCGCCGTCCCACCGCGCGCGCATCTCTTCCAGCCTGGCGACGACTTCCGCCGCCGAGACTTTGCCGTCTGCGTCCTTGTCCAGCTCGGCGAAGATCTTCTTGCGCATCTCCGCCGCGCGCGCCGTGCGGGCCTCGGCCTTTTCCTGGTCGGAAAGCGCGCCGTCGCCGTCTTTGTCGAACTTCGCCAGCATCTCCTTGCGGCGCGCTTCCCTGCGCGTCTGCCACTCGGCCTTCATATCGGCCTTTTCCTGGTCGGAAAGCGTGCCGTCGCCGTCCTTGTCGAATTGCTTCCACATCGCGCCGCGGTCGCCGTGCATTCCCATGCCTGCCGCGCCCCCGCACGGACAAGTCTCGGCCGCCGTGGCCGCCGCGCCCGCCGCCAGTGCCGATCCAACGAGAAACAACGCCAGCCTGCTCATGACAGCTCCTTTCGGTTCCGCTTGCGCGGCGAGAATATGCCGCTTTGTGTACCGCTTTGTCACGCTATCAAACGACAAGACGCACAGGAACCGATTTTATTGTATCCGGAACGTGAAAAAAGAAGCGATAGAAACTTGTGTCATCGGCACGCCGGGCGTAGATTGTGTTCGCGGGCGGCCCACCAGGGTCAGGGAGGAGACGCATGCGGCACGCGGCACAGGCTTTGGCGGCAGGGGCGGCGCTGCTGTGCCTGATCGCGGCCCCAGGGGCCGCGCAGCAGGCGACCGGCTCCGTTTTCAAGGCAACCGCCGAGGCGCTCACCGCCGGCAAGACCGGCCGCTTCGACAAGGCGCAGGCGCTGCACAACTTCACGCGCGACGAGATCCGGCAGGTGGCCACCCGCTACAGCTGAGGCGGCCGTACGGAGATCGAGCCCAGCCGTGCGCTGGGCGACCGCAGCGGAGACCAACAGGCGCGGGCGGAAGTGCTGGGCCGGCTGCTCATCGCGGCGGGGGACGCGCCCTACATGCTCCGGCAAGGCACGGGCCGCGACCTGTACCACATGATCATGCTGAAGGTGACCGACGAGGAAGCCGCCGCACTGGGCAGCGTCGCCGGGAAACCGGCGACCGTCATACGCACGGGCAAGTCCCTGTTCGTGCCCCTTGAACTTGAGGAAGGCTCCGAAATCGGACAGATCGCCGCGACGCGGTACGACGCCGCCAACAAGCGCTGGATCGGAACAATCGCGCTGTCGCTTTTCAAGTGAGCGCCGCGCGGCCCGTCGTCGGCGCCCCGCCGGGAGAACAACGCCATGAAACTCGCGACCCTCGCGGCTCCACTGCCGCTGCTTCTGCTGCTGCCGCTGCTGCGCCCGTGCGCCGCCCCGGCCTTCGAAGTCACCGGCAAGGTCATTGACGGCGACACCCCCGAGCCCGTCGCCGGCATCACGGTCCTGGCGGAACATCACGAGAACCGCAACGCGGACGAGCCGGACGATTTTTCCGAGCGCACGCGCACCGACGCCGAAGGCTGCTTCAGGCTGGAGCTGGCCGACGGCGACGAGCAGTACATGGTGGCCGTCGTCGACCCGGACGGGCACGTCTACGAGGGCTTTGCGCACGTCGCCGGCGCCAAGGATCTCGGGACCGTCACCCTCGTGCGCGACTGCCGGCTCTCGGGCGCTGTCCGCGACCGGGACGGCAAACCCGCGGCCGGCGTGGACGTGGTCGCCCGCATGCGGCTGCGCCCGTACACCTGCAGCCACTACATCAGCGTGGCCACGAATCGCACGGACGATGCGGGCAACTTCGCTTTCGAGGACCTCAGCCCCGCGGAATACCGCTGCATGGTCCGGAGCGCCGCGCACGCGCCGGCTTCCGCGGAAGTCCCGGTGGGCGACGACTTCGCCTACCTGGAAATCGAGCTGCAGCCGGGCGGCGCGCTGGCGGGGATTGCGACCGGCCCCGACGGGAAGCCGCTGCGCGGCCTGACCGTACTCGCCGGAAAGCAGGCGCGCGCGACGACGGACGCCGACGGACGCTACGCGCTCGCCGGGCTGGCGGAGGGCGAGACGACCGTTGCCGTGGAAGGCGAGGAGTACGTGCCGAAAGAGGGGCAGGAGCTTGAGGTCGTCGTCCGCCCCGGCGCAACCTCGGAAGTGAACATCGCCCTGCAGAAAGGGCTCGCCATCCGCGGGACGGTCCTGGAAGCCGACGGCAGCCCCGCCGACGGCATGATGTTGTTTGTCATCGGTCCCAAGGGCGCGGAACGCGGAGGATCCCGAAGCCGTCGGATCGGCCTGGAAACGGACGGCGGTTTCCGCGCCGCCGGACTGGCCCCCGGCAGCTATGACGTCACGGTGCTGAGCGCAAAAAGCCGCGAACAGGAAGTCTCGGTTCCCGACGTGGCGGCCGGCACCGAGGATCTCTTCATCAGCCTGGGCGCCTGGCGTGAGTTGAGCGGGAAGGTCGTCAAAGCCGACGGAGCCCCCGTGGAGAACGCCAGGCTGCTCGCGCAGAAGTCCGGCGGCGGGGAGGTCTTTTTCGCGGATCGCCCGGGCGACGAGGACGGTCCGGTCACGGACGCGGAGGGCAGGTTCAAGATCCGGGTGCGCGAAGGGGCCGTCTATGCGATCACGGCCGTCCGCAAACCGCTGCTGCCGGCGCGGGTCACGGTCGACCTGTCGTCCGGCAAGGCGGCGCCCGGCGCGCCCCTGGCCATCACGCTGGAGGAGGGTTGCGCCGTGCGCGGGGTGGTGGTGAAGAAGGCCGACGGCTCGCCCGTGCCCGGCGTGGGCGTGAGCGCGGCCTCGCGGGCGGGACGGCTCCGGATGTCCGGGCGCGGGGCCGCCGGCGATGACAAGGTGACGACCGGCGCCGACGGCGGCTTTGCGCTGGAAGGCGTGCCGCCGGGCATCGCGGACCTCGTCGTGCTGAGCGCCGACGAAGACGCCGTGACGCTGGGCAGCCGGCAGGTCCTGGTCAGGCGCGGCGCCGCGGCGGAGGCGCGGATCGAGCTGGAAGAACCCGGCGCCGTGACCGGTCGCGTCCTCGACGCCGAAGGCAAGCCCCTGCGCGAATGCCATGTCATGCTTTTCTCGCCGGGCGCCCCCGCGCAGCCGGGCAGCGCACAGACCGACGCCGACGGAGCGTTTGCGATCCGGAACGTGCTTCCGGGGGAGTATGCGGCGATGGCCTTCGCCATGACGGACGAAGGCGATCGTCCGCGCCAGATGACGGCGCGGGTCAAGGTCGAAGCCGGACGAACGGCCGACGTGGTGCTCGGCGGCAAACAGCAGGCCGGGGGCATGAAAATCGGCGGCACGTTCACGCTCAACGGCGCGCCCGCCGGACCCGGGTCCATCACGTTCATGCCGCCGTCCGGATCCGAACGGGACATGCAGGGGATGCTGGCGGCCATGATGGGCGGCGCGCATGAAGCCGAGATCGACGGCGAGGGCCGCTTCACCGTCCGGAATATTCCTGCCGGAACCTACACCTTCACGGCGCGGATCGGCGGCGGCGGGGACGGCGAGCGCATGCCGGCCATGTACGGCGGCGAGGTCGCGGTCTCCGAGGGACAGGCCGCGCTGGAGATCGCCATGCGGGGGGCGGTCGTGTCCGGCACGCTCAAAGACCCGGACGGCAAGCCCATGGCGGGGGGCACGATCATTCTGATGCCGCGCGACGCGACCGGCACGAAGCGGAGTTTCATGTCCCGCTATGCGCAGACCGGAAGCGACGGCGCGTTCGCCTTCGACAGCGTCCCCGCCGGCGCGTACGTCTGCATGGTCCACCATGAAGACGCCGCCATGCTCCAGCGCCCGGTTGAAGTCGGCGTCGAGCCCGTCGCCCTCGAGCTGTCGGCCGCGAAAGGCCACGCCCTGAACGTGACCGTGAGGGCGGATGCCGGCGCGGCGCCGGAGGGCGCCAGCGTGCTGGTGCTGTCGCGCGCCGACGAAAGCATCGCCGCTTTCGGCATGGCCGACGGCGACGGGCCGATCACCGTCCAGCCGCCGCTGGCCGCCGGGGAATACATCGCGCTGGCCGGGATGCGCGGCTACGCGGTGGAGACGCGCGCGTTCAGCGTGCCGGAGACGAGCGGCTTCGAGGCCGCGCTGGTTCCCGGCGGCGCGGTCAGGGTGACCCTGAGCGGCGCCGACGTGAAGGGGCGGGTCGTGCGCGTCAAGTCCGAGGCGGGCGAGGAGGTGCTTCGATGCCGCAGGGACGAATGGGGGCTCGCCGGGACGCCGTGGGGGGTGTCCTATGCGCTTCTTCCGACCGACGCCGGGGGCGTTGCCACGTGCGAAGGCCTTCGGCCGGGCGTCTACACGCTGACGGTCGACGGCTCGTCGGCGGCAGCCTCCGTCACCGTCGAAGCGCTCCAGACGGCCGAAGCCAGGCTGGCGCTGGAGTGAGTCAATACCCTTCGTCGGCCCCCTGCCCGATGAAGGCCGTCCCGTACAGAATGAGTTTGATCCCCAGCATGGTCATGAAGGCCAGAAACGACACGGCCGCCCACTGGGGGTCGGAAGGGGGCTGCAGGCGGCAGAAGCGGAAGATGAACCAGCCGAAAGCGACGTTCAGCACGGCCTCGTAGCAGCCGTTGAGAATGTGGCCGGGCATGGTCACCAGGCCGCGTATGAGCCAGGTCACGTAGTCGCCGAGAATGGCGCCGAACAGCAGCGCGTCGACGAATTCCACCGTGCCGGCGTCGGTCACCGCCACGGCCGTGGCGGTTCCGCCGAGAACGGCGGTTCGGAAAACCGACGCGAATGTGCGCGCCCCCGTGATCTTGAGGCTCAATGCCGTGCTCCGCCTCGCGCCGTCCGTTGTCGGCGCCGCCGTCCGCCCGGCTTATTCACATCTTCGGCCTTGCGTGGTTGCTCGTCGTCTTGCGGCTTGTACCGCGGCCTGTGCGGAACCTCCGGCGCCGTTCGGCTGCCGGAAAGTCTACCAAGGCCCCCGGCAGGGTCAACTGAACTGCAGCTGCGAAATCAGAGATGTCACTGCGCAGGGCTTGTTCAAGCACGGGACGGTTCACGGGAGCAATCTCAAACAGGCCGAGGAGCCGCTGCAGCGCCGCGCGTGCTTCCTTCGGCGGCAGAACCTGACCGAGCAGGTAGTCGACGGTTGTAACCGTTGTCGCACAGAGGAAGCCCTCGATTCTGGATTCCTCGACGAGCGCGAAGATCTGGGTTGCCGCTTCCGCGAAGGGCCGTCGGTCAAGAAGGACATCGAGGACAACGTTGGTGTCGACGAGGATCCTCACGAGTACTTCTCACGGAGGTGTCTCTTGTAGTCTGTCTCAGATCGTCAATCAGCTTCCTGCGAACGTGCGCGTTGCAGACGGACGTTTCGGAGATGCCGGTCCGGGTTGTTGCGGAAATGCCGGCGGCCGGGGCGGCGGACCTCCCGCGCCCGCCGCCTCGCTGCGATGGCGCTGTCATGGCTCACGCCGGCGTGAACCGCGTCGCGAGGGCCGTCCGCGGCCTTCACGACGTCGCGTTTGACGCGGCGGGACGGATTGCCGGGGGCCGTCAGCCTGCTCCCGTTGCCAGCATCAGGCCGCCCACGCCAAAGACGGCCACGTCAACGATTGCGTGGCTCAGGTAGGCGGGCCAAATGGACCGGTATCTCATGTAGATGAACGACCACGTCGTCCCCGCGAGGAATACGCCCAGCGAACATGCGGTGGCAACAGGTGCGCTGCAGCAGCTCCAAAGGGCAATGAAGTGATGAATGGTGAAACAGAACGCCGAAAACACAACTGCGCGTCCGGGTCCCCCGACCGTTTCACACTTCGCGTAGACAAACCATCGCCAGACATACTCCTCCATCACGGAATTCACGAGGATCCAGTATGCCGCACCGCCGAGATATCCCGGCAGCGAACCCAGCCCGATCTCCCGCATCTTGCCGGTGAAGAACGGCAAGTCGATAAGCCGGCGCCCGAAGGCCAGATAGCCGAGCAGGACGACTAGGCCGAGGACCATCCCGGAGACAAGCCCGGCCGCGAACCCGCCGTGCCGGGCGGGGGACAACCCGAAGCGATCACGGTCGACCCACTTGAGCCAGATGGCCGGCCAGGCGAACAGCCACAGCTTGCTCGCCACGAATATTCCCTTCCCGACCGGGGTTCCCGGGAACCACACCATCCCAGCCAGAACCCCGAGGCTTGGAGCCGGCACGAGCAATGCGAGCGCCAGCATGGCTTTCTTCCGGTTCATGAGCGACCACAGGGCCCCACCGCCCCTCCTCTTCCCGGGCTCACCCGTTCCGGCCGCGTCGGCGGCTGGCTGCCACGGACGCACCATACTCATCGAGTGCGGCCTTTGAACACCTGCGTGACGCCCTCGAGCGGCGTGTAGCCGGCTTCCCTGAGCAGTCGCCGGCAGGTTTCCACGGAAGCCCCAATGCCTTTGGACGTGTCCTCCATTGTATCCCTCGGATTGGGACCGGTTTCAGCGTAGATCTGGTTCGCGCCGGTCCGAAGAGGAAGAATCCTGGCTTCGTGCACGCCCATGGCGCGGATTGTGTCGCCCACAACGAGCCGTGTCACGGCAACGACCTTGGCCAGAGTCCATTGTGAGATTTGGCCAAGCCTGGAAAGCGGCAGCCCGGGAACAGGCACGCGCCACATGGCCGCATGGTTGACCGCTCCGTATTCGCGGCCGCGGAACATCTCTTCGACCAGCTCTTCCGGGGTATGCTCCGGCCCAATCGGCTCCACGCAGTATCCCAGATCGAGGTCTGAATCCCGGACGGCTTCAAGTGTGCCGAGCCTCGCCTTTGTGTCGATCTCCGTGTCCTTCCCCTCGCGCAGCCGGAAGACGTGATACACGCCCTGAAAGCCTGCATCCAGAAGTTCTTCTGCCTGTTCCGGGCCGAAGTCGCCGATGTTGGCGACCAAGGGCATGTTCGGCGCCAAGGCAGCCCTGACGGCTTCCCCGATCTCGATAAAGCGTTGGTACGGATAGTCCGCTGTGGTCATCAGAAAGATGGCATTCGCGCCCGCATCCTCAAATGCCTTGGCCCTCTTGACGACCTCATCGAGGGTAAACTCGGCGCGGGAATTCATCACCCCCCACTTCTCGCCGAAGGCGCAGAATCCGCAGCTCTTCGGGCAGGGCGAGAGATTGATGCCTACCTGGGCGAACACCTCGCCCTTGCCCCCGAACCGGCGTCGGGTCAGGGTGTTGGCGGCGGAAGCGAGTGCGTACATATCGAGGGAGTTCTCGTCAATCTGCATCAGCCGGAGTGCTTGCCGTCGAGTGATCTCCGCGCCGCCCAGCGCCTTGTCCAGAATTCCCTCCACATCGGGTTCGATTCGCATGGTTAGTCCTCGCGTTTCCGTATTGTGTGGCCTATCGCGCGCACGAGTCGTTGAACGGCCTGTACATATCCCGTCAGCGTGGCTTGCCACTGTTCCAAGCACCGCCATCCGTCCGCCGTGAGAGCGTAGCGGCGCTTTGCGGGCCCGCCCTTGTCTGTCTCCCACGACGCGGTAACCAGGCCGCGCGCTTCCATGTCGCGCAACAACCTGTACACCCCTGTATTGTCCGGTTTCTTCCCGGCCAGTAACGGCGAGCCAGCCAGCCGCTGAGTCAGCTCGTAGCCGTGCAACTCGCCCGCGGCCAGTTGAGCAAGGACCGCCGGTGCCAGCAGCTTCTCCAGCGTGCGCCCCGAACAGGGGCAATCGTCGAGAGTGGTCATAGCGCCTCCGTCGGCAACAGGCGACAATGTCTGATATCCGAGCTTGTCTGTCAATGCGGGTGCGAGTGCCGCAGGATATGCGGACGCTCCAACGCATGCGCCAGCATCAGCGCTTCGTCGTTGAGAATGTCCCTTGTGGGTCCGTCCGCGACGATCCGGCCGCCGTCGAGAACGATTACCCGCGAGCACACCTCAACGACTAACTCGAGATCGTGCGTCGCGATCATGCGGGTATGCTCGAACGAGCGCAGGAGATCGATCAGGCGACGGCGACCGCGCGGGTCGAGATTGGACGAGGGTTCATCCAAGAGCAGGATGTCCGGCGACATGGCCAACACCGTGGCAATCGCAACCGCGCGCTTCTCACCCGCCGACAGGCGATAAGGGGGACGGTCCCGAAGATGCGCCATGCCCACACGCGCCAGAGCCGATGCAACACGCTGTTCCGCCTGATCCGGCGGCAGTCCGGCGTTCAGTGGCCCGAACGCGACATCCTCGGCCACAGTGGGCATGAACAACTGGTCATCCGGGTCCTGAAAGACCATGCCGATCGCCCGCCGAGCCAGGGCGGCGGTCTCGCGCGTCAGGAGCGTGTCGCCAATGAGCACTTCCCCGCGCCTTGTCGGGAGATAGCCGTTCAGATGCAACAGAAGTGTTGACTTGCCGGCGCCGTTTCCGCCGATCAGCGCTACCGCTGCGCCGTGCTCAATGCGAAAGGACACCCCCTTCAACGCCTCCGTGCCATCCGGGTAGGCAAACGACAAATCGCGGACCTCGACCACATGATGGCTCATAGGGAACCTCCGGTAATCAGGCGTCCAAACCCATCCGCGAGATTCCACGCGCGGGCCGAGACGAAGAGAAGAACCCATCCAATGACAAACACTGCATCCGACCATCGGAACGCGGACGGCCGAAGAAGACGGACCTCGCCATCGAAACCGCGCGCAACCATGGCCCGATAGACGCGCTCGGCTCTGTCCATTGACCGAAGAAGGAGATGCCCGATCATCGAGCCGTAGAAGCGCAGACGCAGGGGCCGACCCGAAGACCGTATCTCCGCGCTTCGCTTCATCTTGGCGGCCTGATCCGAGACGACAAAGAGGTATCGGTACAAGAACAGCAACTGAACGACGAAGACCCGCGGAACGCCGAGCCGTTCCAGCCCTGCGCCCAACCGGTTCATGCCCGTACAGGCCACCAAAGCCAATGCCGCACCGACGGTCAGAAGAAACCGGAACATGATCGAACCGAACGATACCCATCCACCTGAAATCGTAACGGAACCGATGGCCGCGACCGGTTCCCGGTCAAGCAGGGGATTGAAGATGCCGATGACCAAGGCAAACGGCGCGGCGATGAGTATCTTCCGCGCGAGGTATCGCACCGGGATGCGGCCGAGCGACACGAGCGCGACCGGGTACAGGAGCAAGGGCGTCAGTGATGATATCGCATGGCGCGGGAACGACATCACGACACCGATGAAGACGAAGGTCACCACCGCCTTGGCTCGCGCGTCCAGACGATGAACGGGCGTGTCCATGCGCGCCAAGTCATCCATGCGCCCAATCTGAATCCAGTCCGTGGCAGCCACGACAAAGTCACCTCGTCTTGTCTTTTCCGGTCTGTTGCCAGCCGGCAGCGGCGCCTGTACAGTCGTTCTTGCTGCGCGCTGCTATCCGAGACAGTTGCAGCACAGACCTTCTCCAGTCAGTCCCGCAGCCTGCCAGACCGCGGCGGCCTCCTTGCAGAGCGCTATGTGCACATGCGGACTGCGACGACGAATCGCCTTGACTATCACGGTGAACATCTCCAGACGTGATTCGCGCGGATACCGAAGCTTCCCCGCCTCTGCCACCAGCGAGCCATTAACCTTGATCAAAGGGGACTGAGGAAAGCGGGCGCGAATGTGGCTCGACAACCCTTCGGCTGGGCGGTACTCGCCGAGTGTAATGCGGGAAGGCTGGACCGATGAGAAAACTTCATCCGCCAGAGCCTCGTAGTCCTTCTGCCACGTGGAGTATCGGATAACGGGGTCAATGCGCAGCCGCACCTCGTAACCCGCGTCCTGCGCTTGCCTGGCCGCTTTCAAGCGGTCGGTCGGCGAAGGGGTCCGATGCTCCAGATAGCGCCACACCTTGTTCGTGTTGATGCTGAAGGAAATAATCGTGCGACCGCCGTGAGCAAGCCCGAGCAACGTCGTCACGGCGGCACTCTTGGTGAGAAATAGCAGCCGCGTGTTGGGCGCGTGCGTGGGCATGAATGGCACGATCCGTTCGGCGAATCCCGTTATGTCGTCCACCGCCAGCGGGTCGCCCAGTTCGCCAAGATTCAGCACGCGCAGCGGGGCGGGAATGCTCTGCCGTTCAAACTGTTCGATCTCACGGAACATCTTGTCGTAGTTCACGAAGTGGGTGGACACGGGACAGTTGCGGAACGTGAGATAGAGGTAGCAGTACTCGCACCAGAAGTTGCAGTTATTGTAGGCGGTCAGCTTGTGGAACTTGGCGCAGCGCCCGAGCGGATGCTGAAATTGCTCGACGAAGGGGCTCTTGCGGTCACGCAGAAGCAGAACATTGCGTTCTTCCATCAACTTCTCCAAACCGCGTTCGCCGTTGACTGCAGGCGCCCTGGCCAGCCAGAGAACCGGCAGGCCGGATCGCTCTGCGATGCGCCGGACCTGGGAAGCATCCGAGTGGCCCCGAACGGCCCAGAGTTCCTTGATGAGGGCATGCTTCTGCTCTGCCACGGCTTCGGCGTATGCCGTTTGCTGCTCGCGGACCGTGCTTCGCGCCAACTCCATCATGCCTTCGCTCCGCTACTGTGGAATGGATTCCGAGACAGCATTTCTTGGTCGTTGATCCGACTCTTCCCAGAAGCAGAGAATATCTGCTGAGTTTTCACCAGTGCGGAAATCATGCGCTTGAATTCCGTTTCCCTGTACTCGCCAAAGACTCGTCGCATGGAACGGATGATCAAGTCACTGCGTGGCGTTGGCGCAACGAGTTCTTTGAGTAACGCATCTCTTAACCGATTCGGATCATGACTTTCGTCGTTTCCTCGCATGTCAAACAGAAAGCCTTCCACCCTCTGTCGTCCCAGGAAACAGTCTCGCGCGTTGCAGACGGCGTCGTTCATAAGAACGAATGCATCGGGATGCCGGGAACCGAAGACCAAACGATACTTCGGAGTCATATGCTCATACTTCGCCTTGACTCCATAGAAACAAAGTTGACCGAAATACCGTGACATGACGTTCATATACTCATGCAACAAGGCTTGCTCCATGTCGGCAAATGATCCGCCGCTGGAGACGATATCCCTCCAATAGCCACCTCCAGCAATCGAATCCAAGTCCTCGACGGTCATTGTCCGGTCAAAATCTTCGTCTTGTGTAACGGATGGGTCATGCTCTATGTCGCCTGGCTGTGCGCATCTGAGAACCGCAAGGCCATTGCGCACAAGAGACGGCGTGTTCAGATTCAACAGGACCTCCACGCTCGATCCCTGCTTGATGTTCTCATAGATGGCGGCGAGTGTCTGGAAGTGTAGCGGCTTGATGCCATAGGGATCCAGATACACGAAGACGGTGTGATTCCGCGCGAGTCTGGCGATTTCCCTGGCGCTGTCTTCAAAACTGCCCCGCTCAAGACGACAGCATGTTTCGTAGGGTGTGATGTTGGCTTTCAGACGGTCGAAAAGCCCCTTTTTCTCTTCTACCAGAAGGGCAGAAACGGCCCTGCCCTTCTCGGCGATTTGCGAAACAGCTCTGGCGATGAGAAGGGGCGAGCCCTCCGTTCCGTCCTCGAATCGTCCGGGTCCCGCGAAAGAATCCACGACGACAACCGGCTTCCCCAGCGTACACACCTTGGGCAGGTAGGGCGTGAGGTAGTACGAAAGAATCATATCCTTGTACTGCGACCAAGGCTTCTTGCGTTGAAAGAACTCGGCGCTCATGTTTCGCGCGGCCCTTCCACAATCCTGATCTCTTCCGGTGTCAGGTCGTACAGGCGGTAGACGATCCGATCAATAAGCCGGTCGGTGAAGGACAAAGCGGCTTCAAGTGGGATGATCCGATCCTTGGCCTTCTGGAAGCGGTTACGGATCTTCTCCTCGTCGTTCTCTTTCAGCCGCACGCCCTGCGCCGCAAGCGCGCGGACGTTGGCCTTGAGGTGGGCGAAGACATCCACCGGCTCCAGCGTCCAGAACTCGTCCAGCCTGGTCTTGGGCTTAAGGCTGTGCGCGTCCACGCCGTGGAAGTCCTTCAGGTTCGTCAAGAATCCCCTGGCCGTCTCGTGCTTCTCCTTGTTCATCGCCGTCATCCGCTCGGCCAGGAATGCGAGCAGGTCGTGCACGACATCCGTTCGCGCTGCCTTCATATGCTCGTCCACCAGCGCAAGGACCGCCGCGTCCCCGCCGCCTCGCACGCCCCGCTCGTAAGCCTGCTGGACCTTCTTGCCGTGGCGCTTCCGGTCCGCGCCGGGCGTTGTGAAGTCAATGCGGCGGATGGGAAGTTCGCCGATGTACTGCTTTGTGCAAGTTATCCACCCACCACGGAACACGTTGCTCAACCTGCGGAGTTCCCAGAACAGAAGTTGCGAGTTCAAGATCGCCAAGACGTAATGCGACCGAACAGGGATCGTTTCGGCGACACGGAGCGTGAACCCGCCGCTGGCCATTGGGCACAGAAGGGGCGAGGATTCACGTGGAAGGTGAGCGAACAGCCCGTGGTCCGCCAACAAGGGGACACAAATCTGAGCGTCGTCGTGCAGTTCGAGGTTGCGGGGTGCGCTGTAGCCATACCATCTGGCATATTGTTTGCGTTTCTCCAGTTTCTGACGGGACCGGACCAACACGGCAAGAGCCTTCGGGTAACACTGCTCCAGTTCGCCCTCCGAATAGAGACGGTACGCACCAGCGTCCTTCACGTAGGGGAAGATGACTCGCCATTGGCGTTCCGGTCTGAAGACATAACGACCGAAATCCGAGGCGAACACCGGCGACCGGCAAATGCCCTCCTCTACATCCTCGTCGCCGCTCACCATGAAGACCGCGTCATCACCAGTGCTGCTTCCGCGACTCATGGTCGCGGGCAGGTCGAGTAGGCGGACAGATTGTTCCCGTATCTTGACGGAAAGGCCGATGCCGGTGTTGGCCGAGAAGGTCCACACGCCCACGCGGAGGGAGTCCTCTGCCATCACAGCGAATTGCACGTTGGCGAGCGCAAGGGGATTCGCTTGGACTTCCGCATGGAGGAAACTGGTCTGACCTCGCCGGGCCAGGAACAACAGGCACGTATAGATGCCGGCGGCGAACACCTGTTCAGATCCGAAGTCCACAACTCTGACCAACGCTTCTTCCTCGCTGATCAGCTTGCGGAGGCCCAATCCATAGTCGGTTTTGAAGAACTTGTTCGGCACAATTTCGCCAAGCTGACCCCCCTGCTTCAACAGTGCAAACCCCCGCTCAACGAAACTGACGTACACATCGACGTTACCTGTGACTGTGGCGAAGTTGCATGACAGGTATTCGACGTCAAGGCGCGGAAAGCCCTGAATTCTCACATACGGCGGATTCCCGATCACGGCATCAAATCCGGGATTCTCTTTCGCGCTCCCGTCGTCGTTGAAGAACACCTCGGGGAAGGCAAGTTCCCAGTGGAAGAAGCGTCGGGATTCGGCCTCAGGTAACGGGATATACTCACCTGTTAGAAGGCGTTGGGCGTCCGCGACGTACTGGCCTTCGTCCATCTCGCGCCCAAAGAACGCGCTGGTCCAGAGATCGGCCACGGCGCTGAACGGGCGTAGGCGCGGCTCGATCTCCCTGTGCCAGCGCTCTTCCTTGTTCTTGACGGTCTCGCGGTTGTCGCTGTCCTGGGCTTCGATGGCGTGGATGCCGCGGATGACATCGGACACGGCCCGCTTGAAGTCGGGACCAAATCGAAATCGAATCTGGGCGGCTTCGCGGACTATCCACTTTCGCCTCTTCTCCGGCAGTTCGCTGAGATCGTCCAGTCGCGCCCCGACGAGCGAGTTGCCGCAGCGCAGGTGGTGGTCGAGGAAGTTCAACGGGCTGTCCGTCGCAATTGTGACCAGCCAGAGCGAGAGCTTGGCCAGTTCGACGGCAAGCGGGTTTAGGTCCACGCCGTAGATGCAGGCTTCGACCACGCGGCGGCGCCAGTGGGCAATCTCCTGCTCGGCTTTGGGTTCGCCGCGTTTCTCCGCGTCCAGATAGCGGGTGGTGGGGTGGTGTACGATATGATCGGCCAGGAACGTGACGGCCTCAACGAGGAAATGGCCGCTGCCCATGGCGGGATCGAGGATGTTCAGTTTGAGCGCCCGTTCCGCAAATGCGTCGTTCCTCTGCTTCGCCTCCACCGCCGTCTTGACCGCTTGGCTGTCTTCGATTTCCTTCAGCAGGGGACCTACGGTGTTCTCAACGATGTACTTGACGATGTAGTCCGGCGTGTAGTAGGTCCCGGTGGCTTTGCGCTCGGCGCGGTCAATGTCCAGGCGCAGCCGCCCGCCATCTCCACGGATCAGATGGTGCTCCAACAGCCCTTCGTAGATCGAGCCGAGGTGTTGGACCCGCAGGTCCGCGAAATCCACGGTCTGAATCGGTAACGCCGGCTTGTCGCGCTCCGGCGGGGGGCTGAACATCAAGCCGCGCAAGACGGCGGCGAGATCGGCGTCGGCGATGGCCAATTTCTCGAGCAGCGGGTATTTCTCCGGATCGAACAGACCGCCGTTGTAACGCGGCACCCCATAGTCCCGGTTCATAACCACGTTTGCGCCGTTGATCAATCGGAAGAGGTCGCGGACGGACTCACACAAGCGGGTGAGGTGCCGGTCGTCGTATTCGCTGAAGTTCCGCAAGCCGCCCCGCAGCCGAG
>Ga0194125_10001079_pt1 | contig 46271 bp, 21 predicted proteins | sample TA2KigC250mmetaG_FD_148626 | JGI IMG/M metagenome (GOLD analysis project Ga0194125, IMG submission 148626) | Freshwater microbial communities from Lake Tanganyika, Tanzania - TA2015034 Kigoma Deep Cast 250m | ecosystem: Environmental > Aquatic > Freshwater > Lake | place: Tanzania: Lake...
GACACTAACACCGACATATTGTTGTCCGTCTGCAGATATTCCCAATAAAACTCCCGCGGCTCGCCAGCGCCCCATTCAACCCCAAACCCGACCCCCTCCGTTCTTATATCGGTTAATCTCAAATTGCCTCTTCCTATATTTCGCACTGTTAAGAAACGATCGACCCGGTCGCCTATAGGAACTTCACCAAAATCAGTCAATTCAGGCGCGATTTCGACGATACCGAACCAGGCGCCAACACCGACTAATTCAACGAATAAACTTCCTCGCTGGTCGTTCGATATTATTGTCAACCTGCCTTCAAATATCCCGGCATCTTCCGGCGCAAAAGTAATTGTAACATCCCGCGTCTCATATTGGGATAATTCGAAACCTTCGGAGTTATCTACACGGTAATATGAACCTTCAATCACAATCCGTTCGACTACTAATATTTGCTGGCCGCTATTGCCGATGGTCAGCACTAATTGTGAAGATTCCCCTACAAGTATCGTTCTAAAATCGTGCGATTCAGTCGATAGCGTCATCTGCACCGGTGAAAGAATACAAACGCCGGAAAGCGGAACAAAGACTTCCGGGTCGCTCTCATCATTAGAGGCAATAGTTAGAGTAGAATGGTGTTCACCGAGTTCATTTGGTGTAAAATACACTATAAAATCAACACTTTCATTTGGCGCAACAACAGTTTGATTGGCCATCGCCGGCGCGAGGGGTCGTCCAGATGACGAAAGAGTTAGCATAGCGAATGCATTAGGTTGATAAATACCTTCGCCGGAGGAGTATTCCGCTTGAGCAGCATACTCCCGTCCAGCATCAGTATCCCAATAACGATAAAGTATATTTTCATTAGCGCGAAATCCTTCTATAACATCATCTGTAGAGGCATCGTCGCCAAAAGCCGCTAAACCTAACGACCAATCTCCAGTGACCTCGGCATAACCTGCGCACAACCCCCCAGGCGTGAACACTCCTATGAAATTCCCGGCAACGAGTTGATTGCCGCGCAGTGTGGCATTTTCAATGAGCAGAGACATATTATTATCTGTCTGAACGAATGCCCAATAGAATTCACGCGGTTCGGCTTGGAAACCGACTGCAAAAAGATCGTTGTCAGTGGACATATCGCTAATCACTAAATCACCTTCACCGCGATTATGAATTGTGATAAATTCTTCTGCTCGCTCGTAGAGTGGAACTTCGCCAAAGTCAATGCTTTGTGGTTCTAGAGAAATTTCCGGACGCAGGATAATTATACCCTGTCCGAGTAGATTGATAGCCATTTCAGGTTCATTAGGGTCATCGGATTCGAGAGTTAATGTGGCATAATAGTCATTCACATCGTTGGGTGAAAAATAAATTGTAAATATATAGTTACCGTCCGGCGCAACCGTTATTTCTTCGTTAAATTCAAGGCTGAATTGTTCATCGCCTTCGATGGAGAGATTGCGAATGTGCAGGCTGGCATTACCGCGGTTGCGAACTACTAACGCCCAGTCTTCGGTAGTCCCCACTTCCACACCGCCGAAATTGTGTTCTCTATCGGCAACATAGATTGCCGGTTGACGTCCACTTGTGGCTGTGAGGGTAAGGACACTAAAACCGTTGACCTGATATGTTTGGGGACCTTCGATAAAATTAGGGATGGCGTTAAATTCCTGGTGTGCCTGGCTGTCCCAAACGCGGAATGTGAATTCCTCGTCTGGTCTGAAGCCGTCAATTACATTCTCCGTCGTCGGGTCATCGCCCCAGGCTGTGAGACCAAATTCAGCGCCGGCTTCGATAATTGCGAAACCACCAGCAACGACCCGGCCGGGGGTGAGGACGCCGACCTCATCCCCCGGCAATAAAGGATCGCCATCAAGAATTGCCGCGCGCACCAGCAATGAATGATTATTATCGGTCTCCACAAACTGGAAATGAGCGCCTTCTTGTGGTGTGAACGCTGAAAGAGTCAACAAAGCAAAACCATTGGCGACATATATACCTTCCCCCTGAAGATATCTTGCAACAGCCTCAACCTCCACATCGGCTGAAGCGTCCCAGATGCGATAGGAAAGAGGTTGGCCGGTTATCATACCGTCGATTTCATCCGTCGATGGGTCATCGCCCCAGACTGCCATTCCGATTGGAAATCCATCTGCTGTCACCTCAACAGCGCTGGTAGGCAATCCGGATGGCGCAAAGATGCCGATTTGGTCGCCAATGACAAGCATCTCGCCGTCTAAAACAGCGCTCTCAATGAGCAGCGACATATTATTGTCTGTTTGGCGGAATTGCCAGCGCAACGCTCCACGAACGCCCATACCCGATACTCTTAACTCCGCTGTCTCATTATTTGGGTCGTCAGAATAAACCGATATAATTCCTCTTATATTACCCTCGACTATTGGACGGAAAGTTATACCCACTGTTATCATTTCACCGGTAAGAATAACTGTGCCTTCAGGATTATCGACAATGAAGTTGTTATTATCAGAAACAACTCTATCGATAGTTAAATCTGAGCCGCCTTGATTCTCAATTGAGAATTGCCAGGTGGAAGTCAATCCGAGAAACACTTCGCCAAAATCATAGGTTTCATCCGATAAGGCAATACGCGGTGGTCCGGCTTCGATACCTCGGCCTGTTAAGGCCACGGTTAATTCACCTTCATCAGGGTCATTCGATATAATTGTAATCGACCCTTGATAATCAAGAGCATCACTTGGCAAAAATGAGACTATAATCGGAACCTCTCCACCCGGTTCGATTACTACAGGTTCATCCGGGAAATTAGTGGTAAAGACTTCAGCGCTCGATTCAATGCGTTCCACTTGTAATTCGAGTTCGCCGATATTCCTTATAGTCAGCGTCCAATCACGGCGCGAACCAACCGGCACTATGCGGAAATCGTGCGTCGATTCTGAAAGCGCAATATCCGGCGCTCGTCCCGAACGACCGGATAATGTCAACATACTAAATCCGTTGACTGTGAACCGGTCTGGTCCTTGCAGCCATTCAGCCGTCGCGTTATATTCACATCGCGCTGAAACATCCCAATAGCGAAATGCAAATTCTTCGTTAGGAATAAATCCATCCACTGCGCCGGTGTTGGCATCGTCGCCCCAAGCGGCAAGACCGGTCGGGAATACATTGCCCCCAATTGGCTCTAAGATCACTGCGCCGGCACAAAGTTCATCCCTCGTAAAGACGCCGATTTCATCCCCCTCGACCAGCGGCCGGCCATCTAACAAGGCTTCGTTAATGAGGAGTGAGTGATTGACATCCGTCGGCGTATATCTAAAGCGCGGACCTGCTGATACCGCATACAATTCTAGCAAAGCGAATCCGTTGATGGCATATCGATTCTCGCCCTGTATGAAATCGGCTTCCGCATCGAATTCCATCCCAGCGGATTCATCCCAGAAGCGAAAACTCATTGGCTGGCCGACTGTAAAACCATCTACTATTTCTTGCGTCGAGGGGTCGTCGCCCCAGACTGCGAAGCCGACTGGGAAGTCCTGCTCGATTATCACCGCGCCGGCGCATAATCCATCGGGTGTGAAAACGCCGATCTGGTCGAGCGCCGCCAGCGGTTCGCCATTTATTTCAGCCATTTGAACGAGCAGCGACATATTATTGTCCGTCTCGACAAAACTCCAATGATATTGCCCGGCAATTCCGACGCCGCGTAAGGCTATATTCATCACGCCACGGTTCGGGTCGTTAGAGCGAACTATTAATGTAGCATTGAACTCGCCTACATTATCAGGAGCGAATGTGACGGTTACTAATTCCTCGGCTCCGGATTCAACAATAAAGCCATCGCCGCGGTCAACTCTGAATCCTGCTCCCACGACTTGCAGCGAATTCACGCGCAAATCGTCGCCGCCGCTATTGCTCACTCGCAAGGTCTGGTTTAAACTTGAACCAATCAGCAACTCTCCAAAATCGAGAGCGACGGGAGTTACCTCTATCCGCGGCGGTCCAGCCTCTATCCCAAAGCCTATGAGTGTAACAATCGCTTCGCTATTATCCGGGTCATTAGATATGATATGCAACTCACTGCTGCGGTCACCCAACTCCGACGGGCTGAATACAATCCTCGCCTCACAAGACTCTGCAGGGGCTAGTCGCACGGCTTCATTAAATTCGACGGAGTAATCCTCCGAAAATGAGAATATATTCTCTATAATCAAAGCCGCATCGCCGGTGTTGATAATTGTCAGGCTTCGAGTTTTGGAATTGCCTAACACAACATTATAGAAATTGAGGCTTTCGGTAGATAAAGCCAGGCGGGGAACTCGTCCGGAAGCCGCTTGAAGATTGACGACTGAATAGCCGTTCGGCTCCCATAATTCCGGCCCTTCAATGAATTCAGGGATTGCATCGTATTCTCGCCTTCCTACGGCATCCCAATAACGGAAGGTGAAGGCTTCACCCTCACGGAAGCCATCGATTCCGCCGGTATTAGCATCGTCGCCCCACACCGCTATACCGAGCGGGAAGACTTCACCATCTATCTCCTCCATAACGACTGCGCCCGCGCACAATCCAGCTGGTGTAAACACACCGATTTCATCGCCAGTTGCAAACAATTGTTCGTCTAAGCGGCCGTCCGCTACTAAAATCGAGTGATTGACTTCGGTGCGTGCGAAGAGTCTAAAGTGGGCGCCGCCGGTCGAAACGGATAATCTCACTAGTGCAAAAGCGTTGGCGGTATAAGCATTTTCACCCTGAATGAATTGAGACTCGGCTTCCGCCTCAAAGTCGGCTTCGGCGTCCCAAACACGGAAAGTCATCGCCTCGCCAGCAATAAAACCATCTACTATGTCCTGTGTCGATGGGTCGTCGCCCCAAGCCGCTAGTCCGACCGGGAACTGCTCGATTACTACCACCCCGGCGCACAAGCCGTCGGTCGTGAACACGCCGATTTGGTCCTGCATCCCGAGCGAGCGTCCATCGATATCAGCAGACTCAATCATCAGCGACATATTGTTGTCGGTCTCAACGTAAGCCCAGCGGAATTGCCCTGCCACACCGCGGCCTCGCAGCGCGATATTTACGATAGCGCGATTGGGGTCGTTTGAACGGAGAATAACCGTAGCCACATAATCCTGAGCCTCTTCAGGTCTGAAAGTTACCATAACTATTCGTTGCCGACCTGATTCTAATGTCCAACCCGCATTGACATCCACACTGAATCCCTCGCCTACAACCTGCGGCGCTTGAACGATTAAATCTTCACCGCCCGTATTCGTCACTGTGAAAGTCCAATTAGCGCTTAAACCTATCAACACATCTCCAAAATCATAAGCGACTTGCGACGCCACTATCTGTGGCGGTCCGGCTTCGATACCTTGTCCGGTTAAGCCAACTTCCGCGCGCGGTTCGAGGTTGTCGTTGGAAACGACGGTTAAAACCGCATCATAGCGCTGAACATCCTGCGGCTCGAAAATCACATTTACATCCAAGCGCCCGCCGGCGGCAATTTCGACCGCTTCGTTATTAAAATCTGTTCGATAACCGGCGCCGTCGATTTCTATCCCATCGACTATCAACGCCGCGTCGCCGCGGTTGAGAATGCCAAGCGTATTAGTGCGGGCGCCTCTAACAGGCACCAGACTAAAATCAATATTGCGGGTAGTTAGTTCCAAACGCGGCGCGGCTTCGGTAAAAGCAACCAAGGAAAGGACAGTGAATCCGTTAGGAGTATAAACTTGCGGTCCGTCGATGAATTGCGGCGCGGCTGTCAATTCGGCGCGCTCGGAAATATCCCATAAACGGAAGGTTAAAGTCTGATTGGCTGTGAAGCCGTCAACGACAGGGGTGTTGGCATCGTCGCCCCAAGCGGCCAGCCCCGCGGGGAATATACTCCCATCCTCGGCGATGAGCGTTACCGCGCCGGCGCACAAACCCGCCGGCGTGAAGACCCCGATTTCGTCGCCTACAACTAATATATTGCCGTTGACTGTCGCGCCTTGAACAAGTAGAGAATGGCTCACATCTGTCGAAGTGAAACTAAAATGAGGTCGAGCGGCAGTGCCTGAACCCGTTAAAGCAATGGCGACCTCGCCTTCGTCCGGGTCGTCGGAAGCGATAACGAGGTTGGCTGAATAATTGGTAATTTCAGTCGGCAGGAAACTCACGACTAACTGGCGAATCGAACCCGGCGATATGCCGAACGCGCCGCTAAAATCGGTCGCAAAGGCATCGTTGTCGAGGCTCACGCCGGTTACATTGAGCCGGTCGTTGCCGATATTGCCGATGACCAATATCCATTGCGACTCCTCATACATCGGCACAGGACCGAAGTCGTGCCGCACCGCCGAGAGTGTTATATCCGGGAAACCTATCCGCGTCCCCATACCCATGAGTGCAACATTGACTTCGCCATTGTCCGGATCGTTGGAGAATATGGTCAACGTTCCGCTGTATTCAATCGCCTGACCAGGAGTGAATGAAACATTAAAATCGATACTCTCGCCACGCTCAATCACGGCTTGTCCACCGAATCGACCGGCAAAATCGGTCGCAAAGGCTTCATTATCTAATCGGACTCCATTTACGATCAACGGCTCATAACCGGAGTTAGCAATTGTTAAAGTCCAGTTGGCGGTATTGCCCAGGGTAATCTCGCTATAATTGTGCGAATATGCCGCCGGATTATTATCATACCAGACGATAGGGTCGGTCCAACCGCAACCTACCATATCCAATCGACTATCTCCGTTTATGTCGGCTATATCTAAATACAATCGCGAAGAGGACATTTCCGGGTCCACCATATTCAATACAAACTGACCCAAACTATTATTCTCCAGCCAAATCAATTCATGATGACCGATAACCGCTATATCCGTATCGCCATCACTGTCGATGTCGTCAGTTTTAATATGATGAGGACCGAGGAAATCGGTTAATATACTATGCTCAGTGAAATTGAATTGCCCTGTATTCTCAAACCAGGAAACCCGATTCTGGGTATAACTCATAGAGACTACATCCAAATCGCCGTCGCCGTCGAAGTCACCCGCATCGGCTGCAACTGTCGAATCGATATCTTCACACACGAAGTGAGTGGTGAATTGGCCTAGAGAATTATTCTCAAATAAGATTATATACCCCGGCCTATAACAAGTTGAGAGTATGTCCATATCGCCATCAAAATCCATATCCACTAAGGTAACCCCAGTTGCATCCAGATAATTCGACCGGATTACCCGACGGGTGAAATTCTGACGCCCATCATTCTGCCACCAGACTAATTCAGACGAATATTGATAAGAATTCACGAAGTCGATATCTCCATCGCCATCCATATCCGCGGCTCTAATCCGAACTGCTCCGGTGTTGGCATTTTCCAACCAATGGCCTTGGAAATTCTGCTCTCCGTCATTTTCAAACCATATAACGCCTGCATTGACGACTGTGCCGACGACATCCAAATCTCCATCTTTATCGACATCGATAACAACCGCTGAAGTAGTCGGAGAATTGACTTGTGCAATCGAATGTCGTGTCCAGCGCTCCGATCCGTCATTCTCCCACCAATAAAACCCATTGGAATTCAACGCGGCTCCTACGATGTCCACATCGCCATCCCGGTCTAAATCCGAAGCCACAACAGTATGCATTGAACCAATATATTCCTCAATAAGGTTACTTTCATAGGCAATGCCTGGTCCCGCTCCCCTCAAGGCAATATTCGGCGGTGGAGGAGGAGTTGCAATCCCAGTTAGAGCAACTTCAACTCGCTGCTCATCCGGATCATTGGAAATTATAACTATCGTCGCTCTATATTCACCATCATACTGCGGTGCAAAGGTGACGCGCAAATTGTAAGTCTCGCGTGGCATAAGTGAGAAACTCCCATCGTAATTGCAAATAAATACTCCGTCACCTTCAATTGAAATATCCGATACATTCAATACCGCCGTCCCGGCATTGCTGATAACTAAACTTCGATTGCTAACATTATTGACAACAATCCTGCCGAAATTAAACCTATCTCGCGATATTGTTATGTCCGGCCGACGTTCACGTTCTGCCATTAAGGTTAGTGTTGTAAAACCATTGGCTTGATAGACTTGCTGTCCCTCTATATAATTAGGAAATGCTTCAATATCTTCGCGTGCCGAGAGATCGTAGAATTTAAACGAGAAAGGCTCGTTGGCGAAAAATCCCTGCCGCCCGGCAACATTCGGGTCATCGCCCCAGACTGCAAAACCAGCCGGAAAAACATTCCCGTCATCGTTCTCAGATAGAACTACTCCACCAGCACAAGTTCCTGACGGCGTGAAAACGCCTATCTCATCGCCTATGGTCAATAATTCTCCATCTAAAGTCGCATTGGTCACCAAGAACGACGCATTTTCTCCGGTTTCAGAAATGTATCTAAAATACGGGCCTGGTAATCCGCCGATGCCCATTAAATCGACGAACACTACCCCATTATCCGGGTCGTTCGATTCTATCGTCAACCGGTCGGGATACTCTCGAATATCGCGCGGCGCAAAGGTTACTATTATCTCTCTGGACTGGCGCGGCGGGATACTCGACTCGCCGTCCAAACTTACAGTATAAACCTCAGTCTGAACTGAAAGACGTTCAATGTTCAAATCGCCCGTGCCGGTGTTGTTCACCGTCAACACCCAATCAGCGCGCTGCCCGACTGGCACTTCGCCGAAGTTATGCGTATTAGCCGACAGTTCGATATTAGGAATAGGCGCTACAACACCAACGCCGGTAAGCCCGACCCGTATTTCGCCGTTCTGTGGGTCGTTGCTGGCGATGGTCAAAACGCCGTTATGTTCGCCTTCAGCGTGCGGTGTGAAGATAACCATCAGAACTGATTGTCCGCCTGGCTGTATATCAAATTCCCCCCCGAAGTTTGTGTTGAACACTTCGCCCTGAACCGTTACACTGCCGATATGGAGAACCCCCGAACCGATATTTGATATTGTCAACGGCAACTGCGAAGCGTCATCGACAAGAACCTCGCCAAAATTGAGATTATCCGTGGAGAGCCTTATAACAGGCGTCGCTTCCGTAAACGCGAACAACCGCGTAATCGGCGTAAATCCACCATTCACCCAAGTCTGCGGACCATCGCCATATTCGACCGTTGCAATATATTCACGCGGCGTTGATGCATCCCACAGTTTAAAAGCGAACGGTTGACCCGACGCAAAACCAGGCGTATTCTCTTCCGCTTGCCAGGCTGCGACGCCGACCGGAAACAGGGCGCCCTCCTCCTCGCCAATCAACGATGCGCCAGCGCAATCCCCTCCCGGCGTGAACACGCCGATTTCATCGCCTTCCACTAACGACTGACCGTCGATTTCCGCCGCATACACCATCAGCGAATGGCTGGCGCTGGTGCGGGTATATTCGAAATGACGCCCGATGAAGCCTAAACCGGTTAACTGCACATCTACCGTCGCCTCATCCTCATCGTCCGAGCGAATCGTCATCGCAGCGTTGTATTCCTGCGCCGCTTGCGGGGTGAAGGTTACAGTCAAAGTTAGTGTATTTCCTGCCGGTAAGGTTTGCTCGCCGTCGAAATTCGTCGTAAATCCGGCGCCGGCGATGCCGGCTGAATATAGCGTAAGGTCCGCCGTGCCGATATTGGAAATCCGGACGATATCTTCGCCCGACCGGCCAATGGCAACCCGGCCGAAGTCCAGCGACATCGGCTCGACAGCTATTTCCGGTTCGAGCACTTCTGTCCCAACGCCATACAGATTTATAACGAAGTTAGGTTCATCTTCATCGTCGGAACGAATCGTCAAAGCGCCGGTGTATTCAATATCATCGGCTGGCGAGAAAACGACGGTTAAGAGCGCCGAGCCGTTAGGTTCGATTGTAATCTGCTGGCCTCCGGCCGCGAATTCGCCGCTGAAAACATCCACGCTGAAATCGAGACCGCTGATGTTTAAGTCGGCGCCGCCGATGTTGCGCACAAAGAACTGCCAATGTCCGACGCCGCCAACTGCCACAGATCTGTAATCGTGGGCGCGGTCGGCTTCGGCAATCTCGATTTCCGGCGCGGCTTCAGTCTGGGCGTTCAAACGCAACTCCGTGAAGCCGTTATTCGTCCAAACTTGCTGACCCTCGATATAGACGGCTGTGGCAGACCATTCCTCGCCGCCGCGCTGATAAACCCGGAAACTGAAGGCTTCGCCGGACCCGAAGCCGTCGATTATCTGCGTTCCGGCATCGTCGCCAAACGCGGAAAATCCCGCCGGAAATACTCCGCCTTCCTCATCGAGAACCGTCGCGCCGGCGCAGAGCCCTCCCGACGTGAACACGCCTATTTCATCGCCGACAACTAATAAATCGCCGTCCAATCTCGCTTCGTGCACCAGCAAGTTATGGTTAGTTCCTGTCCGAGTATATAAGAAATGAGGTCCGATTATACCGACGCCGGTCAATGTAACTGCTACTTCACCTTCATCTTCGTCGTCAGAGTAAATCGTCAATGTCCCATTATATTCACCCGCGGCTTGCGGCGCGAAGGTTACCTCTATTTGCAGCGAAGCCTCAGGCTGTAATACCGTCTGCTGGCTGAAATTATGACTGAATCCTGCGCCGGCTAATTCAACCCGGTCGATAGTTAAATCGCCCGTGCCTTCATTTGTTACTGTTAGAATTTCGGCGCGGGTAAAGCGTGTGTCAACTTCGCCGAAGTTTATCGATTGCGGCGTAACGACTATTTCCGGCTCGCGTATGACTGTTCCGCTGCCGGTGAGCGCAATTTCGACTATTCGTTCATTCTGGTCGTTGGAAGTTATCGTCAAGGCGCCGGTGTAATCGGTCTCTTGACGAGGCGTGAAGGTTACCGAAATTGTCAGCGAACCATTGGGATTAATATCGACCGCCTGGTCGAAATCGGTCGTGAAGACTTGATTGCCCGATTCAATCGACTCAATCGTCAATGCAGCCCGTCCGATATTGCGAATGTCAAATCTCCAGACCCGAAAATCGTCCACTGTTACCGCGCCGTAGTTATGTTCAAGGTCGGCGTCGGCAATTTCGATTTCCGGCGCATCTTGACTCTGTGCGAACAAACGCACCGTCGATTGTCCGCCGTCAGCCCAGACTTGCGAACCCTGAACATAAACTGCAACCGCCGGCCATTCCTGTCCAGGGTTGTTGCCCCACACCCGAAAACTAAAGGCTTCGCCAGTCCGGAAGCCCTCTATCTCGTCGGTTTCCGGATTGTCTGCAAACACCGGAATTCCCAACGGAAACACATTACCCTGATTGGCGACCAGCAAGGCTTCGCCAGCGCAGACTCCCCCCGGTGTGAACACGCCAATCTCATCGTTTTCGACCAGCAGTTGATTGTCGAGCCAGGCGCTCTGGACTATAATGCTGTGATTATTCTGTCCTACATCCGGCGAAATCGAAAATCTTCGATACGGGACGCCGACGCCTGTTAGCGCCACGACCACAATACTTTCATCGCTGTCATTCGAGCGAATTGTGAGCGTTCCGTGGTGTTCACCCAATTCTTGCGGTTCGAATTGCAAAGTTACGGTTATCGAACCATCCGGCGCAATCTCAATCGGGCGGTCCTGCTGCTCGACTGCATAACTGAATCCCGCGCCGTCGATCGTAATTTCGGCGACCGAAAGATTCCCGGTGCCGACATTACCTATATTAACGACCGATTCAACCGCGCCCCGTCCAAGTTGAACCTGGCCAAAATTAACTTCCAATGGATTCACGACAATTTCCGGCACGCGCTGAATTGTGCCGATACCCGCAAGTCTAATCAGAAATGGACTCTCATTGCCATCATTCGAAAATATCGTCAAAGTCCCCAAAAACTCTCCCTCCCGATCCGGTCCAAAGGACACGGTCGCAACTAGAGAACCACCGGCTTCAACTTGGCGAGCCTCGTCGCCGAAATCGGTTGTGAACATTTCATTGTCCGAATCGATGCGGTCAATATTCAGCGCCGCGCCGCCGATATTGCGAATAGTAAATTGCCAATCCGCCGTCTGGTCAACTAAAACCCGCCCGAAATCGTGATCCCTCTCATTTAGCGCAATCTCAATTTCCGGCGCGGCAAAACTCTGCGCGTTTAAACGCACCGCAGAAAATCCGTTAAAATTCTGAAAAACAGTATGGCCTTCATCATTAATCACAACCGCCGGCCATTCACGCTCGGCAGAGTTGTCCCAGACTCTAAATGCGAAGGGTTGCCCTTGTGTGAAGCCTTCGACTTCGTCCGTTTCGGGGTCATCGCCGAAAGCCGGGAAGCCCACCGGTGGTCCGCTTGGACCAAGCGCCGCGCTGCCGCCGCATATATCGTTAGGGGTGAACACGCCTATCTCATCGCCATCGCCCAGGTTCTCTCCATCGAGCAACGCCTCGCTGACATAGATAATATGCTGGATGTTCGTCTCAACCGGATTGAAATGCTGCCCCAGGACCCCAATTCCGCTAAGACTGACGAACAAATTCTCTTCTTCCGGCGAATTGGACACAATCCTTAAATTTGCATTATGCGCACCCTCCGCGACAGGAGTGAACCTGATTGATAACTGAAATTCGCCGTTTGGCTGAATATCGACGCCTTGCTGATTGTCGAAATTGTAAGTATAAACTCCCGCATCCTGATGGTCATCTGTAATGCTTGCGATGTGCAGCGTCGCTTCGCCGTTATTATTAATCGACAGTGTTCTATCGGTGAATTGACCGATTATAACTTCGCCGAAATCCAGCGCGTTCGCTGACACATTTATATCTGGCGCCCCGCCAGATACGCCTGTCCCCGACAGGTTCAGATAGAGTAAGCCCTCGTTGTCATCGTTCGAACTAATGGCTAACCTGCCGTTGTATTCCTGCGCTGCCGCCGGTCTGAAAATAACGGTCACCGAATGAAGTCCGCCCGGTTCAATCCGCACTGGATTGTCGTTATCGTAATTGCTGCTGAACGCGCCGTTATCTGAAGTAATCGATTCCACTACCAAGTCGGCAGAACCGATATTATAAATTGTGAACTGCCACTGGACGCTCTCATCCACAGTGACATAGCCGAATGGATGCCCGGTCACATCGGCCAAATCGATTTCCGGCTGCGCCTGAATATTAGCCGAGAGCGTCACAGCCGTCCATCCGTCCACTTCAAATCGTATTTCGGCTGGCAGTGAACGTGCGACAAGGTCTCTTTCTGTGCCGGCATCCCAGATATGTATCTGTATCACATCGCCGACACCGAAACCCGGATTGTCCCGGTCGGCTTGATAGGCGTCGAAAATGTAGGGCGGCTGACCGTCGATTACGATCGCGCCGAAGCATATCTCGCCATCCGGCAGAAATACACCGATTTCGTCGCCATCTTCAACCGGAGCGCCGTCGATTTCAGCGCGTGTTACAAATAAAGTATGAACGCCGCCTTCGGTCGGCGTGAACTCGTAATTCTGTGCAAAAATTGCACTGGTTAGGCTTAACAACCCGAGAGCCAAAAGGGTTGAAACGGTCGCGGGACGTTTCATTGTTCATCCTTTTCAATTTTTGGTTGTTGCAAGGTGTGCATTACTGACGACAGTTCGTCTCGAACTTTGGAGACGAATGTCAAATCGGAAGCAGCGCCAACAGCGCTTGTCAATTGCGGGGAGCAGCGAGTTGAGGGACATTGATAATCCCCCGCATCCTAATAGGTAGTGAAATATAATTAATTTTTGTTACTAATGCAAGTCCTTACGAGTAATTTTTGTCTTGCCCATCTATAAACCATCATTATAACGCGAATTTTGAATGCAATATTTATTTTTAGTATCAGACCAAGTCGCAATCAATCGGATGATAAATGTCAAAACATATTCACAACAGATTAAACGGATGAAACGGATAATCCTGTAGAGCCACTATATTAATCCGTTCTATCCGTTTAATCCGTGTTAATTTTGCATCCCTTTATTATTCATTTGAATGCAAATCGGTATCAAATTGCCTTTATCTGTATTGGCAAGAAAGGTTAGTCGCACTGGGTTGTCGTGCGCCCCCTGCGTAAGCAGGGAGAAGCATCTCGTAGGCCAAACCGGGACGAGACTCTTCACTTCGTTCAGCGTGACTCGATCTTATTTATTCCAACTATCTATATCATTAGAGATAATTGCAAAAGTGTTGGATTTATTGACTGATGGCAAGGCGGACGCCCTCGTCCGCCGCATTCTAGGCTTGGCTTGGTTTTCGGCGGACGAAGGCGTCCGCCTTGCCATGTCTGAGTTTTCTGGATTAATCATCACTTTTGCAATTAGCTCGTTAAGATAAAAATAAAAGCGGATGGAATCATCCATCCGCTTTTTTTCTTAAACAAAGCATCGCTACTTGACTAAAGCCAGTTTTTTGATATTCGCTTGTCCGCCGCTGGATAGTTTCAGCAGATACACCCCCGCCGGTAAATCATCCGCCTTAAACGTCGTCGAATACCGCCCGGTATCTCTCCATTCTTGTTCTATCAGCGCGGCTTGCCGCCCGGTCAAATCGAACAGCGCCAATGTCGTCAAGCCCGGTCGGTCTAAAACATAGGCTAATCGCGTCTCACTGTTGAACGGATTCGGGAACGGTTCCTTCAAGCCAAAGACCAGCGGCGCGGCTGGACTGTCCCCCGGCGCAGCGGATATTATACCCGACCCGACTAAAGTTATCGCAGGAACATTCGGGGCATTGCAATCGATGACCATATTCGCTGCATACAACTGATTTGCACGCGGCGCAAAATTAATCTCGAAAGTTACATCCTTACCCGTTCGCAGCGTCTCTGCACCGGCCCAGTCGATTATAAAGGCGTCGTTAGTCGCCGATACATTCCGTATGATGAGCGGCGTCCGGCCGGAATTATAAATGCTAAACCATTTCGATGCAAACTGCCCTAAAATCACATCGTTGAAATTAACTAAAGTCGCTGATGGACTGACCCTCGGCTCGACAGCCGAAGATGGAACGACTAATAAGTGCATCTGCAAATCATCGTTCACCGGCGTCGCAGTTTGTCCGTTATATCTAAAATACCGCCCCGCGCCATATAATTGGTCATCGCCGATAATCTGCGGCCAGCGGTCTTCGCGCAATATCTCGCACCAAATCCAGACATCGCCCTGTAAACTGTCCAACTCGGCATAATTATCCAAATGAACTATTGTATGATTTGGAATCAACGAATCCACCGGCACATCGACCGGGAGGCTCAATAATTCGCGCCCCGGAGCAGTAGTGTCGCCGCTGCCGCCGTAAATATGTAGATTGAAACGCGCCGTTACATTCTGCACTCCGTTAAATCTAAAATGCGCCGCCGCCAGCGAGAACTCCGCCAGACCGGCTGCCGCCGGCGTATAGCGCGCCATCGGCCCTGTTCCGGCATTGTAATTATAAGCCAGACGATAGGTCCGGCTGTCATAACCGAATTCATAAAGTCCCGCAGGCCAAACCCGCGCGCCGGCTATCGAACAGGTATCATTGGTTCGATTCTGGTCGTCGTCGTCCGGATTACCCTCTGTGCCGCCGCCAAGATTGGTCGCGGCATAAATAGTGAACACACCAGGCATCGTCGGCGTCCAGCCTCGACCGGGACGACCTCCATCGTGAAGAACATACCTAACGCTGTCATTGGACGGCACATTCGGAATATTCGTCATCGGGTAACGGCCGGTGTAAAAATTATTCATCCAGCCCCACCAGGAAAGAATGCTGGCTTGGTCAAGCGTGCCATAATTCATCACGAATACATCCGTGCCGCTGAGACGGTAGCCGACTGTCGTCGGATAGGGTATATGCAGATGCTTTATTCCGACATCGCGCGGCAACTGGTTGGTGGCGATGACAGTTACATCGTCGATGAACAATCCCGAGCCGTTGCCTTCCTGATGGTCGGCGTCGGTGCGCATCTCCCATCTCAACTGCACTTCACGTCCGGCGTAGCCTGTCAGGTCTAAATTCAAATCGCCGACTTCCGGCACGCCCGGCTCATAAAGAACCCACCCATTCCCGCCGGCGACCGGCCGGTTGTAATCGCGGGTGATATAAGTCCAGGTTTCGCCGCCGTCGGCGCTGGCATAAATCAAATACCAGTCCACCAAACGGTTAGTCCCGGCATGCACCGCGTCCGGCAGGTCGCAATGCACCCAAAATTCAAAGTGCGTGTTGAAATCCTCCGGCACTTCAAAAGGCGGTGAATCGACCGCATTGATGATGTTGAAGTTATTATCGTCGTTCCACATCGACCAATTGCCGCTGTGAGCGTCGGCATTGGTGCGCCGCCAAAAATCGCCGAAGCCGGGCCCCCGCCGAGCTATCAACTCGGACGGCACCGGGTCATCCGTGCCATTGTTCGATAGAAACACCCGATTGCCGTCGCGAATGACGATATTATCGACGAACACGCCGCTATTCGCCAGATAAGCATTCCACGGCGCAGCGACCGCCCGGTCGGAGCATAACATAAACCGCACTACAACATTGGCGCGCCGAAAATTATTCAGATTGAAACGCACTTGGACCCAGTCCGGTTCCGGTGTGTCGTCGTTGGCGGCGTCCCACTCCCCTGATTCGAACACCCAGCCGGGCCACTCGCCTTGCAGCATCCAGAACCGCTCAGCCGCTGAAATTCGGTTGGCGGTGTAAGCCGGCGTCTCCGGACGAATGATGCTGAAACTCTGCCCGTCATTGGTCGAAGCCAACACCAACCACCCGTCCCAGCCGTCGTAAGGCTGCGGTGGTTGCACTCGCCGCGGATCCTCGAGCAGCCAGTAAGCGTCGAAGGTTAAGGTCAAGCCTTCAGCCGCCTGCGATAAATCCAATACCGGTGTGTCCAGATATTGCAGCCATATATTGTCGTAACCATAATACGGATTCTCCAGCCCTGTAATCGTATCCCCGCACCACCAGAGCAGATCGCCCTGCCCGCGGGCCATAAAATCGCTCTTGTGCCAGACGGTATCAGGATTAGTTAAATCGTGAGTCGTCCAGCCTTCGGCGCCTTCTTCAAAATCCTCGCTGAAGATAATCTCCGCCGGCTCGTCACGCCCCGACGTTCGAATCGGCTGTGAACCCATTCCCCGATAGGTTATCTTCTCCGCGCCGATTATTGCCGCCTGACCAGCGTGCCTTTCGCCAGCCGGCGCCTGAACAATCACAGCGATACCCAATAACAATAACGCGGCTATCCCTGTGATCGCGAAATTTTTAACAAATCGCGTCATCGCGCTCCCTCCTATTTTCTTATAATCAGACCACGGCCAAGCGGACGCCCTCGTCTGCCTAAAAACCGTGCCTAGAATGCGGCGGACGATGGCGTCCGCCTTTCCATATAGTTAATAATATACCGACTTTTTATTGATATGTCAAGCAAGCGCTTGAGAACTCAAACGCTCATATATTCAAGCGCTTATTTTAATATCAATAATTTTCTCATTGCGCTGAATTCCCCGGCTCGCAGGCGATAAATATACATACCAGCCGGCCATTTCGAGGCGTCCAACGAAACAGCATACCGCCCGGCTTCCCGTCGGCCATCGGTCAGCACGGCTATGCGTCGGCCCTGCAAATCGAGCAATTCGAGACGCATTTCAACCGCATCCTTCAGACTATAATGAATGACGCTGGTCGAATTGAACGGATTCGGATAGTTCTGCGCCAAATTCCACTCCCGCGCCGTCGGATTTTCTTCGCTCAAATCGGAAATCACGATTTCCGTAACTACATTCAAACTAATCGGCACTCGCGTCCGCAGACCGGCGGCGTTATGTTCGAATTCGATGGTCACGCCATATCGGCCGGTATCGAGACCGGCGGTGGTCACAGTGATATCTATGAGCGTATTATCGCCAGCCGCTAAAACCGCGCTGCGCGGCGTATAATCTATCCAACTTGAATTCGGCGCCAGTTCATACAACACCAACAGGTCGTCGCCGACATTATCTAAAACCGCCGCCAAAGTCCAAACCATATTATTCCACTTCGGCGTGATGGTCATCCCGCCGCGTCCCTGTGCGGTCGGCGGAATATTATCCGCTAAGTCGCTTAAAAAGCGGATTTCGCCGGTGGTCGTATTCAATTTATAAAGCGAAATATCCGCCCGTTCCGGATTGCCTCCCGGCTCGTTGTTGGATATTAGATACAGATTGAAGCCGTCTGGGTCGTCGCGGAACCACGCTAAACCATTTTCCCGAATTTGTGTTCCGTCGCGCGGGTCAAATTTGGGGTAGGCTCGCATTTCGACGAAAACGGTATCGCCTTCCAGCCGCATTTGACGCAAATTGCCGGTGGTAGATGAAAAGTAGAATATCCCGGTCAGCGGGTCGATTGTGATGTTGCGCGGAGAAAAATTCCTTATTCCTATATTGATTTGCGCGATGGCTTCGCCTGTGAACGGGTCAACCTGTAAAACCGTCGGTGTATTAGTTGTGCACCAGAGCATATCGTTATAGAACTCCATATCCCGCACGCCATAAGCATTGAATATCGGCTGGATAAACCTCTCAATGTAATTGCCTTCCTTATCGAAATGATAGAAATAACTCGTATCCAAACGATTGTTGCCGCCGGCGACAATCCAGCGGTCATAAGCATAAGCCGCAGATTGAATTACATTGTCGTTTAACAGACTGCCGATATGAAAGACGCGCAAAGTATCCCACTGCTCGTCTCGGCCCGGTCCGGCGCCCTCGCCCTGAACATAAGCAAACCGGCTGGTGTATCTCAATGTGCCGTTGCCATCGTTGAAGAGCCAAATCCCCGTCGTCGTCGTCGAATCGACTAACATCTGGAATTCGAAGCGATTGCGGTCAATGTTGAACTCCGGATGCAGCAAGGCGAAGTCAACATATAAGGTTTCGCGCTCGGCAATTACAATTCCCGCGTTATCGATCCCCGCCCAGGTCGAATCGTTATAGCCCGGCGCTGTGACCGTCATCTGATAACCGCCGCCGATGAGTATGTCGTCTATGATATAGCGCCCGTTCGCATCGCACTGCGCCCAGAAACCGCGCGTCGTAACAATCTCCGCATCAGGTATAGACTCCCCGGTCGCAAAATCGGTTACCAGTCCGGTCAGCACCCCAACCCGAAACTCCATATTCGGCGTGAATTTAATTGCCAAACCCGGCGCCAACTCCCGCGCCCCGCGCGGGTAGGTATTATAGTAGGTATATTCCAAACCCACGAGATTATTATGGTCGCATATTCCAACGGTAGCAAAAGGTGTATCGGTATTGGCATTCGTGCTGGAATTATTTATTTGCCGATACTGGAATATTATATCCCCGTTCAAGTGGATAATGGCTTCAAAAGTCTGGGGACCAACACTGCCGCCCAGGCTGCGCATATTGTTCCATTCGATGATAAACCGCTGCCGCGGCGCATCCCAATAATAAAGTATCCGTCCAGTGCTCATATCGTCCCAAAACGGCGCGATGGTCGCGCCGGGAAAACTTCCGCTCAAGATGTGTCGATTGCGGGGACAGACTAACTCGGCATAATCGCCAAACGCCGCCCAACCATTGCTGTTTATTGTAATCCGGTTATATTCGCGCCCATAATAAGTAAAAGGCGCTGGCAGGTTAAAAACAGCGCCGGCGTCCTGATTGTTAGCCCCGTCGCTTATCTGTGTGTCAATCCCACGGTAATGAAAACCTTGCACGCTGGGATCAATCTCAACCCAGTTATAAACCGGACGCTGCTCCCAGCCCTCATCCCCCGAATCGAAGCAGACATAGCCGTATTCATCCGGCCCAAATGGATCAGTATTGCCCGGCTCGCCAAGTTTGAAGGTTGTTTGAATTGTATCTCTAAAGCCGGTTTCGCTCTCCAGCGCCGCGGTTAAAGTTACTATTTGACCTGGAATTGAAAACGGATGCGCCCGAATCCTAAACCGCGGCGCCAGCGCCCCGGCTGAACTGCGGATATTCAACATCGGATATTGAGCCTCGCCGTCGATAAAAGTCACCGCGTCTCTATCGCTCCATACCCGCGCTCTGAACGGCTGAATCGGCATCGCGCCGCGATTCGAGATGAACAAATCCATTTCACGCACCGAGCCGCGCGTAAAAGACCCGCCGATAAATCTGACGCTGTCCGCCGTCATCTTCGGCGCGCGGACTTGTATCGACGCCAGCGAATTCCATATCGAATCCCCGTGTAAAACGGCTATATTAATTGGAATCGACACTCCGTTAGGCGCAGCGGTATCGATTGCCAAATTGAATTCGACTAAAACCTCAGCGCCGACGGCAAAATTCTGGTCATACCAGGCGTCGCCGTTAGTTACGATAGCCCAAGGCGAGACAGTAGTCGCTGTGGCTTGAAAACCGCCTTCAATGACCGATTGCCCGAAATTGCGCATTGCCGCGCGCAAAGTCAAATCTTCAGCGGGATTAGGCGCGCCATCGCCGTTGTTGTCGCCGGCAACCTCCCAATTCGATACCCCGATGAACGCCTGCGCCTGCCCGACTACAATTCGCCCAAGATAAGGCTTGATATTGTGTTTTGTCACTGTCGCCATTAAATCGCCGCGCGTCAAAGCATCCGGCCGAATGTCGAAGACCACCCGGCCTTCGGCGTCGGTCGTCCGCACATCTTGATAATTATCCGCGGCTTTATAAAGACAAACATTAGCGTCTGCGAGCGGCGCGCCGCCATCCTCCATCGTCACAGCAACCTCGACCCGGCTGCCGCCTATCGGCAGCGAAGCGATATGCGCAACCCGGATCCGCTGCGGAGGTCCAGTCCAGATATGCGTCGCCGGGTCGCCCATCAAATTCCCCCACTTAATGAAGTTCACATAAGCGCCGTCTCCATACGCCGCGTAATGCCGCACCATTTCGACGCGGCCCCAATTGACCATCGAACCGAAATAATAATCTTCAAATTTAAACGCTGCATGCCAAACACCGGCAAAAAAGCAGTTGTTGTGAGCCGTATGCGTCCCTGAAGTCGAAAATCCCACCGCCCCGATTGCCCCGCCCGGCGAACGCAAGAAAGCCTCGGACTGCGCATTCGCCTCCGTCCCATAATTGCCCGACCCGCAGGTCATCGGTGTGGCAAAAGGCATTTTATTGCTTGCCCTAAAGTTCATTATCAAGCCCGAACTTATGCCCTCCATTCCTATCCAGCCGCGATAAGTGAAAAATAAAATACCCCGCTCAAATTCCCGCTGTGCAAACGCCGACCCCGTCATTCCTTGATTGGCGCTGACATACCATTCCTGCACATCGTTGGTCCCCCAGCGGTCGCGTGCTTCGCGTTTAACCCACTTGCTAATCGACCTAATCGACGACCCGTAATTATCGCTGCCTACGACCGCGCCGCGCCGATAGGCGTCCAAATCCTGCATCTGCGGATCCGCTTCATAAGATACAATCCTTCCAATTACCCGGTCCAACTCCTGCAAGGTCTCGCATGATATTCGACCATAATGCACATCGGGTATATTATCGTTCCCGGCTAATAATCCATAATTCGCATCCGACGTCCCATTTTCCCAGCACGGTATCGCAAAACTGCCGGTTACATCGCCGATTATCGCCACCATTTCCGGTGGATTAGACCAATTATCATAAGCGTTCAATATCTGCTGGCGAACTTGGTCGGCGGAAGGATTCTGCTGTGCAATCGTCCGCACTTCCCAGCCCTGCCGCGCCCGCCAGGTCAGTAACGGCTGGATGCTGTTCGCTACGCCCTGCGTATTGTTATAGACCACACAATATGAGCCTCGCCCGCGATAACCCCCATCGCGGCGCGGTGGATTGACGACTAAATTATCCGCCATCCGGTCGAAACTCGCCGAGGTATAGCGTCCATCTTGATTCCTCAGCGGGTTATTGCCCTCCCCGGCATAGACTAACTCGAAATCGACGACATCGTTGTATTTGACCTCCCCGGTTGCAGGATTGACCTGGACAGGAAATATGGAAATCGCCGCCAGCCGGTTGCCGCGCAAAATCATTGGCTCGCTGATTGACACCGGCTCGGGAGGCCACCAGCCTCGATGTTCGATGTAATCCCGCGCCGGCTCAACTATCTGTATCTGCATCGGCTGCGATTCGTTCTGCGGTGGCACAAAATACGGCTGAAAATCTCTCTCGATGCGGCTTTCAACCGAGTTAATGCGCGCCGATACGCCGGCCGTCGGGGGCAACAACGCCATCCGCGCTATCACCGGCAGTTCAGGCCAGCCCTCCCGCGCCGTAACACTCTCTCCGTCCATCCCCGACACATCGAACGCCTCGCTATCGATATAGATTCGCTGGAGAATTTGGTCCGGGCTTTCGATTTTAAGCCGCGTCGCCGCGGCAGCATCTGATAATAACGATACCGCCGCCGTTATTGTATTTGGCTTAGGATTATCTAAATTAGCGCCGTTTAAAAGCGCCATTGGAAGCAGTGCGAGCAGGCTGACGATTTTTAGTCTAAGCAAGAAGTGCATTATCGCGCTCCGCGATGATTGGATTTTGATGAATTCTCTATGATGTCCCATTTATAGAATAGCATAATGATTCAATTGCGAATAATTCCTCGCTTCGTTTATAATATTTTCGCTTATATTCAAAAACTTAAGTGTTTTAGCGATTATAAACGGGGCATAAAATAGTAGTTTTCTAAGAGGCGATGACAAGCATCGCCCGTACGGGCGATGTTTATCATCGCCCCAGATTGTAAGTCTGAAACTACAATATTCTGCCTCTATTAATAAGTAAATCATTATACGAAAAAAAAGCGCCGTTTGAAATACTTTCTATGGCGCTATTTAAAGATTATTTAACTCGCGCTAATCTTTTATGCACCACCTGCCCACGCGCTTCGATGGCAACATTAAACATCCCGACCGGCAGCCCAATCGCGGCTGCATTCACTCTAATCGGCTGATTAGCGGCATATTCGGCCGTGTGGACTAACCGTCCGTTCATATCGAACAACTTTAAAACGACCGGCGCGGACAATGAACCCAAATAGTTCAGCCGGACTTCACCAGCCGTCGGATTCGGGCTTACCGACCATAAATTAGGCTGATTTCCAGCGGCATCGTTAGAAGGCGGTTTGATAATATTCGCATTCAATGTTGCAAAGCCGAAGCCGCCGTCGGGACCGGTCGCAGCATACCAGACTTTAACTGTTTCACCGTCATAATCGACGCCGGAAGAATACAATCCCCGGCCTTCCCAGCGTTCGGTCGGCGTCAGGGCGCGCAACTGCGTCCGGTCGCGCGGGACACTGAAACTGACGCCCCAATCTCCTGAAACCGCATGCCCGATGGCAATTTGTCCGCGCGCATTGCCGATGGTGTCGGCGCCGGTGTAAAAGAAATGCAGACTGTCGCCGTAAAACGCCACCGACGGCGCGGCTGTTATTTCATCCCAGGTGTTCACCGCGCCGGAATAGAATGCAAATCCGCGGCTCTCCCAAACTTCGCCGTCTTGCGAAATATGCAGTTCGAAGCCGTGCCGCCGACCAGACGAATGCTGCACGAACATCCTATATTGTTCACCGTCCCAAATCACCGCATTGCAGCCGCCGTGATCGATGACCGGATTGCGCCGCGACTGCTCCCAATGCACGCCATCCTCCGAAGTGCAATGTGAAATGCCGTCCAGCCCCATTCCGCGGCTGACATACCACATAAGATAGCGCTCGCCGTCGTGCAGCACTTCCGGACCCCAGACCGTCACCCCGCTGTCCGGCGCCATTACCGGATTGTCTGGATGCCGCTCCCAATTTATTCCATCTTCCGATGTCGCCAGCCCGAATCCGCGCCCGTAATTACCTCCGCAAGAGTAATACATCATATACCCCCACGGAAAATGGCGCACGACAAAGCAGGTAACACCACCGGCATCCCACTCCCCTTCGGCGCCTTTCAAAAACACCGGATTGCCTTCGTATTTTACCCAGCCTTCCGCGCAGACCGCAGGCTCGGCTTTGCATCCCCTGTATTCCGCATCTTGTTCGACTTCATACTCCCCACGCGGACAAGCCCACACGCCTGCCGTCACAAACAATAAAACTAAGATTTCTTTCACAATTTTCAAAATATCTCTCCTTAATATATAGAGTGATTTATGTATTGACAATATTAAATCAACATTAATAAACTTATGATATGCATTAGCGCAATACTTAAAAATTAATAATTCCAAAATCCAAAATGCTCACTGGTTCATTATACGGAAGAATTCTTCATTATTCCGCGTCGCCTTGACGCGCTCAAGGATGAATTTCATTGTATCTATCGGATTGTAATCGGCTAAAATCGAACGTATCAGATGGATGCGCGCCAGCAAGTCGGCGTTCAGCAGTAACTCCTCCTTACGCGTCCCCGAGCGGTTGACATCGATGGAGGGGAATATACGCAGGTCGGACAGTTTGCGGTCGAGAACTAATTCCATATTGCCGGTGCCTTTGAATTCTTCGAAGATGACTTCGTCCATCCGGCTGCCGGTCTCGATGAGCGCGGTGGCGATGATGGTCAGCGAACCGCCTTCTTCGATATTACGCGCTGCGCCGAAGAAGCGCTTCGGTTCGTAGAGCGCCTGCGCGTCGACGCCGCCGGAAAGTATCCGCCCTGAATGCGGCATCACCGTATTATGCGCTCTCGCCAGCCGCGTGATTGAGTCCAATAATATTACGACATCCTTTTTATACTCTACAAGCCGTTTGGCTTTCTCCATCACCATCGTCGAAACCTGAATATGCCGTTCGGCTTTTTCGTCGAAGGTCGAACTTACCACCTCGCCCTTGACGGTGCGCTCCATATCGGTTACTTCTTCAGGCCGCTCGTCTATGAGCAACACGATGAGAAACACATCCGGATGATTTTCCGCGATGGCATTGGCAATTTTTTGCAGCAAGATGGTCTTGCCTGTGCGCGGCGGCGCGACGATTAAACCGCGTTGCCCCATACCTATCGGCGTGAAAATGTCCATTATCCGCATCGATGGGTCGTTCTCCCGCGTCTCCAACCGGAACTTGCGCGTCGGAAAATATGGCGTCAGGTTATCGAAGAGGATTTTATCGCGGCACTCCTCCGGCGACTCATAATCGACCGCTTCGACGCGCAGCAATGCAAAAAAGCGTTCCGAATCCTTCGGCGGACGAATCTGCCCAGTGACGATATGCCCTTTGCGCAAGCAGAAGCGTTTGATTTGCGACGGCGACACATAGATGTCGTCTGGCCCGGGCAGGAAGTTAGATTTCGGCGACCGTAAAAAGCCATAGCCGTCCGGTAGAATTTCCAAAACCCCGCTGGCAAACGCATACCCCGATGTCTCCGATTGTTTCTCAAGTATCTGGAAAATTAGATCCTGCTTGACCATTCCGCTGTAATCAGGAATATTAAGATTACGGGCGATTTGATTGAGTTCCCCGATACGCATCGACTTCAGTTTGGTCAGATCGAGAGTTACATCGCTAGACGGTGGCAGCGGTAAGGGGATGTCTAATTCTTCATCTACTTCTTCGGCGACTATATCCGACGCCGCAGGCTTGGATTCAGACGAATAATCCGCGCGGCGTTGTCTCTCCATAGCGCTGTTGAATGATTCGTTGATAGAAGCACCGCGGTTGCGTCGTTCCAGGACGCTTTTAATAGCGTCGCCTCCAGAAGCGCTGCGGCGCCGCTCTAACGCGTTGCCGGCTGAATCACTGCTTATAACGCTGCGCCGTTCGCCCGCAGCGGGCGACATTTTTCTTCTAAGCATTGTTTCTTGGAATGTTAATTGTGAAAAGCGTGAATACAGATTTCGACTGAAATCTGATGAGGATAATAAAGACTTAAGATTTAAATCGGGAAATCCCAATCTAAAATCTTAAATCTTAAATATTAAATCAAAATACTTGTGATGAAAAGCGAGGATGGCTTGCCAGGCAGGCGGGCTTTCAACCCGACTCTTTTCCGGCGTGACTTGTTCGGACGGAATAAATGTCCGATGTGTTGACTATCGACAATATATATAAGAATTAAGTGCTTGTCAAGTAAAAAATGATAAATATTCGCAAAAATATCCATATGTCCATATTGTCCATATTGTCTTTCTCTATAAATCCTTGAAAAAATAAATATTTATCATATCAATAATATATTCTTGACAAACAGTTAATCTCTTGCTATATTAACTTAAGTTATATTCCCAAACTAACCTTAAAGAATTAAAAACGTCAGAACAACTTTCTCCCGTCGGCAAAATAAGTCGCATCTCTCATCTTATGCCGACAAAATTCGTTAAAATCTTCAACATCCTGCTCGATATCTACTGGTGGGCAGCCATCGTCGTATGAGGAATTGGAACTATTTTTCTCGCCCTGGTTGCGATAATGGCCAAAGGTCCATACCCCGCCCCATTTCCTATCGAAATGAGGATGACCTATGATGAGTTCAGCAGTATAACCAAGGCTTCAAACCTCGATACTTTAATGTATCGTCTTTTGATGATAAGTGGACAGATATCTATTTCACAGAAGAGTGGCTATTTTAAATGCTCCTCTGGACGCTCTATGTAGTGATACAGATCTGGGAGGTCAATCATTTATGCAAATTTCCGGCTACAATCGCCCAAAGATAACTTCGGAAATAAGTTCCGTAACCTTCATAGAACATCCAAAGTCTATCTATATAAAATGCAGCGAACCTTGGGCAGCCCAGCGGACAATCCAATAGATAAAGAACTTGCCTTTGTCCACTTTGTCCATTTCGTCCAATTATAATTTTAATAAACTCCCGGAGACGCGATGCTTCGCAAAATCTTCATTATCACAGTTTTATTCGTTCTCGCTATCCCAGCGGCAGTTACAGCCCAGGTTCTTCAGCCCAACTGGCTGACTCTGCCGCAGCATTCCGCCGCGATGACCGACGACGCCCTCGCGCTGTTCGTCAATCCCGCTGGATTAGGCGTTGACAACGGTCCTACTTCCTATTTTCTCCTGCCTTATTCTAACAAAGGCAACTTCGGCGATTGGGGCTTAACCTTTGAAGGCGACGGCTTGGCTTACGCAATGGAAGTAATGGCTGACAGCCTGGTCTGGCAAGGCACAACGCTCCCGGGCTACCGGCGCCGCCATACCTTAGGCCTCGGCGGCGGCGAATACGGGCAATATTTCGGCGTTGCCTATAGTTGGACGACCCGCCTCGACCGCCAGAATAGTTGGGACATCGGCTACTTAAGCCGCACGGCGCGCTGGCTCTCCATCGGCATCGTCGCCCGCGGCGTGAACGAACCGCGCTGGCAAGGCGCCAAGACACCGGTTGCTTACGATCTAGGTTTAGCTGTCCGCCCGCTGACGCTTTGGACGCCGCGCGGCAAAGGCGCCGACCGCCTGACGCTCTTCTTCGACGCCAAAATGCACAAGTTCGACGCTTATGTCGATGCTGCCGGTATCCCGCAAGAAAAACAAACCTACACCGATAACATCGACTTAAACCTCGGCGCTAACTGGCAGGTTGTTCCCGGTTTCAACGTCCACTTCGATTTCGCACCGGAATTGAAAGAAGGTCCGCTCAAGCACGACGCCCGCGTTTCAGGCGGCGTTTCATTTAACTTTGGCAACGGCGGCTTCGGCGCCTACCAGCGTGAAGCCCAGAATAATCAACTTTCCGGCGTCGCCTATCTATCCGGCAACGAACTTTACAAGAAAACCATCTTCCAAAAGCCGCAGAAACGCTTCGTCGAAATCGTCCTCAAAGGCGATATCGTCGAATACGAGCCGCGCTCATTACTCTTCCGTCCGCGCAACCGGTCGATTTATAAATTTCATAAGGAAGTTGAGCGCCTGACCGAAGACGTCGAGGTTTGTGGCATATTGCTGAAAATCGAAAATTTCAGCGCCGGCTTTGCCAAGCGGCAGGAAATGCGCAACGCGCTGATGAAATTTAAAGCCGCCGGCAAGAAGATTGTCGTCTATATGGAGTCGGGCGGCAACGGCGCTTATTATTTAGCGACTGTCGCCGATAAAATCTACCTCCCGCCGGCCAGCGGATTGGATGTTGTCGGCATCGCCGCGCAAGCCCTCTTCGTCAAAGGCACCCTGAACAAAATCGGCATCGAGCCGCAACTCGAACATATCGGCGACTATAAATCCGCCTCCGATATGTTCACCCGCGAATCGATGTCCCCGGCGCAGAGGGAAGCCACCGACGCCATCCTCGACGACTTCTTCGATATCTTCATCCAAGCCATCGCCGACGGCCGCGGCAAATCCGTCGATGATGTCAAAGTCATCATCGACCAGGGCCCCTTCAGTTCCGAAGAAGCGCTTAAACACGGTCTCATCGACAGCATCGTCTATGAAGACCAATTGTCCGACCTGCTTAAAACCTTGACCTCCAAGAGAGTTGTAACCGTCCCTGAAAAGAAATATCTTGCCAAATGGGACTATCCGACCGAATGGTTCGATGTCAGGGAGAAGAAAATCGCCATTGTTTATGGCCTCGGCTCGATTGTCTCCGGCGAGTCTTCCTCCGGCGGTATTTTCGGCGGTGAGACGATGGGCAGCGCAACTATCGCCCGTGCTTTAAAACAAGCCCGCGAGGATAAAGAAGTCACCGCCGTCGTCTTCCGCGTGGATTCCCCCGGCGGCTCGGGGCTGGCTTCCGAAATGATTATGCGTGAAGTCAAGCGCTATAAGGAAGGCGATAACAAGAAGCCTATCATCGTCTCGATGTCCGATGTGGCTGGATCCGGCGGCTACTATGTCGCCTGTATGGCTGACACTATCGTCGCTCTGCCGACAACCATCACCGGTTCAATCGGCGTCATCTCCGGCAAATTCGCTGTCGATGGGCTTTATAAGAAAATCGCCCTCAATCAGGAAACCCTCAAGCGCGGCAAGTTCGCTGATATGTATTGGGCGTCGCGGTCCTTCACCGACGAAGAATGGAGCAAACTGCGCGATCATATCAACCAGTTCTATCAACTCTTTTTGCAGCGCGTCGCCGAAGGCCGCGCAATGGACACCGCCGCCGTGAACAAAATTGCCCAGGGCCGCATCTGGAGCGGCGCCGATGCTAAAGAGAACGGCTTGATCGACGCGACCGGCGGTTTGGATCTGGCGCTCGATCTGGCTGCCAAAGCCGGCGGCATCAAGGAAGGCGAAAAATACAAAGTAAAATTCTACCCGCGCCGCAAACACGAACTCAACTTCGGCTCACAATGGATGGAAAGCAAAATCCGCAATTCTATTCCGCTGCCGCTGCTGACCATCGCCGACCGCCTCGCCGACGAACAACGTTGGAACGATGGTGAAATTTTAATGCTGATGCCGTATCAATTAGAAATTAAATAGGTTAGTAAATAAGTAGGCGAAGATTTGAACGGGTGTCAACCCTCTGCGGTTGACACCCGTTCTTTGTTAAAGCAGTTTAACAGAAATTGATTGTTGGCTATCTGCTCCATCTGGTAAATCTGTTGTGATACCAAGTCGCAATCAATCGGGGTAATTGCAAAAGTGTTGGATTTATTAACTGATGGCAAGGCGGACGCCCTCGTCCGCCTTGTCATCAGTTAATGCAATTACCTCTTATTATATCCTGATTTAAAATCTAAAATCCAAAATCCAAAATCCAAAATCTAAAATCGCTTGCGCTTGAGTAATTTGTTTATTATATAGATATATTCTATAATTCCGTATACGCGAGCGGAATAGTTCACAGCGTCAACAGTCAAACCGGTGAGTGGCAGCAATGAGATGCCCGAGTTGCAAGGGTTCAATATCCACCTATAACTTCCTGAAGGAGAAACATTGCCCGGCTTGCGGCGAAGTTCTTAAGAGGGCGCCGACCCGCGAGCAAGTGCGCGAATTTCTCATCTGGTTCGCCGAAGATAAAGGTTATATCTTCTGGGCGATTGTTTTCTGGGTCGTAGTCTGGATCATCGCCTTTTTCGAGTTGATTTTCGCTGAGGGTGTGGTTCTGGATTACATTACGCATTATTGGATTAGGTTTCTGTTTATGGCCGCTTTCGCCGGCTCAATCATCGACTATGTGGCTAAAGCCAATATCGAAGTGACGGCGGTACGCAACAAGTTCATTTTCCGACCGCCGCGCTACCTGCGCAGTTTCCGCCGCTGGACGAATGTTTTCGCCATCTTGGGGCTGGGCTTGGCAGGCTATGTCTATTACCACTGGCCTAATTATGTCGGTGTCATCCCGATATTCACCTTCATCCCCAGTTTTTTAATCTGCCTCTGGTGGGCAGTGATGGGTCTAATTCTCACCGAAGACGATATGAACGACAAGCGGATCCGCTACTTTATGGAAGAGATGCGCATCGGGCGGGTGAAGTATTATCACCGCGCCGCCGCGATGTATGTCGGCGGATTCTTCGTCGGTTGTGTTGTTTATTACAACCTCGTGCAGATTTCCGGTCTGTGGTTCTACATCTCAAATTCCCGCATCGTATATGATATAAGCACCTTCTTAACCCAGTATTTCGGCTGGATGAAACATTTTGCCCGCTAAATGACAATGTCAATGACAATGGAGGTAATTGCATAAGTGTTGGATTTATTAACTGATGGCAAGGCGGACGCCCTCGTCCGCCGCATTCTATGCTTGGTTTTCGGCGGACGAGGGCGTCCGCCTTGCCATAGTCTGAATTTTCTGGATTAATCATCACTTTTGCAATTGGCTCAATGATTTTAACATTTTAATTTCACATTACATTAAAATATCTATTGTCTCAAAATATCCAATTCAATAGCCCCGCACCGACGACCGATTGCTGTTCGTTCTGCGGGCGCCGCATCGAACTGACGAAGACGCTGGTCAAGGGCGCGGAAGTCTCAATATGCGATATCTGCGTCGCAAATGCGACGCAGATAATCAAGATGGCGGTGGCGCAGAAGCGAGCGATGAAACGGGGGATTCCCCGCCCGCGCGAAATTTTCAGCCGGTTGTCCGATTATGTCATCGGGCAGGACGACGCCAAGCGCAAGATTTCCGTCGCTGTTTATAATCATTATAAACGCATTTCGACCATCTCGCTGGACGACTATGTCGAAATCGACAAATCGAATATTCTGCTTATAGGTCCGACCGGAACCGGTAAGACGCTCTTAGCTCAGACACTTGCCAAATTCCTCGAAGTTCCCTTCGCCATCGCTGATGCGACTACGCTCACCGAAGCCGGCTATGTCGGCGAAGATGTCGAGAATGTCCTCGTGCGGCTATTTCACGCCGCTGATGGCGATGTCGCCCGCGCTGAGATGGGCATCGTCTATATCGATGAAATCGATAAAATCGCACGCAAAGACACTTCGACCTCCATCACCCGCGATGTGTCCGGTGAAGGCGTCCAGCAAGCGCTGCTGAAAATATTGGAAGGCACTGTCGCCTCCATTCCGCCCGAAGGTGGCCGCAAACATCCCGAACAGAAACTAATGTCCATCAACACCCGCAACATCCTGTTTATCTGCGGCGGGGCCTTCGAGGGCATCGACGCCATTGTCTCCAACCGGCTCGGCAAACAGGGAATGGGCTTTGAGTCCGAGGTGCGCAGCAAGCGAAAAATGGGCTATTATGAACTCATCTCCAAAGTCCAGCCTGAAGATCTGCTGCGCTATGGCATAATTCCGGAACTCATCGGCCGGCTGCCGGTAGTCGCCGTTTTAGACCGTCTCACAGAAGAAGCGCTGCATTCGATTTTAACCGACCCGAAGAATGCACTTGTCAAGCAGTATCAACGGCTATTTCGGATGGAAGGTGTGCGATTGCATTTTGAACCGGATGCACTGGAAGCCGTTGTCGATGAAGCTGTCCGCCGCGACACCGGCGCCAGAGCCTTGCGAGCCGTGATGGAATCGGTTATGAACGACATTATGTTCGACTTGCCGGAACTGGTCGATGTGAAAGAAGTCTTTATCACATCTGAAACCGTAACTAAGAAAGCCCCGCCGCATTATGTGTATGCTCGCGAACAACGCAAAACAGCCTAAAGAAGGCTTTGGGCTTTGGGTTTTAGTATTCATTCTACAATGTCCACTCGGTCCATAAAAAATCATAAATTGAGCCAATATTGAGTGAAGTTTTAGTCCAAGTCTATGGACTAACCAAACACTTTCAAGATAAGAAACGCGGCGTGGTCGAGGCGGTCAAAGGCATATCTTTCGAGGCTCACGCCGGCGAAATCTTCGGTTTGCTCGGCCCGAACGGCGCAGGCAAAACAACTGCCTTAAGGATGTTAGCGACCATCTTGACGCCGACGGCCGGCACAGCATCTATCGGCGGCGCAGATATCGTTAGCAATCCCGACGGCGTGCGTCGTAAGTTGGGCTTTCTCTCCGGCGACACCGGGCTGTATGCACGGCTGACCGCTTGTGAGATGGTCGAATACTTTGCAATGCTCTACGACATCGACGCCCAGGCTGCCGTAAAACGCGCTGCCGAATTGTGCGAACGGCTCGATATGGGCGAATTCTGGCAGCGCCGCTGCGCCAAACTCTCCACCGGACAACGTCAAAAGGTCAACATCGCCCGCACGGTCGTGCATAACCCGCCGGCGCTCATCCTCGATGAACCGACCGCCGGACTCGATGTCCTGGCTTCGCGCAACATCGTGCAATTCATACGCTCGGCGCAAACCGATGGTAAATGTGTCATTCTATCAACCCACGATATGGGCGAAGCCGAGCGGCTCTGCGACCGCGTCGGCATCATCCACAACGGCATCATAGCCGCCGTCGGAACTAAAGCCGAACTCTTCGCCCGCTTCAATGCCGACAACCTCGAAGATGTGTTTCTTCGAGCCGTCGGGGAGAATTAAAATCGAGTCACACCTAAATGTGCGACTCGAACACAAAACATCTTAAGATTTAACTCTAATTTTTAAAACAGCAAAAACACTAATAACTTATGATAGATTTATCCGATTATCCCAAAACAATTAAAATGCACGACGGGCGTTCGCTGGTCGTGCGTGGACTAACCGTCGATGATGAAAAGGCCGTAGCGCAGTTCATCCATCAACTGCCGCCGGCTGAGCGCATCTACTTCTGGGATGACCCGGCTGACCCGGAAGTTCTGCACAGTTGGGTGCAGAACGCCCGCCTCGACCGCGTTATTCCGATGATTGGACTTATCGATGGCCGCGTAGTTACTATCTGGACGTTGTCGCACGACCAGCACTCTTGGACGCGGCATATTGCTTATCTCTGGGGCGTAGTGGACCACACTTTGCGCCGGATGGGCATCGGAACGTTAATGGTGCGCGAAACGCTGTCTATCGCCAGCCGCTTGGATATTGAGCGCATCGCGCTGGAGTTAGTCTCGCCGCAAAAGGGCCAGTTCGCTCACTTCGCCCATTTCGGATTTGTCGTATCCGCCATCCTGCGCAGTTGGGTCAAGGACCCGTCGGGACAGTATCATGATATGGTCATCATCTCGATGGAGGTCGAACCGGCCTGGCAGAAAATGGAAGAATTAATACTTCAATATGATTCGCATGCCGGATAAATCCGGCATTTTAGGAAGCGAGATATGTCTCGCTTGAAGTTTTCCGTTTATTCTTAAACTATTTTAATTGAATTATGTCATCAAACTCATTAATTCTACCTCGCAGCCGTTTCAGCGTATGGCTGCAGGCGGTGCGGGCGTTTGCGTTTCCCGCGTCGATAACGCCGGTGCTGCTCGGCGGGGCGCTCGCGCTACACTACGATGGCGGTGTAAATTGGGCGCTCTATCCGCTGGTAATCGTCTGCGCACTGCTCTACCACGCCGCGACTAATCTCATCAGCGACTATTTCGACTGGACTAAAGGCGTCGATAAAGATTACACATTCGGTTCGAGTCGGGTCATCGTCGAAAGTTTGCTGACCCCGCGCCAAATTCTGCTTGGCGGCTGGTTAATTTTCGCGGTGGCAGTAGGGTTGGGATTGATGCTGGTCTATTTCCGCGGCTGGCCGATGCTGTTGTTGGGCTTAGTCGGATTAGCAGGTGGTTATCTCTACACCGGCCGCCCGCTCGGATATAAGTATTTAGCCTTCGGCGATTTGGGAGTTTTCATTCTGATGGGACCGCTGATGGTCATCGGTTCTTACTTTGCCTTGACCGGCGTCTATGATGCCGTCGCTTTATGGACATCGATTCCGGTCGGGATGCTGACCGCGGCTATTTTGCATTCCAACAACACCCGCGATATCATTCACGACGGCGAGGCGCGCGTGCGCACTTTCGCCGGCGTCATCGGGCATAAGGCTTCCAAAGTTGAATATCTGTTTTTAGTCGGCGGGGCGTTCGCAGCCGTTATAGTGATGATATTCTATAAAATACTTCCGGTCTGGTCGTTATTAGTGTTTTTATCGACCATTCCCGCGATTTCAAATATCCGGACAATGCTGCGCAGCCAGCCCGGCCGCATCGAAGATATCGCCACGCTCGATGTGCAGACAGCGCAACATCATCTATTATTCGGCTTGCTGCTGGTCGTCTCGCTCGTGATTGACAAATTAATTTAGATCCCCAATTGTCCTTACGACCTGCCAAATCACTTAATGAAGTCCTCTTGCCTATCGGTTTGGCGGCGGGGATGTGGTTCTTCCTGTTTAGTCCAACGACCAAAGGGCTGGTTCACTTTTGGTTCGGGATGACCATCGCAGCGGGCAGTTTGGCAGCAATCGGTTTTTGGCTGAACAGAGATATAAACCGGATATTATTCAGACTTGAGCCTCATCACATTATCGCCGGTATCCTATCGGCGATATTGTTATATGTGATATTCTATAGCGGCGAACTCTTAGCCTCCCGTCTGTTTGATTTCGCCAAACCTCAAGTCGCAGCGGTCTATGACACTCGTTCACAAGCCTCCGCTTGGACAATTGGAATATTACTATTTTTTTGGATCGGACCGGCGGAGGAGATATTTTGGCGGGGATATATCCAGCGCCGCTTGAGCGACCGGCTGGGCGCCGGGCGCGGGTTTTTCACGGCTGCGCTGATTTACGCATTAGTGCATATCTGGGCGCTTAATGCGATGCTTTTCTTAGCCGCGGGACTGAGTGGTTTATTCTGGGGCGCGATGTTCTGGCGTTATAAGTCGATTTGGCCAGGTTTGATTTCGCATTCGTTATGGGACGTGGCGGTGTTTGTTCTATGGCCGATAAACTGAAAATCCTGATATCGTTATGCTGAACGCAGTGAAACATCCCGTCTGGGAGCAAGAATGGAACTCTTCACTTCGTTCAGAGCGACACCTTTACAAGCGCATCATAAATGCCAACCACTAACCTAACACACGGCAAACTATCCATCATTCCGACGCCCATCGGCAACTTGGGCGATGTGACTGTCCGAGCCGTCGAAACATTAAAGGCGGCTGATGTTGTCCTGACCGAAGATACGCGCCGGTCGGGGATATTGTTCAAGCATTATAATATTGAAGTCAAGAAGGTTAGTTTTTACGATTCGATTGAGACGCGGCGCATCGAACAGGTTTTAGGCTGGCTGCGCAATGGCAAGAATGTGGCGCTGATAACCGACGCCGGTATGCCGGGAATATCCGACCCGGGCTATCGTCTAACGAAGGCGGTTATCGATGCCGGTCTGCTGTTGGAAGTCCTGCCTGGGCCGTCCGCTATCGAGCCGGCGCTGCTATATTCGGGCTTGCCGCTACATCGATTTGTGTTCGAGGGCTTTCTGCCGGTCAAGCGCCTGCGCCGCAAACGAATGCTCGAATTGGCAAAGGAGTCCCGAACGATAGTGTTATTCGAAGCGCCGCACAAACTGCAGCGGACATTGACCGATCTAGCGCTGTTTTTAGGCTCTGAGCGACCGGCCGTGATGTGCCGCGAGATGACTAAAATCTATGAAGAAGTAGTCCGCTCTACAATCGGGGGAATTGCCATTCATTGTTATAATAAACCTCCCAAAGGTGAAATAGCGCTTGTGATAGCCGGTAAAGAGGATGAATAGCCAGCCTGCTGCGCGCTTCAATAACCGGGCGGTGCATTATCACCAGTTCCGGCCGCGCTATCCGGTAGAGTTACTGCATACGCTGCAGACCGAAACCGGTCTAAGCCCGCAACGCGCCATCGCCGACATCGGTTCCGGCACAGGTATTTCGAGCGAACTGTTCCTACAGAACGGCAATACAGTTTTTGCTGTTGAACCAAACGCAGATATGCGGCTGGCCGCGGAATCGAATTATGGTCATCTCCTTAATTTCATCAGCGTGAACGGCAGGGCTGAAGCGACCACTCTGCAGGATAATTCGATCCATTATATTATTGCCGGACAGGCGTTTCATTGGTTCGATAGCGAGCGCGCCCGGGATGAATTCCGCCGCATTCTGAAACCGGAGGGGTGGATGGCTTTTTTCTGGAATGTCCGAGCCGGTAAGGATGAATTTCATAAGGAATATGAATCATTCGTCCGCAAATTTGGACGGGATTATAAGAAAATCTGGGGCAGCGCGAAAGGAGAATTTGAACGCATTGAGAACTTCACACGAAGCAATGTAACGCGCAAGGTTTTCGCTTACTCGCGCCGCTTGGACTTATATCAACTTCAAGGATATTTAAAGTCGGTGTCTTATATGCCGCTGCCGGTAGATGATGATTATTCAGAGGCGCATAACGAAGCAAAGACGCTGTTCGACAAGTATAATCGCGATGGAACAGTCGAATTCCAGGTTGAGACGCGGCTCTATTTTGGGCGAATGGGGGGATGATAGAATGGATGATATAGACATAATGGACGGTCTGGACAGTAGCACATTCCAAATTCCAAATTCCAAACTCCAAATTCCAAATTCCAAATTAATTGTATCCTACGATATTCCAAATAGGCGCTTTCAAACTGCATAGTTATGGTTTGATGGTTTTTCTGGCGTTTGCCTTAGGGCTGTGGTTAGCAGTTCAGCGCGGCAAAGCCGCCGGCATACAGCCGCAGATAACAACCGACTTGACAATCTGGATTATGGTCAGTTCCATCGTCGGCGCCAGACTAACTTATGTTCTGTTTCATCCGGGCGAGTTCAAGGGCCGCTGGCTGGACGCTGTCAGCCCCATCCAAAGCGACGGCACAATCGGCATCGGCGGGCTGGTCATTTTAGGCGGCGTGGCGGCGGCGATTCCCGTCGCAGCGCATTTCCTTAAAAAACACAAGATTTCATTCCTTAAGATGACCGATGTGATGATGCCTTCGCTGGCATTAGGGATAGCCATAGGCCGCATCGGCTGCCTGCTGAACGGCTGCTGTTTTGGGCTGCCGACCGACCTGCCGTGGGGAATACAGTTTCCCAAAACCTGCTTGGCCGGCGCCGAATTTCCAAACAAACATATACACCCAACTCAACTATATGAGAGCCTGTATTCGATAATTATTATGCTCATTTTGATATGGCGCACTCAACGCAGCCGTTTCGAGGGAGAACTATTCTTCATTTTCTTGGGTTTATACGGCATATTCCGCTTTTTCAACGAAATGCTGCGGCATTATGAGACTTCGATGATTATTCTCGGCAGCAGCGAGGGCTGGCATCTGACCGCCAGTATGGCAGCCTCGCTGGGAATGCTCGCGATAGGCTTTATTTACTGGTTTAAGTTCAAACATAAGGCTAAACGTGCAAGGTAGAATAATCACTTTCGAAGGCATCGACGGCGCCGGCAAGTCAACGCAGGCTCAAATATTATATAATTATCTTAAGAATTATTTCGACAATGTCATTTTGCTTCGCGAGCCGGGTGGAACAAAATTGGGCGATATGGTTAGAGATATCCTATTGCGTGAGAATCAAATTGAACCCGCTTGCTCAACAGAAACATTCGATATTAGTATAACCGCCGAATTTTTGCTCTTCGCTGCCGCCCGCGCTGAACTTGTCAGGCAAGTAGTTGCGCCCGCTTTGCAGGAAGGCGCGGTTATCCTATTGGATCGTTTCATTGATTCGTCTATTGCCTACCAAGGATACGGACGCGGCTTGGCTATCGACTTTATCGATAAAGTTAATCGTGCCGTAATTAACGGCATCGAGCCTGACTTGACGCTGTTGTTCGACATCGCGCCGCAAGCCGCGAGCAGCCGCCTTCAACGCCGCGCCGACCGAATAGAAGCAGAAGGTCTGATTTTTCTCGAGACGGTGAGGCAAGGCTACCTTAAAATTGCCGCCGCCGAACCGCAGCGCATCCGCTTAATCGATGCCGCTCTTGAGCCTCAAACCGTTAGCAGTATGATGTTTGAAGCGGTGAAACCGCTGTTAATAAACTTCAACCGAATAGCAACCTATGTCTGATACCGAACACACCTATAAAATCCTGATATTATCGTCGCACTTAAACCGTAACGGTTTGCTCGCATTATTACAAAAAGAGCCAAATTATCGTATTCAAACGACTGACTCCGGCGTCGTAGCGTTGGAAGCCGTTCGCACTCAGCCGTTAGACTTAATCATTTTAGATTGGGACGCCTCCGATTTCCGCGCTGCGGATGTCATCATCCAAGCGCGCAGCCTGGATGCGGATATGCCGATTATCGTCATCGCCGACACCGCCCAGCGCGAGGACCTGCGCCTGTGGAATCTAGGCGTCGATGACTGCCTGTTGCGACCATTGGGACCGAATGAACTGCTCAAGCGCATCGCCTATGCACTGAACATACGGCGGCTGAAACTACGTTGCCGCGAATTGACACGCGAGAATAAACAACTTTTCGAACTGGCAGTTACCGATGGACTCACTAAACTCATCAACCGCCGGCATTTCAACGAGCGTCTGGCGCGCGAATTTCAGCGGGTCAAGCGGTTCGGCGGCAATTTGGGGCTTTTAATGTTGGACATCGACCACTTCAAGAAGGTCAACGATGTCTATGGCCATCTCGCCGGCGACCGGATTTTAGTGGAAGTAGCGCGGATCATTCAAGACGCACTGCGCTCAATTGATATGGCCGGCCGTTATGGCGGCGAAGAGTTCGTCATCCTGCTGCCGGAGACATCTCACAACGGCGCCGCCTTCGTGGCGGAAAAATTACGGTCGCGCATCGAAAATCAATCCTTTCGCGCCGCCGCTGGCGACGATTTAGCCCAAGGCGTCGAGGTTCCCGACCATATCACCATCAGCATTGGCGCCGCCTGTATGCCCAATGTAAATGTGAATCATCCCGAAGATCTAGTGAATTTGGCTGATACAGCGCTTTACAATGCCAAACAGAAAGGCCGCAACCGTGTCGAAATGGCGGCTATAGAAAGTTGATTGAAAGAAGTATATCTCGAATTAGAGGTTTAATGTCGGATTTTGATTTAAAATACAACCGTGTTTCCCGCGCGCATTTCAGCGTTGTGAACTTGGGCGACCCGGATGACAGCGTCGAATACTGGCGCTCACGCAGTTTTGCCGAGCGACTGGAATATATTGAGCATTTACGGCGAGAACTTTATGGAATTGGAGTTAAAAGACGACTTCAAAGATTTTTTGAGGTTGTTGAACAAACACAAAGTTAAGTATCTCATTGTCGGGGGATACGCTGTCGGGCTGCAGGGTTATGTCCGCGGAACTCGAGATATGGATATATGGATATCGAATGAGCCTGAAAATGCCGCGCTTGCGGCTCAAGCCATCATAGAATTCGGATTCAATTTACCTGAAGTTCAGCCAGCATTGTTTGAAAAGCCGAATAAAATTATCCGTATGGGTTTGCCGCCAATTCGCCTTGAAGTGTTCACCACAATTCTTGGCGTCAATTTCAACGAATGCTGGTCTGAACGGGATACTTTTGAGTTTGAAGGTATTATTATAAATGTCATCAGTCTAAAGGACCTGATAATATCTAAAAGGTCTTCCGGCCGAAAACAGGATTTAATCGATATAGAGAAATTAACTTTAGATAAATGAAGAATGATTTACTTTTAAATGCTGCGGGACGCCTTGTCCCATCTCATATCAACGGCGTTGCGCAAGTTCCCTTTCAAGGCGTCGGCAGGTATCAGCCGTCCGGGCGCCGCGCCGCGCCGCCGATTGCATCCAGCAAGGATTATCCCGCCGATGGCAATAAGGTTATCGAGGGCGGATTGAAATCCGCTCTCCAGGTGTGCGGTTTGAAAGACAGAATGACTATCTCGACGCACCACCATTTCCGCGATGGAGATTTAGCCGCCAATCAAATTTTTGACGCGGCGGCTGATTTGGGCGTCAAAGATTTACGCTGGTTTCCATCGGCGGCGTTTCCGTGCCATCAGCCCGTCATCGACCATCTTGAGTCGGGCGTAGTTCATCACATCGAAGGCTCGCTGAATGGACCTTTGGGGGAATACTGTTCTCAGGGCAGAATGCGCGGAATGGGCGTGCTGCGCTCGCATGGCGGGAGATGGCAGGCGATTCAAGATGGCGAGGTGCATATCGACATCGCGGTCATCGCCGCGCCGACCGCGGATGCCTTCGGTAATGCCACCGGCGACTGCGGACCCTCGGCTTGCGGCGGGCTGGGCTTTGCCCTGGCCGACTCGATGTTCGCCGATAAAGTTATCGTCGCAACCGACAATTTAATTGACTTCCCTTGCGTTCCATGGCAGATTCAAGGCAACTATGTTGACGCTGTGGTCGCGCTGGATAAAATCGGCATCCCGGAGAAAATCGTCTCCGGCACAACACAAATCACCAGGTCGCCCGACAGGTTGCTCATCGCCGAATTGACGGCGCGCTTTTGCGAAGAAGCCGGCATCGTCCGCAACGGCTTCTCCTTTCAAGCCGGCGCCGGCGGCACAGCGCTCAGTTTCAGCATTTTCCTCAGCGACCTTATGCGGGAACGCAAAATCAAAGCCCGCTTTGCACGCGGCGGTTCGAACCAGTTTTTAGTTCAAATGTTGGAAGATGGCTTGGTCGATTACATTCTCGACGGACAGACTTTCGACCTCGAAGGCGTGCGCTCGCTGCGAGAAAATCCGCGCCATATCTCAACTTCGCCCTTCACATCTTACAACTATCACGGCAAGGGCAATTTTGCATCGTTAGTGGATGTTGTAGTTTTAGGCGCTACAGAGGTGGATATCAATTTCAACGCCAATGTCGTAACGCATTCCGACGGGCGGTTGCTGCACGGCATCGGTGGCTGGCAGAACTGCCTGTTTTCCAAATGCACTATCCTGCCGATACCTTCCTTCCGCGACCGCATCCCGGTCATCGTGGACAGAGTAACCACACTATGTGGTCCAGGCGAACTCATCGATGTAGTCGTAACCGAGCGGGGCGTCGCGGTTAATCCACTCAGGCAGGATCTGCTCGCTAAATTGCGCGGTTCGTCGCTGCCTATCCGCGATATCCGCGACCTTCAAAGCGAGGTCGAAGACATCTGCGGCGGCAAGCCTGAATTACCCAAAACCGGCGAGAAGGTCGTCGCCGCGATTAAGTGGGTGGACGGAACAATCATCGACTGTGTGAAGGAAATTGGACGTTATACATAGCGACATTATTCTCTGCGTTTCTTATATATGTCATCCTGAACGAAGTGAAGGATCTCGTTCCCGCTTCCCCAGACGAGATGCTTCATTGCGTTCAGCATGACACCCGCGAAATATGCGAACTGGATTATGACGCTGTGTATAGCAAGTTCGCAAGTTGGTAAGTTGGAAATCCTAAGCCTGTGATATGGCTTAAATGTTACAGCAAATTTGGTGCATTAATTTCTTCTCATCGCCATTGAGGCGCTTGACCTATAGGTATAATTTTTGCTATATCTTAGGTTTGCGGTTCAATATTAGATAGTTTAAATTAAATTCTGTTTCTTTATCGCGTTCGGAATAGCAAAAATTGCACTCCGGCCAAACGTATCGATTTGCCCCGTTCTTAATTAAATCCTGAGTTAAAAGTGATTTTACTTCTTCGTCACTAAAGATACTATCGAAAAACCTGTAATATAAAGCCTAAAGCCAGAAACCCTAAAGCCATACACCTTCGACATACGGAAAAATCTTATGCTGCGTTTCTCGATTAAAAGTTCGAGCGTTTTATTCGCACTTATCATCGCCGGCGCGGGAAGCATTTCAGCCGCGCCGACCAATCTCAAAAACTTCAATGTCTCGGTTCTGCGTTCGAACACTTCCGCCACGGCGCTTGCCTTCACCGCTGACCGACTAGAAGCCAAGACGATTCAGGTTCAGGGCGTCGAATATGACGCCTTCCTCGAGCCTGGGGAGGGGACGACTTACGAGCGCAATATGCCAATATTGCCGGCGGTCAGCAGGTTTGTGGTCGTACCGCCGGACGCCGGTTTGGAGTTAGTTGTCAATCCCGGCGAAGCCCGCTATTTCCATAAAAACAATCCACCGGCGATTTGCGATGATACGACTGTCGTGGCTCTGCAACGCGACGCCGCGCCGGATGGCATCTACCCGGCGGTATTTGCCGAGATGTCCGAACCGCTGGTCATCCGCGGCGTACGTCTGGTAAAAATCACTACTTACCCGCTGCAATATGATTTCATCAACCGGCAATATATCCACCGGCCGCGCATCGAAGCCGAAGTGCGCTGCACAAACGATGCGCCGGTCAATCCTATTATAAATCCCGCCAGACGCTATCGCAGCCCGGTCTTCAAGGAGATTATGGAGGCGATGGCTATCAACGGCGCCGAGGCTTTCCGCGATGACCCGCCCGAACCGAGACCTTACAACGGCCATTACTTAGTAGTTATCCGCGAAGAGTGCATCCCCTATGCCCGTAATTGGATTGAATTCCGCCGCAAGACCGGCTATAAGATGGACATCTGCCGGTCAGCCCTAACGACGGGATGAACTACGACGCCATCAAGCGCAATGTCCAGAATGCTTATAATTCGTATGTCAACAACCGGATGGATCCATTTGAGCATCTGTTCATCGTTGGCGACCGGATGCAATATGAGCGCGGCACACCCGCTGCGCAGTGGATTATTCAATGTCCGGCCGGCGAGACGATTTGGGGCGGACCTCAACACGCCGATTACTATTATGCCTTACTGGAAGGCGATAACAACGATATTCACCCGGATGTATCCTTTTCCCGTATGCCGGCCGGCAGCGAAGGTGTTTTGAACCTGATGTTCGGACGGACGCTGGCTTACGAAGCAGCGCCGCGGATGCAGAATCCAGAGTGGTATGGACGCGGCGCCGTCTATTCCGCCCACTGGGGCAATGATGCGCAAGGCGCCTGGCATATCACGATTCACACTAATGTCCGCTGGGGCGTCGAAGTCCTGAAAAAACTTGGCTTCAACACAGTCAATTTCTTTGAAGTCTATGACTACGACCGCGAGGGCAACCAGGTCGGTAATTTTATGCGGGAACGTTATAACGAAGGCTTCAATATAGGCATCGGACGGGCGGAGATTTACTATTGGCAGAGTAGTTTTCAAGGCGTCAACAATAACACAGTCTTCCCTATCGACATCTGCTATAGCGGTCACGGCGAATGGGCTTTGGAGTGCATCTTCCGCACCGGCGACGCCAATAATATGAAAGGTCCTGTGGCGCGCACCTGCGGCTGGGGCTGGCCTTCGACCGCGCCGATGAGTTATGTCTGGCTGGCAATGGTCAACGGGCATCTGCAACGTGATTGGCCGCTCGGCTGGGCGCGAATGTTCTCGCTCAATCATATCGAAACTATATTTCCGAATTTTCAAGCCGGCGGCGTCAATCAAAGACCGCTCTACCAGCATATTAAAACCGACACCGATATGTGGGGCGACCCCGGCGTCCAGCCTTGGATCGGCACGCCGCGTCTGGCGTCGGCGCCGTTCCCACGCCAGATTGCGCCAGGCACAAAACTGCTCGAAACCCGCGTAACTGTCCCCAACAGCCCGACGCCTGTGCAAGGCGCGCAAGTTACGCTCTACGCGCCAGGTCCTATGCCGGCGCAAAACCAAGGCTTACAATACGCGGCTTACAACCGGATGTGGATGAAGACGACCAAGACCGACGCCGACGGCTACGCCCGCTTCGTGCTAACCAACCGCGATACCTTGCATCTCAATACGCAAATCTTCCTGACCGTATCAGGACGAGATATTAGACCGCTGTTCGACACGGCGACCGTCGCCGTTCCACCGGTGTCGATAACCGTCGGCAGCCATTCATTCGAACAGCAAAGTGGCAACGACGACGACGCTCTTAATCCCGGCGAGTTCTTCCGCATCAGCCTGATGGCGCGCAATAACGGCAATCAACAAACAGTCGAGAACCTCGAAGCCAACATCCGCAGTCTGTCGCCTTATATTGAAATTATCGACAACAATAATATTTGGTTTGGCGATGTCGCGGCCGGACGCACGGTCGAAGGCAGCAACGGCGTCGATTTTGGCATCGCGGCGATATGTCCGGACGCAGCCAGCCGGCCTTCGACTAAACCGGCGCTGGAAATCGACTTCTTCAGCGGTGATGTCCATTGGATTTCAGCCGTTCCGCTTAACATCACCGCGCCGAATTGGGAACTCGCGCGGATTGTCGGCGGCAGCGAAATTCCCGACTCGCTGTTCGATATGAACCTCGAATTCAAGAACATCGGCGCCTGCACTGCGCCGCCGGCTTCGATTGTGCTGCGTAGTCTGGGAATGGGCGCGACCGTCATCGGCGAAGGTTCGAGCCTGCCGCGCATCGACCCCAACGCCGTGCAACGCATCGAGCGGCCTTTCAGCGTCGCCGGCAACCGCGTCGTCGTGCCGGGATCCATAACTAAATTACTCGCTGTTATCTCAACGCGGGAGGGGTTTGTGGACAGCGCCGAGTTTGAGGTTAAAATCCGTCGGCCGCGCGCCAACGCTCCGCAGGGACCGGATGCCGGCGGCTACATCTGCTTCGACAACACCGATACACTGTGGGACATCGCGCCGCAATATGAGTGGGTCGAAATTTGTCCACAAGTTCAGGACCGCAATTTCACCGGCGCCCGCATTCCGTTTGAAGGCCGTTCGGCTTTCGACATCGGCGAAGCGCGGGTCATCGCCCTCGGCTGCTCAACTCAATTCTACGGGAAATTATACGATTCGATAACCGTCGCCACCAACGGCTTTATCTGTATGGGTTCGCAAAGGATGATAACAAATTTCCAGAATTGGCCAATGGACCACGCCATCGGCGGCGGTGTGGGGATGTTGGCGCCATTCTGGGACGACTTGCGTTTAGGAGATGGCTCCGGGGTCTTCTATCATCACGACACATTAGAGAATAGGGTCATCGTGCAATGGCATCGTATGCGTCTGGGCGCCAATCAAAATGCTCCCGAAGTCACTTTCGAAGTTATTCTGCTCGACCGGCGCTGGTGGATGACCAACGAAACCGGCAATCAGAATATCATCTTCCAATATCGTCAGATTGCAATCGGCGAGAATATACGGGGAGGCGACCAGCCCTGGGACGACGACATACCTTATGCTTCAGTCGGTATCTCCAGCCCGGACGGCAGGACCGGCCTAAATTATTATTTTAACAATGTATATAATGTATCTTCCGCGCCGTTGTCCAATCGTCGGGCGCTGCTGTTCACGACTTCGCCGCGCTTCCGCGCCGGCGCACTCTATGGCTGGGTAATAGATTTCGGCACTGGTCTGCCCGTCGAAGGCGCGACTATTTATACTAAACATGGCTTCATCGCTTTCACCGACCAGGATGGCTACTGGCGGATTGCGGAGTCCCTGGCGGAAATCCCGTTCGATATAACCTGCCACAAGCAGGGCTATAATGACTCGACATACACCGATTTGATTGTCGATGAGCAGGATAGTCTGAATATAAATTTCGATTTGCTGCATCCGGAATTTATCCCTTCTTCTTTTCAACTGAACGAATGGCTTGACCCCGGCTTAGAGTCCCAAATTCCTTTTTACATCTTCAATGGCGGTAACGGGCCGTTATATTGGTCGGCGGAGAAGCGCCTCTTAGGCGACGCCAACGCCGCGCCGTGGGAACTGCGACGTTCTTATTGGGTCGGCGATACGCTCGACGACGACCGCCTCGAAGGTGTAGTTTTCGATGGTGAGTATTTCTACCTGTCCGGCGCAGCCGGCAACAATCCCAACCTCATATATGTCGTTGACCGAGACGGCAACCGGGTGCGAGATTTCGTCCAGCCCGGCGAATCCGTCTATGGAATGAAAGACCTCGAATGGGACGGCGAACTGCTCTGGGGGTCGGGCGAACAACGCGTCTTCGGCTTCGACCGCGACGGCAATGTCGCAGCCGAGTTCAATGGTCCCACTAATCCCAATCAAGCCATCGCCTATGACCCGGATAATGGAATTTTGTGGATCTGCGCTTTGACGAACAACATCAGCGCCTACGACCGGCAGGGAAATGGGCTGAACCGAACGCTGAACCGGCGCGGCTTGCGCGTCTATGGGCTGG
>Ga0194125_10001082_pt1 | contig 46210 bp, 33 predicted proteins | sample TA2KigC250mmetaG_FD_148626 | JGI IMG/M metagenome (GOLD analysis project Ga0194125, IMG submission 148626) | Freshwater microbial communities from Lake Tanganyika, Tanzania - TA2015034 Kigoma Deep Cast 250m | ecosystem: Environmental > Aquatic > Freshwater > Lake | place: Tanzania: Lake...
CGGGGCGAGCTACGACCTGAAGAAGGGGATCGTCCGGCTTGGCGCCCGTCCGGCCCGAGCCTTCAACTTCTGGGGGGCGATGACCGCCGGCGATGGGATCGACTACGAGAACGCGACGCCGTCGCGCAGAAGCTCGGGGAAGCTTCTATATGGAGGGCCGGGCTTCGCGGTCGACATCGGCCGGCATCTGCAGTTCTTCGCCGATCACACCTACGAGCGCCTCGATGTGCGCGGGGAGAAGCTCTATGAGGCGAACCTCCTCCAGTCCCGCCTGGCATATCAGATGAACATCCGGATGATGGCAAGGGCGATCTGGCACTTCACGGACGTCACGACGCATCCGCGGCAGTACTCCTATCCGGTGGACGCGCGGTCGACCGAGCTCTTCACGCAACTCCTCCTCTCGTACAAGGTCAACCCTCAGACGGTCTTCTATCTGGGCTACTCGGAGGAGAGGGTGGGGGCGGGGAGCCGCAGGCTTCATCTCGATGGGCGGACCTTCTTCGGGAAGGTCGGCTACGCCTGGCTCCTCTGATGGCGGCGGCTCCCAAATACGTGGATCTCCATCGTTCCGGAGAGATCGAGCGACGCGTCCGGGCTTCTCTGGAAGGCCTCCGTTCCTGCCGGGCCTGCCCGTGGGAGTGCGGGACCGACCGCGCGCGTGACGCGGAGGGGATCTGCCGCACGGGCCGCCGCGCCCGAGTGAACAGCTTCTTCCCGCATCATGGGGAAGAGCGATGCCTCCGGGGAACGGGCGGGAGCGGAACGATCTTCTTCGCCCGATGCAACCTCCAGTGCGTCTTCTGCCAGAACTACGACATCAGCCAGCGGGATGCCGGGTTCGAGGCCTCCGCCTTGGATCTCGCGGGCATGATGCTCGACCTCCAGCTCGCCGGCTGCCACAACATCAACCTGGTCACGCCCGAGCATGTCGTTCCGCAAGCGCTCGAAGGGCTGCAGATCGCGATCGATGACGGCCTGCGCCTGCCGGTTGTCTACAACACGAGCGGCTTCGATTCCCTCGATAGCCTGCGGTTCCTGGACGGGATCGTGGACATCTACATGCCCGACTTCAAGCTCTGGACGGAGGCGAACGCCGCCCGGTTCCTGAAGTGCGGCCGCTATCCGGAGGCCGCGCGCGCGGCCCTCCGCGAGATGCACAGGCAGGTCGGCGATCTGACGATCGACGAGAGGGGAATCGCGCGGCACGGCCTTCTCGTGCGGCATCTCGTCATGCCGGGGCTCGTGGAGGAGACGCGCGAGATTCTGCGCTTCCTGGCCGGGGAGATCTCTCCGGACACCTACGTCAACATCATGGACCAGTACCACCCGGCGGGGGTCGTGGGGAGAGGCGACTACGCGGAGATCGATCGGGCGGCGGAGCGCGGGGAGGTCGAGGCGGCCTTCCGCCACGCGCGGGAGGCCGGCCTCCACAGGTTCGAACCCTGAGACGGCGGCGAGTCAGCGAACGAGAACGAGCCCTGTTGCCGCCTTCCGCGTTTGGTCGTTCAGGCAGCCCCAGTACACTCCCGCGGGCAGCTCGCGCCCCGCGTCGTCCCTGCCATCCCAGGGGATGCTGTGCCTGCCGATCCCGAGCTGCTCCCGCGTCAGTCCCCTGACCGTTCTCCCCAGCGGATCGCGGATCGACACCTCCACCGTGGCCGGCGCGAGAAGAGTGAACGAAAGGACCGCCGCGCCGCGAAGGGGGTTGGGACTGCAGGCGAGCGCGAGCCTGCGGGGACTGCCGTGGACGGCCTCATCGGCCGAAAGCGCCTCGCAGGCCTGAGCGAACGCGATCCCCGAAGCCGCGTCGAGGAGCTGCTGGAACTCGGTCCATCCCTCGGGCTCGCCTTTGAGAGTGAAGTCCAGCCAGGGGAGCAGGAACTCCAGTGTCATCGCGTGCTGCTGGGCGCGCGTGATCGCCGGCGACGGACATCCGCCTTCCCCCAGGGAGCAGGTGATGTTGTAGTCGGCGAACTGGCAGTGGCTCGCCCCCGTGATCGTCACATGCGTCTTGCAGGCGGAGGCGAGCGCCTCGTACATGGGGATCTGGTGCTGGGCCGGGGGAGTCACGCAACCGTGCGATCCCGGGAAGAGCAGGGCGGGGATCTCGATTCCCGACGCCGCCTGGATCTTCTGGACGAGGAATGCCAAGTCGCGCCCGAACTCGCCGTGGCTGGGGAGCAGTCCCCCCTCGGTCCGCGGTAGGGCGAGGATGTACCCTTCGGGAGCGAGCCCCGTCCAGAGCCCCCGGCAGCGCCTCTTATCGGCGTCACGACATGAACCCCCGCCTTCCAAGCTCGTCGGCCATGCGCGGAAGGGACATCCCTCCGCCGCACAGCGTTGGAAATTGTACGCCGGGAGCCAGTTCACGGCAACGGGTGGGAGAGTTCGTGCAGGGGAGTTCGCGCGGTGGAGTCGGTCCGGGGGAGTCCGCGGGTGGGAATCCACATGGGGGGCGGCCCATGGGAGTCCCCGCCCGCCGCAAGATGCTCCTTGTGACAAAAGTCATATGGAGATTGAGGCCGCCCGCTTAGAGTCGCCTTGGTGGTTTCGCCCATCCTTGACGGGCACTATTCTAGGGGTCGCATGAGAGCTGGATCAGCGTTCGGCATCGTTCTGGGGATTCTGGTCGGAGCGACGGCCGGGATCGGGGGATATACCTTCCTCTACGCGAAGGGCGGCTCCTACTTGACGAACGATCCCGAGGCGTGCACGAACTGCCACGTCATGCGCGAGCAGTTCGACGGCTGGATGAAGTCGAGCCACCGCAACGTCGCCGGCTGCAACGATTGCCACACGCCCCACGCTCCGGTTCCGAAGTACGCGACCAAGGCCGAGAACGGCTTCCGGCACTCGCTGGCCTTCACATCCGGCAGGTTCCCGGAGCCGATCGAGATCACGCCGCACGCGCGCGAGATCACCGAGCAGGCGTGCAGGCATTGCCATGAGGAGATCGTCGAGGCGATCGACACGGGCCGGCACGGAGACGAGAAGCTCTCGTGCATCAGGTGCCATCGCTCTGTCGGGCATCTGCGTTGATGACGGGTGCCGGGCAGGAGCCGGGCGAGAGGTAGGAGAGGAGAGGGAGGCCGATGAGCATGGCGAAGGGAGGAGGCTCCGCGCGATCCGGAAGGCTCGTGCTGGGCGCGGCGATTCTGGCCGCGATTCTGGCGGCGGGGGTGACGGGACTCCTGGTCAACATCTTCGAGCACAAGCAGGAGGCCAAGAACCCCTTCTTCCGGGTCGTGGAGATCACGGACGAGATCGAGGATCCCATCGTATGGGGCAAGAACTTCCCCCAGCAGTACGATCTCTACAGCCGGACGGTGGATCAGGTCCGCACGCGCTACGGCGGCAGCGAGGGAGTTCCAAGGACGCCGACAGATGCCGACCCCAGATCGGTCGTCGCGCAGTCGAAGCTCGAGGAGGATCCCCGCCTGAAGGCGATCTGGGCGGGCTACGCCTTCGCGAGGGATTTCCGGGAGGAGCGCGGCCACGCCTTCATGCTGGAGGATCAGAGCTTCACGGAGCGGCAGCTCGCCGTCAAGCAGCCGGGGAGCTGCATGAACTGCCATGCCTCGGTCTACGTCCCATACAAGAAGCTGGGCGGCGGAGATCTGACGGCCGGCTTCGAGAAGATGAACCAGATGCCGTACAGCGAGGCCCGGACGCACGTCGAGCATCCCATCGCCTGCATCGACTGCCACGATCCGGAGACGATGCAGCTCAGGATCACGCGCCCCGGTTTCATGGAGGGGATGCAGGCGCTCAAGGCATCGCAGGGGGTTGCCGACTACGACGTCAACAAGTCGGCCACGCGGCAGGAGATGCGCTCCTTCGTCTGCGCTCAGTGCCATGTCGAGTACTACTTCAAGGGAGCCGAGAAGCGTCTCGTCTATCCGTGGCACAAGGGGCTCAAGGTTGAGGAGATCCTCGACTACTACGACGAGGTGGGTCACAAGGACTGGGTCCACGCCGCCTCGGGAGCCCCCGCGCTGAAGGCGCAGCACCCGGAGTTCGAGCTCTGGAGCCAGGGGATCCACGCCCGTTCTGGCGTCGCCTGCGCCGACTGCCACATGCCCTACAGGCGGATCGGGGCGATGAAGATCAGCGATCACCACGTGCGCAGCCCGCTCCTGAATGTCAGCGCGGCCTGCCAGCCGTGCCACAAGTGGCCCGAGGAGGAGCTGAAGTCGAGGGTCGAAGAGATCCAGGATCGCACCTACGGGCTGCGCAACCATGCCATGGACGCCCTCGTTGCCCTGATCGAGGATCTCGGGAAGGCGAAGGAGTCGGGCCGGTCCGACGAGGAGCTGTCGGCGGCCAGACAGATGCAGCGAGAGGCGCAGTTCCGCATAGACTTCGTCGAGGCGGAGAACTCGACGGGCTTTCACGCGCCGCAGGAGGCCGCGCGGATCCTGGGGGAGGCGATCGACATCGCCCGCAAGGGTCAGCTCGCCGTTCGTGACCTCGCTCTGAAGACGCCCTAGGAAGAAGCGAGATCGACTGACTCGGGCCGCCGCGCGAGTGTGTGGCACTCTCCCGTGCCGGTCCGAGGGGCGAGTCGGGCGGGAGCGCGCCTACTTCAGGAGCCCCCTTCTGAGATTCTCCAGGTTCGTGCGGGCCGTCTCGTAGCGGGGGTCGATCGCGAGAGCCCTCTCCCACAAGATCTTCGCGTCGTCCGCGCGCCCCTGCGCAAGGCGAATCGCCGCGAGGTTGGAGAGCGCCTGCACATAGTCCGGCCTGAGGCGGATCGCGGTCTCGTAGGAACCGGCCGCCAGATCGACGCGACCCTGGATCTGATAAGCCTGCCCCAGGTTGAAGTGCGCCGAGACATGCGTCGGGCGAGCGGCGATCGCCCTGCCGTAATAGCCGATCGCGGCTTCGAGATCGCCATTCTCCCTCGCGATGATCCCCAGGTTGTTGAGAGCTACCGGATACCCCGGGAGGATTTCGATCGCCCTCCGGTAGCGATCGGCCGCGGAACCGATCCTTCCGGCTTCCTGCTCGACGAGGCCGGCGTTGTAGTTGGCCTTGGCGCTGTTCGGAGCGCTCGCGAGTTGAGCGCGGGCGAAACGCTCCATGGTGCTCCATGTCGTGTTGCGGAGAACGGTCAGGGGGGCATAGGCGATGAGCAAGAGGGCCAGAAGTCCCGGGGTGATTCGCTGAAGGCGTCCTCTCAGGAGCCAGTGTCCGTACCCCAAGGCCGCGCAGAAGAAGAGCGACGGCGAGTAGGCGAGTCGCTCGCCCATGATCGTCCCGATGGGGTAGAGGACGTTGCTGGCGGGAAGGAAGAGGATGGCGTACCCGCCCACGAAGAGCGGCACGACAGGATGGCGTCTTCGCAGCGCCCACGCTAACGCGGCGGCGCAGAGAAGGATGAGGAAGTAGAGGAGCACGCTCGCCGAGGCGACCGAACCGACAACCGGGATCTGGTTATAGGAATAGTCCGAGGAGAGCCGGATCGGCAGCAGCAGCAGTCGGAGGTAGTTGAGCTGCACGACGGCGGCCGTGAGGAGCCGCTCCCCGAGTCCCGCCTCGACCAGGGGGTTGTCGATCGGGAGTATCACCATCTGCGCCCCGCGCACGGCGCCCGATCTCATCAAGCCCCACAGCGCGACTGCCGCTGCCCCCGCGACGTACGAGAGCCATGGCCCGGATCGCTTCCGCGCGCGCGACACGGCGTCCATCAAGGCGGCAACCGGCAGGAAGGCGACGGCCGACTCCTTGCTGAAGAGGGCCAGGAGGAGGCATGAGCCCGAGAGGAACGGACTCCGCCGGTCACGGTGCGAGATGAGAAAGAGGATGCCGAAGAGGGCAGCGAGGATCTCTCCCCTCCCGACGACCGAGGCGACGGCCTCCGTGTGGATCGGGTGGCAGGCGAAGAGGAGCGCGGATGCTGCCGACGCGGCGGGGGGCATGCCGAGCCGCGTCAGAAAGATCAGGAGAAGGCAGCCGACGATCGCGTGGAGGACGACATTGAGAGCCCGGTACCCGACTGGATCCGGACCGCTCCGCCCGATGAGCCGGTTCGTCCCGTAGTTGAGCGCGAAGGTCCAGATCGTCAGCGGCCGGTAGAGCGTGTCGTTCTGGATGACCGTGCCCCAGTACCGTTCGGCGAAGATCGCTTTGATCCGAAGCGGGTCGTGGGTGTTCGCGTTCTGGATCAGCATCTCCCGATCGTCGGAGACGAGGTCGTTCCCGATGGTGTTGGCATAGACCGCGACCGAGAGGAGGAACACGGCCAGCGCCCAGCGGGAGAGCGCGGGTCCCGGGCGGGCGGGTCCCTTGGGTCCTCTTCCTCTTCCTGTCCGCGCGCTCGACATGTCTGATTGCCCGGCCGGGGTGGCTGTGGCTGGCGGGATCATGACCGACGGGGGAGGGAGCTTCAAGAGCATCGGTGTCCGGGACCGACGCTCACGGTTCATGGCTTTCGAACTCGCGGGAGCGTCTGTACGCTGGTCAGTTGGCAGGGAGGAGGACTCCGATCTCGACGACGCCTCGGGCGCGCCCGCGCCCCACGATCCTCTGGTTCCGGAACGACCTCAGGCTTGCGGACAATCCGGCCGTTCGGGCGGCGTGCGATCGCGGCGCGCCGATCCTGCCAGTCTACATCCTTTCCTGAGGAGAAGAGGAGGGGAATCATGAAGATCCTGATAACCGGAGCGACCGGCTTCGTCGGCTCCTCCCTGCGCAGGGCCCTGGCGGGTGAGGGACATTCGATCGTCGTCCTGACGCGCTCCAGAGAACCGTCAGAGGGGTCTGCGACGTGGGATCCACGGGCGGGGAAGATCGATCGCGACCGGCTCGAGGGGTTGGATGCGGTCGTCCACCTCGCGGGAGAGAGCATCGGCGCGGGTCGCTGGACCAGGGAAAGGAAGGATCGCATCCTCAGAAGCCGCGTCGATGGGACGCGGCTGCTCGCCTCGAGCCTCGTCAAGCTCGAGAGGCGGCCGCGCATTCTCATCTCCGCATCCGCGGTCGGCTACTACGGCGATCGCGGCGAAGTCGTCCTTGACGAGGAGAGCGGTCCCGGCGACGGCTTCCTGGCGGATGTCTGCAGGAGCTGGGAGGCGGCCGCGGAGCCGGCGAGCCGCGAAGGGATCGATGTCGTCGCTCTCCGGATCGGGATGGTCCTTGGAGCCGAAGGGGGAGTTCTGGCGCGTCTGCGACCCATTTTCCGCGTGGGCATGGGAGCGGTCCAGGGGAGCGGGCGGCAATACGTGAGCTGGATAACGCTGGATGATCTCGTCGGCATCGTCCGACACTTTCTCTCGCGCGCGGGCGTCCCGGCGCCGGGCGAGTCCCGAGCCGGGCGCGTGGTGGCGGTCAACGCCGTCGCGCCGAACCCCGTGACGAACCGCCAGTTCACGAAGGCGCTCGCGCAGGCGCTCGGCCGCCCGGCGATCCTGGTCGCGCCCGGATGGGCGTTGCGGCTCGCTATGGGAGAGATGGCCGGGCCGCTCCTTCTGGCCAGCGCGCGCGCCGTGCCCCGCCGCGCGCTCGAGAGTGGATACGAGTTCCGCCACCCAGAACTGGCAGGCGCCCTCCGGGCCATCTCTGGTAGAATGCGAGATTCGTGAGCAGGCTTCCAAAGGGCAGGTGCGCTTTCGCCTACGAGTTGGGACCGCCGTGGTTGTGGGCCGCCGCTCGCCGTCGGGCACACGGAAGAGCAGGCAACCAGTCGGAGGATCAGCATGGATTTCAACTTCAGCGAAGAGCAGAAGATGATGCGAACCATGGCCCGCGACTTCGCGGACCGTGAGGTCCGGCCGCTGGCGGCGGTTCTCGACGCGGAGGCCCGCTACCCGTACGAGACGGTCGAGAAGCTGGCGCAGCTCGGCTTCATGGGGATTTTCGTGCCGCCCGAGCACGGCGGTTCCGGTCTCGACCAGGTCTCTTACGCTCTCGTCATCGAAGAGCTCTCTCGCGCCTGCGCCGCGACCGGCGTGATCGTGAGCGCGCACAACAGTCTCGTCTGTTACCCCGTGCTTCGCTTCGGCACGGACGAGCAGAAGCGCAAGTATCTGGCCCCGATGGCAAGGGGAGAGGCGATCGGATCCTTCGCGCTGACGGAGCCCGAAGCGGGCTCGGACGCCGCGAACCAGCGGACCGTGGCTGTCGCGGACGGGGATCACTTCGTCCTGAACGGCTCGAAGATCTTCATCACCAACGCGACGGTCGCCAAGACGTTCATCATCTTCGGTCTGACAGATCCGCCAGCGGGCGTGCGGGGGATCACGGCCTTCCTCATCGAGCGGGACACGCCCGGCTTCGTCGTCGGCAAGAAGGAGGACACGATGGGGATCCGGGGCTCGGGAGCCTGCCGACTCGACTTCGACGACGTCCGGCTCCCGCGCGAGAGTGTCCTGGGGGAAGTCAACAAGGGCTTCCGGGTCGCCATGGCTACGCTCGACGCGGGACGGATCGGGATCGCCGCCCAGGCCGTCGGAATCGGGCAGGCGGCGCTCGACGAGTCGGTCAAGTACGCCAAGGAGCGCGTCGCCTTCGGCAAGCCGATCTCGAACCTCGAGGCGATCCAGTGGATGATCGCCGACACGGCGACGGAGGTGGCCGCGGCGCGCTGCCTGACCTACCGCGCGGCCGCGAAGAAGGACGAAGGAGACAACATCACCCTCGAGGCGGCGCAGGCCAAGCTCTACGCGAGCGAGATGGCGCACCGCGCCACGCACCGCGCCGTTCAGATCCACGGCGGCTATGGGTACACGAAGGACTTCCCGGTGGAGCGATTGTACCGGGACGCGAGAGTGACGGAGATCTACGAGGGGACATCGGAGATCCAGAGGCTCGTCGTCGCGAGCCAGATGCTGAAGTAGAGGCCGTCGCGCATCGATGCGGATGGCCATCGGGGAGGAAGGCGCGTGAGACCACGGAAGTGTTCGAGATGGCTCCTCGTCGCTCTGCTCGCGGCGGCATGCGCGATCGCCCAATCGGCGCCCGCGGCCGGGGACGACTCGTTCATCAAGGGGAAGGGGAAGGAGAAGAAGGGCGCTTCGGAGCCCGATGACGGGCTGAAGCCGTTCGACGAGATCGTCGCCGGCTGCGAGCGGGTCGAAGGGCTCTTCCCCATCTATCGCAACCGGGACTTGGGAAAGCTCTGGATCGAGCTGGCTCCGGATCGCCTCGACCGTCCCTACATCTGGGCCCTGACGAGGGAAGCGGCCGAGGGGATCTTCTTCGACAACAGCGCGCTGATGGGCGAGTCGATTCTCACCTTCCACCGCGAGGGGAAGAAGATCCACTGGATCCTCCCGAACATGAGCTTCTTCTCCACCGGGGACTCCGCGTTCGCTCGGGCGGTCGAACGAGGGGTCTCGCGAAGCCTCCTGGGGGTCACGGAGATCGCGAGCAAGCCGCATCCGGAGCGCAAGTCGATTCTCATCGATCCTTCCTCCATCCTCCTTCAGGACCATGGATGGGTCGGATACGTGATGCGGGAGGCGCAGGCCGGCTACTCGCTCGACCGTGACGGCAGCTACGTCGACGTGATCAAGAACTTCCCTCTGAACACCGAGATCCAAGTCGTCTTGACATTCCGCACCGACAACCCGAAGGTCGCCGTCCCGATCCTTCCCGACGCGCGGAGCTTCCAGCATCGATACCACTGGAGCCTTGTGGATCGCCCATCGAACGGCTACCGGCCCAGGCTCGCCGACGATCGGGTGGGGCACTTCCTCACGATGCACCAGGACTACTCGAACCCGCGCAGCGAAAGCCCGTATGTGCGGTACGTCAACCGCTGGCGGCTCGAGAAGCAGGATCCGACGGCCCCCATCTCGCCTCCGAAGGAGCCGATCGTCTACTGGATCGAGAACACGGTTCCGGTCGAATACCGGGACGAGGTCGAGCGGGGCGTGCTCGCATGGAACAAGGCCTTCGAGACAGCCGGATTCCGCGACGCGATCGTCGTGAAGCAGATGCCCGATACGGCCACGTGGGATCCCGCGGATGTCCGCTACAGCGTGATCCGATGGATGCTCCAGCCGGGGGCCGACTATGCCGTGGGACCCTCCCGGTCCGATCCCGTGACCGGCGAGATCTTCGACGCCGACATACGGATCGCCGCGGATCTCGTCAGGACGGTCTACAGGGAGTGGACCGATCAGATCAGTCCGCTGACCCGTCCCGGCCGAGCGTCATCTGACGACGGCGCGGAGGGAGACTGGCTCGATCCCGGCGCGTCGAGAGGCGGCGTCCCCGGATACGGCCCGCATGATCGATGCGATCCGGAGTTCGCCGAGGGGATGGCCCGCCAGGCCGCCTTCGGGATGGGGATCGCCGCCGTCCGCGGCCTGTTCGACCCCGAGAGCCCGGAGGGGAAGAAGTACGTGGACGACTACATGGCCGGTCTCGTCTGCCACGAAGTCGGCCACACGCTCGGCCTCAGGCACAACTTCAGGTCGAGCGTGATCAACACCCTCGATCAGCTCCAGGATGTGGCCAGGACGAAGGCGGTCGGGATCACCGGATCGATCATGGACTACACGCCGGTCAATCTCGCTCGGATCGGCGAGACGCAGGGGGAGTACTGGCAGCTGGAGCCGGGCGTCTACGATCACTGGGCGATCGAGTACGCCTACAAGCCGATCGACGCGCAGTCTCCGGAGGACGAGGTCCCCGAGCTCGAGAGGATCGCCTCGCGCGCCGCCGATCCTCTGCTCACCTACGGCACCGATGAGGATGCGCGCGGCCTGGGCCCGACCGGGATCGACCCCGCGAGTTCGATGTGGGACCTCGGGGACGATCCGCTCGCCTGGTCGGCGAGCCGCATGGACCTCGCCGACGAGCTCTGGTCGCGGATGGACGAATACCTATCGAAGCCGGGGCAGGAGTACCGGCGCTATCGCACCGTCTTCTCTCAGGGGATCGCCGAGTACTGGTACGCCGCCAACATCATTCCGAAGCACATCGGGGGGATCCACCACTACAGGGATCATGTCGGGGACCCGGGCGGGCGCCTGCCCTTCGAGCCGGTCCCCGCGGCGAAGCAGAGGCATGCGCTGAAGCTCCTGACGGAACGCGTCCTCTCGGAGAAGGCGTTCAAGGTCGCGCCGGAGCTTCTCAACAAGATCGCTCCGGACAGGATGCCGACCTTCGGCGGAAACCTCTACTCCTCGCAGCGGATCGATCCTCCCTTCTACGGGCGGATCCTCGGCGTCCAGACGCGGGCGCTCGACCGTCTCTATCATCCGATCACCCTGAGCCGTCTTCAGGACCTCGAGGCCCGCTATGCCGCGGACGAAGAGAAGTTCCGCATGATCGAGATGTTCGAGACGCTGCGCGGAGCGATCTGGAGCGAGGTCGCGGGCGGCAGGCCGGTCGGGACGATCCGCAGGAACCTGCAACGGGCGCACTTGAACCGGCTGATTGAGATCGCCGTCGATCCGGAGGAGGGGACGCCCGAGGACGCGACGACTCTCGCGAGGGCGGATCTCAAGGCGATCATGAGTCGATGCGCGACCGCCCTCGGGCGCGCGGATCTCGATCCGATGACCCGCGCTCATCTGGACGAGACGAGGGATCGCGCGAAGGCGGCCCTGGACGCTCCGGTGAGCCGGTCGATTCCGGATCCCGCCGCGGGACCGAGGATGTAGCGAACTCCGAGGCCGGGCGGCCGCCATGGGCTCTCGAGCCGCGACGGCCGTCCGAGGATCTCCAATCACAGCGGGCCTGTGGGGCTTCGGTCAGGTGATGCCCGCCTGGCCCTCCATCAAGGAACGTAGAGCCAGACTTCGATCGCCGTCGCGCCGGGGCCCAGGTGGTAGAGGAAGCCGCTGGGCGGATCGACCACCAGGATCGACCCGCTCGCGTTTGGGCACTCGACACCGGGCTCGAGCGCCGGGTGGATCCGAGACCAGGTCAAGGTCATCCCCGCCGTGTCCAGCCGGTAGAAGTCGGTCGTGGGCGTCTCAGGGCCCAGATAGCCCCCCAGGATGTAGATCCTCCCCAAAGCGGAGTTGATCGCGGCATCCGCGTAGGCGCGGGGCGATGGGGGCATGCCCGCGGCGGAGCGCGCGGACCAGGGACGGTCGACACTCGCCGCGTCCAGGCTCCAGAGGTCGTTCAAGTATCCGAACTCGTTCTGCCCGCCGAAGAGGAGCAGCTCGCTGCCCCCGGTCGCGAAGAGGGCGCAGCCCGCCCTCTCGGGCGGCTCGACGATGCCGGGCAGCTCGCCGCAATAGTCGTCGCCGGGTCTGTAGCTTCGGAAGTCGATCTTGTAGACGTCGGTCTTGGAGTCGACGCCGCGGAGCAGGTTGCGGCCTCCGCCGAAGCTGAAGAAGCTCCTCAGCAGATCCACCCATGCGGTCGCCGGCCCCTCGTGACTGCGGGTGGTTGGAGGTCCGTCCCCGGCGCAGGACCAGTCCCAGGAGAGGGTATTGCGGTTGAAGAACCAACTACCGTACGTGGTGCTCCAGGGGCTCCCGCCGTCCAGGTAGAAGACGCCGTCTCTAGAGGAGTAGGCCATCGCCGCCCGGTAGCGCGCCCCGGGCTGATGGAGCCCCGCGTAGTCCAAGTGAACCCATGAAGAGTCGGATGGATCGAACTCCCACAACTCTTGCTGCTCCGCGGGACTCGCGCCGCCTCCGTAGATGAGGATCTTGGAGTTGTCGGAATCCCAGGCGCCGGCATGCCCTCGCCTGTAGCCGGGCGCGACTCCGGAGACCTGGATCCGCCGCCACCCGCTCGTGTAGCCCGCCGTCTCGTTCGAGTATCCCGAGTATCCGGCAGCATTGTAGGCGCGCGCCCGGTACGTGTAGCGGCGTGCCGGCGCGAGGGGCTCATCGGTGTGCTCGGTGATGCCAGAGGAGACCGTGGCGAGGTAGGTGTACGAGGGATCTTGCTGACGCCTTCGCTCGATCTCGTAGCCGGCCACGATCCCCTCCGATGCGCGCCACTGGAGCTCGATCGCGAGGCCGCCCGCGCCCGCCTCCAGCCCTGACGGGGCGGACGGGGGCGAGAGATCCGTCATGACCGTGTCCGTCGCCCAGCCGGAGGCGACCGTGTCGGCCCCGGAGGCGAATCGATCGATGGCCCGGATCCGGTACTCATAGACGCGATTGACCTCGACCGAGGGGGCCTGAGCGGTCCTCGAGCTCCCCGAAATCGGATTGCCGGCGTAGGAGGCCCAGTCTGTCGTCTCGGCAAGACGGCTCTCTAGCTCGAAACTCTCGGGGTGATCTCCGTCGAAGATCCACGCGAGTTCGACTCCGATCTCGATCGGGTCCCAGAGTCCGGCGAAGGACGCGGGCGCAGGCGGTGGAGTCGCCCCCTCAGCCGTCTCGGAGTAGTCCGAGTGTCGCTGCCCCTCGAAGGCGCGCATCCGGATCTGATAGGTCGTTCTCTGGAGGAGATCGGAGACCGCGGCCGCCCTGAGGGAGCCCGGGACTGACGCCACCTCTTCCCAGGTCGTCTCTCCGTATCGACGCATCTCGATCTCGAATCCGTCCGGGTTCGACGCAGGGTAGCTCCACCCGACCTCAAGGGAAGCGGGCCCGGAGACGCGAGCTGTAAGGTCGCTTGGCGGCGGAGGCAGCGTCCGCGCGGAATAGGGCTCGCTCGGAGGAGACGGATCTCCATGATCGAGAGCCGATAGCTCGTAGTGGTAGGTCGTCCTGCTATCGAGTCCCGCGTCATCGTGTCCGCGCGCCGATCCGGCCAGGGTCGCGATTCTGACCCAGATGGGCTCCTCCGCGCGACGCCTCATCACGCGGAACGAGTCGGGATCAGGGCTCGGGTAGTTCCAGGAGAGGCGAATCGACGACTCGGAGAGAGTCTGCGCCTCGAGACCCGCCGGGGCTGGCGGCCATGTCCGCGCCTCGACCGGCGCTGTCGGAAGCGAGGGGAGCGAGTGGATCCGGGAGTAGTAGCGGTAGGTGTAGATCGTGCGGGGTTCGAGGCCCTGGTCCACGTACTGGCGGATCGTCTCTGGGACCCGGCCGACGATGAGCGGCGCTCCCTCCGGAGCCTGCCGCTCGATCCAGACCGAGTCGGCGTACCCGGCCGCCGGCGCGGCCCAGGAGCAGCGAATCCTGTCCGTCCCGAGCGCCTGCGCAGCAGGAAGGGTCGGCGGATCGGGAGCCAGGCCGACCGCGGAGGAGTAGGCCGGCGGGGAGACTTCCTGTCCGAGGAACGCCTGAACGCGATAGGTGTAGCGCCCCCCCGGGACGAAGGGCCCCTCGTCGAGGAAAGAGGTCACGTCGCGGGCGGTGGAAGCCACCGAGACGTACTCCCCCCCCTGAGGACCCTGGCGGCCGATCAGGAAGCCGTCTTCGTTGTTCGACTGGTCTGTCCATGCGACATGGATCCCTCCCAGAGGATGCCGTCCAGCGCTGACGGACGAGGGAGGATCGACTGTCGGTCGCCCGCGCACGAGAACCGAGTCGCTGAGGGCCGATTCGAAATAGCCGTTCAGCGACTGGACACGGTAGATCATGAACCCAGGCATTGTCCCTGAGCTCCATGGCCGGAACACAACCGAGGTCTCCGATACGATCGTGTCTCTCGGGGCGCCCTCGGACGGCCACCCGGCAACCCGGTAGCGGTGGTCCGGCCCGCCGCAAGGGCATGTCCACTGGATGGAGTGGCCGCGCGCGAGGGTCCCCGTCGCTTGCACCTGCTGCGGATAGAACGGGAGCATCGAGACGCGGACAGTCGCAGGATCCGGCCCGAGCGTGAAGGGGGCGCTCCCGCCGAAGTAGAGGTAACCCGGTTCGGGGGGGTCGGGCTCGCCGACGATCGCCCCTCGGGCGGCGACGCGGACGCTCGTGCTCTCCCCTTGGGGGATCTCCACTTCGATGCGGAAGGCCGTCTGCCCCTCGGCGACATCGGTCCCCGTCATGGCGAGCCTGTTCTCGACGCCGTCTCGAACGCGGTGCACCAGCAGATCGATCCGATCGATCTGCGGCACCGATGTCGCCCCCGGCCCGGGGGAAACGGGCAGGCTGTCCTTGGCCTCATCGGGCCAAATGAGGAGGACGGATAGCTGGCCGGTCGAGCTCGGGGGACGGGATGCGTCCTTGTCGCAGGCGGCCCATGGAATGGAGAGCGCGAGGATCCCGAGGAGGGACAACTTGAGGCGCGCCGCGACGGAGCCGCCGAATCTCGTCGCGAAGGAGATCCTGGAAGTCGCCGCGAGGGACGCGCGCGCAGCGCGCCCTCCATTGCAGGGCGCCCCGGGAAGCCCGGACCGCGGCGCTGCTCTTCCTGCCACTCACCCCTCCAGGAAGGGCTTCAGGCCGTCCATGCGGCGCTTGGCCGCCACGAAGTCGGGACTCGTCGCCACGGCGAGCTCGAACTTGCGGAAAGCGTCCGTGAGCCTTCCCTCGTCCATGAGCCTGACTCCCTCGCTATATGCGAGAGCAGCCTCCAGGGACTTCGTCTGGGGGCTTCCGAACTCGTGGCGGGTCTCCGTGCTCATCGCGGTCTTGGCGAGAAGCTCGTTGATGGCCATCTTCGCAGCCTGCCGCTCGACTTCGTAGAACTTGTCCAGCTTTCCCGTGACCCGGCCCGCCTTCATCACCTCGCCGGTCTCGGTGCGAACGATCCTGATGTCGAGGATCATCTCCTTCTTCATCGTGGTCAGCGAGGCGAACATGAGGCTCCCGGCTCCGAGCAGCTTTCCCGCTCGGGCGGCGGTCTCAGGATCGACCTTGCTCCCCGCCTGATGCTCCAGCTCGTCGAGGACGAACTGCAGCTTCTGGCGCTCCACGACGCGCAGGTCCCGGACCGTCTTCAGATCGGTGATGAGCATCTGCGCCAACCCCGGGCCCAGGGGAGCGATCCTCTCCGGCTGATCCATCGCGTTCACGTCGAAGTCGAAAACGGCCAGCACGGCCTCGCGCTTCTCCGCCGCTTCAACGGCCAAGAGGTCCATCTCCTTGCTGATCTCGTAGCACACTCGTAGGAACGAGGTGGGAACCGAATCGGCGTCGATCGCGATGTCGGGACAAAGCTTGTACATCTCCCGGATCTCGCGTCTCGCTTCCTCGTACGGCTCGGCTCCCTTGGCCACGTGGACCATGGCCGCGTAGAGGTGGGCCCGGGCGCGGTCCTCGGCGGACAGAGCGGGATCGGCGGCGTACGCCTGGAAGGCGAGGAGGGCTTCCGGAAGGTCGAGGTCGAGATAGTGCCGCAGACCCTTCTCCAGAGGGTCTGCGGCGGCCGATACGGGGGAGAGGGCTCCGCCGAGGGTCAAGACCAGGGCGAGCCCTGCGCCGGCAGCGATCTGCCGGCGCCTTCGGACGGCGATGTGCGAGGGGCGTATCATGGTTCTTCCTCCTCTTGCGGTCAGGATCTCCGCAGAACGAATCTGAGGCGCGCGGTCTTGCCTGGCTCGAGCGCGACGACCACGTCGCCGTCCTCGACGGGGATCCTGCGGCTGTCAAGATAAGCCAGCACCGGGCGCATCCCCGATCGTACGACGCTGACTCTCCTCTGGCCCGGGCCGACCACGATCTCCTTGGTCGTCTGCTCTCCGACCGGGCGGCCGTCGACCAGAATCGACGCAGCCACGAGGCTCGAGTCGGTATCCGTCGCCGAGACCACGAGCGTCACGCCCGGCGCGGTCCAGTCATAAGATTGCGGCTCTGCCGCGGGCGCAGCCGGTTGCGGTGACTGCCGCCGCTCAGGCGATGTCGGACGGCGGTCTTGCTGAGACTCCGCGCGGGTTGGAGTCGATCGGTCCGCCTCGCGAAGGCTCGCGGCCGGTGGCCCCTGCGGATCTTGGAGCGGTGGGAGATTCGCCGCGACGGACTGCTCCGCCTGGGCCGGGGCCCTCGGGAGGCTCGATTCGGGCGGCGCGGGCCGCGACCACGGCTCGAGCAGCAAGAGGACGACGACCACCGTGACCACGACGGCCAGGAGAACCCAGAGCCAGAACGGGACGCCCTTCTCGCGCCTGCCGCCGCCGATTCTCCGCAGTTCTTCGGGCGCGAAGTACTTCGTCTCGGCGCCCTCGGCGGGCCGAAGCCATGTGGGGTCGCTCCGCGCGGGAGTCTGGAAGGAGACCGGCGGAGGCGTGGGCGGGAACGCCTGGGGAGCGAGGGGGCGCTCCTGCTCCATGCGTGGACTCTTCGGAACCGCGCGGAGAGGCTGGGTCTCCGAGCCGGAGGAGACTGTGGGGGCTCGCGGGATCCGGTCGGCCGGACTCTCGGAAAGTTGGGTCTTCCCCGAAGCGGGGGCCGGCCGCTTCAAAGCGGCGATCGGCTCTGCCCCTCGGATCTCCGCCTCGATTCTCTCGATCGTTTCCGCGGTCTCCGCCATCCCCGCCGTGCGATCCGCCGGCTTCTTCTCGAGAAGCCGGGCGACAAGACCCGCCAGCGCCGGCGAGGCCCCAGGCAGGATGTCGGTGAGAGAAGGCGGTCGCTCGAATGTGTGCATGTTGCAGAGGCGCATCGGGTCCGCGTCGACGAAGGGCGGCCGCCCGGTCAGCATCTCGAAGAGGATGAGACCGACCGAATAGGCATCGGTGAGCGGCTTCGCGAATCCGGACCAGTGCTCGGGAGACATGTAGGTCGGCGGAGTGAGAAAGCCGCCGATCATGGTGAGAGCGGAGCGGTCAGGATCGGTTTGGAGGCCGAACCCGCACACGACCGCGCGATTCTCCCTGTCGATCATCACCGTCTCGGGCCGAAGATCCAGGTGAGCGAAGCCCATCGTGTGCCCGTACGCCATCGCGGATGAGATCTCCCGAGCGATGCGCAGGGAATCTGCAAGAGGCAAGGCTCCCGAAGCGAGCCGCTCTCGGAGCGTCCGCGAGTGGTCGGCCCCGACGAAGTAGGGGAGTCCGCGACTTGCGCCCTTGTCGATGATCCGATCGAGGCAGGCATGGCTGAGCCCGGACAGGAGCTCCACATTGCGGCGGAACTGATCGACCAGCGACGGAGCGGCCGCCAGACGCGGGTTCATGATCCGGACGAGGACGGCGCCGTGAACCGGGGAGGTTGCCCGGTAGAGATTGGCGACCGCCCCCCGGGCGCGCTCCTCCTCCAGGATGTATGGACCGTCGAAGGCCGGCAGAGCGCTCATCGGGATCCCTCCTCTTCCACCCCGGGATCGCGCCCGAGCAGACGGCGGGAGAGACGTCGCAGAAGGCTGGATGAAGCATGTCCCGCGGCTGCCGCCCCGGCCGTGTCCGAGGCGCTATCTGTCGCCACCCTCGGCGCCGCCTCGCCGCCGCGAGGGAGAGGACCTTCGATGACCCGGCCTGCCACGACCGAGACGTTGTCGCGCCCTCCCGCATCGAGGGCGCGCCGGATGCAGGCCGCCACGATCTGCTCCGCGTCGATCCCGTCCGACAGGATCACGCGGATCTCTTCCGCCTTGAGCTCGTCGGTCAGACCGTCGCTGCAGAGGAGCCAGATGTCCCCCCGCACTGCGGGTCCGCTTCCGTAATCGACATCGATCTCCGACTGCGTGCCGATCGCTCGGATGAGAATTCCATGGACCTGCCGCGCTTCGGCAGGGTCGAGGTCGATCCCCATCTGCTCGAGCATCCTGAGGCGCGTGTGATCCTCGCTGACCTGATGGAGTTCGCCGTCTCTGAAGAGATAGAGGCGGCTGTCGCCGACCGTGACGAATCGCGCCTCGCCCTCGCCGAGATGCAGCGCGACCAGCGTGCAGCCCATCCCATAGAAGTCCGTCTCGGCGCGCGCCTTCGCGTTGACGGCGCGGTTCGCCTCTCGCGCGGCCGTGATCATGGCCTGAAGGGGATCGGAGTCGGTCCCGGGCTGCGCGGCGGAGGCGCGACCCTCCTCGAAGGCCGCGATGAAGGTCTCGACGGCGATCTGGCTGGCCGTCTCGCCCGCCCGGTGGCCTCCCATTCCGTCGCAGAGGATAGCAAGCCCCTTCTCCGGCAGGGCGAGGACGGAGTCCTCGTTGTTGGTCCGGACCCTCCCCGGATCTGTTCCGAACGCCCACTCGACACGCATCGATCCGATCCTCGCGCCCTTGCCTGCGCCGGGACCTTGCACTAGTCTCAAGCGGCTCCGCAGCCGTCCTGGCCGGGGCCTGCGGCTTCACGGAGGCTGGATGCTACGACTCAACCTGCAACTCTATCGCGGTCCCAGCGAGCTTCTCGCGGATCGGACCTTCGAGCAAGAGACGATTCGGATAGGTCCCGATCCCGGCAGCGACCTGCCGCTTGCCGCGTCCGACCTGGAGATGCCCGCCCTCCTCGTCGAATACCGCCAGGGATCTTACAGGATCCGCGGCGTCTCGGCCCACGAGCATGTCCGCCTCAACCAGGCGAGACTTCCCGAAGGTCCGGAGGGCGCGATCCTCTCGCATGAGGATCTGATCACATTCGATCGCCACTCGATCGTCGTGCGCATCTACCAAGCCGGCGGGAGTGAGCTGGCGTCGCCTCTCTGGCTCTTGGGCGTGAGCGGCCCTCTCTTCGGCCTCTCCTCCGAGCTCCGGGCATCGACCATCATCGGAAGATCGTCGAAGGGTCCGAGCGAGGCCGACATCCAGATTCCGGTGAGCGACGCGAGGGACGAAGGCCTCTCGAGGCAGCACGCCCGCCTCACCTGGACGCCGGGGGACGTCGTCGAATTCCGCGACATCTCTAGGCATGCCGAGGAGATCGGATCCTGGCTCAACAGGAAGCGTGTGATGAGAGGGCAGATCCTCGCGGTCCGTCCGGGCGATGAAATCATGATCGGGCCGTGGGGACGCCACATCTTCCGGTTGGTCCGCGACGGGGAGTGGGACTTCCGCCCCCCGCGCCGCGTCCCCGCGGCGGCGATCGTTTTCGGAGGATGGATGGCGAGGGTGCTGCTGCCTCTGGCGGCCCTGCTTCTCCTCCTGGCCGGGGGCCTGTTCTTCTCTCTGCGGGAGCCCGATCTGGGGGGAGGGCTCGCGGGCGCGGGCCTGCTCGGCCTGATCTGGTCGCGCGTGCGGCTGGTGCGCCGGCGCCTCGCCGTCAGGAGCCAGGGGCGCAAGCTGGAGGGGCGGATCAGGGTCTGAGCGTCAAGTGGATCCTGCCCAGGATCCGGACGACCCGGACGGCCAGAGCCGCCGCCAGAAGGCGCGGCACCGTGATCCAGAAGAGCGATGCCCCGCACGCGACGAGAAGGGCCGAGTCCTCGATCAGCGAATGGCAGACCCCGATCGAGACGTTGAGATCTCTCAGCTCATCCGGGCGATACCGTCCCGGCTCCTTCGCCTCCTCCATGAGGAGCCCGGAGCCGTAGGCCAGACCCAGCACGGCGGCCGTGATCCATAGGAAGGCGACCGAATCCGCGAGGCCAAGGAATCGGAGCAGGGGACGCAGGACTCGCGCAAGCCTGCGGTAGACATCCCTCCGGCGCATCCACTCCGTGAGCAGCATGAGCCCGAGCAGGATCAGGACGATCTTGAGGATCAGCTCGCCCGCGCTGCGAGCCCAGCCGAGCAGGAAGGACTCGAGCGAAGCGTGGGCCGACATGACGGCGGCCGCCGTCGGCGCGGCCGGGGAGGACGGATCACCGCGCGCGAGCGCGAGCGCGGCGATCCATGCGAGGAGGGCCGCGGTCAAGAGACGCGCCAGGATCATCTGCCACCACGGCGTGCCGGTTCGATCCTGGACCGCCGACTCCACGACGAGATTGTGCGCCGTCAGGCTCAGGACCGCGAGGATCGTGATCTGATCGGCGGTGAGCGGAAGGACCGCCATGGCCGCCACCGCTCCGTAGATGCCGACGAGCCATCCGGAGACGAGCACGACGGCGGCCTCGCCCGGGATCCGCCAGATCTGCATCAAGGGCTCGAAGACGGCGCCGATCTGCCGGAGAACGCCGAGCCAATCGAGAACTCCCACTGCGAAGGAGAGAGGTAGGATGATCCTCAGGAGGAAGATCGAGGTCGAGAGACTCCGGGCCGCCGCCCGCAGGTAGCCGCTTCTCTGCTCGCCGGTGGCCGACACGGGGTTCAGTCTACGAGGACCTCGCAGTCACCGGCGACCTCCATCTTGAGCGTTTCGCCCGCCTTGAACGTCGGCGGCGATCCCTTGATGAAGAGTCCGATCAGGGCGACCGGGATCAGGATGACGGAGAGGACCCGGTGCCCCTTCCCCCTTCTCGTGAAGACGGGCCTGAGCGGGATCTCCGAGCCGTCGACGGCCAGAGCCTTTACCTCCTTGATCTCCGCCTTGCCGGCCTTTCCGAGCCTGCCCGAGGCCTCGAACTTCCCGATCTCGAGCGTCACCCTCGCGCCCGACTTGAGGACCTCCTTGCCCGCGACCAGCAGGGGCTCGGCGATCTCCCCCCGGATCGCGCCGCCCTCGGGCATCGTCGCAATCCGGACCCGCTCCGGGAAGCGGACCGTGACCGGCCGCCCTTCCCGCGCGATGACGCGGTCGGCGGCAGCGCATGGGGTGACCCAGAGAAGCAGGAGCGTCCAAGCGAGGAGCCACGCGGTTGTCCGCACGATCGGCGATCCGAGCGTCATGATCCAGAACCTCCTCACTGCAGGACCGGCATCTTCTCCTCGATTCCCAGGATCTTGAACTCGACGCGGAAAGGCCCATCGGGGGTCTCGAAGATCGCGTCTCCGGCCGCGCCGGCCTTCGCGGCATCGAAGAGCGAGAGCCGGCCCTCCTTGCGCCACTCGCTGATGGTCCTGATCTCCGCGGCGCAGTCGGCGTTGGAACTGAGATAGAGGACGAACGGCTGGCCGAGCTTCCACTGAAACTCCCCCGGGCGACCCTGCTCGTACTCGCTCGCGCGGGGGAGGCCCGTGGCGTCTCCCAGGTGAAAGTGGAACCCCTGGCGTGGCTGCCTCGTGATGTCCAGGCGGAGCGTGACGCCGGGGGCCTGGGTCCACTGATCGAGCTCCTTGAGGTAGTCGCGGGCTTTCTGGAGGTTCTCCGCGGAGCCCAGGTTCTTCTGGAGCCGCTCGCGCAGGTTCTTGGGAAGCGTGACGAGGTTGAACTGGGGATCGCGGGCGGCGCTCTTCTCGATCCATTCGGCGAAGGGCTCATCGCCGGCGAACCCTCCCCCGCCGGCGCCCGCCGCGCCGCCGGCACCCCCGCCCAGGCGGGGGAGGGAGAGGAACGAAGCCAGCGTGGGGAAGATCGTCTTCGCCTGCTGCCGGAGCGTCTGGATCGCGGCCTCCGACGTGGGAGGGTCCGGTAGAGCGAGGGCGGCCAGGGCCTCCTCGACGATCTTCTTCAGTTGCCTGACGCGAGCCCTGTTGAAGTCCTGCATCGAGGTCTGGTCGGAGAAGTAGGCGTCGCACGCCTTCTTGATGGTCTCGAGCGGGCCGGGAATGAGATAGGTGCTGAGCGAGAGGTCCTGAAGCGCGGACTGGATTGGGAAGTAGAGCGGGCTCCCGATTTGATCGCGGATCGCTTGCCCCTCCCTGCGACGGATCGGATCGAGGATCCAGCGCACGCGCCTGTCGATCTCCTTCGCCGCGCCGCCGCGCGCGACCATGGAGTTGATCTCCTCGATGCGGCTCTCGTCCCATCTGAGCGCGAGCTGATCGGCGAGGCGCCTCAGATCGTCACGCGCGCGGGGGCTTTTGCGCTGCATCCTCTCCAGGTCGGCGAGAGCGCTCGTGACGGCGGTCGTATCGAACGCGGCATTGACGCTCGGGAATGTCTCGTTGTAGGCGACCGCCTGCGCGTAGACGTACCGTTCCAGGGACGCCCGTCCGACCTGGGGAGAGAGGAAGCGAAGCCAGAGGAGCGGGAACCGGTCGAAGCTGCGGTAGGCCCGCACGGTTTCCTGGATCGTCGCGCCCCGGCGAGGAGCGGTCTGCCCCGCCCGCCAGAGGATCGCCCCGCTCCAGAGGCTCACGAGCGCGGCTCCGATCGCGCACGAGATGAGGGCCCGCCGCGCGCCGCGGCGCCTGCCCTCGATCCTCAGGCGGTCGCCAAGCCGCAAGACCGCCCAGCGGAGCGGCTCGCGCACCCCGACCGGCTTCAAGACGTCCGGGGGACGCTCTCCGCCCCCCTCCTCCACGATCGCTCCGCCGGTCGCGCTGACGAAGAAGATCTGGAATCCCCGGTCCATGTCGCGCAGAACGGGTATCAGCTCGCGGAGCCGGTTCAGAATCGCCCGCACGCTGTCTCGCCACTTCGGATTGCCCTGAAACTCCGGCTGGCTCACCACTTCCTCGATCAGATTCGCGACCGACAGATCGCGCGCGCGATCGAGGGACCGAGGGATCAGGACCGTCTGTGTGTCATCGCGAAACCCTTCGATCCTGTCCGCCTTGGTGATGACGAGCGAGACCGGAATCCTCCTCCTCCCCGCGTTTCCCGTCGCACGGGCGAGGAGGCTTCGATACGACGAGATCTGCGATTGGGCGTCGGCTTCCGACGCGAGCGTCGCGGGGTCGATGAGCAGGAGCATCCCCTCCGCCGCCTCGAGCCACTCGTTGACCTGCCGCTTGCGTCCCGCCTCCTCGTAGATCGAGACGTTCGCGCCCGGATAGTCGAGGATCGCCAGACGCAGCCTCTGGCCCCATCCCCCCGCCTCGAATGTGAAGGGTCGCACCGAAGTCGTGGGCGGAGGGAAGCGAGGAGTCTGCGGGGTCTCCGCTCTCGCCGGAGCCACGAGGAACCTGCGCGTCGTGCCGCGGAGCGATTCGATCACCGTCAAGATCTCCGCCGCCGTCGCGTCGTCATAGGCGCGGAAGACGGGATCCGAACCTTCCTTGCAGACCTCGTGGAGCATCGCGAGATAGACGGTCTTGCCGGCGCCCTGATGCCCGACGATTCCGAGGCCCGGGAGAGAGGGTTCGGGGGATGCCTCCGGCGCGCCGCCCGAAGGAGCCGCCTTCTTCGCCAGCTTGAGGGCCCCCTTGGCCGCTCCCGGCACCCTGGGTTTCCGGGTGAGCAGGGAGAGGAGGCTCATCTCGATCCCTCCCGCAGGATCTCGGAGAGGCGGCCCCTCTGCGCCGCGGCGTCCGAGCGCATCCTGCCGGCAAGGTCGGCGTGAATCAGATTCCAGATCACCAGCACCGCGAGCAGGCCGATGATCGACATGACCGTGTAGATCGTGTAGACGCTCCCACGGCCGCTCTCGCGCCGAACGGGAGCGGCCTCGGCCTGCTCCCGCCGGAGATCCTTCCTCGCGATCTCTATGCCGTGCTCGACCGACTCCCGCCATCCTTCCCTCTCCACGTAGCCGAGACGCAGGAGGAAGTAGTCGTGGATCGGATTGGCCATCGCCATGCGACGGAAGAAGCCCGAGTTGCGGAGGTTCTGCTCCAGCGTGCGGGGGCGGAGGTGGAGCGGCGTGCCCGGGTACAGGAGTCTGCGCCGCATCATCTGGAACAGGCACTCGCTCGGCGCGGATCGATCGACCTGCTTCTCGGGCAGGAAGTCGGGCCACGCGTCGCTCGGGTCCTGGTTGCAGATCGCCGCCATGTGCTCGAGGAGAAGCCATCGCAGGACGTGCGCCTCGCCGAGGCTCTTCGGCTCGAAGAGGACCGGGACCAGGTGGGCGCGGATGAACTCTCCGTCGGTCTTCCTCTCGCGCCGCCTCCCCGCGCAGAAGTTGTAGGCCAGACGGTGGGCGCGGCCTCGGTTCGCCTGGTACTCGAAGTCGATCGAGAGCAGGTGCGAGGCAAGATAGCGGAGCCCCGAGCGGGTCATCTCGCTCCCGGAGACGGCCTGGAAGAGGATCCTGTCCGCGTCGGCGAGTCGGTCGTCGGTGTCGAGGCCCGAGAAGAGCGACAGGACCCCGCGGTAGCGTTCCTCGAAGAGATCTGCCCGGAAACGTCCTCCGCCCGACTCGTACTCGTCGACGCTGGCGTAGAGGGCGTCGATCAGCGAGGGCATCGTCCGATCTCCATCAGACGCCGTAGATCCGCAGATCGGTCGGCGGCGCGTTCTCCACGGGCGTGAAGTCGACGGCGCCCGAGATCAGCGTCAGCTCGCGCAGGCGCGGTTCCGGGACCTCTCTGTCGGGCTCCGCCGGATAGAGGCAGACGATACGGTTCTTCTCCGTGCGCGCGTCGACCTGGACCTGCTCGGCGAAGATCCATGTCTTTCGATCGTTCACGCCGAAGCGGATGACGAAGCGCTCGCGCTCCTCCGGCGTCCCCTGGGCGCAGCGCATGATGACGAGGATCCTCTTCACGTCGCCGCGCGCCTTGATGCCGCCGACTTCCAGGTACTGCCGGCTCTCGTCCTTGCGCAGCCTGCGATGTTTGTATTCGATCGGCCAGTACCGTACGCCCCGGTACTCGTAGAACTCCTCCAGCGTATCGAGCTCGGGGATCTTCGCCTGGTCGGCGAGGAACCGCACGACGCCGTCCAGATCGTCCAGGAACCGCATGTGCGTCCCGATGGCCGAGCGCAGATCGTCCAGGGCGATCGGGCCATCGAGGAAGTCGCGGAGCGAATCGAAGAAGACCGGATCCCCTGACGGGAGCTTCTCGCGAAGGATGAGGTCGTTGATGACCCGGTTGCGCGCTCCCGGGTAGATCTGGAACAGCTCGAGCGCGGAACGCAGGACTGCGCGCACGGGGCGCAGCGCCGCCAGCGGGGGGTCCGGGTAGGGCGGAGTCGGGAGATTCTCCCTCGCGCTCCCCATGCCTATGGCGAGCTGCTGCAGGATCGCGAAGAAGGGATCGCCGGGGATCCCCTCTCCATCGAGCCGCGCCTTCATGGCCGCCGCCCCCGCGACCGCGCGCGCCCCGCAGGCCCGCGCCCGGGCTCGGAAGGCCTCCACGGCGGCGGCGAAGGCCCTCGCCGATCCGATCTGCGCGCAGGGCGGGATGTAGTCATCCGAGACACGCGCGGCGCGATCGGCGACCATGATCTCGGCGATCCTGATAGACGAGGGCCGCCCGATCCCCGGGTCCGTCCCGAGCAGGAGGGCGACGCGGGGCAAGCGGTACGGGAGCCGCGGCGGATCCTCGTCGGGGTCGGGCGTCCCGACCGGATCGCTTCCCTCGATCGCCTCGATCGCCACGGGGATCCGAGCCTCCACCGCTGGATCCAGAGAGATCGCGGCGCTGATCGCCTTGCCCGCTTCTTTCCGGGTCGCGTCGACGATGAGGAGACGCCCATCGGGGGTGAGTGCGACGCAGGACTCCAGCGTCACCGTGAGGCTCGATCCCGAGATCTCGCACGAGATCGAAGGCTCTCCACCGGGACAGATCCCCGGAGAGTGTCCGAGGTAGCGGCGGGTCAGATCGAGCAGCTCGTCGGCTCTTCCCTCGACAAGATCGAGGTGCGCGCTGCGGAGCAGCATCCCGTCCTGCCAGTGGACCCTCGCCAGGGTGGGCCTATCCATGGGTCTCCTCTCCGGCCGCCTTCTCGGGCGCTTCCGCGGCCGCGCTGCCCGGGCTCATCGCTGGCGGGACGCCCGCTCCAGCCTCCGGGGTTTCGCTCCCTCCCTCCGCGAAGGCGGAGAGCATCCAATCCGGGGCGCGGCTCTTTCGGATGGAGAGCCTCATGCCTCGGGTCTCCGAGCGAATGTCCCCGGCGAGGCCCGCGCGGAACGTCACGCTGACTCCCGCCGCCGATGACGCGTAGGAACCGCCCCTCATACTGCGTCTCGGGGAGGGGCGCGTCACCCCTTCCGTAAGCTCTTCCGCCGACGCCGCCCCCGCGCTGATCATCTCGTAGATCTCCTTCACGAACAGGTCGCGGCAGGTCTCGCTCACGTTGCCGGCCATATCGTAGAGGCCGTAGCCGTTCGGCGAAAGGAGGCCGACCGGGTGGGGGAGGCCCCCCGAGCCGTCCAGATACCAGGCCCTCTTGGGGTCGGGTTCGTCCCCCCAGGGGTAGCGCGTCAGCGCGGCGCCGCGACAGGCATACTCCCACTCAGCCTCGCTCGGCAGCTCGCATCCCTGCGCCGCGGCGTAGGCGTCCATCTCGGCCGCCGTCAGGAACGACACCGGGATCGCCTCGCCCTTCGAGCGCGAAATCGCATCGTTGACCGACGCCAGCCGCCTCTCGAACTCCGTCTGATCGTGCACTCCCCGCGCGGCCTGGGGAGTCGTCATGAAACGGCTGGGGAGAAGGGAGGTCTTCTGTGAGCAGAAGTCGCAGCTTCGATCGTGCCCCTGGTGGAAGCCCGCGAACATCTCCCACGTGACCGGGTACTTGTCGATCAGGAAGGGCTCGACCTCGACCGTGACCGGCGGCCCTTCCTCCGGGCGGCCTTCCGGCGTTCCCATCGCGAATGAACCGGCCGGGATCAGGACCATCACGCCCCCGTCGGCGCTTCGCTTGAACTCCCGCAGTCCCTGCGCGTTCTTGCCGAGGGGGAGCAGCCGCGGTCCGGCCATCTCCTCCAGGGCCGCCGCCTCCGCAGCCGGGGTCGCGAGGATCTCCTCCATCAGGTCGGGGGCCGGCCCTCCGTCGGCCGTTACGCGGCCGAGGGTCGCGTCCAGCGACCTCAGCAGATCGGTCAGGCTCGACATCCGGTTGCGCTGATCCCGCGCCAGCAGGCGCCGCACCAGGGGCCGGGCCGCTGGCGGGATCCTCTCCACCTCGACATCCTTCGTGCGGGTCGAGGCGATCACGGACAGCGAGCTTCCACGGAACGGGGGAGATCCGCAGAGCATCTCGTAGTAGAGGATCCCGAGCATGAAGAGGATGTCGGATCGAGTCGGCGGGTCCTGCTCCATTTGCGGGGCGAGGTAGGGAGCGTACTCCAGCACGATCGGGACCTTCCCGTTAGGAAAGAGCGCGTGGAGATAGTGGTCGTCGATCTTGGCCCCGTCCTCGCGGATCGCGATCGATTCGGGAGAGAGCAGGGGCAGAACCCCTCCCTGGTTGTCGATCGCGAAACATGCCTCCGCCAGATCACGGAGATACCCGGCCGCGGCGATCTGGGGCAGACTGCCCGCATCGAGCTTCTCCCGGAGGGTCGGTGACACGACCTCCGTGATCACGACGACATCGCCCGCGGGGAGCCGCTTGAAGTCGAAGACGGAGACGAGCCCGCGCGAAAAGGGCCGGGACGCCGCCGCGAGACGATCGGTCTGCGGCGCCCACTCGGCGGAGACGATCTTGATCCCGATCGGGATGCCGCTCTCGGTGTGCCCGTCGTATTGCTCGTAGAATCCCGACCAGCGCAGGTAGCGGTCGGCGACATACTCGCCGAAAGGCTTCTTCCCGAGCGGGAAACGAGGCTCGTGTCTGGTCGTTCCTTCCATGCGCCGGTCCGCTACTCGATCCGCACCTGGATCGCGCCCGAGGGGGCGTCCACCCGGACGCTCCGGCCCTCCACGCTGCTCTCGCCGACGATGAGCGATGCCAGAGGGTTCATGATTTTCTGGTCGATCACTCTCCGCACCGGCCGCGCCCCCATTTCCGGATCGAACCCCTCGTTCGCCAGGACCTCGCGAGCCGCCGGCGTGACCGACAGGCTCATCTTCTGTTCGGCCAGAATCGCCTCCACATCGCGCAATTGGAGGTCCACGATCCGGGCGACTTGCTCCTTGGTGAACTGATGGAAGACCAGGAGGCTCTCGAACCTGTTGATCAGCTCCGGCCGCAACCCCATGCGAATCAGCATGTCGCGGAGGACCTTCTGGTCCACAGGCAGGCCTTGTGAGTCCTGCTCGGAGATCCAGCTTCCGGCCAGGTTGGTCGTGAGCATGACGACGGTGTTGCTGAAGTCGACGGTGCGGCTCTGGCCGTCCGTCAGCCTTCCGTCGTCGAGGACCTGCAGGAGCGGGTCGAGCACTTGGGGATGGGCCTTCTCGACCTCATCGAAGAGGACGACGGAGTACGGCCGCCTCAGAACCGAGTTCGTCAGGGCGCCTCCCGCCTCGTAGCCGACATACCCGGGCGGCGGCCCGATCAGGCGCGAGACGGTGTGCTCTCCCTTGTACTCGCTCATGTCGATGCGGACCATCGCCTTCTCGTCGTTGAAGAGGAAGAGGGCGAGACTCTTGGCGAGGAACGTCTTTCCCGTCCCCGTCGGGCCCAGGAGCATGAAAGCGCCGATCGGGAGGTTGCTTCGCTTCAGCCCCGCGCGTCCCCTGCGAACGGCGTCGGCGACGGCGCGCACCGCCTCTTCCTGGCCGACGACGCGGCTGTTCAGGGTCTCCTCGATCTTGAGCAGCTTCTCCCGCTCGTCCCCGAGCATTCGATGGACGGGGATTCCCGTGCGGATGCTGACGCGGCGGGCGATGACGCCCGCGTCGACCGTCTTCGCGATCGTCCCGGCCGAGGCGAGCCAGGCCTTGGGGCCCCCCTCGGTTCCCCCCTCCGCCCTCCTGGGGATCAATCCCCTTTCCTCGAGGCCGTTTCGCAACAGATCGAGCCTTGCCTTGACGGCGGGATCGTCGCGCTTCTCGATCAGCTCGCGCGCCTCCGTGAGGCTGTCGACGAGGATCCTCACGTCCGATGCCGCCTCGTCGAGGAGATCGACCGCCTTGTCGGGGAGGTAACGATCGGTGATGTAGCGCTTGGAGAGGTTGATGGAGGAGTCGAACGCCTCCGTCGTGAAGGCGACGCCATGGTGCTTCTCGTATCTCTCACGCAGCCCCTCCAGGATCCGCATCGACGTCGCCTTGTCCGGCTCCTCGATCTGGATCGGCACGAAGCGGCGCGCGAAGGCGGCATCCGCCTCGAAGTGCTTCCGGTACTCGCCCGTGGTCGTCGCGCCGATCACCCGCAGCTCCCCGCGCGCGAGCGCCGGCTTCAGGATGTTCGCCGCATCGATTCCGCCCCCGCCGCCCCCGGCGCCGAGCAAGGTGTGGATCTCGTCCACGAAGAGGACCGCCTCGGATCCGGCCGCCTCCATCTCGGTCAGCAGCTTCTTGAAGCGCTCCTCGAACTCCCCCTTGTACTTCGCCCCCGCGACCATCGCGGGAAGGTCGAGCTCGAGGATGCGCGCGCTTCTCAGGAAGGCGGGCACGGTCCCCGCGACGATCGCCTGCGCGAGCCCTTCGGCCACGGCCGTCTTGCCCACCCCGGGCTCCCCGACCAGGACGGCGTTGTTCTTCCTTCTTCGCGCGAGGACCTCGATCGTCTGCTGGATCTCGCGCTCCCGCCCGATGACCGGATCGAGGATGCCGGCGCGCGCCTTCGCCGTCAGGTCGGCGCAGAAACCGATCGCCTGCCCCGCCGCGACCCCTGTCGCGCCGCCGCCCCCCGCCACCGCTTCCGCCTGCTTCGTCTTCCTGAGAACCTCGAGGACCTTTGCGCGACGGAGCTGCAGGGCCTTGCGCAGGGGCTCGGGCAGCCCGCCGTCGGGGGACATCAGGGCGATCAGGAGGTGGACCTCGTCCACCTGGCGGTCCTCCAGCATCTCCTTCTCGGTCTCCGCCAGCTCGAGAACCGACTTGAAGGCCGGCGACGGCGCGGGATCGAAGACAGCCGATGTGGAGCGGGGCAGCTCGCTCAATGCGTCCTCGACGAGCCCCCGGAACGGCCCGACCTCCCGGCCAAGGCCCAGGAGGATCCGGGTGGCGGCCCCTTCCTCGGGGACGAGGAGGCTGAAGAGGAGATGGAGGGGAAGGATCTGCGGGTGGGAGTGCTCTCTTGCGATCTCCCTCCCTCGGTCAATCGCCTCGCTCGCGGAAAGGGTCATTCCGAGATCTGCCATGGCGGTCCCCCCACTTCCGGTTATCCAGCGGTCCGAACGAAAAAAAACGGCATCCGGGACCAGACGCGGCCGATCGGATCCTAAGAGGCGTCAGCCACGCGATCAAGCCGGGACTGGATCCGCGCATCAAGGGCTCTTGCCACGCTGTAGCAGACGGTGTTACGGTGCGGCCAGTCCAAAATGCACCGATCACGGGGTCAAGGTCAAGGTTTGCCCCGGCAGCGTCGCGACCCCGTTTCGAGATCTAACGAGGAGGTGTGTCGTGCCGAAGCCCCGTTTCATCGGCGCCGAGCACGTTCGGGAGACGGACCTGACGATGGGGGTCGAGATCCTCGACACCAACAAGACCCTCTTCGTCGCCGCGCTGAACGAACGGGCCGGGGAGGATCCCCAGCCGATCAGCTGTAGGACGATCGAAGAGGTCTTCTCGACCTTCCAGCCCAAGATGGAAGTCGCCGTCACCGACGAGGAGGGTAACAGCGCGGACGAGACGCTCGCCTTCAAGCAGGTGGCCGATTTCGCTCCCGAAGAGGTGATCGCGCAGTCTCCATCGCTCAAGGCCCTCCATCAGGAATTGCTCCTCCTAAAGGACATGCTCCAGCAGCTTCGTAAGAACACGACCCTTCGCAAGACGATCGATTCGCCCAGCCGCGAGGTCCTGATTCGCGGCATCCGCGCGGCGCGCGACGCGTCGGGCGGCGGCAAGTCCTAGCCAGGGAGGACAGAACAGTGGAACGACCGGAAGAATCGGCCCGCCCGCAGCCACCCGAAACCAAGGAAGCGGCCCCCGCGCCTGCGGCACCTGAAGCTTATGAGGCGACACTTGCCGGGTTGGGCGCCCCAAAGGCCGCGGGAAACGCGGCGGGAGCGATGGAGTGGCTCGGCAAGATCGTCCCCGCGGCTTCGGTGGAAGGAACCAAGCTGCCCGGCATCGACCTGCTCGATCCCACCAAGAAGAAGCAGTTCGAGGATGTGACGCGAAACAGGCTCTATGCCGACACGCGGAATCTCCTCGTGGCGCGCTTGCGGGTGTGGGAGGACGCGCTCGCCGCGAGCGAGGATCTCGAATCGCTCATCGAGAAGACCCAGCAGAGGCTCGAGAAGCTCGAGTCGGTGCTGAACGGCAACCTGAAATCGGTCTACGAGAAGCTGAGGCCGATGGAGTTGACCTACCGGGCGATCGACGGCTTCTTCGGCAACGCCCAGGTCGAGGCGGGCGACAAGATCGAGGTCAGCTTCATCAACGCCTCGGCGGAGCAGCTGCTCGACCCGGACGATCGCTCCGTCTTCGACGAGGGGCTCGCCGCCTCGATCCAGACCCGTTTCAGGGACTGGACCCTGAAGGAGACCTTCGCCAACCTGGTCATCCCGGGATGGGTGGGCAACGTCCAGGCCCTCGACCGTCTTGGAATCCTCGGATCCCAGAACAAGGTGCAGGTCTACACCGACATCGACAATTTCGAGAGCTTCAAGCAGTTGCAGGACAACCTGGACGTCAAGGACCTGCAGGGGATCAAGGGGGCCGATCTCCACAAGCAGTACCTGGTTCTCACAGGCAACTGGGTCCTGGGGCGCAAGGCCCACAAGTTCGAGGATGAGGACCTCTGGCTTCCGCCGTCGGCCCTTCTCTCGGGAGTCGTCTACCGCGTGGACGAGTCGCTCGGCCTCCAGGAGGCCGCGGCCGGATACCGCAAAGGGAAGGTCATGGGCGGCAAGGGGGTCCGCTATCGCGTGGATCGCCCCACTGCCGGCAAGATGATGTTCAACTACGGCGTCAATCCGGTGGTCGATTGGGACGGCTATCCGATCGTCATGGGGGACGCCAACCTCTGCACGAAGGAAGGGCTCGACAGCTACCCGAGGATCCGCACGGAAGACTGGATTCTAAAGAACGTGTGCCACTACCTGAACAAGCAGGCCTACCAGAACATCACGGACGTTTTCAAGTCGGCCGTGAAGAGGGATCTCCACAGCTTCCTCGCCCAGTGCAAGGGTCCCGATCGAGAGGTGAGGGGATTCGAGATCCAGGTCGTCGCGACGCCCGAGCAGGAGCGGAGGCACGAGGTGGACGTCATCCTCCGCATCGACTTCCAGAAGTCGGTCCGACAGTTCAACGTGAAGGTCAAGGAGGCGGATGCCCAGGTCGCGGAGGCATCCTAGAGCGTTCGGTCTCAGCCAGACGGAGAGGAAACCATGGCACAAGAACCAATTCTCAAGATCGATGGGACGGAGGTCCCGAACATCTTGTCGGTCGAGTACAGCCTGCGGGCCGAGGCCGACCGCGACGGCCGTCCAACGCGGAAGATGTTCTTCGACGGCATCGTCGTGCGGAGGATCATGGACGACAAGACGATACTGTGCGATTGGGCCAAGAGCCCCAAGGAGGAGAACCGCAAGGGCGGCGAGGTCCAGTTCTTCAGCGATACGGGGACGGCCATGAAGAAGCTGGAGTTCAAGGGCGCCTACCTCAGGGACTACCGCGTCGACTTCGATGAGCGCGGCGATCATGTGGTGGAAGTCGCCCACGTCCAGCCGGAAGTCATCCTGGTCGGCGGCGTCGAAGTCAACTTCAACTGGCCGGACAAGTAGGAGGATCGTGAGATGGCGAGTCGGCACTTCCGACAGCTCAGCGTCGAGATCGACGGAAACGCGATCCCGAATGTCACCGACGTCGAGTACGGTTTAGAGGTTCGGCCCAATCAGATCAACATGGGACCGAGCGATGCGCGGCCCCGGCTTGCGCGGATCCGGATAACCCGTATGTCCGACGACAGCGTTCTGTTCTGGGACTGGGCATCCAAACCGTTTCGCGGGAACTTCAAGGGGGGGAAGGTGAAGTTCTATTCCCCCGATGAGGAATCGAAGTTCATCTCGCAACTGGAGTGGTTCGAAGGATTCGTGACGCACTACCGCGAGTCCGTGCCGGATGTGCAGATGAGCCGGGAGACTCCTCAGACCGAGACGATCGAGATCTCGGCCCAGAAGATCAAGATCAACGACGTCGAGATCGAAGCGGATACCTGGGCGTAGGCCGCGACCGGCCTGCCATGGCGCAGCAATCCGAGGTCGTGGTCACCGTCGACGGGAAGTCGGCGGAGGATCTGGGCGTACGCTTCAACGCGATCGAGCTCGACCAGTACCTGAACGAGCAGCATCGCTTCTCGATCGCCTGCGCGGCGCTCGATGAGAGCGAGATCGGCGTCTACGGCAGCCCGACCCTCGACGCCCTCATCGATCTGATCGGCAAGCCGGTCAAGATCGAGGTCTTCACGCCGGACAGGAAGAAGCCGCGCCGCCAGCTGTCGTTCACCGGGCTGCTGCTGGATGTGACGAGCCGCAGGGTCACCGCCGGAGGCTACACGGTCATTCTGTCCGGCTCCGACCCCACGATGGTGATGGACCGCTTTCCCCGGAAGCGGATCTGGGAAAGCGTCGGGCTCCAGAGCGTGGTCAACGACATCGTCAAGGCGGACTACGGACTCGACATCACGATCGAGGGGGGCGAGGACGAGGAGCTCCCCATCGTCTTCCAGTACAACGAGTCGGACTTCGACTTCCTGGCCCGTCTGGCCGAGAGGAGAAAGCTCTTCTTCTTCTACGACGGCGCCTCCCTCTTCTGGACCGAGGCGATCGATTCCTCCAAGGCCTGTCCGACCATCGATCTGACGCTGGAATCCTCGCAGGAGGAGAACCTCCTCTCGGTCTTCCAGCTCACCTCCTCCGTGGCGCAGGGGAAGCACAAGCTGCGCACCTACAACGAGGAGCGCGACGAACCTTATGTGCGCGGGACCGATGAGGTCCAGATCTCGGGCAAGCTCCATCCGTGGCTCGAGGCGGCGCGGAATGCGGCCGGCTCGATCTACCCCAATCCGGGGCATGGCTGCCCCGATCCGATGATGCGCAGCCTGGCCGAGATGCGCGGCTATGTCGGGAACCTCTATCTCTCCCACCTCGCGACGCGCGTCTCGGGAAGCGGGGAAACGGAGAACTGCTCGATCCGCCCGCCGGCGCTCATCAATATCCAGGGTGTGTCGCCCGATCAGAACGGGACCTACCTCGTGACGGAGGTCCATCACACGATGGACGCCGCCCAGGGCCACTATCGCAACCGGATCGGCTTCCTTCCCTTGAGCGCGGCCTATCCGGCGTGGGTCCGTCCCTGGCCCAGCGCCGGGACGCTTCTGACCGGAATCGTGGTCGACGCGTACGACCAGCAGAAGCCGGGGATGGTCCGCGTTCGACTGAACGACTGGGTCGATGGCGCGACCCAGAAGGGCCAATCGAAGGATGGAGATGTCATCACGCCCTGGATCCGCATCCTCATGCCCTATGGCGGCAAGGGTCACGGGATCGTCTTCGTGCCGGAGATCGGCGACGAGGTCCTGATCGGCTTCGAGCGGGGCGATCCCGAGAGGCCGATCGTCCTTGGCAGCCTCTACACGGAGTTCAAGTCGGACGCCTTCGGCAAGATCAACCCCGACATCCCGAAGAACGAGGGCCGGGTGATCCTCACGAAAGGGGGGCACGTCGTCCGCTTCAGCGACAAGTCGGGATCCGAGACGATCGAGATCAGCACTCCCGACGCCAAGAGCTCGATCACCATGATCGCCGGCAAGCTGATCGACGTGAAGACGACGGGCGACATCACGATCAGCGCCGACGGCAACATCACGATGACCGCCCAGAAGAAGGTCACGATCGAGGCGATCAAGGGGATCGAGATGCAGGGGCATCCCGAGATCAAGGGAGCGGCCGACGCAATCGCGCTCGAGAGCAAGACCTACAAGTCGACCCAGTCGGAGAAGGTCGAGATCACCTGCAACAAGGCGATCGAGGTGACGGGCGGCGAGTCGGTCAAGATCGAGGGAACCAAGAAGCTGGAGGTGGGAGCGAATCAAGGCACCGCCTCGGCGAGCGCGATGCAGGGCGTCTCCGTGGGATCGCAGACGGCCGACGTGACCGTCAGCGGGATGACGGAGGCGAAGCTCACCTCGGGCGCCTCCGTGGTGAAGGCAAGCCCGGCGGGCGTCGATGTCATGGGCCCGATCGTGAAGATCAACTGAGGCATGCGCGGCCGACGCGTCGAGCCGCCCGGAGCTGCGGGGACGATGGATGGACGAGAAACTCATTGAGGCCGCGCGCAAGGCGTTCTCGACGACTGCGCCGAGCATCCGGCTCGGCGCTCCCGTATCCGGGGGTGCTGCCTACCCGGAGCCTCTCGTTTGCCTCCCGATTTCGATGATGAACCGCCACGGCGTGATCGCCGGGGCGACCGGCACGGGCAAGACGCGAACGCTTCAGCTGGTCGCCGAGCAGCTCTCCGCCTCGGGCGTCCCGGTCTTCCTGGCGGACATGAAGGGCGATCTCTCGGGTCTGGGCGTCGCAGGGAAGACGGGCGAGCGGGTCGAGAAGCGCGCGCAGGAGACGGGTTACTCCTGGCGGTCGAGCGAGTTCCCCATCGAGTTCCTGAGCCTGACCGGAGCCAAGGGGGCCCATCTTCGCGCGACCGTCTCCTCCTTCGGCCCCTTGCTCCTCGCCAAGGTGCTGGACCTCAACGAGACGCAGACGGGCGCGCTCACGCTCGTCTTCAAGTACTGCGACGATCGGAAGCTCCCGCTCCTCGACCTCGCCGATCTGCGAACGGTCCTCCAGTATCTGACCGGCGACGGGGCGGGCGAGCTCAAGGACTTCGGCGGGATCGCCAAGGCGACCGCAGGGGTCCTGCTGCGCAAGATGGTCGAGCTGGAGCACCAGGGGGCGTTGGCCTTCTTCGGAGAGCCGGAGTTCGATCTCGACGACCTCTTCGTCGTCGACGGTCAAGGACGGGGGATGATCAGCGCGCTCGATCGCGAGAGCGCGCGCGAGATCCTCGAGGCGAGGCTGGCTCCCGCGGGCGCTGGCGGGGAGCCGGCGGCCGGCGGGGAGAAGAGAGGCGCCGAAAGGAAGGGGAAGGGGCCTCTGGAGGATGTCCTCAGGTCGCCCCTCACGAGGACCGTCACCCGCGAGGTCGCTCGCGGACTTCTGGGGGCGTTGCTCGGAACTCCGCCTCGCCGGCGCAGGACGATCCCCTGATGAGCTCCGAGCGGACGCTGCCCCCCATCCGGCTGCCGTTTAACGTCCAGGGAGGCGAGGCCGCTCCCGCGAGGGGACCGGAGCAGCCGAGCTGGGGAAAGCGGCTGGGCGTCTGGTGGGACGACGCGCCGGAAGGCCGGGGCGTCGTCGTGACGGGCGTGGTGAGAGGTCGTGGCGCGCAGGGCGAACACCTCGAGGTGGGCGATCGGATCGTCGCGGCGGACGGGAAGCCGATCGCGAGCCTCGGAGATCTGACCAGCTTGCTGGAGCGGATCCGCGCGGGAGAGGTCCTCTTCACGATCCGCAGGGCGGGCGGGCCGGAACGTGTGGTGACGATAAGTCTGCGCCCTCCCGCGGAGGAGCAAGGGAAGGAGACGCCTTCCGGGGGGATCCGCGCTTCAGGCTCGTCCGTCGCGGGGGCGAGGGTGCCCGGGGTTCCGATCGAGGACTCGATCGGCCGCTATGTCGAGTTGATCCTGAGCACGCCGCTCCAGAGCGATGTCTTGTCGGGCGAGATCGCCGCCGATCCTGACTTCGGATGCCAGGGGGCGGGGCTGGACTTCGCCCAAGCCACCGTGCCGCACAGCGTGCTGCGGTCGGCGATCCTGGCCAGCGAGAAGCGTTTGCTCGAGGTCGAAATCGACTCGATCGAGATCGCCGATCCCGCCCGGCGAGGCGGCAAGAGGAAGGTGGGAATCGCCGTGCGGGGCAAGATCGCGGCGACAGGGCAGCCGGTCCGATTCGAATACAAGCTGGACGACCTCTCCGCGGCCCGAGCGCGCTCGACGCGGTTCGCCAGGGCCGGATTCGAAGAGGGCGCGGCGGAGGGAGAGGATGAAGGCGGGAACTGAGGGACCACATCGAGAGCAAGATCCGGCCCGCACGCCCGAGGCGATCCTCGAGCGGCTCCTGCGAGAGGCAAGCGAGACGATCCCGGGACTCTCGCCCGATCCGAAGCAGGCGGATCCGGTCGTCGTCATGCTTCTCAAGGCATTTGCCCGCGAGTACGCGGAGGTCTACCGGGATCTGGACGACACCGTGGGGCTCGCCTACAGGGCGCTCGTCGAGCGCTTGATCCAGTTCCCCAGAGGCCCGAGCCCCGCGACGACAGTCCTTGAGATCGAATCGAAAGATCCTTCCTTCGCGGTTTCCGCGGGATTCGAGATTCTCTGCGAGCGCCCGGTCGCCGATCGCGAGGGACGCAACCACCAGGTCCACTTCACCCCGATCGCGGAGACGAAGCTCTCTCCCTTCGAAGTCTCCCACTTCTGCTTTATCGACGCGGCGGGGGAGGGACGCTGCTGGCCCGCTCGAGAGGGAAAGGCGTCCAGGGGACTCGGAGGCGCGGGGAAGAGCTTCCGGGCGCCGCCCCCGGCGAACCCGGCCCTGTTGATCGCCATCGATTCGGGCGGAGGCGCTGCCGGCGATCCTTGCGTCCTCTTCCTCCATGGTCCGGAGCCGGCGGTGCGGTCCTGTCTCTGGGGCCGATGGTCTCTCGCGGGTGAGGGTCTGCCGCTCATCGCCCTGGGGAACGACCTGGGCGGCTTCCTGATCCCCGCGCTTCGGGACGATCGGCGGGTTCCTGAGCCGGATCTCTTCTCTTTCCGCAGCAGCGTGAAGGGGATCGCGAGCCCCTACGCCCCCTGCTTCGTGCCGCTCGATGCCGGCCTGCTCCTCGAGAAGGCGGTGCCGGCGCCGGCCGCCGGCGGATCGCAGCTCGCGGGCCTGCTCGCGCCCGCGCGCGGCCGGCGCGCGTGGGTGCGGATCGACATGGAGCCGCAGGCCGCGGTCTCCCAGCTCGATGGGCTCAAGATATCGACCCGATCGGTTCTCGCCGCAAACCGCGAGACGCGCACTTCCGGCGCGCTCGATCTGGACAACAGCCCAGTGCAACTCATCCCCTTTCCGGAGGGGGTGACGCACGAGAATCTCCTCTCGATCGACGATGTGATCGATCTCCGGACCGGCCACCGCTACGAGCTCGATTCGCCCGACCGCGAGCCCGGTCCCCGGTCCTACCGACTGACCCACGCCGCCGATGCGCGGGACGCGCGCCTGGCGCTCGAGGTCAGGACCAGCGCTCCGCCGGAGCCGGGTGCGCGGATCGAGGCGCGCTACAGCCTCTGCCTCGGATCGGTGGCCAACGGGCTCGCTCCGGGGAGCGTCCGCGTCATCCTCTCTCCGAAGGACTTCCCGGGAGTGGTGTCGGCCTCCAATCTGGTCCCCACGATCGGAGGGGGACCTGCGCCAAGCCTGACGGACGCGGATCTCGCCTTCCGCTGCGTCCTGCGCACGCGGGGGCGCGCGGTCTCGCGGGCCGATCTCGAGGATCTCGCCTACTCGTTCGACCCCGCGCGCATCGCCGCCGTCCGCGTCGGCAGGGGAGTGATGCTGGGGAAGCGTGGGCCTCGGATCTGCGCAGATGTCGCCGTGGCGCCGCGCCCCGGCGCCTTCTTCTCGGACTTGGAGCGAGAAGTCTTCCGCGACCGGCTCGCCCGCCACTTGGACGCGCGGGCTCCTCTCGGGATGGCTGTGAGAGTCGAGGTGTCTTCCGAGTGAACCGTCGCTTCAAGATGCCGGACTTCCTTCTGGGCGGGCAGGCGCCGCCCGTCTCCGGCGTTCTTGCATCCCTGATCGAGCTCGGGGCCGATCCCGAGCTTATCGAGATCCTTCCCGTCGGCATCTTTCGCGCCTATCGGGGGCATCTCGTCGATGTGCTTCCCCCGCCCGGCGGCGACGTGGAACCGGAGCAGAGGATACGAGTCTATGTCGCCGAGCGAGGAGTCGGCGACCGTCTCCCGGAGGGATTCCTGAGCCCGCTCCGCGCGGAGCTGATCCCCGATGCCCTCTTCGATGCGATCGCGCACAAGAGGATCTGGAGGGGAGGGCGGGCGGCGGATGGGGGCGAGGCCCCTGATCCGGAGGAGGCCTATCAAAGAGGGCTCGACGGCGGCCGGATGCTCCTGCGGATCGTGGATCGCGCCCTCCGCGCGATCCGCCGCGATCTCACGCTCCTTCCCCAGAGACTCTCGGCGGCGGTCGATGACCCGGCGATCTCGCGCTGGCTCCTCGGGAGATTCGGGCTGGAGCGGATTCCCCTTCCTTCCCATCGGGCGCGCTTCCTGTCGCAGCACCTTCCCGGATTCGCGGAGGCCGTCGGCCGCCGCGACGAGGCCGAGGCGCTGGCGCAGCGGCTGATCGGCATCCCTGTCTCGATATCCGATGAGGGGCCGCGGCGGCGCGTTGCGCTGCCCGATGCGATCAGAGCGCGCACGGGACGCTCGCGCGTCGGGGTCGACGCATGCCTCGGGGCGGAGATGATCCCGCCGGGGACCGCGATCGTCGCAAGGATCGGTCCGCTCCCCACGCGCGAGATCGAGGCGATCCTGAGCGATCCCGATCGCGGCGACCGGATCCGCGCGGTCGTCGAGATGCTCATCCCGGCGGATGCGGACCTGGAGATCCAGTTCGTTCCGCCCGAGGGGGAAAGGGCGCTTGTCCTGGGCGGCCTGGCGGGCGGCCTCCTCGGGCGGAACAGCCGGATCGAGGACGGAGCTCTGGGGCCGAGGAGCGATGCGCGCGGCGCGGAGCGGCCGGCGACGAGACCGAGGAAGGGGCCGCAGGAGTCCTCCGGAGGCAGGATCAGGATCGTCGAGTGAAGCGGAAGCGGCGCGTCTGCCCGATCGCCCGGCGGCAACGCCCCGCCTAGGGGGAGTCGACTGTCCTCGATGCCTCGATCGCCTCGTGGATCTGGAGCCGGATCCTGTTGGCCTTCTTCTTCTCGAGACCTCGGCAGATGATCGAGTGCGCTCCCCCCGAGGTCTCGATGAACAGATCCGAGAAGAAGACCCCCTCCTTGACGCGGACCAGAGCGATCTGCTCGACCGCGATGGCCTCTTCCACATGGCCGACGATTCGCGGCTTGTAGTGCACGACGCGCCTGGGGTAGAGCGCGAGCTGCGAGGGGAAGAGCGCGTTCCCGGCGGTCAAGCGCGAGGAGGAGAGGACGGGAACCTCGCTCGTGAACGGGCGATTCGCCCGCCACAGGAGAGCGCCCAAGGCGATGAGGCAGAGAACGGCGATCAGCACGAGGGTCCGCACGAGCTTGGCCATGGGCTTCCAGGTTCCTCCCTGATTCCAGCCGGTCAGCGGGCGCTCCGGCGAATCTCGGTCACGATCCAGGCCGGTCCAGACTTGATCAGTCCCAGCTCCAGGCGACGGCTTTCCACGATCTCCTGCGCTCCCGCCTGCTCACAGCCGGTCTCTTCCACGAAGGCGGCCACCGCACTCGTTTGATCGCCCGCGGCCCCGGCCTGAATCCGCACGATGACGGCGCTCGCCCGAAGCCGCTCGCATCTCGAGAACAGAGGAGCGTAGAGGTTTCTCACCTGTTCGTGGGTCTGAGGAGCGACATCGTTCAGGAGGGCCGCGAGGTTCTTGCGGGACACGCGCTCGCTCCACCGCTCGACCAGCCGGCGGACGGCGATCTCGTCGACCGCCGTGAGCGGCGCTGAGGCGGCTGGACCGCCTGCGGAGCGACTCTCGGCGTCCAGCGCCTGTTCGGCTCCGTCGGTCTGCCCCCCATCGCCGGCGACGGATTCTCCAGGATCCGCGGGCCTCGGAGTCGGGAGATCGATCGCCTGCGCGCGGCTCGTCTCGCTCGTGCGGCTCTCCCCGGGCGGGCGATCCACTTCGGAGGAGGAGGCCGTTCTCTCGCCCGGACTGGGGCCCGCCCCGCCCGGCGACGGGACCCGCCGGTCCGCCGCGCCTGCTCGCTCCTCGAGCACGACGCCCGCGCCCGGCTGCGCCGGCCGCTCGATCTCCTGCCCTCGCGGACTCGATCCCGGCCGATCCGATCCCACAGGAGAGAGCAGATGGACCCCTCCGATCGTGATCGCCGCGGCCGTCGCGCTCGCTCCCGCGATCCACGCCCAGCGCGGCGTCCTGCGGAGCCTGCGGCCGGGCGGCAGACCGGGTGCGGCGCGCCGCCCCGCGCACGCCGCGCACAGGGCCTCGGCCATCTCCCCGGCGCTTGCGAAGCGCTTTCCGGCCTCCTTCTGCATGGCCCGCTCGACGATCTCGATGAGGGCGGGCGGGCAGTGCGGGGCGCGGGCGGCGAGAGGCGGGGGCGAGTTGTTAAGGTGCTGGTAGGCGATCGTCATCGGATTCTCGCCATCGAAGGGCGGAGATCCGGCGATCATCTCGTAGAGGAGCAGACCGAGGGCGTAGATGTCGGCCGCGCCGGTCACGGGCTCGCCGCGGATCTGCTCTGGGGCCATGTAGCGAGGGGTGCCGAGCATGACGCCCGTTGTCGTCCGGAAAGCAGATCCCGCCATCGCCGCGATGCCGAAGTCGGCGACCTTCGCCTTCCCGTCGGAGGACTCGATCAGGACGTTGTCGGGCTTGATGTCCCTGTGGACGATCCCGTGGCGGTGCGCAGCCGCGAGCGCCGAGGCGATCTGCCTGGCGATCTCGGCGGCGTGCCCCGGCTCCAGCCTGCCCCGTTCGGATAGAAGCCGCGAGAGGCTCATCCCCTCGACGAACTCGATCACCAGAACGTAGCTCTCGTCCTCTTGCTCCAGATCGTAGACGGTGACGATGTTCTCGTGCTTGAGCCTCGCGAGGGCTTCGGCTTCGCGACGGAAGCGGCTGACGAACTCCTGGTTCGCTGCGAGCTGCGCCGGGAGCGTCTTGATGGCTACGAGGCGACCTAGGGACTTCTGGATCCCCTTGTAGACGATCCCCATTCCTCCCCGGCCGATCTCGCCGAGGATCTCGTATTTTCCCCCCAGGATCGCGCGGGGTTCGCCCTGATCGGGGATCATCGCCGCCGGACGCTCCGCCCACAGCCTCGCCCGGCATGAGCGTCTTTCCGTGGGCCGAACCGGGTCGCCTGTCGAGAGGGGCGCGGCATCACTCGTCCCTGTTTCCCGACCTCAGCAGAAGGGCCAGGTGCGCGTCCCATCCCTCGATCGACTCCCCGTCCAGATCGCCGATCATGCGAAGGGCGGAGCCCTCGATACGCACGCGCCCCGATCCGACTCTGATCTGAGGCCCCGCGCCGCCGGTCGTCGAGACGAACCGATGGCCGTCTCCATCCGGGTTCTCCGCGCGAAAGCGGACCATCTCACCGACGATCCCAAGGAAGAGACCGGCGGCGAACCTCCGGCCCAGCGAGAGATTTCCTCCGGCGTAGATCCCCGCGTACGCTGAGGGGCTCACCTCGCTGTCCTCCTTGACGTTCACGAGCGCCGTCGCCTCGCCGTCCCAGCGTCTGCCGCGAGCGAGGGCCTTTAGCGATCCCTCCCAGGCCGATGGCTCCTCATACTCGAAGCGCCCCCCCTCGTCCCTGGCGTAGATGCGCCGCGTCACGTCGACGCGGATCATGGAAGAGCCGACCTCGGCATCCAGCCCGGTCGAGACGCTCGTCTCGGCGCCAGGCGTGATCTCTTCCCCATCGTCAAGCGGCGTGTGGCGACCGCGATAGAGATAGCCGCTCCCGAGTCCGAGCGTCCATCCCTCGGCGATGGGGATCGCAAGCGAGAGGGCGAGCCCAGCGTCAAGCCCGCGGCCTGGCTGGCGCAGCCGGTAGCCGAGGTAGGGGGGAGCGAGAGCGCTCGCGACCAAGCGCTCCTCCTCGTCGAACCCGCCGGGGCCGGTGGGGATGTTGACGCCTGCTTGGATCAGCATCCTGCCGCTCATGGGACGCAGGACGATCGCCGCCTTGACATCGGTCGGTCCCTGGAGATCGACCTCGCGGCCTTCGCTCAGGGCCCCGAGTTGGTAGCCTCCCTGGAAGACCAGTCCGAGCAGGTCGCTCACGCCGATCGAGAGAATGGCTGGGGCGAGAAGCTGCGAGACTTCGGTCGAGGAGGTGTCGGGGAGCGTCCAGATCCTGTAGGAGACGGGGGCGCGGAGCGAGATCTCGGGGCCGGCCTGGAGAATCGATGGACGGCTCGAAGCGATCGCGAGGAGGATCAGCGCCTGAACGACGCCGGCCGCTGTGGGAGCGGCACGTCGCGGTCCCCGCGCGCGCCGCCAGTCCTCTCTGGCGCCTCGCCGGATCATCACGTCACGGCCCTCCGCGGCCCGGGAGATCCCCCTCGACGATGATTCGACCCCGTCCGTCGGATCCCCCGTCCGGAAACCGAAGGGGATCGGGCATCCGGGTGTCGATCCCGAGAAGATCCTCGAGCTCCGGCGCGATGCCGACCTTGACCGCGGTCGCCGCGGCCCTGCTCGCGCCTTCCTCCGCCGGCGCGGAGAGATCCTCGATGGCCGCCTCCTCGATCCCCTCCAGGTCCGAAGCTCCCGTGGAGAGGGTCGCGGCGGACCGCCGGGCGAGCGTGAAACCGCGATCCCGAGTGAATGCCTCCCGATATTGCGAGAGGGCTTCGTCCTGCATCCCGCGGTCCTCGAAGTCGATCCCCCTGCAGTAGGCGAGGAACGCTCGCAGGTCTCTCGTCTCGCGCCTCTCGAGGAGATCCCTCTCCTCGTCGGTGAGCTCGATTCCCATCGCGTCGACGATTCCTAGGACGAGGTTCTTTTGCAGGTCGAGGAGCTTGGCGAAGGGCCCCTCGGCGGGTCTCGAGGAGGTTGCCCCCGCGGGATCGAGGATGTCGAGCAGATCGGCGCGCAGCTGGATCCCGTCGGCGCCCATGGGCAGGAGCGAGCCCTGGATGATGCGGCGCGCGCCGAGCAGACGGCCCATCCTCGGCGCTCTCGTCTGATCGAAGCCCGAGACCGGCGCGGAGGCGGACGGCAGAGGCTGCCCGCCCCGCTCCGCCCATGCCCGATCGAGCGCGGCCCTCGTGCGCGGCCCCGCCACTCCATCCGGAGCGAGGCCGTGCGCGGCCTGGAATGCGCGCACCGCCTTCAGGAACCGCGGGCCCTGCGCGCCGTCGGGAGACCCGGCGTAGTAAGGTTCCCCGCTCGAGGGATCGATCAGCATGGCGAGTCTCTGCTGCTGTCCCGAGACGGTCTCGATCGGGTCAACGACGGCGCCCTCGTCAAGGAGGCCGGCCGCTTGAGTTCCCGCGCGCGAGCGGCGCAGCTCCTCGAGAAGCGTCGAGAGCCTCTGGCGCTCGAGCACGCGGAGCCGCTCGAGCCGCGAGAGATCGGTGGCGACCATGGCGGCCAGTCCCTTGGCGAGGGGACGCAGCGTGTCAGCCTCGGCGGGATTCGCGAAATCGGGCACCGCCACCGCGTTCTCGGGAACAGAGACAGCGCGGAGGCTCTCTTCTCGGGCGACGACCCTTGCCATCTCGGCGCGGATCGCCTGCCTCCTGAGCTGCTCGATGCGCGCGCGAACAGCCTCTTCCTCTTTGCCTCGCTCCCTCGCCGCGCAACGACCGTACGCCGCCAGCGCGTCGGGGATCCGCTGCAGAGCGTCGAGGCTTCTCGCTCGGAAGAGGAGGGTCTGTCTGTCGTCAGGACTGAGATCGAGGGCTCGATCGAGGGCCTGGAGCGCTTCCTCGTGCCTCCCGAGCTGGTACCGGGCGATGCCGAGGTCACGCCATCCGCGCGCGTCCTCATCGTTCGCGGCGACCCTTGACTGGGCGAGCGCCAGCGCGCGCCCCGGGTTTCCTTCCCTGAGACATGAGGTCGAGCTGGGCAGCGTGGAAGCGCAACCCGCCCAAGCCGCAAGGAAGAGCCCCGGGAGGATCGCCGCCAGCCTCTTCGACATCATCGTCGTGGTCTCTTTCTCGGCCGCGGTTTTGAGGAGGGACCCGAGCCCTCTCTCCCGATCGCGACGGGGTCCCGAACGGGCCCAGACTAGGCGACCCGGCCGCCCCGGGCAATCTCTCATACCGCGGACCGGTCCTTGAAGCTCACGCTCCAGCGCCCAGGCGCTCACTGAAAGTAGAAGTAGCCTCCGAACTGATCAGGCCTGGCGAACCTTCCGGCGGCGAGCTGCCGCGCGAACTGCTGCGCCTGAGGGGACCAGGGAGTGCGGCGTCCGGCCTCCCGCGCCAGATCCTCGGCCATCGCGCGGTCGCCGCGCATACCGGCGAGGCATGCCATGCCGATCAACGCTCGGGGGAGCGCGGGGTCGCGGCCAAGAGCCCGCCGGTAGGCCTCCTCGGCCTCATCGGTCTGTCCGGCCATTCTCCGCAGGTCGCCCCATGTCGCCACCAGCTCCGCATGCTCCGCCGCCGCCGCGATCATCTCATCTCCCTCAGCCATCGCGAGGTCGAGCCTGCGGGCCGCCAGAGCGGCGATGACCCCTCCGAGGTGGGCATAGGCCGGCCGCGACACTCCCTCCGACAGCTCGCCGTGGTAGGCGGCGAGGCCCGCCTCCACCGAACCGCCCTCGCGGACGCTCCGCGCGACGCGGATCGACGCAAGGAAGCGGTAGTTCATCCTCTCGTCGGGATCGCTGCGGATCGCGCGCAGGTAGCTCGCCGCCGCTTCCCCCTCTCGGCCCGCCGCCATCTCGGTCGAGCCGATGTAGCGCCAGGTCTCGGCCAGCGAGCGTTTGCCGAAGAGAGCCTGGTTGCGGGCGACCCGCGACATCCGCTCGTGAGACGGCGCCGGCCGATGATTCGCGTCGATCCAGAAGAAGGAATGAAGCAGGCCCGTGAGGAGCAACACTCCCGCCAGAC
>Ga0194125_10001085_pt1 | contig 46182 bp, 52 predicted proteins | sample TA2KigC250mmetaG_FD_148626 | JGI IMG/M metagenome (GOLD analysis project Ga0194125, IMG submission 148626) | Freshwater microbial communities from Lake Tanganyika, Tanzania - TA2015034 Kigoma Deep Cast 250m | ecosystem: Environmental > Aquatic > Freshwater > Lake | place: Tanzania: Lake...
ACGAGAAGCTGAAATCACTACCTGAGGCACAGAGCTATTTGAAAGCTGGCAAGACACTACAGCAGCTTGATGACATTGCTAATCAAATGAGCGATAATGAATTCGCAGAAAGGATGGTGAAAGCACGCTCCGATCTCTTCCAATACATCTCTCGACTTCCTAACCGAGGTGCCTAGACTCATTCCTTCAGGCTCATTCTTGGATTAGAAAAGACTGAAGGCGAGGCTGAAACCTGGCGCTGCATTTGTGGTGTAAGAGACGAGGTTGACACTTGAGCGTGCAGGTGATACAAGAATAATATCATGGGTGAACCTCTGATTGAGCGAGCGGCTGCTGATTTGGTCAAGAGCAAGTATGCCATTGCCTTGACCGGCGCCGGCATTTCCACGGAATCAGGGATTCCCGATTTCCGCGGGCCTAATGGAATCTGGACTAGGAACCCAGAAGCTGAGATGGCCGCCTACCAGACCTACGATAAGTTCCTGCGTGACCCGAAGGAATACTGGCAAGCTGTCTCCAGCGGGATTTCCTTTTACAGTATCCTGAGGCAGGCTGAACCGAACTCGGGCCACCATGCCCTGGCTGAGCTGGAGAAGTTGGGTATCCTGAAGTGCGTAATCACTCAAAACATAGACGGATTGCACCGAAAAGCAGGAAGCCGACGCGTACTAGAATATCACGGTGCGGTGAACAGGCTGAGATGTCCCTCTTGCAGCTCAAGGTTCGAGTTTGAGGAGTACGAGCTGGATAATATGGATGAGCCTTTACTGCCACTTTGCAAGAAGTGCCAGAATCCGCTCAAGCTAGACGTGGTGCATTTCAATGAGCCTATTCCCTCGGACGTGGCTCATCAGAGCCTGGAGGAAACCTGGAAGTGTGACTTGATGCTAATCTGCGGTACCTCGGCAGTGGTATATCCCTTTGCCCAATTGCCACGGATAGCACGGCAGCGCGAAGCCGAACAAGAGAAAAAGGCTAAGTCAGGTCTTTATTTTGTAAAAGAGGTGGCGGCTGCCGCAATAGTGGAAATTAACGCCGAACCGACGCCTCTAACCCGAGATGGGATTTCAGATTACATCATCCAGGGGAAGACTGGTGACATATTACCCCAGGTCGTGGAGATGGTGAAGCAACTGCTGGATAGATAGCTGATAATCAGTGCTCAGATTCACCGATAGCCTTTAGCCCATCTTGCGCAATTCTGCACGGAGTACCTTGCCCATCAAGTTCTTGGGCAATGCCTCGATGAACTGGACAACTTTTGGTGTCTTATATGTGGGCAGGTAATCCTTACAGAAGGCAATAATCTCGCTTTCGGTCGCCTGTTCACCGGCTTTGAGGACTATGAAGGCTTTCACCTCTTCACCATAGACTTCGTCGCGAATGCCCGCGACCCCCGCCTCGGCTACCTTAGGATGCTTGAAGAGGACCTCCTCAACTTCTCTCGGGGAGATGTTTTCTCCCCCCCTGATAATTATATCCTTCTTACGGTCGGTGATGTAGAAATAGCCGTCCGTGTCCATGTAGCCTATATCTCCGGTATGAAGCCAGCCGTCCTTCAGCACCTCGGCTGTTTCCTTGGGCGCATTCCAGTACCCCTTCATCACTGTGGGCCCTTTTATCACCAGCTCACCAACCTGTCCCGGAGGCAATTCCTTTTCATTCTCGTCAAATATCTTGATGGTATTGCACTTAAGGAGACATCTCCCGATAGAGCCATATTTAGGCGGCAAATTCGCGGGTTGTCCTGTGGTAGTGGCTCCCGATTCAGTTAGCCCCCAGCCTTCCCTGATGTCTATGCCGGTGCGTCTTTTCCATTCCTGTGCTATCTCCACAGGCAGCGCACTGCCGCCGGAGATGCACTCCTTGAGTGAGCTTAAATTATACTTGTCAAAATCGGGGTAGTTTAGCATTAAGATATACATGGTAGGGACCATAGCCACCCCCGTAACCTTGAAGGCTTCCATGTTCTTCAAGGCTTCTTCGACATTGAACCACTTTAAGACAACAGCTCTTGTTCCCATAAGAACACCCAGGTTGCTGAAGGCGATGCCGTAAGAGTGAGACAGTGGTAGCACTGCCAGGCCAATGCCTGTGCGGTCCATGCCGGTGGTATGTTGCACTATGTCAATAGGTTGGAGTGTTCTGGAGTCGAGCGCCCTGCTAGTTAATCTCAGGTCAACAGGGCGCCGGACCAGGATGTAGTAGTAGAACTCGATTGCATTGATATAAAGGGAGAAATGGGTGTGCATCACTCCCTTGGGCTGTCCTGTAGTCCCTGCGGTATAGATAAGTGCTGCCAGGTCGTCATTGTCGGTGGTTTCAATTTCCAGCTCTGGGGAACTCTTCGACAATAGCTCGTTGTAGGAGACAGTCTCCGGGATATCGTCGCGCTCGGTAACTATGACATGCTTGAGCTCAGGGGCATGGGCTTGAGCCTGCTGCGCCCAGACGGCGTATTCTGGACTGGTGATGACAGCTTTTGCTCCGCAATCACGGAATATATATGCCGACTGGTCTGGTCTGAGCAACGGACTCATGGGGACGACGATGGCGCCTATCTTGTAGATTGCCGGGAATGAGGCAAATACTGGCGGGCTATTGGGCATTTGGATAGCCACTCGGTCGCCTTTGCTTATGCCCAATGACTTCAGCGCATTGCCCAGGCGGTTGGCTGTTTGGTTCATCTCGACATTGGTGTACCACTTGCCTTCAAAATAGACTGATTCGTACTCCCCAAATCTTTTGATGTTCTCTTCTGTTAAGCTGCCGAGGTTCATGGTGCTTACCCCCTCCAACGCAATTTTCGACGGTAGCTGATGGGTATTGGCAACGATAGTACTACTGCTACATTCACCCGTCAAGCCCCTCTACCATAGAGATAATCGTGCTGGATTACGCAAGACAGTTATGTTATAATCTAAATTTACCTGAGAGAGAAGAGCTTGAGTTTTTAGAGTTAAATAATGATGGCTTGAATCGGAGCGATAAATAGCCAAAGGAGAAAACGGTGGCCGATATTTCTGCAATCAATCAAGACTACAGGTTGTGGGTATTGCTGCAACAAACCAGCGACATTCTGTTTGAGGCTAGAGAGAACGAGCTCAGAGAAGATGGCCTCACTGCCATGCACGCTGCAGCCTTGTCGGTGATAAAGAGCATCGGCGACAAGACTACCCCCGCCCAGATATCCAGGTGGATGGTGCGCAAACCTCACTCCATTTCCGGACTCCTCTCCCGCATGGAGAAGGCCGGGCTCATTAGAAAGACCAAGGACCTACATAAGAAGAATCTAGTAAGAGTGAGCTTAACCGAGAAAGGGGAAGCAGCCTACAAGCTGGCAATGAAGCGGGAGATGCTCCATAAAATCATGTCATCCCTATCCCCAGAACAGCGGAAACAGTTGTCCAGCGCCCTAGAGATCCTTAGAGACAAAGGGCTTATGGGAATGGGAATAGACCCAAAGAAGCTGCCTTTCCAGTCGTTTACTTAAGCACTCGTACTCTGGCTGAACCGTTTTAACCCGCGATGTCGGGGCCCAGTTGTTTGTGCTTTTGTCCCTTTTCACCGGCTGTTCTATAATCTTCTTTGAACCATGACCCGCCACATTTTGCACATTGACCTGGACGCCTTTTTTGTTTCCGTAGAGCAGGTGCTTGTTCCAGAACTGGCGGGTAAGCCAGTCATAGTTGGTGGTCGGCCCGACCGACGCGGCGTGGTTGCCTCTGCCTCCTACGAAGCGCGCGCTTACGGCGTCAGAGCCGCCATGCCACTGACCCAAGCTTATCGTCTCTGTCCACAGGCTATCTTTCTTCAAGGCGATTTCAAGAAGTATCGGGATTTTTCGGCCAGATTTATGAATATTCTGGCAGATTTTTCACCATCACTGGAACCTGGGGGGCTTGATGAGGCTTATCTAGACGTGACTGGCTGCGATATCTTCGGCACACCACTTCAGATTGCAAAGAAAATAAAGGAAAGGGTCAGAAAGGAGCTTGGCCTGATTGCCTCGGTGGGCATAGCCCCCTCTAAAGTGGTGGCCAAGGTAGCTTCTGATTTGGGCAAGCCGGACGGCCTGATTGAAGTCCCTATCGGTGGAGAGAAAAGCTTTCTGGCGCCTTTGCCGGTGGCACGCCTGCCTGGCGTTGGCGGTAAGACTGAACAGACGCTTGTGGTGATGGGCATAAAGACCATCGGTCAGCTTGCCGACCTGCCACAGGAATTGCTGAAGGGACGGTTCGGCACCTTTGGGGCTATGCTGCATGAACACGCCAACGGTATAGACGAGAGCAGAGTAGAAGTATATGGCGAAGTCAAGTCCATCAGCCGTGAGACGACATTGGAGCGAGATACCTTGGATTCCCAGTTCCTTGAGGGGATGCTGCGCCACCTTTCTGAAAAAGTCGGAGCCGATTTGCGCTATGAGGGCAAGAGAGCCAGGAGTGTAATATTAAAGTTGCGATATTCTGACTTTGAAACCATCACTCGGCGCTTCACTCCTAAAGAATCTTTGGCTTCTGATGAAGCCATCTTCGTTGAAGCCGTTCGACTGTTGAAGCAGGCATTGGCAAAGAAGCGCAAGCCGGTGCGGCTCATCGGAGTTGGCGTATCGAACCTCGTTGGTGAGGCCAGGCAGCTTACCATGTTTGACCAGGCATCGCGACGCCTAGAATTGCTGGACAAAACCATCGACCGCATCCGCCGGAAATACGGGTTCGCTGCTATCCAAACCGGCCGGACCTTTGCCCTGAAAGATATATTCTCTAGGGGTGGGGAGGATTAAGTTTTGGCAACTTACCTGGTTTTTTGGTAAACTCGGTGGTCACAGCTAGGCTTGGTACTGCCACTAAAACTCGGGAAGGAGAATTGTCATGCCGCCATATGCTTATTTTCATAAAAAGTTTGTGCCTTTATCCGAAGCTAAAATCGGCGTTCTAACCCATGCTCTGCACTATGGTACTGCCTGTTTTGATGGAATCCGTGGCAACTGGAACAAGGAGAAACAGGAGCTATATCTCTTCCGCCTCAAAGAACACTATCAGCGGCTACATAAGGGATGCCGGATTCTGAAGATAGACTTGCCATATACTATAGACGAGCTATGCAGGCTGACTGTGGAGGTGGTGAATAAGAGCGGTTATCAAGAGGATGTTTATGTCCGTCCTCTGGCCTATAAGAGCCAGCAGGCAATTGGGGTCAAACTTCACGACTTAGAGGACGATTTTCTTATTGTGGTAGCCACACTACCGGCCTATCTCGATACTGATAAAGGAGTCCGCTGCTGTGTATCTTCCTGGCGGCGCATTGATGATACCATGATTCCGGCCAGAGGCAAGATCACAGGCATATATGTGAACAGTGCCTTAGCCAAGACTGAAGCCAATATACGAGGCTTTGACGAGGCCATCCTGCTAACTCACGACGGGCATGTGGCCGAAGGCAGCGGTGAGAATATTTTCCTGGTTATTGACGACAAATTGGTCACACCACCCAGTTCCGACAACATCCTGCTAGGTATCACCAGAGATACGGTGATGAAACTGGCCAAAAACGAGTTAGGAATTGAAACGGAAGAAAGAACGGTGGACCGCACTGAGCTCTATACAGCGGATGAGGCTTTCTTCACAGGTACTGCAGCCCATGTTACGCCGATAATCGAGGTTGATGAACGACAGGTGGGCGATGGCAATATAGGGAAGTTTACCCAAAAACTACAAGAGCTCTATTTTGATGTCATCAGGGGCAAGAACCCCAAGTACCTGGACTGGTGCACTCCGGTTAAAGCCAGAGTGGCCAAGACCAACTAGTACTAGTAAAAGAGCGCAGTTTTGAAGGTAGCTTCGCCGGTCTTTGTTAAGGTGAACCAGAGGTCAGTGGACTTCTACCCGTAGCGCTTTGAGCAGGTAAAGTAAGCGGCTGCTTTCTTCCAATGCTGTGGTATAGTGGTAAGCCTCCTCCAATAGCTGCCCCACGGCAAAGCTACCGTGACCGCGAACCAGAACAACCTTGTTTTCCTTCAGTGCCTCTGCAATTTCCTCGGCGAAGCCACCTGGTTTAACGGCAGTCCCGTGGCCTAAGACTAGCACTTTTGGCAGCAACAGCTTACCCTCAACATCCCGAGGGCTGATATCTCGCTCGGTAAAAGAGAGGGCTACGGCATAAACGGGATGGGCATGGACTATGGCTAGGGCAGACGTCTTCCTATAAATAGCGCGGTGAACATCCAGTTCGGTGGAAGCCAATGGCGTGGAGCGGTCATTCTTGTTCAGGCCTGTTTCTATCAGGTCATGCTCCTCCAAGGCACCCAACATACTGCTGCGGTGAGTGATAAACAGGCGCTCACCTATCCTGACACTGAGATTGCCACTGTGTGAGGATACCAAACCTCGAGCACAGAGGTCACGTCCCACAGACTGAAACTGCGCCGTAAGCATTCTCTTTATTTGTACACCAAGTCAGGATATTAAAGCAAGCCGAATGCTAACACAAGATAGTCGCACATGGCATGTTTGCTCTTGTGGTTTACAATATCAGAGACTTAGATACCTAAGATTTGGGCTTTCTGGCCCTGGGCGTCTTCCTGGGTTCAGCAGGGCTGGCTTGAGCTATTGCCGCCTTGTTGACTTTCTTCATCAGGCGAGATTTGCGTCTGGCGGCTGTGTTGGGATGGATGGCACCCTTCTTAGCTGCCCTGTCAAGTGTGCTTATAGCAACAACGGTTGCCTGTTTGGCTGACTCGATGTCTTTGCTCTCAACAAGCTCCTCTACGCGGGCCAGGCGAGTCTTAGTTTCACTCTTGATAGACTTGTTCCGCAGACTTTTTCTTTCCGCTGCTCGTGCTGCCTTTTCTGCTGATGTTGTCTCTTTGGGCAATCTGTACCTCCTTCAAGTTATGTGCTAATACCAGCTTTGGCCTGGCTGGTTCTCTTAACGCTGATAACGCCGCGGACACCCTGTAACTTGGAAAGCACATGTGACAACTGAGCCATGCCACTGATCTCCAAGGTGGCATAGACAGAGGTGATGTCACTTTCATAACTGGTGCTGATACTGGCTATATTCACATTGGAATCAGCAACCACAGTAGTAATGTCACGAAGGACTCCTACTCTGTCCCAGGCATCCACCTGAATGTTGACAGGGTATACCTCGTGGACTTTCCCCCAGTTCACCTGTATAAGTCGCTCTTTTTCTTCAATGTTGAGTACGTTCACACAATCTTTTCGGTGCACCGTAATACCATGGCTCCGCGTAATATAACCGATAATGTCATCGCCGGGCAAGGGACTGCAGCAGGCAGCTAAGTGGGTAAGCAGGTCGCCCACACCGAGAACTTCTATGGTGGCTCCGGTGGTCTTAGCTACTCCCTGAGCTTTTGCCACTACCGGAGGTTCTTCGAGTTCGGGTTCGGTGGCTAGCTTGAGGGCAATTTGGTGGAGGGTAATGCCTCCGTAGCCAATTGCTGCCAGAAAGTCGTCATACGTCTCACAATTAAACAGTTGCGCAGTTTCCTCGTTATTGGGCAATGTTATACCCAGACGCTTGACTTCTCGTTCCAGAATCTGGCGGCCGCGTTCAATGTTCTGGGTTCGCTCCTGTTTCTTGAACCACTGCCTCACCTTCTCACGTGCATGGGAGGTCTTCACGAAGCCCAGGTCTGGATTCAGCCAGTCAAGGCTTGGCCCCTTGCTGGCCTTGGTAGTCATGATTTCCACCACGTCGCCGTTCTTTAGCTCATAGCTCAGGGACACCAGCCTGCCGTTTACCTTAGCGCCGATGCAGCGATGTCCCAGTTCAGTATGGATGCGATAAGCAAAGTCCAGAGGTGTAGCACCTATTGGCAGCTCCTTTATTTCTCCCTGCGGTGTAAAGACGAAGACTTGGTCTATGAAAACGTCTGTCTTCAGTGATTCCAGAAATTCCTCGCTACCCAACTCGCTCTGCCACTCGATAAGCTGGCGTAGCCAGGCTATCTTATTCTCAAAGTTCTGGTCGTGCTTAACACCTTCTTTGTAGCGCCAGTGAGCAGCCACGCCATAATCGGCAAGTCGATGCATCTCGTATGTGCGAATTTGTATTTCCAATGGTGTGGTGCCCTTCGCCAGAACCGTGGTGTGCAACGACTGGTAGCCATTTTCCTTCGGGTTGGCAATAAAATCGGAAAACTCCTCGGGCATGGGGTGCCACAGGTTGTGGACTACGCCCAGAGCCTGGTAACAGTCCGGAATGGTGTTCACCAATATACGTACAGCAAGCAGGTCGTGTATCTGGTCGAAATCCCTGCCCTGTTCGGCATATCGTTCTATCTTGTCGTGGATGCTGTAGATATGCTTGGGTCTGCCAGCAACCTCTGCCTCGACACCAGCTTTTTCCAGTTCTCTCTCCAGGGTGGTGGTGACATCGGCAATGAAATCCTCGCGTTCTTCTCGGCGCGTGGCCAGGAGTCGGGCTATCCTGTGATATTGTTTGGGCTCTAAGTAACGGAATGAGAGGTCTTCCAACTGCCACTTAATCTGCCAGATACCAAGGCGATGAGCTAGTGGGGCATAAATCTCCAATGTCTCATGGGCGATGCTACGGCGTTTTTCGGGTGGCAGAGCCTCTAATGTGTGCATGTTGTGCAATCTATCAGACAGCTTGATGAACACCACCCTGAGATCCTCGGCCATGGCGATGAGCATTTTCCGCAGATTCTGCGCCTGCGTTTCCCGTTTCTGTGCTGCGTTGGCTCTCCAGGACAGCTTGCTTAGCTTGGTAGTACCATCAACCAGCTTAGCCACCTCGCGGCCAAACTTGGACTCGACCTTGCCCAATGGTACTCCCGCGTCCTCGGTCACATCGTGAAGAAGGGCTGCAGCCAGGGTAGCGGCGTCAAGCTGCAGCTCGGCCAGCATCACTGCCGTCTGCAATGGATGTTCCAGATAAGGGTCGCCGGACTTACGCACCTGGCCCTCGTGAGCTTTCAGCGCGAACTCATACGCTGCCTCTACCAGTTTCACTTTCTCTGGAGGCAAGTATTCCCTGGCTTTATCGATGAGTGGAGTGCTATTCACTGTGTTTACGGCTGTGGTAGTATCATAATGCAAAGGTAGATAGCGATGCAAATACGAAATCGCCTGGTTTTGACAACTTTACATCTCATGTGTAGGATGGCAAGTATGGATGGTAATAAAGCCCTACAAAGGTACGAAAGACAGCTTATAATCGAGGGGGTTGGGAAAGAAGGGCAAGCAAAATTGAGGGCTAAGCGGGTGGTTATTGCTGGAGCTGGTGGCCTGGGCTCGGTGATATCCATTTACCTGGCTGTGGCGGGTGTAGGTAAAATCCGGTTAATCGACCATGATACCGTGGAACTGAGCAATCTGAATCGGCAAGTTCTTTACGGTGATGGCGATATCGGGAAAAAGAAAGCTCAGGTGGCTGTGAGAAAGCTTCAAGCCTTGAACCCGGAGATTTCGGTTGAGGCGGTAACTGAGACCATAACAGAAGACAATGCCCTAGAACTGCTTGGTAGGTTCGATGCTATAGTTGATGCCATGGACAACCTTCCTACTAGATATATATTAAACAGCGTCGCCGTGAATCAGCGAGTACCCCTATTTCACGGCGCGGTACGCGGTTTCGAAGGCCGGGCTACCACCATAATTCCGGGCATAACCCCATGCCTGAAATGCATCTATCCGCGTGCTCCCCATCCTGAGGTGACGCCGGTCATAGGTGTTGCTCCCGCTGTCATTGGCAGCATAGAAGCTACCGAGGTCATCAAATACATTGTGGGAATCGGGGGGCTTTTGACCAACCGCCTTCTGGTCTACGACGGGTTGAACATGGAGTTTATGGAGATTAAGCTGGAACGGCATCCCGATTGTGAGGTTTGTGGTCACCTTCCAGGTAGCCAGAAATGAGCGTCAAGGTCAGGCTTCATCCCTGTCTCAAGAAGTTCGCCGGAGGACAGAGCGTGGTCGAGGTTTCTGGACATACTGTGGCTGAATGTTTGGATAACCTAGAGGCAAAGTTTCCTGGCATGAAGCAACAGCTCCTGGATGAACAGGGCAAGCTGCACAGCTTCTACGATATCTGTGTCAACTTGCGAAGCTCTCAGACGGACCCGCTGACTGAGCCAGTCAAGGACGGTGATGAGCTTCTGATTATTACAGTAATTGCCGGCGGATAGAAAACTGCTGTTAATAATTCCCCAATCTACCTCTGGTTCTTCCATCGTGGTTTTCTACCACATTAGGCAGTCAGCAATCTTGCTATTGCTCAATATGTTTTGGAAGCTACTAAGCAGATTTTCATTCGACTATAAAGAAGAAAGGCTGTATCATAGATAATAATTCAAATCGCGGATACGCTAGTCCGCAAGCTACTATTTAAGGAGGGAAGACTAAATGAAGATAGTCAAACTGTGCAAAGAGGGTTCTTGCTGCCCCGAGGTCAGTGTCACTGAGTCCCAGGTGGAAATCGGCGAGAAGGACAACGTCTGCGTCCTGACCGCTGTCCAGTGGGAGATACTCAGGGAGAAGGTGCTTAACGGCGAACTGTAGACACGGAAAGCCTGTTGCTCGGGCCGACCTGGTGGTCGGCCCCTATATTTGATTGGCATTACGAGCCGATTTCCCCTGTCACCGCGAGCGAAGCGTGGCGGTCTCAATGGTCTGTCCTCAACTGTAAGAGAGCGCCACGGCACTGTGTGCCTCGCGATGACAGAAAAGAACGCCCCTCTCACTTGCAAGTAGGGTTGGACTAAATTATGGCTAAAATAATCGCAGTCTGCCGTAGCGATGACAAGGGTGTGCCGAAACAGGACATCGGCGAAGGCCTGTTCCGCGAAGAATACGGCCTTGAGAACGATGCCCACGCTGATTGCTGCTCTCATCGGCAAGTAAGCTTGCTGGCTATGGAGAGCATCGAAAAGATGCGTAAGCTGGGCCTGGATGTCAAACCCGGCGGCTTCGCCGAAAATCTGACCACCAAAGGGATAGCGCTGGTTTCTCTCCCTGTAGGTACCAGAGTGGCTGTGGGGAAAGAGGTTGTCTTGGAAATAAGCCAGATAGGCAAAGAATGCCATACTGGCTGTGCCATCATGCGTCAGGTGGGCAAGTGTATCATGCCAAAAGAAGGGGTGTTTGCTCGAGTGGTGCGGGGGGGGACAGTCAAGCGCGGAGACGAAATAGGGGAAATAAGAAATGGATGAGGAGACCGAAAAGCTGTCTGTCTTCAGAATCACTGAGCAGAGCAGAGACGAAGTTGACGATTTGGTCGTCAGAGAGTTCCCCCTCACAGTTTTCCTGGATGGACAGGAGCTGGTAACTCTTCTGTGTTCGCCCACAAATATCAAGTATTTAGCTGTTGGTTTTCTTTTTTCTGAAGGGCTAATACACGGTAAAGACGATATCAGGGATATAGTGGTTGACAGACAGAAGGGTGTGGTGCATGTTGAAACTGCAGGAGGCAAAGAGCTGGCCAGGGAGCTTCTGTTCAAACGCATGATAACTTCTGGCTGTGGCAGGGGGGCAACTTTCTATAACGTAGCTGATGTCCAGGGCAAGGTGAAGGTGGAATCCCGGACTACAATATCAGCCTCTGAAATCTTCGCCCTGGTTAAAGATTTCCAGCATCGCTCTCAGGTCTTCAGGGCAACTGGCGGTGTTCACAGCGCCGCTTTATGTGACACAAAGAATATTCTGGTTTTCAGCGAAGACATAGGACGGCACAACGCCATCGATAAAATTTTTGGGGAGTGCCTGCTGAACGATATTCCAATAGAAGACCGCATAATAGTCACCAGCGGCAGAGTCTCCTCAGAAATTCTGCTTAAGGTAAATAAGAGAAATATCCCTATACTAATTTCCAAGTCTGCTCCCACCGACCAGGGTGTTAAGCTAGCCAAAAACCTGGGCGTGACCTTGGTGGGCTTTGTCAGGGGTAAGAAGATGAACGTCTATGCCCACGAATGGAGAATTGTGAGCGATGAATGACCGAGAAGCCGAGCTGCGCCACAAAATCCTGAACCTGAAAAAGAAGAGAAACGCTGTCATCCTGGTACACAACTACCAGTTGGGAGAGGTGCAAGACATTGGCGACTTTATCGGCGATTCGCTGGAATTGAGCCAGAACGCAGCTAAGACCGATGCTGATGTCATCGTCTTCTGCGGGGTTCACTTCATGGCGGAGACGGCTTCTATCATCTGTCCTAACAAGACCGTATTGCTGCCGGAGATACATGCTGGCTGTCCCATGGCTAACATGATTACCGCAGAGGCTCTGCGCGCCAAGAAAAATGAACACCCAGGAGTGCCGGTGGTATGCTACATCAACTCCTCAGCGGCAGTGAAGGCGGAGTCTGATGTCTGTTGCACTTCAGCCAATGCGGTCAAGGTGGTAGAGAGCGTGGATGCGAACGAGATACTTTTTGTGCCCGACCAGTACCTTGGGCATTACGTTTCCACAAAGACTAATAAGAAATTTATCCTGTGGCCTGGCTTCTGTCCCACCCATGCCCGGATTCGGCCGGAGCATATCGCCCAGGCAAAACAGGAACATCCCAATGCGATTGTGGTGGTTCACCCTGAGTGCAAGCCGGATGTGATAGCTGTGGCTGACCAGGTTTTCAGCACTAGCGGCATGATTCGGTTTGCCCAGCGAGATGATGTCAGGGAGATGATTGTGGGCACAGAAGTGGGGATTATCCATCGGCTACGGAAAGAAAACCCCGGCAAGAAATTCATTCCTGTTTCCGAGCAAGCCGTTTGCCCCAACATGAAGTTGATAAACCTGGAGAAGGTCTTGTGGTCTTTAGAGGAGATGCAACCAGAGGTCAAGGTGCCTGAGGATATCCGCCTTAAGGCCATCGCTGCCGTCGACAAGATGCTGGCTATAGGCAGAAGCCAATGACAGACGCAAGATACAGGATGCAAGATACTTGTGGCTTGAAACTTGTGACTTGAGGCTGGTGAGTAGTGACTATCGACTGGATTGATGTGAGGATGACCTATGTCTCAAGGCTGTCCGAAAACTCTAAAAAGATGACATGATTGCGTAGGGGCGGGTTTTCAAACCCGCCCGTCCTTCAACGGAAGGACCCGTATGTCTCGTGGGCGCACCTGAAGGTACGCCCCTACATGTTATTTTCAGACAGCCTCGATTAAGGTGAGGGTGAAAAAATCTAGTGAAACAATCTAAAGCTATAGTCGTCCTGGTCACTGCCAGCTCGCAGGAAGAGGCACAGAAAATAGCCGACCTGCTGCTGGAGAAGCGCAAGGCAGCCTGTGTCAACATCGTGCCCAAAGCTGATTCCAAGTTCTGGTGGGAAGGCAAGCTGGACTCAGTCCAGGAGAGCCTGCTCATCATCAAGACCAAAGCCTCAGTACTTCCCGAGGTCATCAAGTTGGTCAAGCAAGCCCACAGCTACACCGTCCCCGAAGTCATCGCCCTGCCCATCATCGGTGGCAACGAGGATTACCTGAAGTGGCTGGACGAGGAGATAAGGACCACCCTAGAAAATTCTCACCCAGGGGCTTAACTGGCAGCAGTTCAACCATTTGCCTGAACAGTCGCCCAAAGATAAATCTCTCCCGCTGCCAGCCGCAGACATCAGACACAGTTGGTCAAAGGTCCGATTACGCTCGTCATTCCGCTGGTAAAGGCCTTTTGGGCACCTAACTTTCACCGTGTAGTACTAATTTACCGTGCCAGTCGAGACTGAAGTACCAGCTTAAACCCCTCAAATTTGTTGCAAACCGCAGAAATGTTTACTAATCTATACTTGGTTCATTTGGGTGATTATAAATAGTTAGGGCAATTCACATGAGATTGTTATGATGGTGGCAAAAAAAGTCTTAGTAGTATCGAATGACCCGGGTGACCTGTGGACCATAGGCCGAGCTATGGTCAGGCATGGTTTTTCCGTTACCGCAGCGGCCTCTGGAAATGACGGATTTCGCCAACTGGAACGAAATCAACCTGATTATTTAATAGTCGATAGTGCCATTCAGAGAGGCGATTTGCTAGCTTTGCTTGCCTATAGTCGCCGGTATTTCCCTGAGACAAAGATAATCATGCTTACAGACCACACCCCAGTGACACAGAAAATAGAACAGTTGGTCGGTGCAAACCATTACCTGCCCAAGCCCGTAGACCCGGAAATCATACATAGCATCATGTCTGGAACGGATATTAGCAAAAGCTCTGCAGGACTAATTCATTGAAAAGCCTCGCTGGCTTCAAGGAGGATATATGCAACAAGTTGACCTAACACAAAGGCTTTCCCGGCTCAACCAGGATGCGGAAGCAAGAACTACCATGCTGATAACGAAGCAGGGCAATTGCCTTGTCAGTGTTGGTGACCTGTCTTATTTGAATGTGACAGCGATTTCCGCACTTGTAGCCGGGATGTTCTCCGCGACCCAGGAGGTAGCCAGGCTTGTGGGCGAGGACCATTTTTCAATTTTGCTCCAACAAGGGGAAAAACGTAATATCCACCTTTCCCTGGTTGATGATTCCATAATGTTGCTCATCATATTCGATGACGCTATGGCAATGGGAAAGGTGAGATACGTCGCACGTAAAGCTGTTAGAGATATTGCGGAGGCATACGACTCCACGAAGGCAGGAACAGAAATAGATGGCGAGAGGTTCAAGGAATTTGCCATCAGCCTGATAGACCGTATATTCGAAGAGAAATGAGTGCCCATGCCGTATTTAAATCAACCAGCTAAGGAAATAAGCTTCAAAATTGTCTATTACGGCCCAGGGTTAAGTGGCAAGACAACTAACCTGGCGCATATCCATAAGGTGTTGTCTGATGATGTAAAAGGCGAGATGATCATGCTGGATACTGAAGAGGAACGGACGCTATTTTTCGATTTCTTTCCTATGTATCTGGGGACAATTGAGGGGTTCAGATTGCGATTTAACGTATACACAGTGCCCGGCCAGGTGATTTATGAGGCAAGCAGGAAAATTATAGTGACCGGTGCTGATGCGATTGTCTTCGTTGCCGACAGCCAGCTTGCGCGTCTTGAGGACAACTTTCAGAGCTGGCAATCCCTTGTTTCGAATCTGGAATCATGTAATATCGATGTTGCGCATGCGCCAATAGTGCTCCAGTACAACAAGCGCGACCTCGACCCCAAAATTGAAATCGGAACTATCGAAAGAAAGTTAGGGTTAAACGGAATCCCTGTTTTTGAAAGCATTGCGACGGAGGGTATTGGCGTTGTTGACACACTCAAGAAAGTGTCAATCATGATGATTGAACGCTTTTCAACTGCAAGCCTGAAATAGAAGGAAAGACATGGCATTACAGGGAACATTAGACGATTTTGAAATAACCGAGCTGTTGCAGCTTCCTTATCATGGGAAGAAAACGTGTCAACTGATTCTCACCAGCGAACGCGGCAAAGCAGCGCTTTACTATGACAAGGGGCAGGTAGTCCATGCCCAATTTCAAGACAAAACAGGCGAAGAGGTAATTGAAGAAATAATCGACTGGGACAAGGGCAGCTTCGAGATAGGTCAAGATACGCCGCCTCCACAAAGAACCATCAGCAAAGACCTGCATAGCTTGCTTCTCTTTGTGGTTAAGACGCGGGACGAGAGGACGTTTGCTGAGCGGAAAGACCAGCAGCAGGGAGACGAACTCACTAAAGAGCTTGCAGCGCAGTTGGAGACATATCGCAAATCCAGCGGCCTCGCCATTCACCTCTCGATTATAGACAACTCCGGGGAAATAATTGCGCAGGCTAGTGACCCTGAGAAGACCCAGGCATACATCAGCGAGTTGGAACAATTAGTGTCCAGCTTAGTCACTATGTATCCCCGTGAAGGACTAAAGAAAGCATTCTACGAAGATGCATTGGGTATCGTGAGCACAATGAGAATAACCGATTCATGGGTATTACTGGCAGTTTCAGAGCGAGACTGTCCGCTTGGTGCAATCTCCATGGGATTGAGCCGACTTGTGGCACAGATTGCGCAGAAGGCTGGAGGCAGGTAAATGGTCAAACACCCGGATGTCAGGATATTAGTCAAGCATGGCCTTCTCTCGGAAATAGAAGGGCTATTTCTTTCACAGCACATGCGCAGGGAAAGCGATAATTTAGTCTCTGCTCTAGCTATGGCTGGGTTCAAAGACGCCTCTCCCTTTTTAGAAGCCCTAGGACAGGAAAAATCCCAGGAAACTGCTGCGAGGAGAGATTTTCTAGTGAATCCATTAGTAGCTGACATGACTTTTAATACCTTTGTGCAGGCAAACAGCTACCTGGCGGCTGTCGAGCTTGTACTCAGAGTGTGCAGAGATTCTCCTTTCAAATCTAATTTGTCTTTCATCTACGGAAGAGCAGGGTTCGGCAAAACCCACCTTCTAAATGCTACTTACCATGATATGACGAGGTTCCATCCAGAACGAAACACGGTCTTCGTCAATATGCTTGACCTGGCAGTTGCCCTAATCAGAGCCAATAGACGCGAGGTCAGAAGCGAATTCATTGACTTTCTGTCCAGGATAGACACGCTGCTTATAGATGATGTTCAGTTCTGCGAAGCCAGCAGCCAGCTTCAGGCCGACCTTCTCGAAGTAATCGAAAGGCAGCTTGAGCAGGCACAGCATCGGCTGATTTTCAGTTGCGACGTGAAGCCCGGCGAGCTTCAGCTAACGGTGGACAGGCTGAAATCAGCTATGGAGAAGATGGCAACGGCAGAGCTAAAGCCGCCAGACAAGGTTGAGAGAGAGCAGATGGTTCTCAGATTTGCCGGAGGCGCTGGGCTGCCTGCCGAGGTTCGCAGCTATATTGCTGAAAATATAACCGAAAATATCCGTGAGCTGAAAGCTGCCGCTATCCAGTTGGTTGCTGTCGCCAGGGGTCTGGGTAAGGAGACATATCTTGAGCTGGCAAAAGAAGTGGTATCTCTTGTTACAGGAAGCGCTCAGCAGAAGCCAGAAATCGGTGGCGGTGAGCCCAAAGTTATGGCAGATGAAACTGACCCGGGTGCTAACCACCACTCACAACTACTCAAGCAAATCGTTCATGCGGCGGAGAGCAGTGCCGAGCATACACTGGCAAATCAGATTATCTTATCCCGGACAATAGAGAGGCTGAGCCGTGACAAATCTGCGGCTAACAGACCGCTGGTAGCTGGGCTGCAAATAGCCTTGCAAGCAGTACGCGAGGGCGACCTGGCAACAGCATCCAAGCTCATGAGAAGTTGCGAAATGAACACGAAACAGAGACCATCTCCATCAATTGCCGTAGCAGAAAGCGAAGGCGATTCTAAGTTACCTTTGCATCGAATGGGGTGAAAAGATGGCAAACACACAGGAAATCCTCAATAACCTCACCAAAATAGAGGGGATAGTCGCGGCACTGCTTGTGGGACGTGACGGGTTCGTCATCGAGTCCTCGGGAGATAGCAAAATAGACACAGAGGCAGTGGGGGCACTGGTGATAACAGCTATCGGCGCCTACGAAGTAATGGGCAAGGAGCTGGACATCGGCAAAGCAACGCAGATTATGGCGGAGTTTGAACGCAGCGCGGTAATGGCGGCTGCCATAGGGTCAGACGCAGTTCTCGCCATTGTCACCGGGGCGAACGCCAACCTGGGCAACATACGCTATCAAGTGAAAAGATATAGCCGCGAACTTGAGACTTCCACATAAATATAAAGACAAGGACAGGAGGTAACCGCAAATGACAGAGCTAGACGAACTACTTGGTGGTATGGGAAAGCAGCTTGGCAAGGCTTGGGTCATGGGAATCGCAGATAATGATGGAATGCTGATAGCGTCCTGGCAGTCGCCTGAAAACTTGCTGAATCCGGAGTTCCTGGCCGGGCATGGTGTCAGATTAATCAGGTCCCTGGGCTCGCTTTTTACCGACGTAGGCCAGGATACAACGTCAGGCATGGGAGGAATTATCGCTGGACTTGAAGATGTTGTTCTCACCACTGGCTTCAGTTACATAATGGTGCGGCCAATGTGCAACAACTCTTGCTACCTGTTCATGGATGTTTCCAAGGAGGTACCCCTGGGCTTGTTACGCCTCACAGCAGCGAGCTATATACCCAAGCTTGAGAAGTGCTTGCCCGGCGCATAGAAGGCTGCTCATCATAGAGGCCAAAACCTCAGCACTACCCGGGGGGCATCTAGCTGGTCAAGCAAGCCCACAGCTACGCCGTGCCCGAAGCTATCGCCTTGCCTATCATCGGCGGGAATGAGGATTATCTGAAGTGGGTGGATGAGGAGGTTAGGGAGGGCTGAACATTACGTCAGATTGTGCAATCAGCTGGATGATGAGGCTTCCCCTTATTCTTGGTGTATAATTTATTTTGGCGAGTATTGGCATATATGTTTAGTATAGGCAAGGGCAGAAAACCTATCAGCGATTTCTGGTGGCTCACTTCAGAAGAGGCCAGACAATATAGATACGTAGACCTTTTCCACCAAGAGGCCTACTCTGATGAGCCTAATACAGACAGGGATCCATGCTCATGTCCGATGAGGCAGAGTGACAAAAGACATGAGTTGGAGTTTCTTAGCCAATGGAAAGTAATGTTCGGCAATATGAATGTATTTAGAAGCTATGCACTATACAACTCGGATATTGAAGGCGAAGGCTTGATTGGCCCACTTCTGCTTGATATAGATCGGACGCAAGAAGGGAGTTACGCACCAGACTTTGACAGGGCTCTCAAAGACACTCGCTTATTGGTTAAGGAATACTGTTCAAGTCTTGAAGGTAAGAACTATCGAATATTCTTTACAGGGCATAAAGGATTCCACATCGAGATTCATCCGAGAGCTATTAGTACACCGCATAATATAGACCGATGGCAATATTTTGAAAATGTATGTAAGGATATCAATAAGAAGTTTGGGGATGATTTTGTAGACAAGTTTCACAACCATGTGCGGTTACACAACTCTATCAATAGCTGGATAGACTGTTTGGGGCGCAGAGTCTGCTTAATGAGTTATGAGATTAGCGTTGATGAAGTGCACAAACTCAGTATCGAAAGTATCCTTAAAAAAGCCAGAACGCTGGCCTGTGCAGCTCTTGATTCGTAGCTACGGCACAGTAATATTTAATCTATCGTCTGGCTACTGCACAGAAAAGCCATATTGTGTGTTAAAATTCTCCATGATTAACATGAACGCTGAACAGGAACGCTTTCTCAGAGAAGAATTTTTAACCATGGCTATCAATGGCGCATTACAGCATAACCCTACATACTTAAAGTCTGCATCTGAAAAAGACCAGGAAAATTTCCGCCAGGAGTTACGTCGGGAAATCAAGAATATAGCAGCAGCATATACAACCACAGTAGCATCAGAAATGCACTTTTTAAACATACAGAAGTTGGCAGATGACCTAACCCATAAGTATTCCTGTTTATTGGTGGGCGGACGATTCAGAATTGGGACTGCCCAGAAAGTATTAAATCTCTACCTGAAGTATTTGTGGTGCTGTGGACTCATTCCTTTGCCTCCTCACTGTCCATTTGATAATAGAATAATAAAGGCACTTCCAGGATGCGCTGATCTAGAAAAATGGACTCGTATAGATAAGATCGATGACTATAAGCGTTTGGTAGAGGCAACTAAGAAAAAAGCGGAGTCACTTTCACTCTCAGAATGGGAGCTACAAGCCTGGAATGGTTAACTCTTGCAGGCAGTCAACAACTAGTCCACGAAACCAGTTCCCCGATTACAAACGGTCACCCGAAGGCGGGTGACACGTATGAAACCAATGGCAGGTTGGTTAACAGGGGAAAGTCATTTCTTCCTGCTGCCACAGTCCCCCGCCGATTAATATGGGGTTTCTTCCTCCAGAATCGCAAGGATTTCCCTCGCGGCATAGGCTTTGTTGCGCTTGCCGCCGGTAATCTCAGCTAAGATTCCCTGGTCCACCAGAGTGTTTATTGACTTCTGTGCTCCAGGATATGTCACCTTGAGACATTCTTGAACAACCCTGGCGTTTAATACCGGCCTCATGAAGACAAGCTCGACAAGTTGTCCTGCCATGGGAGCTAAACGTTTTGCTATGCTCATCTGATAATAGTCCCGATGCAGGTCTAAGAGGCGGCGAGCCCGCCCAACAGCATCGCCCGATTGTTCAACCACTGCCTGCAAGAAGAATTCCAGCCACTGCCGCCAGGCTCCCTGCTGACTGACATCCAGAAGGTACTGGTAATATTCCCGGCGATGGCGCTCAAAAAAGGCACTGAGATAAAGCAGGGGTTTATTTAGAATGCCACGCTGGCAAAGGAAAAGAATGATAAGTAGTCGCCCGATGCGCCCGTTACCGTCAAGGAAAGGATGAATGGCTTCAAACTGGTAATGAACCAGAGCCAGTTCTACCAGCGGCGGCAAATCCTTGTCCTTGTGCAAAAACTTTTCCAGTTGGTCAAGAGCTTCGTTCATCTCGGGTACCGGCGGCGGCACAAAGGTGGCATCTTTCAGCGTGCATCCTGTAGGACCAATCCAGTTTTGGCGGTGACGGAACTCGCCTGGAGCGGCCTGCTCGCCGCGCACTCCCTCCATGAGAATGGCATGCACCTCGCTGATGAGGCGCAGACTAACAGGCAAATCGTCAAGACGCTTAATCCCGTACTCCATAGCGCGAACGTAGTTTTAAACTTCTCTTACATCTCTCTGCTTCTCAACCCTTGTTGCCTCAAACAGCAGCAAGTCAGAGATTGATGACTGTGTGCCCTCAATACGTGAAGATAGCACTGCCTCCCTCCTGATGAATGGGTAGATAAGAAGGTGAGGATTGGGCAGAGTCTCACCAACACCGGAGAGAGTTCCCAGAGCCAGGCCAGCCCTGGATATTAGTGATACCAGAGCATCATCCCAGTCGAGCTTTGGAGGCAGCGGGTTGGGCATAAAAGCCCAGTGCCCATCCACACCACGCACCACCCTGCCCGAAGGACTATTTTGAAATAGAGCAACATCCATATTAAACCCCAGTTTAGTAAGCCTTCATCTTATTAAACTAAAAGGCTGTTTTGTTTAATAATAGTACCGGCGGTGGATAATTGGCAAGCGCATTAAGCTTTTGGCAATGTTGTATGGGCGTGTTTTAACCCGCCCTACTCCTAGCGTCTGCTTGGCGGGACGGTTCTACCTGATGATGAAGGGTATGACGATGGCTACCAGGCCTGTGAACAGGACGGTGAGCATGAAAAGGTTGTACCTGGTTTTGTAATCGCTTAACAGGGATGGGTCGTAATAGCCCTCCACCCCCTGGTCTTTGTACATCTTCAGCAGCCCGCTCAGCAGCTTCCGCCTCATCTGCCTGCCTCGAATCAGCCCGAATTCGGCGACAAGGTTCACCACTATCAACAGGGCGACGAAGGTGAACATCATAATCGTGGAAGTATCGTTGCTCTCCGAAGAGGCAATCCCAGAATTGATGCCCAGAGTTATCAGATTCAGGATAATGGCGGTGAGAACAAAGATGGTGTCGGTACGGGTGTTGGTGCCCAGTTCGCTGATGATATGCTCATGAACCCTCTCAATCATGTTTCCTCCTTGACAGCGTTTGATTGGAAAACGGCTTAGTCCCGTCCGAAGCGCATGAAGATGAGAATAAAAGCCAGGATGGCTAATAGGGCTACGCCTGCTCCCACCCACACCCAGAGGAATGATGCAGATTCTACCCTGACAAAGATGCTGGCCACCCTGCGGGTTTCGCTCGCCTCGGCGATGAGTGTAACTGTATATTCCCCTTTGGCGGCGTTGGCGGCTGGCCTGAGGACGGCATCAACCGCCTGAAAACTGCCCGGGCCCAGGTAGTCTATTAGCCCGGGGCTGAACTCGACAGTCCAACCTTCCGACAAATCTGCGTATAGCCGAATATTTGTGATGTCCTGCTTGCCGGTGTTGCCGACCTCCAGGAATATGGTTTTTTCCTTCCCGGCGATTATTTTATTGTAGTAGCTATCCGAGACAAGTCTCAGGGTCAGGTCTACCTTCTCTGCCTGAGCCAACGCGGAGCAGGGCAATAGAATGGCTATCAATCCAAGCAGGAATGCAGGCAGCAAGCAGATTTTCCAACCGATTCTCATTGAGTCACCTGGTACAGGGAGGTCCCCTTTATAGTTGTTAATGACAATAGCACTTACTAATGGAAGATGCAAGTGCAGTTCCTGCCGCATGCCTTTGGGGAACGTATCTGATATAATCTACGCTCAAGACTGGAGGTCTTCCATTGTACAAAGCACCCAGGGGTACTGCGGATATTCTGCCCGAGGAGCAGGCGTATTGGAGATACGTGGAGAGCCAGGCGACCGCTCTGTGCCGGCTCTATGGCTACCAGCGGTTGGATACGCCAGCCTTCGAGGATGCCAGCCTGTTCACACGCAGTATTGGCGAAAGCACGGACATCGTGACCAAGGAGATGTATGTCTTCGAGGACCGCAGCCATAACAAGCTCGCTTTGCGTCCTGAGGGTACTGCGCCGGTGTGCCGAGCCTACCTGGAGCACGGCCTGGGCAACCTGCCACAGCCGGTAAAGCTATATTACTTTGCGGGCATTTTCAGGTATGAGCGACCGCAGGCGGGACGTTACCGCCAGCATTACCAGTTCGGCTTTGAGGCGATAGGCGAGGCTGACCCGGCGCTGGATGCCGAGGTTATCGACATGGCCTGGCAATTCTTCAAGTCGCTGTGGCTAAATGACCTTTACCTGTATATCAACAGCATCGGCTGCAGGAAGTGCCGGCCTGCCTACTTGAAGAGCTTGAAAAGCTATTATTCCAAGCATGTCGCAGGATTGTGCAAAGACTGCCAGACCAGGTTTGAGAAGAACACACTGCGGCTGCTGGACTGCAAGCAACCCACCTGCCAGGAGGCGGCAGAAAGCGCGCCCAGGAGCGCTGAATCACTCTGCCTTGAATGCGGCGAACACTTCACAACCGTGAAAAAGTACCTGGACTCACTGGGTTTACCTTACCAGGTGAACCACAGGCTGGTGCGGGGACTGGATTACTATACCAAGACGGTTTTTGAAATCCAGCCGCATGGGGAAGGCAGTCAGAGCGCACTGGGAGGCGGTGGACGCTATGATGACCTCATCGAGGAGCTGGGCGGCAAGCCTACGCCAGCCATCGGCTTCGCCTCTGGCATGGAACGAGTAGTGCTGAATTTGAAGCAACAGAGGGTCGCTGTTCCTGATGCCCAAAAGACGGAGGTATTCATCGCTTGCATGGGAGAACAGGCCAAGCGGGAGGGAGTAAAGCTGGCTGCAACATTGCGGCGGCAGGGAATAGCAGTGGCTGGTGCTTTGAGTGATAGGAGTTTGAAGGCGCAGTTGAGGCAGGCTGATAGCCTGGGAAGCAGGTTTGTTGTCATTATAGGCGATGACGAGGTGAAGGCCGGGTCGGTGACCTTGAGGGATATGGGAAAAGGAGACCAGCGAAGTGTAGCGATGGAGGAGTTGGGGAAGACACTAGAGGATATTCTTCGCTGCGCTCAAGAATGACAAACGGGAAAGGGATAGACGATGGATGAAGTAACAATATCAAGGGCAATAACTGAGAGCTATGTTAAAGAGTTGCTCGACTACATGGACGTGGACGTAGCCATAGCCGGAGCCGGTCCCTCCGGCCTGACAGCGGGCTATTGCCTGGCGAAAAATAAGGTCAAGGTGGCTATATTTGAAAGGAAGCTGAGCGTTGGCGGTGGCATGTGGGGCGGTGGGATGATGTTTAACAAGATAGTGGTTCAGGCTGAAGCCAAGGGAATCCTGGACGAACTTGGGATAAGCTCCAGGCAGTATCAGAAAGGCTACTATGTGGCCGATGCCGTGGAGACGGCTGCCACGCTGTGCTCTCGGGCAATGAAAGCCGGGGTTAAAATCTTCAACCTGCTCAGTGTTGAGGATGTGATGATACGAGAAAATGGCAGGATTACGGGGCTGGTGTTAAACTGGAGCGCTGTGTCTCTAGCGAATTTACATGTTGACCCTCTGGCAATAAGGGCAAAGGCAGTGATTGATGCCACCGGGCACGACGCCGATGTCTGCCGCGTGGTGGCACGGAAATCAGGTGCTAAGCTGGAGGTGCTGGGCGAGAAATCGATGTGGGCCGAGGTAGGCGAAATGGAAATCGTGGAGAATACCAAAGAGGTGTGCCCTGGCTTGTTGGTGGCGGGCATGGCAGCCAATGCAGTCCATGGCTCTCCACGCATGGGAGCTATTTTCGGTGGCATGCTTCTTTCAGGCAAGAAGGCAGCTGAGCTGGCAATGACCATGGTCATGCGAGGCGAGGCCTAAGCCTCGCTATCTGAAAGTGACCTTGAAAGGTCGCACTACGCGTCAAAAACCCCAATGAAATGGCATCTGTGATTATCAGGAGGTAACAACTATGACGAAGACAATAGCTGAGATAAACGAAAAGATAAAGAAAGGCCAGGCGGTGGTAGTCACCGCTGAGGAAATCATAGGCATTGCTAAGAAGAAGGGCATCAGCCAGGCGGCTAAAGAAGTCGATGTAGTCACCACTGGTACATTTGGGCCGATGTGTTCCTCCGGCGCTTACTTCAACGTAGGTCATACCAAGCCGAGGATAAAGCTGGGTGGGGGCAAAGTATATCTAAACGACGTGCCGGCTTATACCGGGCTGGCGGCAGTTGACTTCTTCTTGGGCGCTACCGCTCTGCCCGATGATGACCCCAAAAACCGGGTGTTTCCCGGCGAGTTCAAGTACGGCGGCGGTCATGTCATCGAGGAGCTGTTAGCAGGGAAAGACATCAGGTTGATAGCCACCGCCTATGGAACAGACTGCTACCCCAAGCGGAAGCTGGAAACACTGATTAGACTAGCGGACATGAACGAGGCAGTCCTGTTCAACATCAGGAATGCCTACCAGAACTATGCTGTAGCAGTGAATTCCGGCGAACGCATCCTCTATACCTACATGGGAGTTGTCAAGCCGAGGTTTGGCAACGCCAACTACTCAACATCGGGACAACTCTCTCCGTTGCTAAATGACCCGCACTATAAAACCATCGGCGTAGGCACCCGAATTTTCCTGGGTGGCGGAGTGGGCTATGTAGCCTGGCAGGGGACGCAGCATAACCCCAATGTACCCCGCACTGAAAATGGTGTGCCTAAGAGGGCAGCGGGAACGCTGGCGGTAATCGGCGATCTGAAGCAGATGAAACCTCAATGGTTGGTAGGCACCAGCTTCCTAGGCTATGGCTGCACCTTGACCGTGGGCATCGGAGTGCCCATACCAATCCTGTCCGAGGAAACACTGCGCTATACCACGGTAACCGACGCGGATATCTACGCCCCGGTCATTGACTACGCTACAGCCTATCCTCAACGTCTGCCAGACGTGCTGGCTGAAGTCAGCTACAGCGAACTAAAGAGCGGTAAGATTAAGTTGCAGGACAAGGAAATTCCCACAGCGTCTCTGTCCAGCTACCACAAAGCTTTGGAAATCGCTAATATTCTTAAAGATTGGATAAATAAGGGCGATTTCCTGCTGACCGAGGCGGTGACGCCACTGCCCGACATAGAGTCAGGCATCAAGCTCAAGGCGCTGGAAGAGCGGCCCATCCTGGAGTAAAGGAGGCGAAAGATGACGGTATCGAAAAGAATAGTATTGCATTTCCCGCCCAGGTTGGTTGACAAAGCAATTGTCAGCAAACTGGTCAAGGATTACGGACTTGACTTTAATATCATCAAAGCCTCGGTAACTCCGGGTGAGGAGGGGTTATTGGTGATGGAGTTGACTGGTGAGCAAAGAAACTATGACAAGGGGTTGAAATATCTCACTGATACAGGAGTGAAAATACAGTCTCTGAGCCAGGATGTGGTGCGGAATGAGGCCAGATGCACACACTGCGGTGCCTGCATCACCATGTGCCCCAGCGGAGCCTTTTCCCTGGAGACTGGTACGCGCAAGGTGCTCTTTGAAAACTCCAAGTGTGTGGTCTGCGAGCTGTGTATAAAGGCCTGTCCGCCGCGGGCTATGGAGCTGTATTTTTAGGTGCTCACAGTGACATCTGAAATTGACCCATATAGCGTGCTCAATGTATCAGCCAAGGACGTATCGTCACTGGATTAAGGACACTGACCTGGTCTCTTTCAACGTGGTGGTCGGGGAAACTGACCTCCACATCCGTGCCTGCTGCAATCTTAAAAATGAAGCTCGGGAGTCGGTTCGGAAACACCGCGCTCCATTGGAGGACTACATACGCAGTCATTCCCTTTTTCTAGCCAGCCTCCAGCCTTGCGCCGTAGAAAACCATGCCCCAGACATCGTCAAGGAGATGACAGAGGCTGGTCGCCTGGCGAATGTTGGCCCCATGGCAGCGGTGGCTGGCGCCATCGCTGAGTCCGTTGGCAAGGATTTGCTGGCTTATACGCCAGAGGTCATAGTCGAGAACGGAGGCGACATCTTCATACAAACTGTCAGGACCAGGCGCATAGGCGTTTATGCTGGTAGCTCCCCGCTAACAGGCAAAATTGCGCTGGAAATCGAGCCTGCGGAAACGCCTCTAGGGATATGCACTTCGTCGGGCACTGTAGGGCACTCGTTGAGCTTTGGGGCTGCCGATGCCGCTATCGTGCTGTCGTCTTCCACAGCGCTAGCCGACGCCGCGGCTACGGCGGTTGGCAATCGGGTTAAAACTGTGGACGATATCGCGGCGGCGGTGGAACTGGCTCAAAGCATCGAAGGTGTGATTGGTGTTGTGGTGATTAAGGACGATAAGATGGGGTTGTGGGGCAAGGTCAAGATAGCTAGCAGTGTGGAAAGCTGACTGCCTGGTGGTTTAACGTCCACAGCATTTCACATTGAAATTAAGCATTGCCTCGGCATCCTTGCCTTTGTCATCAACGACTCTCACCCTGATTATGTGGTTGCCTGAGACGCCCGGGGCAATCCATTGGACAATGGGTCCTTCACCTTTTAACTCGCCTCCCGTGGCTGACCATAGATAATTCATTTTGCCATCCTCGGGGTCCTCAGCCACGCAGTGGATATTGGCCGTTACCCAGATTCTAATTTGATTGACTTCTTGCGGCTCCTTGTTGTCAATGGTCATCTTGATGATGCGAGGTGGGTCGTTCTTGGTTGGTGCTGCAGAGATGGCAACTATCTGGGTAGTCTCGCCGCCCTTCCTGTCTCTGACCATGACCTTGACGTTGTAGGCGCCGCCAGTCTCCGGAGTGGTCCAGGTAACGCTATCGCCTGTGCCTTCGATTGTGCCGCCGTCTGCTGTCCACCAGTACTCCATGGGGTCGCCTTCGGGGTCAGAGGCAGTACATACTACTAGGTATTTGCCAGCAGGATTGACCATCGGCTCTGCGGTGAGCGACTGGATTAGCGGGCTTTGGTTTTTAGGTGGCTCAGGTGGTGGGACGGGCGGGGGCTGCTGCTTGGGTAAGCAAGCACCGAGGGTTAGTACTACGGTTAATATACAGAGGCCCAGCAAACACCGGCGAGTTCTGTGTGCAATTAGCGCCCTTGTATTCATCATCGGCCTATGCCTTTTGCTTATCCTTCCCACTCAGCTTTGCCAGCCAGCGTGGCACAGAGGAGAACGGACCTGGATGCACAAGTATTATAACCAGTGCCAGAGCTAAAAGTACAATGTCGTAGCCCAGCGATTGCAACGGTGTTAGCCTACCGAAAAGCTCCTCCCAGATGCCAAAGCACTCACAGGATGGGAATTCGTTTCCTTTGCTGATAAGCCACGAGTTATTTGCTATGAAAGCCATAATTAGAGGCAGGGAAACGCAGGCAAAAACCCGTGGCCAGATTTGCAGAAGAAGGAGAATGCCAAGTGCCAGCTCAAAAAGCGGAATGATATAGGGAAGCAGTATGTAACCGATAAAGTAGGCTATCTCAGGGGTAAAAAGGAAGTCGGGCAAGACATCGCTGAGGAAGTGCATCGTCTGGCCTGGCACCTCGCCAAAGCCAAAGGTCTTGCCGCTGCCAGACATGACGAAGGTTAGACCCATGAGAATACTGGCTACCAGGGCTATAACGCTTCTCACCTTGTATTTCTTTTCAGTTGCTTCCGTCACATTATCCTCCGATAATATTTAAGGATTGAACCTGGAATGGCAATGGTGCTTGACGCCATCCAGATTATAGCCTACACTGAGCAATACGGGCAAAAGAGAGTCACTCATACATCATCCCCAATGAATGCCGGTATATGCAGGATTAAACTCCATCTTCCAGGGAGCCAGTCGCTCAAAGACAAGCGGGGGGTGATAAAGTCCATCATCTCCCGGCTCCGTACTCAGTTCAATGTCTCAGTGGCTGAGGTAGAAGACCAGGAATTATGGCAACTTGCTACACTTGGCATCGCCTGTATAAGCAACCATGACCAGCACGTTGACGAGGTTCTGTCTAAGGTAGTAAATTTTGTGAAGCAGAACTACCCGCAATTGGAAATCGTGGAGCAGGAAGTAGAAATCCTGCATGGGCCTTAGTTGTTTTTTGAGAAGCGTTAATGAACGCTGATGCCTTCCTCCATCACCTGATGTCCTCTCCAGATTACGAAAACCAGATTGTCCATGTCCAGCACATCCCCGCCTGCGAAGCTAGGTTTGGAGAACTAGATAAGCCACTACCACCTGCTCTTCAGTCGCGTCTTGAATCCCTGGGGATAACTTCTCTATATAGCCACCAGGCGATGGCAATCAACTTTGCCAGGCAGGGAAAGAATGTGATGGTGGCCACACCCAGCGCCAGCGGCAAGACAATGTGCTACAACTTGCCGGTGCTGGAGGCTATCTTGGGCAGCCGCAACAGTCGAGCGCTGTATCTTTTCCCCACCAAAGCCCTGGCGCAAGACCAACTGCGAGCTCTAAAGGAATTGACGGTACCTGACATCGTCGGATTAAACGAAAGTGCTACTTTCGATGGCGATACGCCGCAATTGGAGCGAGCGGATATCAAGAAAAAAGCACGGCTCATACTGACCAATCCCGATATGCTCCATGTGGGCATCTTACCTAATCATAAATCGTGGGCAAGGCTATTCCGACAGTTGAAGTACGTGGTAATAGACGAGGCGCATGTCTATCGCGGTGTCTTCGGCTCTCACGTGGCCAATGTGATACGGCGGTTGCGACGTGTCTGTGACCTGTACGGGGCCAAACCGCAGTTCGTCTGTTGTTCAGCGACCATTGCCAATCCGAAGGAACATGCTGAGAAGCTGGTGGGCTTACCCTTTGAGGTAGTGGATGACGAAGGCTCGCCTCATGGCGGCAGGTCGTTTGTCTTCTGGAATCCGCCGTTCACCGACGACGCCAAAACCAAGCGCCGTAGTGCGAATAGCGAGGCGACCTCCATATTCACTGAGCTGATACGAAAGGACATGCGCAGCCTGGTTTTCGCCAAGAGCCGACGGCTTACCGAATTGCTTTATGTATATAGTCGGGACAAGCTAGGCTACCCCCTGGGCGACCAGATTAAGCCCTACCGAGCGGGTTATCTGCCTGAGGACAGGAGACAGATAGAGCGCGAGCTATTCAACGGGCAATTGCTTGGGGTAGTGACCACCAATGCTCTGGAGCTGGGCATTGATATTGGTGACCTGGAAGCAACGGTGCTGGTAGGCTATCCCGGCAATATATCCAGTACCTGGCAACAAGCCGGACGGAGCGGTCGGGGTGAAGACAAAGCCTTGAGCTTCCTCATCGGCCAGGACAATCCACTGGACCAATACTTCATGCATCATCCAGATTACTTTTTCGGCAAGAGCTTTGAAAATGCGTTGATAAATGCTGAAAACCTCAACATCCTGAAGCCACATCTGCTGTGTGCTGCCTGGGAGCATCCTCTGAGCCAGAGAGACCGCGATTCATTCGGCAATGCCTTTGACGGAGCTATTTCAGAGTTGGAGAAAGAAGGCAAACTGCGGGAGGGAAACAGTCGTTGGTATCTGACACCCAGCATTGCCCATCCGGCCAAGGCCATTAACATACGGACTGCCTCTGGAGAGCAATACGTGGTGCTGGATGCTTCACGTGGCTACGAGGTATTGGAAAATGTGGAAAGCAGCATGGTCTTCTTCCAGTTGCACCCGGGGGCAGTTTACCTGCATCAGGGCGAATCCTACTTGGTGACAGAGCTTGACCTGGAAAGGCATATTGCCGTGGTGACACCGACTACGGTTAACTACTACACGCAGTGCAAGGATTTGACCGATATTTCTATCTTGAGCACCGAAGTCGAGAAAGGGGTTGGGAGAGTGAAGGTCTGTCTAGGGATGGTGGACGTGACCACTACGGTGCTCGGTTTCAAGCGGAAGATGCAGTTTACCGAGGAAGTGATCGATGAACAGTATCTAAGTCTGCCACCCCAGCGCTTTGTGACTCAAAGTCTGTGGTTTGAACTGCCTCAAGAAGTCGTGGAGCATATAGTTAAGAGGGAGCTCGATTTATCCGGCGGCTTGCATGCTGCGGAACACGCGGCTATTGCCATGCTGCCTCTATTTGCTTTGTGCGACCGCAACGACATCGGGGGCGTTTCCACACAGCTACACGTTGACACCGGCAAACCCACCATCTTCATCTATGATGCTTATCCTGGTGGCATTGGAATTGCGGCAAAGGGATTCGAGGTTATTCGGGATTTGTGGCGGGCGACTTTATGGGCAATTGAAGATTGCCCCTGCGAAGAAGGTTGCCCAAGCTGTGTTCAGTCTCCCAAGTGCGGCAGCAACAACGAACCTCTGGACAAGAAGGCTGCTATCCTTTTGCTTCGGGGACTGTTAGGGATATAGCAGCCTGAAATTTCAAATCCCAAGCACCAAACCCCAAACAGTACCAAAATTCAAATTCCCTCGAGTCAAGGCGCACTGGGCTTCGGATAACTGTGTGGTAATGCAATAATATTGCATTTACAATAGAGAGGCTGTAAAATTGTGGGCACTATGGTGCAGATTCAGGAAGCGTTGGAAGTGCTGCGGAGCAAGGGCTACAAGGTGACAGAGCCACGCAGGCGAGTGCTCAAGGCGTTAGCTGAAGCGGAACAGCCTGTTTCGCCCTATGAAATCCAAGAGATGCTGGGGCGAAAGGGAGAATATCTTAACCACGTGACTATCTACCGGGTACTTGACCTGCTCTGTGACCTCAATCTGGCGCACAAGGTATTGTTACGAGGCGGATTCGTGAAATGCACGCTGGGAAAAGGAGAGGGTTGCCATCGCTTCGTCGTCTGCCGTGAATGCGGGACACTGAAAGAATACGCAGACAAGGCGCTGTGCGCCGAGGAAAGCGAGATGGCTCGCGATTTAGGCTTTCGCACCGAGCAGCATTTCTCTGAGTTCTCCGGAGTCTGCTCCAAGTGTCAGGGGTAAAATAAAGTTTAGGTTAGCGCTTATGTTCAAAAGGATAATGGTTGAGCTGGGACGGCACATTCCCTTTACCGCCGCTGGAGCGGCTACGGGAATCGTGATAATGATTGGTGTGGTCATAGCCAGTGTGCCAGCCAACATCTCCGAGATGATTTTCTATACGCTGCATCCTGCACACGTGGTTTTCAGTGCAATAGTTACCACTGCGATGTATAAACGCTACGGCACTGGTAAGCTCTGGGCAGCTATTCTAATTGGTTATACAGGGTCGGTTGGCATAGCCACATTAAGTGATGCTGTCATCCCTTACCTGGAGGGCACTGCTTTCGGCATCAAGATGCACCTCCATCTGGGATTTATCGAGAAGTGGTGGCTGATAAATCCGCTGGCGTTTTTAGGTATTGCCATCGGTTACTGGAAGCAAATCACCAGATTGCCGCACGCTTTGCACGTCTTGCTTAGCACCTGGGCTTCTTTGTTCTACTTCACCGCATTTGCAGTGGCAGACTGGATTCACCTGCTTCCGTTCGTTTTCTTATTCCTATTTCTGGCTGTCTGGATACCGTGCTGCGTCAGCGACATCGTTTACCCCCTACTATTCCTAAAAGTTGATGAACACGGGCACGAACATGCCTAGCTTAAGAAAATCCCAATGACCAAACTCTTTTTTTGCTGCACTCATGGTGATATGTTACCATTCCTAAACCTATGGCTGAATTGAGATGTTGAATCTGTCCAGCAAGACTGAACAAGGCGTCAAGCGGAGCCGAGAGTCCTGGTTCAGCAAGATATCCCGCCTTTTTGAACTAAGCTCGGTGGAGGAGGGTACATGGGAAGAGCTTGAGGAGTTGCTGATAGCAGCTGACGTGGGCGTAGCCACCACAGAGGAGCTGATTCAGAGGACGAGGAAGCATGCCCGAGACCAGAAGCTGAAAGAGGGTTCTCAGGTACGGGCAGCACTTAAGGCAGAGATGGTGAGTCTCCTCAAAGTCAATGGCAACAGGAATTTCCTCGACTCCGATAGCCGACAGGTCATCATCGTGGTGGGTGTTAATGGTTCAGGGAAGACAACAAGCATTGCCAAACTGGCATACGCTCTGAACAAAAAGGGGAAAAGGGTAATACTGGGAGCGGCTGATACCTTCAGGGCTGCAGCCATCGACCAGCTCAAGCACTGGGGACAGAAGATAGGAATCGATGTGGTAGCCCACCAGCCAGGTGGCGACCCCGGCGCGGTGGTTTATGACACACTGCAGGCAGCGCAGAACAGGCAAGCCGACGTGGCCATAATTGATACCGCTGGCCGGCTGCATACCAAATTCAACCTCATGGAAGAGCTAAAAAAATTGAAGCGCGTGGCAGACAAATACGATATCAACCGAGAAACGCTGCTGGTGATGGATGCTACCACCGGCCAAAACGGGTTGGCGCAGGCCAGACACTTCACTGAGACGACTGGAGTGAGCGGCATCTTCCTGAGCAAGCTCGACGGCACGGCCAAAGGAGGGATTGTGCTGGCGATTTGCCAGGAGCTAAAACTCCCCATCCTGTTCATCGGCACCGGTGAACAACTAGATGACATGGCGCCTTTTGATGCGGAGGGATTTGTAGAGGCGATTTTTTCTTAGAGTAATTGAGGTAAAGGAGATAGGATGATTACTATAGGAATCGACCCGGTGGCTTTTAGCATCGGGTCTGTCAATGTGATGTGGTACGGGATAATGGTGGTTCTGGCGGTTGTCGTGGTGATAGTTTTTGCCTTGATGGAGGCGAAGAGGGTTGGGTTAGCCCGGGACCACATATATAACGCAGCGCTGTGGGCCATTATAGGAGGCGTCATAGTCTCCAGGCTGATGCATGTGATAGACCAGTGGGACTACTACATGGAGAACCCGGCGCAGATTGTGAATTTCGCTGGCTTATCGATATATGGTGCTGTTCTTGGGGCTATGCTGGCAGTCGTTATCTACTGTTTGGTGAACAAACTCTCCGTCTGGCAACTGGTCGATATCGCAGCTCCTGGTGCTCTTTTGGGGCAAGCCATTGGCAGGGTTGGCTGCATCATTGGCGGCTGTTGCTACGGATTAGAGAACCCTTCTTTTTGCGCCATAGAATACGTTCATCCCAGTCACGGGCTCTATAGCACTCCTGTAGGCGTGCCGCTCTATCCGACGCAGATTTATCATTTGGTATGGAACCTGGTGGCATTTGGCATACTGTGGACGCTGCGTACCAAGCTCAAACCAAAGGGCACGGTTTTTCTTAGTTACCTTGCGCTTTACGCCCTGGGTGATTTAGTCATAAGGTTCTTCCGGCAAGGAACCCCTTTTCTCTTCGGCATGCAACAGGCTCAGGTGATTGGCATCCTGATACTGTTGGTAACAGTCCCCTGGCTGGCGGTAAAGCTATGGCGAGGCAGGAAGGCTTCCGGATAGAGCGTGGCGCTATCAGCAGGATTGGGCGAAATCGAGCAGGTTAAGCCTGAGTTGCTCATTGCCGTTCCAACGGTCGACCTGCAGCGTGTAAACGATATCGATGAGTGCACCGAGTTCCTCGGTGCGGTTGCCCATTTTGAATGCGATGGCATCCCAGAGCATACTTTTTTGTCTCAATTTCAGCCTTAGGTGATCTCCCTGCTCACCTACCCGCTGCTGCTGGATGACCTCAACATCGCGACTCAAGAACGTCGGCATAGGATTGCCGCATCCAAACGGGGCTAACTGCTGTATTTTCTGTAAGGTATCGCCCGCCAGGCTAGCTAGCGGCACCTCTGCATCTATGTCTAGGTGCGGTCTCAGGTCCAAACCTGCCAACTGGCTCTCAGCTATGTCTGCTAATCGTTGCTGGAGTTGGGGCAGGTTGTCAACAGATACCACAAAGCCAGCAGCCTTAGTATGGCCGCCGAAGTCGGATAGTATGTCCTGACATTGTTGCAGGGCAGCCATGAGGTCGAATTGCGGTATACTACGGCCACTGCCGCGGCAGGTTTCCGAGCCGATTCTGACCAAAACGACCGGACGATTGAACTCATCAACCAGCCTGCCAGCCACCAGCCCCATGACTCCCTGAGGGTAGTTGTCGTGGCCGGCCATGAGCAGTGGGCGTTCCACGCCGCCGGCTACGATGTGTTCCTTGGCCATGCTCATCAATTGGTCTGTTACCTGGCGGCGCCGGGCGTTTTTCTGTTCCAAGTCGGACGCCAGTAGGCTCGCTTCCTGGCGGTCTTGGGTGATGAGCAACAGGTAGCTGGTATTAGCGTCATCTAATCTGCCGGCAGCGTTAATGCGAGGTCCCAGTATCCAGGATACTTTGTCGGCGTCGACGCTGTCAGGCTCCAACCCGGCGCAGCGCAGCATCTCTTGGAGTCCGAGACGCTTTGTATCCTTGAGAAGTTCTAAGCCTTGCCTTACCCAGTAGCGATTTTCGCCCAAAAGTGGCACCATATCGATTATCGTCCCCAGGGTAACAAGGTCAAGTGACCTGTGTAGCATGTCTTCTTCACCTCTCCCTTTGAGCAGCGCCTGGAGAAACTTGAAGGCTACTCCCACCCCTGCCAACTCGGTGGAAGAGTAAGCTGAGTCGCTTCTCTTGGGATTGACCACGGCTCTGGCCTGAGGCAGGTTTTGCGGGGGTACGTGGTGGTCAGTGATGATGATGTCCATGCCTATTTTGTTGGCTTTGTCCACTTCTTCTATGGCAGTGATGCCGGTATCCACGGTGATGACCAGGCTGATACCCTGTTTGTGGAGCTTTTCTAAGGCTGGTATCCGCAGGCCGTAGCCCTCGGAAAGACGATGGGGGATATAGGGAATCACGTTGGCGCCAAGTGCCTGTAGCCCCTGGACCAGGAGCACGGTGGCGGTGATGCCGTCGGCATCAAAATCTCCGTACACGGCGATTTTCTCGCCGGCGAACAAGGCCTGATAGGTGCGGTTGACAGCCTGGTGCATGTCGGGGAGCAAAAATGGGTCGACTTCCAGGCGCTGGTCGGCACTGATGAAAAGTGCTGCCTGATTAGGGTCGGAAATACCGCGATTATGGAGAAGTTGGGCTATTAGATGGTCGATGCCAGGCGGGCTAGCGGTCTGTTCGATTTGTGGCAGCAGATTCCAGTGGGTACGGGCCAAGCAAATGCCTCGGCTTTCTAGTTTTTGGATTTATACCACAAGTTGTGTTGGTGATGCAAGTTAGACATGCACATCCGACCCCATATCCTGACATGTTTGACCATGTGAGTAGCGGCAAATATAATTGCTTTCGTCATGGAAATGCAGAACGGCTTGCGCGTAGCTATCCATACACTGGGCTGCAAGCTAAACCAGGCTGAAAGCGAGCAACTGGCTCATCAATTCGCTGATGCTGGCTACACGGTTGCCGATGGCGACGAGGCCGACGTCTGCATTTTGAATACCTGCACAGTGACTCACATTGCTGACCGCAAGTCAAGGCATCTGGTGAGGCTGCTACGCAAGAGAAATCCCGCTGCTCAAGTTATTGTCACTGGCTGTTATGCTGAGAGGGCGCCCGAAGAACTGGCTGGCGCCGGCGCAGACCTGGTAATAGGCAACGAGCAGAAGTCGCGGTTGTTGGAGCTAGTTCGGGAAGAACTCGATTCGACGCGTACACCTGGTCGCCATGATGAGTACGGTTTTAGCCGCATACGCAGTTTCATAAAGATACAGGATGGATGTAAAGATGGCTGCGCCTATTGCGTGGTTCCCAGCGTGAGACGGCACGAATATTGTGTGCCGGTGGAGGAAGTAATAGAAGCAGTGAAAGCAAGATGTGCTGCAGGCTATAAAGAAGTGATACTCACAGGGACGAAGATAGGCAGCTACCAGAACAGCGATGCTGATTTAAGGCAATTGGCGCAGAGGATATTGGTGGAAACGAATATCCATCGATTGCACCTCTCCTCATTGCAGCCACAGGAGGTTTCACCTGGGTTCCTGATGCTATGGCAGGATAAGCGGCTTTGCCGACATTTCCACCTGGCACTCCAGAGCGGCTGCGATCCCGTCCTGGAAAGAATGAGGCGACGGTATACACTTCGAGATTACAGAAAGGCGGTGGCTGCTATCAGGAGAGCCATGCCAGAGGTAGCCATCACCACGGATGTCATGGTAGGTTTTCCTGGCGAGAGTGATGAGGAGTTTGCAGAAAGCTATCGTTTCTGCCAGGAGATTGGCTTTGCTGACATGCACGTTTTTGTATATTCCCCCAGACCGGGGACTCCAGCGGCTAAGATGCAGGGACAGGTGGATAGCAGGGTCAAGAAAGAGCGCAGTCTAAAGATGTTGGAGCTGGCGCGGCGAAGCGCTCAGCAGTTTGCTGGTCGGTTTGTGGGATGTGAGATGGCAGTTCTCTGGGAGAATGAAGTTACGCCGGGCAGCGGCGTGTATTCGGGGCTTACGGATAACTATATCAGGATATTTGCCAGGAGCCAGAAGCCACTGGCCAATCAAATAATGCCGGCGAGGCTGGTCAAGATGCACAAAGACGGACTGTGGGGAGAGAGCATCGCGTGAAGCTCAGGATTAAAGTCGTGCCCAATTCAAAGACCGGCGAGGTTGTCAAGGAAGGCGATTTGCTCTTGGTGAAGGTGAAGGAACCAGCCAGGGAGGGGAAGGCTAACAGGGCAGTCATCAAAGCCCTGGCCAAGCATTTTGGGGTTCCACAGGATTCGGTGTGCATCTCCAGCGGGCTAAATGGCAGGAATAAGATAATCGAGATAATTGAGAGATAATGTAATTAGTCTGAAGTTGGCGGTAAATGGCACAAGCTATGGAGGTCTTCGATACGGAAGGCAGATTTGGCACTGTACTTAGGGAAGCGAGATTCCAGGTCTTCGAAGTACATGTAGGTAATCTTGTTTTCCAAGAACAGAGGGTGTCCTATATAAGAAGAGGTCGTCAATTCCTGTTGTAGTTTTCTGCGTCTAGATTTTGGAGCCACGATGGTTAGCTGGTGTCTTTTGCCTAGATTGGGTGCAGCCGTTAGCAAGGCCACAAAGCGCTCTAATGCGCTCAAAATAGAGGTATGTTCCTCTATCTCGAAAGCCCAAATTGGTGTGCCGTCATCCAACGTCCAGATAATATCGATTTGCTGGATACGTTTGAGTTGCTCTGGCTCTGCCTTGATGTTCAAGTGTGTTGGCGGTTTTAGCACTGCCAGCATAGGGTCGTTTCTCTCGTGCTTGCCGATGTAGGGAACGAGGCCAGCTTTCTGGCATAACAAGGCAAGGCGATATATCTGTTGGTTATGTCGGGTACTTTCTGGTATTTCAGGAATATACTGTTCTCTTGTCTCAAACAGCAATGGCAAAACACCCTGCTGTGACAATACATCAGGGCCTTTCAGTTCCCAGTTGATGCCGTCATGAGAGATGGCTACTTCTTTTAGGACGTCGGCAATATCCTGCTTTGAGGGCTTGTGTCCATTGACAAGTCTTGGCAGGATGGTGGTCACGATGCTATCGAAATTCGCCTTACCCATCTTGCGTAGATAGCCTATCACGTAGTACCTGATGCGTTCCTTTGGTGGGATAAAGTTACCGATTTCGCGCCCTGCCTTTATTTGCCAAAGGTCATTATCGTCAAGCTGGAAATCGCTCTCCAATATTGCCAAGATATCGCCTATCTTCCTTGAGGCAGCGTCGAAGAAGAGGTCGTTTTCGAACAAGTCTGGTACTACTTCTCTGAGTATTTCCTCTGTGGTAGCACCTCCCTCGCGGTAGATGACTCTTTCGGCAACGTTCTTAATCAGGTTTGCCATGGGCAAGGACATGGGCTGAGATATTTTTCTCGTTGCTGTCTTCTGGAAGTTGACGACCAGACTTTCTCCCAGGACACGTAACGGGTTCTTCACTTTGTGGAAGGTCTGCTTGGCTAATGGCTGGGCGGTTGTATTGATATATTCAAAGCCGATGTAGCGCATCATGTCTCTGATGGCATACCACAGCTTGGTTTCCTTGTGATGGAAGACCAGCGACAGCCAGGCTTCGTCTTTGAGAGCGTAGAACATCTGCTCAAAGGACTTTTGGAGAACTCCGAGGTAATGGTTCTCATCAAACTGCTGCTCTCCGCCTTCTATAGCCTCTCTTTGACGCATGTCTTCGGTGACTTCGAATTCCAGCCATGCATGCCACATGGTGCTCAAATCGAGATAAGCTATATGAGCGCCATAAGGCGGGTCGGTATAGATGTAGTCCACCGATTTCTCGGGTGTGTACTTGAGCAGGTTCTCTGCCGAGTCGCAATGGACACTGAAAGTCTCCCCTTCCTTGGCAAAGTCGCCAAAAATAGCATCGCCTCTCTTTTTAGCGTTGGCAACTAATTTTGCCCTGATGGAGAACAAATCCAATATATTACGGTAATCAGGTGTTGGAGGCACCCAGTAACGGTACACTTTGAAGATGCCACTATCTCCACCACCAGCATGCTTTGAGTCTATGCCATACGTCATGCTCGCTCTGGCTAGAATACCTGAGAAGACGAATAACAGAAGCCATCGCGCTTGCTCATGTTTGGTTTTCATAATAGCTGCTTTGAGGTATGACAGGGATATTAGCTGTGCTCTACCAAATAAGTCTTCTACATATTCCCTATCGGCGTTGGAAGGGAGCTTTATATCTTTGGGATACCACTCTTTTAATTTGTAGTCCTCCAACTCATTTGGCGAGGCTTTGCGGACAAAATCAACAACTGGCTTCATCTGCTTCTCAACTTGGCGGTAGGCGTCCCAATAGGCATTAAGGTCGAAAGGTGACAGGCAGCTCATCCTGGTGATAAAGACAGCCAGAGGGTCGAGGTCAATGCACAGTGCTCGGCGTCGATTAGTCAGAGCCTCGATGGCGGTGACACCGCTGCCGCAGAAGGGGTCAGCAACCAAACCGCCCTCGGGGCAAAAGTGGCGGATATACTCCCCGACCAGATTAGAAGGTTGCTTGGTATAGAAAGGGTGTATCTTGTAATGCCATGCCTTCGACTTCTCAGCAGGAAAGGCGTGGCGAATTGGCTCAACTACAATTGGTGCTGCTACCTGATTAACCATAGTTGGGGCTATTATAGTTTGTGCTTCTTGCCTTAGCAATAGGTTTGGGCTTTGTTGTCTTTGTTTGCCAGTGCTATACTAAAGGTGTTTCCAGGTTGAGGGGTTGCTGGGAGAGTCTCAAGATAAACGGGGGTGAGCTAAATGGCAAAAGCGAAAGTAATTGTAAACCCGGCTGCAGGCGCCGGGAAAACAGTCAAGAAATGGCCCAGGGTTAAGGAGCTCCTGGAAGGCATGAAGCTCGATTTCGATTTTGAGCTTACCGATGCTCCAGGCCATGGCATGGAGATGGCAAAAGCCGCAGGTAAGAAAGGCTATGAATTCATTGTATCGGTTGGTGGCGATGGGACCATACACGAAATTGCCAATGGCTTGTACCAGGCTGGAGTTGCTGCCCAGGTGCCTGTGGGCATTGTGAACACAGGGACAGGTGCTGATTACATCCGAACCATCGGGGTGCCGCGCCGCTACAAAGAGGCTTGCAAATGCTTGCTCAGCCCTAATAGACGCATGGTGGACCTGGGTGTTGTCGAGTATACCCGTAAAGGCAAACGGGAGAAGCGGTTGTTTGTGAACTTTGCCGGCATCGGCTTCGATGCTGAGGTGGTTCGAACAACGACCGAGAAGTTCAAAGCCCTGGGTAGTATGCCTTCCTACTTGATGGGACTGCTCAGCACCCTGGCGTCATATGAGAACCGAGATGTCAAAATCATCGTGGATGGCAAGTCCGGCGAAAGAAGGATATGCACAGTGATGTTGAACAATGGCAGGTATGGGGGTGGTGGCATGAAGCCAGCGCCAGATGCCGACCCGGGAGACGGCTTCTTCGACCTGATGATTATTGATGATATAACCAAGCCTGATTTGCTGGTATCGATACCCAGGATTTACTCAGGTACGCATGGGACACATCCCAAGGTGACCTTGACCAGGGCAAAAGAAGTGGAGATACACCCTACTCAGAACTCTGCTGTCCAGGCTGATGGAGAGTTGTTGGGAGAGGCTCCAGCCCGCTTCAGTATATTACCTGCTGCGCTGAGCATAATAGTTGAATAGCTAAAACCAGTGCCGGGTTAAACGCTTTTTCACGGTGCTGAATCCAGAATTACCTTTATCTGTGGCACTTCTTCTACTAGCCGCGCTAGAGGAACTTCTTCACCCGTAATTCTGAAGGCTCTTTTCGCTGTTTTATTGACCAGCACTGTGTAGATAGGTTGCTTGCGGCCGAAAACCGAGAGGCTGCCATTCAGGCGATAACAGCGGGCTAATGTGGTTATCACAGGGATGATAGTTATCCCTGCTATTATTATTGGTTCGCCGACGGTTATTTCTTTGCTTTCCATTTGGCCAATATCAGCTTTCTGGTAACTATGAGACCGGGCCTGGACAGGACAAACCCTGCCAGTGGGGGGAGAAGCAGGATGGGTTGTAGCCTGGCTGTGGCGCAAGCATGGCCCTGGAGGAAAACTTCCTCAGTGAAATTAGGCTGGAGGGAAACGGAATACGGCGAGAAATAGTGGACTAACAAGTTAAGCGGCGCCAGAAAGGCGAAGAGAAGCCCTAGGTCAGCGGGGTTTTCCAGACCGACCTTAAAATCCGCTGCCAGTTCCTTTATCTTGATTTTACGGAGGATATTCTTGACCAGCCGAAAAAATCGGCTGGCCAGGCCTTTAGTACGCAGGATATCCAGGATAGTATCAAATTCCAGACCGTTTCTTTCAGGCTTTGCTATGTCATCTGGTGGTCTTTTTTCGTTGATTAATTCGCCGGAGACCAAGCCATCCAGCCATCTTAATCTTATGCTGAGCTTTGGTTTCTTGGTGGTGTCGAAGCGCAACGAGATATATACGGGAACACAGAGCGTGAGCAAGACTAAGAGGACAAGGCTAGCTATGAGATAGATGGCCCACAACTATTTCTCCTCTTCTTTTTTCTTACCTCCCAATTTCTCGGTGACTTTCTCTACGACACCGGGCACAGAGTCGGTCAGCTTTTCTAGGGCTGCTGCCATAGCGCCTTTTATCGGCTCTATACGTGTGCCGTCCTTGTCTATGACGATAACGGCTATGGGTCTGACTCCAGCGCCACCGCCGGTAGCGCTTCCCGAACCGTGCCCTGGCTGTTTCTCATCCCCCTTAGACGAACCACCCCCAGCCCCAAAACCAAAGCCAACGCTGAGCAGTGGAATGAGAGTGGTATCACCGATTTGGATAGGCTCGCCCACCACTGTCTTGCTATTCAGGACTTTCTCTACCTCCCCCAAAGTAGTCTTAATCAACTTGTCCAGGTCGTCCATGATTTCCTCCCTGTGCGCCAATCAATAAAGATTATAACACGATGATACTGACTCCCCCAAGGCAATCGAATCAGGATGTAGTTTCACCTTCCTTTGAATCCTCAGATTCTCTAAGCAAAGGCCGGCTACGCAGCCAGCGATGTATCTCGTCAAGGACTGGCGGTGCCACACTGAATACCTCAATGTCTTTGGGGAACTGGACCATGTGTCCTTCTCTAATGAACAGGATAGCTGTTTCGTCAGGTTTGAGCGTTTCGTCAATTCTCTTGCCGATGTGCTCATATCTTCGCTTGTGCGCTTCCATGTAGAACTCGGAGACCTTTTTAGCCACCTTCTCGGTGATAAAGCCGATAAGCAGGCACCTCTCCCAGTCCATGCTTTCTTCAGCCATTTCCCTGTCCTCCACAGCTTCCAACAGGGCCTTGTTCTGACACTTCTGCCTGACTATGCGGCAGCTATCAGGGTTTAATTTCTCCAGGATTTCTAGACCTTGTTCGCCACCCATGCTAAGCGATTCGTGATAAATGCGATTTACCCTGCCCACCTTTGCTTCCAGGTTCTCTATTTGCTGGGCTACCTCTTCCCAGAATTTCTTATATTTCTCCAAGTACTCGGGAGGTGCATCTTTGCCAGCATATAGCAGGGGCACCATGAACAGCTTCCTCTTCAGTTTGAAATTTTCAGCTTCTGGCTTCTCTATCTTGCCTAGTTCCCGTGCCATGGTTCTCCTTTCTGCCCAGCGCAAAGGATTTTCAGATATTCTAGGTGCTAGCAGATTCTAAATGCAAGGAGCCTGAAAAATAACATTGTAGACAGGTTTATGCAGTCTCAGCTATACTGCTAACGTTTTGCTCACACATTATTTCGAACAGGGGGTAATACAGACATGGATTTCAAACTGACAGATGAGCAACTAAAGCGCCGCGGGGAATTCTTCGCCGTATGCAAGGAATTAGAAAGGGTCAAACCGCCTAACTGGGTAGGGATAGAAGCCATGTACCGCGATGATGAATGCTGGGAGTTCCATCGGCATTGCGCCAGGGAATTTGGGAAGAGAGGATGGCTAGCTCTGGCGTGGCCGGCTCAATATGGTGGCATAGGCGATATGATGGACAAGGTGATGTTCTCAGAAGCGAGAGGGTATCATGGGATTCGCGGCATGGATGTATTTGGCGTGCAGATGCTAGCTCCCACCATCCTCCATGCTGGCAACGAAGACATAAAGCGCAGGTTCCTTCCCCCGATTGCCTCGGCAGAGGTAATGTGGTGTGAACTATGGAGTGAACCCAACGCTGGCTCTGACCTGGCAGCCCTCACCACCACTGCCATAAAGAAGGGAAACGAATATATCATAAATGGGCAGAAAATCTGGACAACCGGTGCCCATCGAGCTGACTGGGGATTTGGTGTCTTCAAGTCGGACCCGGAAGGCAAGAAGCACCATAACCTATCATTTTTGCTTATGGATATGAAAACGCCCGGCATAACGGTGAGGCCTATTCCTTACATGACTGGAAATCCGGCATACAATGAAGTCTTTTTTGACGATGTTCATGTCCCGGCGGAAAACACCGTTGGCCAGGAGAACGGAGGCTGGGCAGTAGTCAACATTCTAGCCGGATTTGAGCGTTCGGGAATCGACCAGGTAATGTCGATGGTTCGAGGCGTCGAGGAGCTAGTGAAATTCTGTAACGAGACAAAGCGCGGTGGACAGCCATTGTCCAGAGACCCACTCATCCGCAATAGGCTGGCGCAGTTGGCTATCGAAGTCGAAGCCGCCCGCACCCTGGCATACCGTATAGCCGACTTGCAGAATCAGGGTGAGATGGCACTGATGGACGCCTCTGCTGGAAAGGTGTTCTTCAGTGAGACAGGCGAGCGCCTGGCATTCTTTGCCACAGACATGCTCGGGCCTTATGGCCAGATAAGGCATTCCAAGTGGGCGCCTCTCAGCGGCTTGTGGGAGGATATGTACCAAGAGTGTTTTGTGACCACTATCTCTATGGGCACCAACGAAATCCAGCGTAACATCATCGCCTGGTATGGCCTGGGCCTGCCCAGAATGAAGTAGGAGGAATCATGGACCTGAGATTTAGCGAGCAACAAGAGATTCTGAAGAAGATGGCCAGGGACTTCCTTACCACGGAATGCCCCAAGGCCTTAGTCAGGGAACTGGAAAAAGACGAAAAGGGATACTCTCCAGCACTCTGGAAAAAAATGGCTGAACTGGGTTGGATGGGCTTGGTCATCCCGGAAAACTACGAAGGTATGGGATACGGCTTCCGGGACTTGACCGTCCTGGTCGAGGAGATAGGCAGGAATATCCTGCCAGGACCTCTGCTCTGCACCATTATCAGCACCTTCCCTATCCTGGAGAACGGCACCGATGAGCAGAAGAAGGACTTTCTACCCAAAATAGCCAGAGGCGAACTCATCCTAACACCAGCTCTATTAGAAGCCGAAGGTACCCTCGATGCTTCGGGCATTGCTTTAAAAGCAACAGCCAAAGGCGATGATTTCGTCATCAACGGCACCAAGATGTTCGTTGAGATGGCACACGTGGCCGACTATTTCGTGCTGGCTGCCAGGACTAAGACCGGCACCTCTGAAGACGGCATTACCCTGTTTCTAGTCGATGCCAGGTCCAAGGGCGTAACCTGTGAAGTAATACCCACCATAGCACATGATAAGTTATGCGAGGTTAAATTCAAAGACGTGTCGGTCCCCAGGAAGAATGTGCTAGGCCAAGTAGACAAGGGATGGCCTATTATTGTCAAGCTAATTGAAAAGGGAGCTGTTATCAGGTGCGCCGAGTCTTTGGGTGGCATACAGACCTGCGTCGAGATGACTGTAGCCTACAGCAAAGAGAGAGTACAATACGATAGGCCCATCGGTGCTTTCCAGGCCTTGCAGCACATCATGGCTGACATGTGGATCTCAATGGAGACCTGCAAGTACCTCATCTACGAAGCAGCCTGGATGGCTGCAGAGGGTATGCCCTGTTCCAGGGAGGTCTCTATGGCAAAGGCTTATGTCAACGAGGCCTATAAGAATGTGAGCAAGTGGGCGGTCAGGCTGCATGGTGGCATTGGCACCAGCGGCGAACATGACATACCGTTGTACTACCGCAGGGCTAAGGCTGCTGATATAGCCTATGGTGGCACTGACTGGCACAGAGAGCTGGTGGCACAGAAGATAGGACTGAAGTAGAGTCTGAATTTCTCAGGTAGTCAGAGGAACCTGGCAGCTCTGCCGGGCAAGCGGTAGTCTCTTAAGTAGCGCGCCTAGAGGGATTCGAACCCACGACCCTCGGTTCCGAAGACCGGTGCTCTTGTCCGCTGAGCTATAGGCGCAAGACGCTAATTTTAGGGATAAACGCTCACTCGAAGTTATTTGCAAAAACCGATTTATCATTTATAATAGTTCTAACTGTGGGAGGTGGGGCTTGTCCTCTGGTGGAAGAATCAACAAAATCGCGCCGCCAGGCAAAGAACTTCTGGAACTCTGGGGGCAAACGCTTCTGGAGATAGCGAAGCTAGCCGAGAACTCGCAGACGCTTTTTGCTCTCTTTCAAAATGGCTTTGCCAAGAAAGAGCCAGAACCTAGTTCACTGTATGAGCAGTTTATTATTCTGTGCCATCAGGCGTTTGGGGAAAAGGGTATAGAAACCTTCAACGCTATCATGAAGGAGTTCTATGAAAATGTCGGGGTAGTCCCTCGTACCCAATACAATGAGCTCCACGAGAAGTACATTGGACTGAAGAGCAAAGTTGAGGAACTTGAAGAGCAGATCAAGAAATCGAAGAGGAGGCTCGAAGACGGAGGCGAAGCAACAAGTGATTTGATGGAGCAGTGGACTAAGACCGTAGAGAAATACGCTGAAATCAACCGACAATTTTTCAAAGAATTCAGTAAATTTTTTTGAGCAATAAGGAGGTGATGTCCGATGGAGGCACAGTCGCAACCAAAAGATTATTTCTCTCAGTGGGCTGATTTCTACGCCAAGATGTATCAGCCCTGGACGGACACGGTGAAGTTCTGGCAAAGCACGGGGGTACCTTTTGCCGGTCTAGACCTGTTTTCCATGTGGAGCAAGATGACCCGTGATAATCTGGCAAAGATGACCGAGCAAGCCGGGGAGGGAGTGGGGCCAACTGTTGCTTTCAGAATGCTCAGGGCAAGCAACGTTTTCGTTGTTTTGAACGAGTTCTGGATGGAGGTTTTGCAGGAACTCCCACGGTTATATGAGGTCAGGGGAGATGCCGCAAAAAGTCGGGAAATCTTTGAACAATGGGTGCAACGCTATAACAAGGTCTTTGAGCAATTGATGGGCTCTCCTCCATCAGGTACGGCTCAAGAGATAATGACATCCTGGGTAAACACGATGCAGGCATATCAAGCTACCACGGGCCTGATGTGGAATCCATGGCTGCAAGCCATGCCTAGATGGCAAGAGCAAACTGAAAAATTCATGAAAGGTGATTGGTCTGCCCTAATGGAAGC
>Ga0194125_10001099_pt1 | contig 45822 bp, 39 predicted proteins | sample TA2KigC250mmetaG_FD_148626 | JGI IMG/M metagenome (GOLD analysis project Ga0194125, IMG submission 148626) | Freshwater microbial communities from Lake Tanganyika, Tanzania - TA2015034 Kigoma Deep Cast 250m | ecosystem: Environmental > Aquatic > Freshwater > Lake | place: Tanzania: Lake...
ATGTGGTGGCGGCCCTGGAAAACTGCGCCCTCTGGCACGAGCGCGACATCAGCCACAGCTCGGTGGAGCGGATGATGCTGCCCGACTGCTCGGCCACGCTCCACTTCATGCTGCGGGAGATGACCGAGGTGGTGAAGGGGCTGGGGGTGTACCCCGACAACATGGCCCGCAACATGAATGTCTACGGCGGCGTGGTATTCAGCCAGCGGGTGCTGCTGGCGCTGGTGGAAAGCGGCATCAGCCGCGAAGACGCCTACCGGATCGTGCAGCGCAACGCCCACACCGCCTGGAACACCGAGGGTGGCAACTTCCGCGCCAACCTCGAGGCCGACGCCGATGTGACCGCCAAGCTGAGCCCCACGCAGCTGGCCGCGTGCTTTGCCACCGAGCTGCACCAGGAAAACCTCGGCGTGATCTGGGAGCGGTTGGGGATCTGAGCAGCCAAAGCCAATGCAACCGCATCGGCTCTCATCGGCCGATGGCTGGAGCTGCAGTGCAGACCGCCGTTGTCATGGCTGGTGATCGTGGTTATGGCGTTGCAGGAGCACCACCCCACTCAAGCCCCCGCCCGGTGATACGGGCCGCCCTGCTGAATCGAGCTGGCCCGATAGAGCTGCTCCAGCAGCAGCAACCGGGCCAGCTCGTGGGGGAAGGTCAGCGGCGAGAGGCTCAGGCGCCAGTGGGCCCGAGCTTTGAGCGCCGGATCAAGGCCATCGGCACCGCCGATCACAAACGCCAGCCGATCCGAGCCGGATCCCTCCAGAGCCTGGGCAAAGGCGAGCGAGCCGAAGCTTTGGCCCTCTTCACACAGGGCCACCAACTGCTCACCGCCGCGGAGTTCGGCGCTGATAGCTTCCGCCTCCCGAGCCATGCCACCATCGCGCAACTCAACGATCTCAAGCCCCGGCAGGCGCTTGAGATACAGGGCCACACCCTCCCGCAGCCAACCCTTGCGCAGCTTGCCCACCGCCAGGATGCGAATGCGGGTGGGGTTGATCACACGCTCAAGCGAGCTCCGATGCCAGGGCAGACATCCCGATGGACAGTGGGATCAACGATCGGCCCAACCAGCATTGATCGAGCCAAACAAACGCACGGATCAAGGACCAATATTGAGGATGTTATAAAGCGAAGCCGCGTTCAGCAGTGGTCCCAGTGGCTCGACGGCTTGGCCCAATCTGGCATTGAAACTGGTCCAACCATTACGGGCAACCACGATCACATCTCCATTCTGAAGAGCCGGGTTATTGGGAGTCCCCAGTGATGCACCAGGGTCAAAACGCAGCCTGGTGGAGAGCACCGTGCCATCGCTCTGCTGTCGCAACAGACGGATGAAATTGGCATCCGCCCGGAGTTGGTTGAGGTCTCCTGCTGCCATGACAGCTTCGGTGATGGAGCTGTTGGAGCGCACCTGCTTGAGGCCGGGGGCATTCACCTCACCAACCACGGTGACGGCGATGGCATCAGCCGAGAGGTTTGACTTGCCTGTTTTGATCAGAATCTCACTGGGCACGACGCGATCAACCTTGACAATCTCAACGGTGTCACCATCCATCAATAAGGGATTGATGGCCTGAGATTGGCCCAGCAGGCTGGCCAGAAAGTCAAAGCGATAGGTGAGAGGGGTAGCTGCGGGATCCACGCTCTGTCGCCGAAGCACCACATTGCTGAGGTCGGCCATGGCCGTGATGCCACCGGCCCGCTGCACGGCGTCCACCAAGGTGGGCAAACCGGCGCTGACAACAGTCGTCTGGGGGGCGCCGACACTCTGAAGACTGGACTGGCGCGACTCCTGAGAAATGCTGTAGTAGCCAGGCTTCTGTACTTCACCCACCACCGTGATGCGCACAGGGCGGGGCGTGATCAGATCGAGATACACCAACGGGCGCCGCAGATAGCGCGCATACAGCTGGGTGATCCGCCGCTGGGCCTGATCGAGGCTGAGCCCCGCCACCGGCACCGAGTTCAGGCGAGGCAGGTTGATGGTTCCATCACTGAGAACCTCCACGTCGGCTTGATAACCCTCCACCTTGAACACAGCCATGCGCAGCCGATCACCGGGGCCGAGGCGGTAGCGGAAGCTGCGGTCTGGATGGGCGGCTGCAGCGGTGACCGGGCTGACCGTGCTGACCGGGCTGACCGGCAGAGGGGTGGCTTGCATCGCGGGGGAAACCTGCGGTTGCGGGTTGTCCACCGGAAGCGGAGCCGTCCCTGGCAGGGGATAGGCCTGCGGCTGGCCCTGCATCCGGGACTGCGCCAGCACCACCTGGGGCAGGTTCAGGCCGGCCAGTGCCACCAGGGAGAGCAGCGCCGCGCTGGAGACGCTGGAACGCCGCGCCGAGCGACGCTGGGGGCCAGACGGAAGCAAGGCGGCAGAAGGGCGTTGGGCAGCAACCAAGGGTGTCATCGGCGATGGGCCAGTGGGTTCACCACAACGGAACGTTGCGGCAGCCGGGCTAATCTTCCCTTACTTTGAGCCCCATCGTGAAGGCGTCGGAAGGAAATAGCTGCTCCCATCCAGCTCCGGTGGCATTTCCGCTCCAACAGGTGGAAAGAGAACTATCTCCTTTTGCCTTGTTCGCCTCTCAGGGTCTCGACCTCTATCTGCTCCCCGGCGAACGGTTCGCGCCCTACGCGAATGCCGTCGGCATCCTGCGCGAGCTCACCTACCGCCAGCAGCTCTCTGGATCAGGGCAGACCCATGACCTTGACAGCCGCGACCCCTACTACGACCACTTCCTGCTGGTGGAGAGCTGCAGCGGCGAACTGGCAGGATCGGCCCGCCTCCAGTTCGTGCCTGCCCTGCCTGGGACGGAGGCCGCAGCGATGCCGCCGCTTCCCGAGGGACACCAGTCCTATCTGGAGCATGTCTATCCAGGCATCAAAACAAGCCTGGCCCAGCAGGGAAACCATCTGGAAATCGGCAGGGTGGCCCTGGCTCCTCGCTTCCAGCGTCAGCCCCATTCCCTGATGTGCCTGTTCCGGGGTGGGCTCCAAGTGGCGGTGAGCTCGGGCTACAGCTCCATCCATGGACTTGTCTCCTACAACCACTTCGCCTACCCAGCGCCGGTCAACCGCTTGTTTCTGAGCAGCCTGATGAGCCCTCCCTTTGTGGACAGCGATGCGCCCATCCCCAAACCACGTCATCCGGTGGACGACATCCAAGCCCTGAGCGAACCAGGCTCGGCGATCACCATCCAGGGGCTGGAACAGAGGATTCGCGACGAGATCTCCCCCTCCTTCCGCCTGCCGGTGTTGCTGCGCCAGTACATCAATCTGATGGAAGCCCGTGTACGGAACCTCTCCCTGGCCCGCGACTTCAACCAGATCACCGAAATCCTGATGGCGGCTGACCTCAACTACATCCCTGCCCGTCGCCTACAACACTTCATCGATTTTGGCCATCACCCCGTCTACCGGCAGTTCAGCTGGTACCGGGGCGCATAAGGCGCTCAGCCGGGCTGGTACGTTTTCGTGGTGTCGCGCAGCGGGGGAGGGTTTTGATGGAGGCGAACCCCGCGGTCGACTCCCTGGGATCGGGCTCGGCCAACGCTGGCCGGCACGCCTCCGACCTGCCATCGGCTCAGGCGGACCTCTGCTCCGACGAGCTCCAGGAGCGGCTGATCGAAATCCTGATCCGGATCTCCGGCGCCGATCCCTCACAGATCACACCGGAAGCCCGTCTGATTGAAGACATCGGGATCGACTCCCTGGGCTTCTACGAAATCCTGATCGAAGCCGACGAGTGCCTTGGCATCAAGATCCGCGAGGAAGACCTCCTCAAGTTCCGCACGGTGGGCGATATTCAGAACCATCTCCGGACGCTGAGTCCCCCTGATGCCCAGGCCTTCTGAACGGCTGGCGATCACCGGCTGGGGAGCCGTCACCCCCCTTGGCAACGACCCCATCGCCACCTGGCAAGGCAGCCTGGCAGGCCGCTCCGGAATCCGGGCTCTTGATGAAAGCTGGGCCAGCGACCTGCCCGCCCGCATCGCGGGCCAGGTGGGCTACGGCGGAGCCGATGATCCGACCAGGTCCTTGGAACCGCTGCTGCAGCGCCGCCTCGACCGCTGCTCCCAGCTGGCTCTGGTGGCGGCTCGCCAGGCCTGGGCTGCTGCTGCTGCCCACCGGAGCGGTGTTGATCCAGCGCGGGTGGCCGTGGTGATGGGCACGGGCATCGGCGGCCTGGCCACCTTGGAAAAGCAGCATTCCAATCTGCTGGAGGCGGGGCCATCCAGGGTGAATCCACTCACGGTGCCGATGCTCATTCCCAATGCAGCAGCGGGGCAGATCGCCATCGACCTGGGCCTCCAAGGCGGCGCCCACACCCCCGTCTCCGCCTGTGCCTCCGGCGCGGAAGCCCTGCTGCTGGCCCAGCTGCTGCTCAACGATGACCGCGCCGACCTGGTGATCGCCGGTGGCACCGAGGCCCCCGTGAATCGGCTGGGGCTGGTGGGCTTCGCAGCGATGCGAGCCCTCTCCTGTCGCAACGACGCACCGGCGGAAGCATCCAGGCCCTATGGCCTGGAGCGCGACGGATTCGTGCTTTCTGAGGGAGCCGGCGTGCTGGTGATGCAGCGTGCCGCCGACCTGGCCACCGCTGGCCCTCCACCTCTGGGTTGGTTGCTTGCCTGCGGCAGCAGCAGCGACGGGCACCACATCGTTGCCCCTGAACCCGAGGGCCAGCGCGCCAGCGTGGCGATCGGCGATGCCCTGCACCGAGCCGGAATCAGCAGCAACGATCTCAGCTTCGTTCAGGCCCATGCCACCGGCACCCCCGTAGGCGATCTGGCCGAAGCGCATGCGCTTCGGCGCGGCCTCGGCGCTGGTGCCGAGTCGATTCCCGTCACAGCGCCCAAGGGTCAGCTGGGTCACCTGCTCGGCGCCGCTGGCGCCGTCGAAACGATCCTCGCCCTTCAGGCCCTGCGCCAGGGGGTGGTGCCAGCCAGCCTCAATGCTGATCCGCTGGACCCCGCGGTGCAGCTGGCGGTGGTGAAGGGAGAGCCCCTCGCCTTACCGGGATCGACCGCCTCAGAGCGCTACGCCCTCAAGAACGCCTTTGGCTTCGGCGGCCACAACATCAGCCTGGTGCTGGCAGCCTGACTCAGGTACCGGCCTGTGTGGAAGCGGCGTAGTAGGCCTGCACGGCAGCCGTGAAGGCAGCCCGATCACAGGTCTCGGCCGGCAGCGGCAGATCTCGGGCCCGCCCGCGGCGGCAGTAAATGGTGGCCAGGGGAGCCGTGAAGCGGGCCAGGAGCAGGGCCAGGGGGCTGTACTGCCGTCCTGGATCCCTGGGGAGATCGTGATAGGTGAAGGTCCAGGGCACGATCAGGGCCCCATGGCGACGGGCCAGCAGCAGGGCACTGGCCGACACCCGCTGGCTGATCGGCGTGACCAGAGAGCCATTGGGGGCGAGCATCACCTGACCGCGGGCAGCCAGGGTGCGGGAGGCCCTGTAGAGGGCGGAGCGACGGGAATCACCATCGCGGTGGTCCATCAGGCCATGGCCGGCATTGGCGGCGGCTGCAGCGAACCAGGGCAGGATGCGGCCCAGGTGCAGATTGGCGGTGGTGATACTGGGCAGCCGCAGCACGGCCTGAACCACCAGCACGTCCACCGGACTGCCGTGATTCCAGATGTGAACCAGGGGGCCCCCCGGCGGTTCGCTGCGCTGGCTGTCGTCGACCACCACCTGCACCCCGAGCGCCCGCAACGCCGCCGCCGCCGACCAGGCCAGCAGGGTGGCGGCCAGCCGCCGGCGCCCCAGGCCGAGGGCCATCAGCTGCAGGCCATAGAGCGCGAACAGCCCCAGCGCCCAGGCCAGACGAGCGCAGAGCCTGGGCAGCACCACAAAGCCGGCGCGGCGGCTGGGGCGCGGTGTATCGGGCAGCCGCGGAGCAGGCGGCAGCTGGCGGGCCTCCGGACCGATCGGAAAGGTGCTGCGAAACGGGAAGTCGCCGTCGAAATTCCCATTCACCTGGGTGGAGGTCACCAGATGGGCATAGAAGCGGTAGAAGAGCGGCCGATCGCTGGTCTGGGGCTCCTTCCAGAACTGGTCGAGGGGTTTCTGGTCGGTGAGTCCACGCAGGTTGTAGAACGTGTTGCCCATCACCTTGGTGGGCACGGCGTGGTACAGAGCCTGCAGCCCCACCGTGCTGTTCACCGTGATCACTCCGCGGCAGGTGCGCAGGTAACGGCTCAGGGCGCCGTCGTGGAAGTAGTGCACCCGGCCGGCAATGCCGTAGCGGGTAGCCAGCAGCTGGATCAGTCGGCCGTAATGGTTGTAGCCCCGATCGCGGGGATGGTGCTTGAAGGCCAGATGGTCGGAGGCGTGGGCTTGGGAGGCGAAGGAGCGGATGACGTCTTCAATGAAATCGTGCATCCCCCGGTAGGGCGACCCCATCTGGATCTGGGAATCACTGGAGACCTGCAGCACCACCAGAAAGAAGGAGAGGTGCTCGAGCAGCCGCTGCTTGAGTGCCCGCTCCTGCAGGCGATAGAGCCAGAACCGCCAGCTGCCGCGCAGCTGGCACCAGAGAAAACGCGGCGAGGGCTGGAGCTTGTGCTCCCCCTCGATGATCGGGTAGTGGGTGAAGGCGTGCTGAATGAAGGTGGGGGCCTTCCAGAGCTTGCGCCAGCGCCAGCCCGGATCGAGGCTGCCGCCAGGCAGGCGGTTCACCGGTGGCAGAGCCCGGTAGAACTCGACTGGTTTGTTGAGGTTGGAGCGGGCATTGACCCGGTCGCGCTCCAGGCTCACGTAGTTGGGCCGGATGTAGCCCAGCTCAAACACCCAGGCCTCGATGCCGGCCCGCTGGGCCTCCTCAATGGCGATCCGGTGGGGAATGATGAAATCGCCATACATGAAGATGTGGCGAATCCCCCGTTCCTGCAGCAGCTGGCGCAGGAAGGGACGCCACTCTTCCATCGAGCCCCCGAAGGGCACCCGCACATCGCGGGGGAAGCCGAATTCGTGCAGGGGAAAGGACACCTTCACGACCGGAATGCCGCAGCCGCGCAGATAGTTGCAGAAGCGCGCGAAGAACAGGCCGATCGGACCGATCAGCAGCAGCACCGGGCCGTCGATCTGCACCTGAACCAGGGCCGTGGCCCGTCCTGAGGTCAACGCGGTGTCCTGATCACTGAGCCTGAAGCCAACTTTGCCATGAACACCTGAAGCCATGGACGCCCGGAGGCCGGGCCGGGCCGGGCCGGGGCTCAGCGGCTCCGCAGCCGGCCCCAATGGCGAAAGATGCGCTGCAGCAGGGTGCGGGGACGCGGGGGAGCGGAGCGCCAGTCGAGCAACTCATCGATCGCCTGCTCCGGCTCGATGAACAGACCGCTGTGCCGGCTCACATAGCGGGGGTAGTCGATCAGGGCGGCGTGCACCAGGGCATCGAGGCCGAGCGGCCGGCCGCGCCGGCCGCAGGAGTGCCGGTCTTGGCTGAGCCCCCAGCCGGCGTAGAAGGGCAGCCCCCAGGTGTGCACCTCAATCCCCCGCAGCAGCGCCTCGAAACCGGCGATCGAGGTGAGCACATGCAGGGCATCGATCTGGGTGAACAACTGCTGGATCGAGGCCTGCACCAGCACCTCATCGCAGCACTGCGCCACGGTGGCCTCCCCGTCCCCCTGGCGGCAGAGCCCCGCCACCACATCCGGATGGGGTTTGTACACCAGATAGGCCTCCGGTTCGGCCTGGCGCACCGCCTGCAGCAGGGCCAGGTTGGTGCGCAGACCGGGGGCTCCCAGCCGGATCGACGCATCCGACTCCACCTGGCCCACCACCAAAACGACCCGCCCGGCCCCATCGGGGCGCTGCCAGGGCGGGGCGCTGAGGTTGTACTTGGTGACGGCTTCCTCCACCAGCCGCCGTCGCAGCAGGGCAGCCCGCTCCAAGGCCTGCGGAGGCCATTGGCCCTGGGCCAGCGCCTGTTCGAGATCGCTCGGGGCCGTCGCGTCGTAGTAGATGCCCTGGCGGTCCAGCACCCAGGAGATCGGGTCGATCAGATCAGCCCCCAGACCCACCGACCGCAGAAAGCCATCCTCCACATGCACCAGGGGCAGGGCCCGCCGCTGCACCGCTGCCAGCAGTGCCGGTCGGGCCCGCCGCCCCCAGATCGCCACCAGCCCCGCACCACGGCCGGGGGTCTGCCAGGGGAAGCGGAACCGCAACGGGCGACCGGCCAGAAAACGACGCAGCACCCGCTGCTTCCACGGCGTGAATCCGAAGGCCTCGATCGGTCCGGGCAGGGCCTGGCGCTGGCGGCGCTGCAGACCGATGGCGGCAATCAGGTGCTCCACCGTGCAAGAGCGATGCCGGTGGGGGTCGATGTAGACCGCCGCTTCGATCAGGGCGGCATGCACCAGATCGGCCAGCTGACGCGGCGGGCAAAGCTGGCGGCGCGGGGGAGGGGACTGGTGATCGCGGGTCAGCCCCCAGCCGGCATAGAAGGGCATGCCGAAACAATGCACGGGCCGGCCCCAGAGCAGGGCCTCAAAACCCAGCTGGGAGGTGACCACATAGACCGCCTCAGCCCGCTCCAGCAGGGCGGTGGGATGGCCGCCGCTGCTCTCCACCACGATGCGGGGATCGGCCAACTGCTGGCGGCTGAAATGGCCGCGCTTCCTCCCAGCCACCACATCCGGATGGGTCTTCACCACCACGGTGGTGCCGGGATGGGACTCCAGGGCGCTGGCCAGCATGGTGGCGAAACTGGCGGCCGTGGCCTGGCCCAGGCGGATCGAGAGATCGGCGGCTGTCTGGTCCACCACCAGCACAAAGGGTTGCCCCGGAGCCGGCGCTTCCGGGGCGCCGTTGTACTTGCTCACCCGCTGGGCACACCAGAGCCTCTGCACGGCCGCGGCCCGCTCGAGCTCCTCGGCGGTGTGAGCGCGGGCGATCAGCTGCTCGACCCGGCTGGGCCCGGAGGCGTCGTAGTACACCCCGAGGTCATCGACCATCAGGCCCAGGGGAGGGCTGTCAGGCCCCAGCCCCAGGGAGCGCAACAGGGCATCCTCACAGCGCCAGAGCGGCAGCTGGCGCGCGGCACTGAGCCGCTCTGCCGATCGGGCACTGGGCTTGCGACCCCAGCCCAGAACGGCATCAAGCGGGGCGTTGCGGCAGCGCCGCGAACCGCGCACCAGCGTGCAGCCGCCCAGCAGGGCGGGCAGTGTGGCGTGGCGGAGCATGCCGGCAGCGGGCACTCCCAGACGGGCAGCGGCAAGGGGAAGGGCCAAGACCAGATCGCATGCCGAAGGCGGAACGCCCAAGTTACCGACAGCCAAAGGCTGCTAAATTTCCCCCAATTCAATGACGGTCGCAGTGGCGTTCGTCATGCACTTGTCGATCCAAAAATCCAACAAAATTTCTGGCTCTCCGGATCGTTGTTCCGAAGATCCACTGGCCGCGATCTCAACCGCGATCTCTGCAGAGACGGGCATGCCGTCGGGGCGGATCAGAAAAGTGCTGATGGCCCTGCAGCGCCACGTTCCTGATTGCCTCCAGGGTCTGCCGGAAGCGGGGATCAGCGTTGGGGCAGATGCTCCGCCCACGGAGTCGTCCCCCGAGCGACCGCTCGATCCGCTCCGCTTCTATCCGATCGGCGCCAATGGCCGGTTGCGTCCACCCGGTGAACGGGACGGATGAGCAGCGACAGCGCGCAGCAGTCACGGATCGACGCCGATCTGCCCCCCCTGGTTCTGATTCCGGCCCGGGGCGGGTCGAAGGGCATTCCCGGCAAGAACCTGCGCTGCGTGGGCGGCGTTCCCCTGCTGGCCCGCAGCGTGCGGGCGGCCCGGGCCGCCGCCAGCGTCGGCGCCATCTGGATCAGCAGTGACGATCCCGCCATCGGCGACCTGGCCGAACGCGAGGGTGGGCGCTGGCTGCAGCGACCGGCCAGCCTGTCGGGCGATCAGGCGTCCTCGGAGGCGGCCCTGCTCCATGCCCTTGAGCAACTGGCCCAGCACCAACCCCTGCCCGCCCTGTTCGTGTTTCTGCAATGCACCTCCCCCTTCACAACCGGTGGGCAGATCGACGCGGTGGTGCAGGCACTCCAGGCCAGCCAGGCCAACATGGCCTTCAGCGTGGTCCCCTGGCACGGCTTTCTGTGGCAACGCGATGGCGAGGGCCATGGGATCGGCGTCAACCACGACGCCCGTCAACCGCGCCAGCGCCGCCAGGACCTGACCCCCACCTATCTGGAGACGGGGGCGATCTATGCCATCCGCACCGCCGCCTTTCTCGAGCACCGCACCCGATTCGTCACGCCGACCCTGCCGGTGCCGGTGGAGGGGCTGGCTCCCGAGATCGACACGCCGGACGACCTGGCACTGTGTGAGCTGCTGGCCCCCATGCTGGGTGGCACCAGCCAACCCGAGGACGCGAACTGATGGGCAGCCTGCAGGGGCGCCAGGTGGCAGCCCTGGCCTGTTTCGACTCCTTCGGCAAGACGGCGATGAACCTGCTGCGCGTGGCGCGCCAGGAGGGGGGCACCACGACCCTCCATCTGATGGAGCTTCCCGGCCGCAAACTGTCCCGGCGCCAGGTGCTGGAGATCCGCCGGATCGATCCACGCACCGCCATCCGCCAGCACGAGTGGTCCCAGCTGCGGGAGCTGCGGACCGAGCTGGCCCAGCTCGACGCCCTGGTGCTGGGGCTGGATGGACGCCGCACCCGCGAAACCCAGCTGCTGCTTCAGTCGGCCTGGGGAGAGCAGGCCAGCCGACCGGTGCTGGTGAGCGCCTATCCCGGAATTCTCTTCCGCCACCAGCTCGAAGGGATGATGGATCGCTCCGGCGCCGATCTGCTCTGCCTGAATGGCGAGGGGGATGCCCAGCTCTACCGCCAGGCCTGCGCCGCCATGGGGCTGGACAGCGACAACGCCGAAGTGACCGGACTGCCGATTCTGTGGTCGCTGGAGCCCAGACTCCAGGTGCCCGAGGCGGCCTCGATCGTGTTCTTCGAGCAGCCATCGGTGCCCGACAACCCGATTCAGCGCAAGTACATCTGCCGCCGCCTGGCCGACCTGGCCCGGGCCTGGCCCGACCATCCAGTGATCTTCAAACCCCGCACCTCCAAGGTGGAGGCCACCCTGCACCGCCACCACGGCGAAATGTCCAGCCGGGTGGAGAAGCTCGCCCGCCGGATCCCCAACCTTCAGATCAGCTACAAACCCAGCCTCGCCCTGTTGAAACAGTGCGGCTGTGCGATCACCGTTTCCTCCACGGCGGCGATGGAGGCCATGGCCCTGGGGGTCAGCACCCGCATCGTCAGCGACCTGGGCGTGAATGAAAGCCTGGGCAACCACTACTTCCTGGGATCGGGGGCCCTGGCCGACTTCGACGCGATCATTCGCGATCCCTTCAGCCCCCGCCACGACCCCGCCTGGGCGGAGCGCCAGGGCCACCGTCCGGACGGCGCCCAGGTGTTCGTGGCTGCCCTGGAACGGCGGCTGGAACACCCGCCCCAGCCGGCTGACGCCGCCGCCCGACCCGGCCCGCCCGGCTGGGGCAGCCACGCCTGGCAGACCTATGCCCTGGCCAAGGGCGGACGGCGCATGCTGAGTTCGGCCGGCTCCCGCTCCCGACTGGTGGCGACCCACCGCGGCCGGGACCTGCTGCGGCGGGCGCGCCAGGGGCTGGTGGGCCTGTGGGGGCTGGAGCGGCTGTTCAAGGGGCGATGAAGCTCGCTCTGGTCTGCGACGGAGAACCGGGGCTGGGTGCCTGCAGCAGCCTGGCGACGGAACTGCAGGGACTGGGGGCCTCCGTGACCCTGCTCAGCCCCGGCGAGCCCGGCTCCTCGAGCCTGCCCTGGCTGCCGCTGGAGCCGCTGGCTGCCGCCAGCAGCGACCTGCTCGACGGGCTGGACGCGGTGGGGGTGTTTCTGGAGGGTGCCGCGGTGGCCACGTTCCGGCGGGTGCAGGCTGAGGCCTCCCGGCTGCGGGGCCGTGCTCCACGCCCCCTGTTCAGCGGTCCGATCCGCCCCCTCTGCGGCGATGCCCTGGCGGCCGACCTGCTGCCGCGTCTCGGCTACGACCTGATCTGCGTGCAGGGGGAGGCCCAGCTGGAGGAGCTGCGCTGGCTGCTGCGGGGCACCGCCCAGGCCGGCCAAGCCTGCGAGGCCATCGGTCTGTGGTGCATCCCCACCCAGCCGATCGGCCATACCACCAACCAGCAGCCGGTGCTGCTGGTGCTCGACCAGGCCCAGGTGCCGCCATCACCCTTTGCCAACGGGATGCTCTATCAGCGCCTCAGGGCCATCGCCCTCGACGCACCGGGCTGGCTGGTGCGTCTCCAACCCGACAGCGACACGCCCCTGCCCGCCGATTGGCCGGAGACGAGCCTGCTCTGGCATGGCCACCAGGATTCCCACCGCCCCGCCAACCTGCACCTGGGCCAGCCTGACGACCTGCCTGCCGCGCTGATGCAGGCCAGCGCCTGTCTGGGCATCGCCTCCTCCTGGCTGATCACTGCCATGGTGTGGGGCAAGCCCACGGTGGTGCTGGGCGACTACGGCATCCGCACCGACTTCAACGGCCCCCTGTTCTTCGGCAGCGGCGCCATGCAGCAGCTGGCGGATTGCCTGCCGCTGGAGCGGATGCTGCAGCTGCCCAGGGCCAATTCGGCCTGGCTGGCCAGCCAGGGCTGGGCCATCGCCGATGGCCCCGAGCGCCTGCTGCGGCGGCTGGGCCAACTGGGGGAGGGCCGGCCATGACCCTCGAGCTGCTGCTGGTGGCCGACAGCGACAGCCAGCTGCTGGCCTGCCAGGCCCTGGCGCGTTTCGGCAGCGAACACGACGCCAGGATCACGGTGAATGCCATCCCCCGGGAAGGGACACCCGAGACCGTGCTCCAGGGCCTGGAACGGATCGGGCCGGTGTGGCGCTTGTCCACGCGGGAGCTGCTGGCCGACCGCCGGCTCGACCGCTTCGATGCGATCGGGGTGTACCTCACCGGCAGCAAGCTGGCGGAATTCCGCAGCACCTATCACCTCAGCCGGCAGCAGAAGCGCCTGCCGGTCCGGCCCCTGTTCTGCGGCTTCAACGGCGTGGTGCTGGAGCGCTTCGAGGAAGCGATCGCCTGGCGGCTGGGCTACAACCTGATCTGCCTGAACGGCCCCCGCGACCAGGCGCGCCTGGATCTGCTGCTGCGCCATACCCCCTTCAGCCAGCAGCGCAGCGTGCTCACCGGCCTGGGGCGCAACCGACCGGAGCCGGCGGTCCTGGCGGAGCCCGACCAGGCCGACCCGGCCGACCCGCCACAACGGCCGCGGCGACTGGTGTTCGCCGAGCAGGTGGTGATGCCGGCGGCGGCGGTGGAGCGGCGGCGACTGGTGCGGATCCTGGCCCGGCTGGCCCGCCGTTCGCCCGAGTGGGAGGTGGTGATCAAACCCCGGGTGGCGCCGCATGAAACCACCTTTCACACCGTCGACACCCACATCAGCCACACCCTGGTGGAGAGCCTCAGCAGCCCTCCCAGCAACCTGCAGCTGAGCTATGCCCCCCTGGCCGAGCTGCTGCGGGAGAGCCAATTGCTGGCCACCGTTTCCTCCACCGCCCTGTTCGATGCCCTCGACCTGGGCTGCAAGGCGGCGGTGATGGACGATTTCGGCCTGCGCCAGGACCTGGGCACGCCCTTCTTCGCCGGCTCGGGACTGCTGCGCACCCTGGCAAGCGCCGCCGATCTGGACAGCCTTGCGGAAGACCTGGCACCGGATCCGGCGTGGTTGCACTGGGTGGGCTATCACCCCGCCTTCTCGCCCACAAACCTGCTGGAGGCCCTGGAGCAGCTGCGCCATACCCCACCGGAGCCCCCCCTGCAGCTGAGCCATCCGGGCTATGTGGTGAACGCCGCCGATCTCTCCTGCAACCAGCTGCGGCGCGGCGCCGAAACCGCCATCCGCTGCGGTGACTACGAGGAAGCCAGGCGGCTGCTGGAGATCGCCCAGCTGCAGCGGCCCGACAACCGCAACATCACCCGGCGGCTGGCAGCGTTGCGACGCCGCAACCGCTGGACACGCCGGCTGGCCCTGCTGGTGACTCCAGGCTTCCGGCTCTAGAGTTCCCACCTGGAAACGGCGGCAGAACATACGTGCAATCGGTTCAGATCGAGCGGAATTTCACCCAGTTCGTCGTCTTCGCTGAAGACTCGATCCTGACGGCCCTGAACAAGATCACGGCCAATAAATGCCGCCTGATCTTTGTGGTGTCCGAGGGGGGCATCCTCCAGGGCGTGCTCAGCGATGGCGACTTCCGCCGCTGGATCGCCGCCAGCGATGTGATCGACCTGAATCGGCCGGTCACCGCCGCCATGAACCCCGATTGCGTTGCGGCGGCGGAGACCAGCGCAGCCGCCGACATGGCCGCACTCTTCTCCCAGAAGATCCAGGTCATTCCATTGCTGGATGACCACGGCCGGGTGGTGGCGGTGGCCCGGGGCGGGCAGCGCCAGCTGCTGCTGGCCGGCCGGCCGATCGGCGAGGGGGCACCGTCCTTCCTGATCGCCGAGATCGGCAACAACCACAACGGCAGCCTGGAGCTGGCCCTGCAGTTGATCGATGCCGCCGCCGAAGCCGGCGCCGACTGCGCCAAGTTCCAGATGCGGGACATGGGCCAGCTCTACGGCAACGGGGGCGACAGCAACGACATGGCCTCCGACCTGGGCACCCAGTACACCCTGGATCTGTTGGAGCGCTTCCAGCTCAGCGACGACGACCTGTTCCGCTGCTTCGACCACACCGTGAGCCGGGGCCTGATCCCCCTGTGCACCCCCTGGGATGCCACCAGCCTGGAGAAGCTGAACCGGTGGGGCATGGCCGGCTTCAAGGTGGCCTCGGCCGACTTCACCAACCACGACCTGCTCAGCACCATCGCCGCCACGGGCAAGCCGCTGATCGCCTCCACCGGCATGGCCACCGAGCAGGAAATCAGCGCCGGCATCCGCCACCTACGCCAGCAGGGAGCCGCCTTCGTGCTGCTGCACTGCAACTCCACCTACCCGACGCCGTTCAAGGACGTGAACCTGCGCTACCTGCGCCGTCTGGCGGAGCTGGCGGAGGCACCCGTGGGCTATTCCGGCCACGAGCGGGGCTACGCCGTGCCGATCGCGGCGATCTCCCTGGGGGCGTCGGTGATCGAGAAGCACATCACCCTCGACCGCAGCCTGGAGGGCAACGACCACAAGGTGAGTCTGCTGCCGGATGAGTTCACGGCCATGGTGGCCGGCATCCGGGCGGTGGAGGAATCCATGGGCTCCGAAGCAGCCCGCAGCATCAGCCAGGGCGAACTGATGAACCGGGAGGTGCTGGCCAAGAGCCTGGTGGCGGCCTGTGCGATTCCGGCGGGCACGCCCATCCTGCGCGAGATGGTGCGCATCCAGAGCCCGGGCCAGGGCCTGCAGCCCTATCGCCTCAACGATCTGCTGGGTCAGACCCTGGGCAGCGCCAAAGCCGAAGGCGACTTCTTCTTTGAGTCGGATCTGAAACGGGCGGCCGCCACCCCGAAGCCCTACCAGTTCGCCAATCCGTTCGGTGTGCCGGTGCGCTACCACGATCTCGACACCTTCCGGGAGGCCAGCAACCTCGACCTGGTGGAGATTCACCTCAGCTACAAGGATGTGGAGGTGGACATCGACGCCGTGCTGCCGCCACAGGTGCCGATGGGGCTGGTGGTGCACGCCCCGGAACTGTTTGCCGGCGACCACACCCTCGACCTCTGCAGCACCGACGACGACTACCGCCGCCACTCCGTGGCCGAGCTGCAGCGGGTGCTCGACCTCTCAGCCAGGCTGGGTCAGCGCTTCGACTGCAAGGAAGCTGTGCTGCTGGTGACCAACGTGGGCGGCTTCTCCGCCAACCGGCACCTCAGCAGCCAGGAGCGTCAACCGCTGCTGGAACGGCTGGTGACCAGCCTGGGGGAGCTGCGCTGCGACGGGGTGGAGATCATTCCCCAGACCATGCCCCCCTTCCCCTGGCACTTCGGCGGCCAGCGGTACCACAACCTGTTCGTGGATGCCGACTGCATCGAAGGCTTCTGCCGGGAGCAGGGGCTGCGGGTATGCCTTGACGTGTCGCACTCCAAACTGGCCTGCAACCATCTGCACCAGCCCTTCTCCAGCTTCCTCGAACGGATCCTGCCCCTCACCGCCCACCTGCACCTGGCCGATGCGGCCGGCGTGGATGGCGAAGGTCTGCAGATCGATGAAGGCGACATCGACTGGGCCCATGTCTTCGGCCTGCTCAACCGCCTGGCGCCGACGGCCTCGTTCATCCCGGAGATCTGGCAGGGACACAAGAACAACGGCGAAGGGGCCTGGCTCGCCCTGGAGCGCCTGGAACAGCACCAGCTGGCGGTGGGCCCGTCCCTGGTCGCCGCGTGAGGGCCGGCACGTGAGCGAGCATTTCATCCAGTTCCAGAACCTGCCGCTGATCTACGGGCGGGTGCCGAAGGTGGCCAATTCCTCAGTCAAGGCAGCTCTCACCCGCCTGCTCGAACAGCCGCCGGAGGAGGGCTACCGCACCACCGCGGATGCCTTCTGGCGCAAAGGCACCCATGGCGAAACCACGATGATCGATGCGGGGGAGGCCCTGCAGCGCCGCAGCAGCCACTTCATCTTCAGTTTTGTCCGCAACCCCTTCGACCGACTGGTCTCGGCCTACAACAACAAGCTGATCGAGAACGACACCCTCTCGACGGCGATGCAGCGGATGGGACTGGAGCGGCATATGCCGTTTCGCCGCTTCCTAGAGGTGGTGGCCGCCACCGCTGACGCCGACCTGGATGTGCACCTGCTGCCCCAGAGCAGCATCCTCTGCGTGGAGGGGGTGCCCGTGCCCGGCTTCATCGGCCAGATGGAAGCGATGGCCGAGCACTGGCAGCTGCTGCGCCAGCGGATGCGCCAGGCCGGGCTCCCCGCCCTGGGCAAGCTGCCGAGCAAGAACGTGCGTCGCACGGATGGCAGTGATCTCAGTGAGTACTTCAGCGACGACACCCTGATCGCCCTGGCCCGGGATCGCTACCGCCAGGACGTGGAGGTGTTCTACGGCGAACACCAGCTCGAGCAGCTGGCACGCGGGCAGCTCAATGCCACCCCCACCCCCCTGGAACGATTCACTGCGGCCGCGCCGATCTGAAGCCGCAGGCTACTGACCTACGATTCAGCCTTCATAACACCGTTCAGGGAGAGATTGCTTTGGGGCTCAACCGCCGACTGCGCAAGGTGATCGAAGCAGGCCTGCGGGGAGATCACCAGGCAGACGTCGAAGCCCTGGGGCGAAGAGTTCCCGATTTCATCATCATCGGCGCGGCCAAATCTGCCACCACCACGCTCACAACCATCCTGCCGAGGCATCCCGACATCTTCATCAGCCGACCGAAAGAGCCGAAGTTTTTTGGGCGGCGCTATGACAAGGGATGGGAATGGTATGGACGGCTCTTCAAGCCCGGCAAAGGCTGCAAACTGCGCGGCGAAGGCAGCACGATGTACGCCAGTGCCCTGAAGAGTTTCGCCCAGGCTCCGGCACTGATGCACCGCTACCTCCCCGACCTGAAGCTGGTGTACGTGGTTCGTGATCCCCTGCAACGGATTGTGTCGCAGTGGCGGCACCGCAAGGGGCGGCAGTCGCGCACCCGCGACTTTCAGCAGTTGATGGCGTCTCGTCATCTACGCCGGCTGGTCGTGGGCTGCTCGCTGTATTACGAGCGGCTGCAGAGCTTCCGGCAGTTTTATCCAGACAGTCAGATTCACTGCCTCAGCTTTGAAGACCTGATTGCCCAGCCGCGTCCCACGCTCACGGCCCTGCTCGATTTTCTCGGCGCTTCGACGGAGCCCGATCAGGTGGAGCTGCTGCTCGACCAAGGGGCCCTGCCTCGTGTGAACGAGGCGGGCGACAAGGGCAGGCTCCTGGTGCCACAGCCCGAGTGGAGCGAAAAGCTGCGCCGCCAGGTGCTGGAGGTGGTGCGGCCAGACGCGGAAGCGATGCTGGCTTACATGGGCAAGCCTCTGGACAGCTGGGGGCTGTAGGCGATGACCATCTTTCTGCATATCGGCACCCACAAGACAGGAACCACAGCCATTCAGCGCTACCTGGCCCGCAATCGGGACAATCTGAAAAACCTGGGCATCTGGTATCCGAGGGAGTCTGAGCTACTACAAGGCGGCGACGATAAACACAGCCACCTGATCAATATCGCCCGCTCACTCGATCCCTACAGCAAATCGAGAACATACAACCAGGAGCAGTTGAAGGAAATAGCTGGCGCCCTTATCAAAAAATCGAAAGCATTTGAGCACACCATCATCAGCGCCGAGGCATTCTGGAGAATCGGCTTTGGCCGACTCGACCCATCAGGCGACCCAGAGCCAATCTGGAGACGAAAAGCTGACAATATCGCAAGTATTCGCCAACTACTTGGAGCCGACAGCGACATCCGAATTATTGGAGTTCTGAGGGAGCGATCCTCCTACCTGCAGAGCAGCTATAGCGAATTCATTCTGGCAACATATTATCATCAGTCAATCAATAAATTTCTCGACACCATGCTTCACGTTGCCGACTACAACCGGCAGCTCAAGTGCTGGAGCGAGCACTTTCCCGTTACCGCCTACAGCTATGAATCGCTGTGCAGCCACAAAGATCTCCCCGAGCGATTCATGACTGAATTGATCGGCAGCAATCCAGCTTTTCCAGAGCCCGAAAATCAGAAAAAAAGATTCAATACAAGCGCTCCGATTCCCTGTGTGCTGATTAAACGATATCTGAATGGGATTAGAGGCCTTCAAAGGGAAAAATTACTGAAAATCTACAAAAAGAGCAATCGGCTTTTTGCGCAAACCGCAAGCAATGCGGCCCTGGCTCCTTTGCATGCCGTGAACAGTTGGCTGACAGCCAAGGAAATCGTGAAACTACGTCGGCGATACCTGGCTGAAGATGGCGAACTGCGTGTCCAGTTCTGCCCAGCTTTCGTCTCTGGCCCCACGGGAAAACAAGCCCTCCAAGAACCGGGCATCAAGCCCCTCACCCGGGAGGCCCAATACCTGGCCCTCGGTTGGATGCTGAGCCAGAAACAACCCACCGCCGCCTGGTTCAATCCCGCCCCCACGCCATGAGCCCACTGCCCAGCGTTGACCTGATCACACCCTGTCGCAACCGGGTGGAGTATCTGCGCGACAGCCTGCCTTCCTGGCTGGCCTGCCCGCAGCTGCGCCGGATCATCGTGGTGGACTTCAACTCCTCCACCCCGGTGATCGACGACCTGGGCGACCTGAGCGGTGAGCGGGTGACGGTGGTGCGGGTGGAGGACGAGCCGCTCTGGCGCCAGGGCCGGGCCCAGAACATCGGCCTCGGCCTGGCCAAGGCCGATCTGGTGCTCAAGACCGACGCCGATGTGGCCACTATGGACATCCAGCCCTACCTGGAGCGGATGGCCGACGATCCCGGCATCTTCTTCAAGGGGTTCAGCAAGCTGGGCACCTCCTCGGGCCTGTGTCTGGCCCCGCGCCGGAAGATGAAGGCGGCCGGGGGGTATCACGACCACATGTCGGGCTGGGGAGGCGATGACGTGGACTTCTACCGCCGCCTCAAGAAACGCAAGCTCAAGCCCCTGGTGTTTCAGCCCGAGAGCTTCTGCGAGCAGGGCCAGAAGATGGCCGGCAAGAACTCGGAGGCTCCCAGGGTTGACACAGACCTGATCGCCGATCACCAGGAGCTGGCACGGCAGCCGTTCTTCAGTGGGTTCCGCAACACCCTGCTGGCCCGGATCCAGCGCCAGAACAAACGCCTGGCCCTGCGCTGGCGCTACACCCCGGCCACGGCACGGCCGAATCTGGTGCGAGCGGAGCTGCGGGCTTCGAGCCGTTGGCGCCTGCAGCTCTCTCGCCACAGCATCGAGCTGGCCAACATCCTGGCCGTGGCCCACTTCCAAACCAGCGAATCGGTGTGGAGCCTCATGAACAGCGAGGGCTTTGGGACGCTGCTGGAGCAGCATCAGTTGCCACGCTGCCGCAAACGCCAGGAGCGCCAGGCACTGCTCGCCAGCCTGCCGCAACGCCGGCGGGCCCTCCGGGATCTCGCCCAGGAGCTCGGGGTGGATCTGCAGCCGGGTTGACCCCACTGCAGCCGATCCGGAAGGCTGGTTCAGCAGCCGTTACAGCTCCTGTAGTGTCGGGCAATTCCAGGTAGAGCTCGGCCGCCATGCCCTCCGCTGAAGTGCTGGCCAGCCTCGCCGCCAACCACCCCTGCCTGTGGGGCAACATCCACACACCGGAGGCCGCCGCCTGGGTGATCGAACCGGGTGCCAGGCTGCTGCCGACCCGGAGCAACGGCAGCGACAGCTCACGCTGGTGGGATGCGCGCCGCCAGGGGGGATTGGATCAGCACGGCCAACCGATCGACGCCCTCACCGATCGACGCGGCAGCCGACTGATCTATCCGCTGCCGTCGACACCAGGAGAGGACGCGGCCATCGCGGCAGCCAGCCCACGCATGCGGCTGCAGCGCCCGCTGGGGCTCTACGGGGGCACGATCTTCGGCCACTTCGGCCACCTGCTGCTCGATCTCACCCGCACCTATCAACTGCTGCGCCTGTTCCGCCGCAGCAAGGAGCCGATCTGGTTCCACTACCCCGGCCAGACCCAGCGGCCCAAAACGCCGCTTCGCAAGGGCGAGCTCGAGCCGATCGACAACCCCCTGGTGGACGAATGGCTGCGCTGCCTGGGGATCCGCAAGCGGGTGCGCCTGATCCGACGCACGCTGGACAGTTCGATGCTGGTGTCGTCAGGCGTGCTCTACCGCGATCGCGCATTCGTGACGGCGGATTTTCCCCTGGCCGCCCGCGCAGCCCTGGCGCCACGGCTGCGCAAACGGCTGCTCAAGCTGGAGCCCGTAGCGGGGCGGATCGCCTATTTCTCCCGCCACAAACTGCAGCAGGGCACCACCTGCTTCGAAGGCGAACAGGAGGTGGTGGAGGCCCTCGCCAAACTGCCCAATGTGGACGTGATCTGCGCGGAGGAACTGTCGATCCGCGAGAAGCTGAAGCTGTTCCGCCGCTACCCCCTGATCACCGGCTTCCCCCAGGCCGCCCTGCACCTCAAATATTTCGTGCCTTACCGCAAGCCCAGCGAGCTGGCCTCCCTGTTCCTGTTCACGGCAGGGGCTCGCAGCCTGAACAGTAACTGGGTGAATCTCGATCGGGTGTACGGCTTCGGCGATCGCCTGCTCGACTGCACGCCCGCCGGCGAACAGCCGGGTTCGGACGCAGATGATGGCAGCTTCCAACGCCGCAACCCCTTTGCCGTGGGCCGGGTGGTGGACACCATGCGCGAGCTGGCCGGGCAATGATGCCCTGCAGGGGGTTCTGCCCCACCCGCCTCAGATCCCATGGACGGTTGCATCTGGATCCTCGACGATGACGCTGAGCTGGGCAGCCTGCTGCTGGAGCAGTTCGGGCAGCGAGGCTGGCAGGCCCGTCATCTGCAGCATCCACGCGAACTCGACCAGGCACTGGCCGAGGCGGTGCCCGACCTGCTGGTGCTGGACGAACTGCTGCCCGGCCAGCGAGGGACGGATGTGCTGCTGCGGCTGCGCCAGGGCCGCCCCAGATTGCCGGTGCTGATGCTCTCCGCCCTGGGAGCCCCCCGCGACCGCATTGCCGGCCTGGAGGCCGGCGCCAACGACTAACTCGGCAAACCGTTCCTGTTCCGGGAGCTGCAGCTGCGGGTGGAGCAGCTGCTCAGGGTGGGGCAGCCGGCACCGCCAGCCGATCAGGTCTGGCAGCTTGGGGAGTTGCGGCTTGATCCTCAGCAGCTCTGGCTGGGGCGGGCCGATGGCCAGGGCCAGGAACTCTCCCGCGGGGATCTGGCCCTGCTGCAGCTGCTGTGCAGCAGGGCCGGCGACGTGGTGAGCCGCCAGGAGCTGGGGCAGGCCAGCGGCAGCCTGGTGGATGCCCAGCAGAGCCGCAGCATCGATGTGCGTTTATCGCGCTTGCGACGGCTGCTGTTGGAGCTGCAGCCGGGAGAGCAGATGATCGACACCGTCCGCGGCCAGGGCTACAGGCTCACCGCGCCGGTGCGACAACTGCCGGCCGGCGGGAGCTGAGCCGATGGACAAGGGCAGCACCCGCAGATCGGTGCAGGCGGCGATCGGCTGATGCTGGTGATCGAGGGCGCCCTGGGTGCGGGCCCGCCACCACAGCCCCTCGCCACCAGCGCCGGAGGGACGGGTGGGCAGCAGCCGGGCGTGGCGGGCCGTCACCAGGGGGGCTGGCGGCCTGGTTTCAACGGCGCCCCAGAGGTAGGGATGGTCCTGTTGAACCTCAGCGAGCGGAATCGGAACAGCCATCACCAGAAAGCCGTAGAACCGGGGCACCGCCGGGGGGCGATGAGCAGCGTAAATTGGTTTACCTTGCCACTGGCCGACCGCAGACGTCCTGCCCGTACGCCCTCGCCCCGGCCGATGCTTTTCCAATCCCTGCCGATCGCGGGCGTCTTCCTGGTGGGCCCCGAGCCGATCGGCGACGATCGCGGCTGGTTCGCCCGGGGGTTCTGCCAGCGGGAGTTCGCTGCGCACGGCATCGATTTCCCGGTGCGCCAGGCGAACCGCTCCTTCAACGCCCACGCCGGCACCCTGCGGGGCTTCCACGCCCAATACCCGCCCCATTGCGAACAGAAGCTGCTGCGCTGCGTGCAGGGTGCTCTGGTGGATGTGGTGGTGGACCTGCGGCCCGAATCCCCCACCTTTTTGCAGTCGCTGCGGGTGGAGCTCACGGCCGACAACCAGCAGAGCCTGCTGATCCCGGAGCGCTGCTGCCACGCCCTGCAGACCCAGAGCGACGCCACCGAAATGCTTTACCTCGTCAGCGCCTTCTATGCCCCGGAGGCTGAATTCGGCCTGCGCTGGGATGACCCCCAGCTGGGCATCAGCTGGCCCCTGCCGGTGAGCGAAATCTCGCCGAAGGACGCCAGCTGGCCCCTGCTGAGCGACAGCCTGCCCACCATCCGCTCGCGCATGGCCCTGGCGGCGGAGCAACCGGCGTGATCCTGCTCGACACGGTTCTGCAGCAGCGCGAACGGGAAGGACGGCCGGTACGCATCGGTGTGATCGGCGCCGGGGCGATGGCGCGGCCCACGGTGGCCCTGATCACCAACCAGGTGCCGGGAATGGTGGTGGCGGCAATCGCCAACCGCACCCTGCAACGGGCCGCCGACGCCTATGCCTACGCCGGCCGCGACGGAGCCGTGGCGGTGAGCAGCCCGGCGGAGCTGGATCGGGCGATCGCGGCCGGCACCGCGGCGATCAGCGACGACCCGATGCTGCTGGCCCGCTCGGGCGGGATCGACTGCCTGATCGACATGACTGGGGCCGTGAACCACGGCGCCGCCGTGGCCCTTGAGGCGATCGAGCAGCGCAAACCCCTGGTGCTGATGAATGCCGAGGTGGATGCCACGATCGGCCCGATCCTGCACGAGCGCGCGCGCAGAGCGGGGGTGCTGCTCACCTGCTGCGATGGCGACCAGCCCGGCGTGCAGCTCAACCTCTGGCGCAAGGTGAAGGGGATGGGCCTGATCCCACGGGTGCTGGGCAACATCAAGGGTCTGCAGGACGAATACCGCACGCCCACCACCCAGAAGGGATTCGCCGAGCAGTGGAACCAGGACGTGACGATGGTGACCTCGTTCGCCGACGGCTCGAAGGTGAACATCGAGCAGTGCATCGTGGCCAATGCCACCGGCTTCACGGTGGCGCGGCGGGGCATGGGGCGGAAGGAGCACCGGGCACCGGTGGAGGAGCTGACGCAGCACTACAACCTCGAGCAGCTGCGCGAGCTGGGCGGCGTAGTGGATTTTGTGGTGGGAGCCCAGCCCACCCCGGGGGTGTACTGCCTGGCTGAACTGGCCGACAGGCGCCACGCACCGCTGCTGGCGGCCAAGGGGCTGGGCGATGGACCGTTGTACTGCTTTTACGAGCCCTATCACCTGGTGCACCTGGATGCGCCGATGAGCCTGGCGCGGGCCGTGCTGTTCGGCGATGCGGTGGGCCAGCCGCTGGACGGGCCGGTGGTGGAGGTGGTGGCGATCGCCAAGCGTGACCTGGAGGCGGGCGAGACCCTGGATTCCTTCGGGCGCTACATGACCTACGGCCAGGCGGAGAAGGCGAGCGTGGTGCGGGCAGAGGAGCTCGTGCCCATTGGCCTGGTGGAGGGCTGCCGCCTGAAACGGGCCATCGCCAGGGATCAGCCGATCCACTGGAGCGATGTGGAGGCCCCGAGCCACGAGCTGGCCCACCGGCTCTACACCGAGCAGCAGCGGAGGTGGGGTAGCGTCTAAGCGACTGGCCGGCCCTGGATGATCATCGTTGACACCGCCCTGCGCCAACGCGAGAGCGCAGGGTGCCCGGTGCGCGTGGGCATGGTGGGGGCCGGGGCGATGGCCCGGGGCTTTGTGGCCCAGGTGTCGGCGCTGGTGCCGGGCATGGAGGTGGTGGCGATCGCCAACCGCACCCTGCAGCGGGCCGCTGATGCCTATGCCTTCGCCGGCCGCGACGGCGCCGTGGCGGTGAGCAGCCTGGACGCGCTGGATCGGGCGATCGCGGCCGGCACGCCGGCGATCAGCGACGATCCCAGCCTGCTGGCGCGCTCGGCGGGGATCGACTGCCTGATCGACATGACCGGCGCCGTGAACTACGGCGCCGCCCTTGCCCTGGAGGCGATCGGCGAGGGCAAGCCGCTGGTGCTGATGAATGCCGAGGTGGATGCCACCATCGGCCCGATCCTGCACGCCAAGGCCCGGGCCGCCGGCTCCCTGCTCACCTGCTGCGACGGCGACCAGCCCGGCGTGGAGCTCAACCTCTGGCGGTATGTGCAAGGGCTGGGGCTGACGCCGCGGGTGCTGGGCAACATCAAGGGCCTGCAGGACGAAACCCGCACGCCCACCACCCAGCAGGGCTTTGCCGAGCAGTGGAACCAGGACGTGACGATGGTGACCTCATTCGCCGATGGCTCGAAGGTGAACTTCGAGCAATGCATCGTGGCCAATGCCACCGGCTTCACGGTGGGGCAGCGGGGGATGAGCCGGCGCGAGCATCGGGGCCACGTGGATGAGCTCACCACCGCCTACGACCTGGAGGAGCTGCGCGCGCTGGGGGGGGTGGTGGATTTCGTGATCGGCGCCCGGCCATCGCCGGGGGTGTTCTGCCTGGCGGAGATGGAGGATGAACGCCATGCCTCCTACCTGGCGCTCTACAAGCTGGGCGACGGGCCTCTGTACAGCTTTTACCAGCCGTATCACCTCTGCTACCTGGAGGCGCCGATGAGCGTGGCGCGGGCGGTGCTGTTCGGCGATGTGGTGGGCCAGCCGCTGGGGGCGCCGGTGGTGGAGGTGGTGGCGATCGCCAAGCGCGACCTGCAGGCGGGCGAAACCCTGGATTCCTTTGGCCGCTACATGACCTACGGCCAGGCCGAGAAGGCGAGCGTGGTGCGGGCCGAGGGGCTGCTGCCGGAGGGGCTGGCGGAGGGCTGCCGGCTGAAGCGGGCGATCGCCCAGAATCAGCCTATCCACTGGAGCGACGTGGACGCCCCGAGCGAGCAGCTGGCGCACCAGCTCTACGCCGAGCAGCAACAGCTCTTCAGCAACGGCGACGGCGTCAGCCGGCGCTGAGGGCTGGGCTGCCTGGGCTCGCCAATCTGGCCAGCCAGGTTTCAGCCAGCGCTGGCGTGTAGGGGCCATCCAGGCGCTCGAGGACCTGCCGACTCCAGACATTCACGAGCACGGGAACCCGAGGCAACCGCAACACCTGGGCGATCACCAGGCGGTGCTTGCCCTCGAGGAAGAGCAGATCGCCAGCGGCATTGATCGCCACTTCGATCTCATTGAACAAGCCACGGCGCCCCAGAGCCGCCCCCTGGGCCAGCAACTGTGCCTGGCTGAAGTAGCCATCGCGCCGAATCGTGTCGAAGAGCTGGTCCCAGCAGGCGAGCTGGCGCTGCTCGAAGCGGGCCCAACTGAGGCTGGTTTTGTCGGTGCGCAGGCGAGTTTCGTGCCAAAGGGCCTTGCCGCCACTGGCCTCCCATGACAATCCCTCCTCAAAACGGCGTCTGAGGATGCGCACCTGGGGGTCTTTGGCCAACGCCAGCCCGCGGAAGACAAACCGCTCATCCACCACGGCATTGCAGAAACGCCGCTGTTTGCGACCGCGAAACCGTCCGTGGCCCAGCCCCGGGTAGGTGATGCAGCCCCAGTAGCTGATCCACTGGGGATCCACCGCAATCAGGGCCTGGTCATAGGCACCGCTGAGATGGCCGAAGGGTGAGGGGAGCCCATCCAGCGGCGGAGCCCCCCCCATCCGCGCGGCACGCCGGCGCGAGGGATGCAAGCGACGCAACAACCGGGCCCGTTCCTGCTCACAGGCACGGGAAAACAATGGGTTGTAGCGATGCACCTCGTTGGAGAGCTCGATCAGGGCCCAGGCCTGCTCCCAGGCGCCGTGACGCGTCAGCTGCCGAATGGAGTCGCGCAGGAAGGCCGTCTGCTGCCGGTCCAGGGCCTGCGCCCCAGCGGGAATCAGCGACGCTGGGGCTGACCAGGGCCTGGTGCTGAGCGGCAGCCAGCGCCTCACGCGGGCCCCCTCCGTTGATAGGCCTCGAGATCGGCCACACAGCAGGCCAGCGGCGCGGCGCCGGATGCCACCTGCCGGTACCAGCCGGCAGTGCGGGCCACGGTGGTGGCGAAGTCCCAGCGGGGCTGCCAGCCGAGACGCGAAACGGCCTTGTCGATCACCAGGTGGAGCAAGCCGGCCTCATGGGGGGCGTGGGGGTCGCTGTGGTCGTGCCACTGGCCCGGCCAATGGTGTTGGAGGGCCTCCACCAACTCGGCCACGGGCCGGTTGGCCTCGAGCTGGGGGCCGAAATTCCAGGCCTCGGCATGGGCGGCGGGATCGGCCGCCAGCGCTTCGGCGAGCTGGAGATAGCCCGAGAGGGGCTCGAGCACGTGCTGCCAGGGGCGGGTGGCGCGGGGGTTGCGCAGAATGAGCGGCTCGCCCGCAGCGCAGGCGCGCATCGCATCGGGCACGATCCGATCGGCGGCCCAGTCGCCGCCACCGATCACGTTGCCGGCGCGGGCGGTGGCGATGGCGAGATGGGGGGTCTGGTGGGGGGCGGTGCCACAGAAACTGGCGCGCCAGGAGGCGATGGCCAGCTCGGCGCCGGCCTTGCTAGCGCTGTAGGGGTCGTGGCCGCCGAGGCGGTCGGTCTCGCGGTAGCCGTAGCACCACTCGCGGTTGGCATACACCTTGTCGGTGGTCACCATCACCACCGCGCAGGGGCGATCCAGGGGCCTGAGGGCCTCCAGAAGATGCAGGGTTCCCTGCATGTTGGTGGCCCAGGTGCCGAGGGGATCGGCATAGCTGCGGCGCACCAGCGGCTGGGCCGCCAGGTGCAGCACCACCTCGGGGTCGGCCGCCGCCACCAGCGATGCCAGGGCCTCGGCGTCGCGGATGTCGAGGCGGTGGTCGTGCAGCGCGCCCGGCAGGCCGGCCTCCAGGAGGTTCAGGGCCGCAAAGAGGCTGGGGTTGGTGTCTGGGTCAAGACTCACGCCGGTGACCCTGGCCCCAAGCTGGAGCAACCACAGAGCCAACCAACTGCCCTTGAAGCCGGTGTGGCCGGTGAGCAGCACGCGCCGCCCAGCCCAGAAGCGGGGATCCGGAGAGATCGTTGCAGGAACGGCTGAGCTGCCGGGAAGGGCCACCATCAGCTCCAGAGCTTCCAGGGCGCCTGGCCACTCTCCCAGAGCTCCTCCAGGCGAGTGCGCTCGCGCAGGGTGTCCATCGACTGCCAGAAACCGTGGTGCCGATAGGCGCCCAGCTGGCCACGCCGGGCCAGTTCGGAGAGCACATCGGCCTCAAACAGGCAGGCATCCGACTGGATCAGGTCACACACTGAGGGCTCGAGCACCAGGAAGCCGCCATTGATCCAGGCCTGCTCGCCATCGGCCTTCTCCTGGAAGTTGCCCACCCGATCGCCCTCGAGATGCAGGGCGCCGTAGCGGCCGGGGGGCTGCACGGCGGTGAGAGTGGCCTGGAGGCCATGGGCGCGGTGATGGGCGATCAGGGCGGCCATGTCGACGCTGGCCACGCCATCGCCGTAGGTGAAGCAGAAGGGCTCGTCGTCGAGATAGGAGCGCACCCGGCCCAGGCGGCCACCGGTTTCCGTTTTGTCACCGGTGTCGATCAGCGTGACCTTCCAGGGCTCGGTGGTGCGCTGGTGCACCTCCATGTGGTTGCCCACATCCATGTGGAAGGTGACATCGCTGGTGTGCAAAAAGTAATTGGCAAAGTATTCCTTGATCATGTAACCCTTGTAACCACAGCACACGATGAATTCGTTGATCCCGAAGGAGCTGTAGATCTTGAGAATATGCCAGAGAATCGGCAAGCCACCCACCTCCACCAGAGGCTTGGGGCGCACCACGGTTTCTTCCGCCAGACGTGTACCTCGGCCACCGGCGAGAATGACTGCCTTCAAGTGATGCGTTCCTGAAACGTGTGTTTTGAAGCTAACAGAGGCATCAAGCCCGATCCGCAGCCAAATGGTGACTAATCATCGCAGCTACGCGCGGATTACAGGCACTGGCCACGGCATACCAGGCCGCAATGTCCTGACGGATTGGATTGAGGCGAAGCAACTCTGTCTTGAGGAAGGGGAAGTGCAACTCCTCCAGCAGCTGGCGCCAGTGGGTGTGGGTGACATTGCCATGCTGGCCAGCCAGATAAAGCGTTTCCATACGGAATCCTGCATCGACCAGCACGCCACTCCAGCCCACCTCGTAGGCGCGCACCAGATCGATCTTCTCGCCCCAGATGCCGATCTGCTCCCAGAAGGCCCAGAACAGAGCCGTACGAATCAGCCGTGGCCGGTAGGCCATGAAATAGCTCTGCAGATGGGAGCGGATCGCCGTGCTCTCGGTGAGCCCCACCACATCGGCCTGGCTGGCTGCCAGCCGTCGGAACAGGTCCTCGACGCTGTGGAGAGGCCCGTAGCAGCTGTCGTTGGTGAGGATGAGCAGGGGTACCCGATCGATCCAGCGCCGGCAGAAGACCAGGCCGGCCTGCCAGCTGCCGAAGTCGTAGCCCTCGTTGTGGCGCACCAGCACCACGGCGCAGAGTTCGCGCAGCTGGGCCATGGCGGCCGGCTGCTCCAGCAGGGCCGGCGCCGCCGACACAAACACCAGATCGGCATGGGCCCGGTAGGCCCGCAGCTGCTCGAACACGTCGGCGCGCACCAGGCCCTGGCCATCCCAGTGCACGTAGATCAGCAGAGGGCGCTCGCCGGGCTTGCGCCACTGCGGGCGCACCCAGCTGTGCAGCAGCCGCGCGCGGGAGGGCGCCCGAGGCCCGACGGGCAGGGCCATCGGCTCGAAGCGATGGGAAGCCAGCCCGAGAAAGCGGTGATAGAGGGGATCTCCCACCTGAAAAAGCGTGGGATAGCGGCGGCGCAAGGCGCCCGATTCCCGTGCCAGGCGATTGCGCTTCTCGCCAGCGATGTCATCGCCGCGGCTTTTCGATTCGGCGTGGATGATCCGCGGCTCGGGGGTCACGATCACGGCGCGCCCCTCGGCCGTGAGCCGCCAGCAGAGATCCACATCGTTGTAAGCCACCACGAAGGATTCATCGAAGCCGCCCAGGCGATCGAAGTCGGCCGTGCGCATCAGCAGGCAGGCCGCTGTGGCGGCAGACCACTGCTCCGGCAGTTCGAGAGCTGCAAAAGGCTCGGTGGCAAACCCGGGCCGCAGCCCTTTGCCCGGGGAGAGGATGTCGTGGGGTTGGCGAGGGGCCGCGGCCAGGCCTTGGTGCTGAATGGTGCCGTCTTCAAACAGCAGGCGGGCACTGACGGCCCCCGTGCTCGCCAGGGCGAAGGGATCGAGCAGGGCCTCGATCGGCCGGGGCGATTCGAAGCGGATGTCGTTGTTGAGGAAGAGCAGGAAGCTGCCGCTGCAGTGCTGGCGGGCCCTGTTGTTGAGCGCCGCGAAGTTGAAGGGACTGTCATCACGCAGGCCGATCAGGCTGATCCCCTGCGCCGCCGCCAGGGGAGCCAGCTCCTCAGCCAGGGCGATCGCCTCCGCCTCGGTGCTGCCGTTATCGACCAGCACCAGCTCCAGGGGCGTGGGGCCGGCCTGCTCCAGCAGGCTGAGCACGCAGGTGCGGGTGAGCTGGGCCTGATCCCGGAAGGGGATGATCACCGACACCCGCGCGCTGGGACCGGGGGCATAGCGGAGCAGCACACTGCCCTGGCGAGGGCCCGGCTGCAGCCGGGCACCGGGGGCCAGCCAGGCCGGCGCCCGGCGCAGGCTCAGCTGCTCGAGCTCCAGCAGCTGGTCGGCGGTGAAGAGCTGGCGCTGGGCGGGCGTGCTGATCGCCAGCAGGGTGGGGTTGGAATGGGGCTCGCGGCGCAGCAGGGCCTCGGGCAGCGTCTCAATGGCACCCCCCTGCTCCAGCCACTGCAAACCCAGATCGCGCAGCAGGGCGTGCAGGGAGCCGTAGCGAGGCTGAAGATCGAGATTCACCATCTCCTTGGCCGGCAGGGCGACCAGGCCAGGCAGGTGGCCGCGGCTAAGGAGGCGGAAGGGGGTGGGCGCCGCGGCGAACTGACGCTGGCCGATCCGTTGCGACTCCGTGCTCCCGAGCAGCTCTTCATCGCTGCAGAGCAACAGATCCGGCCGCCATGCCAGCACAGCCGCCAGCCGCCGCCAGGCCGCCGGCGCCAGCTCATCGGCCGGGCCGATGAAGGCCAGCACGGCCTGCTCCCCAGCTGCGGCAGCGATGGAGGCAAGGGGTTGGGCCTGGAGCGGCCACACCTCTGCCTGGGAGAACCCGCCAAGCACGGCCTGAGCCTGGGCCCGGTGCTGCAGAGCGTCCAGGCCATGGGCGTCCAAGTGCGCCTGCGTGGCCGCCAGCACCAGGGTGCCGGACAGCTGCCGCGGTCGCCGGGGCTCCAGCGGGCGCGGCAGCAGCCCCGGGTCGATGCGCGGCTTGATCGAGGGCGGTGGCCCCTCGAGCCAATGCCGCACAAAGGCCTGGATCTGGCGGGGCTGACGCCTGGCGAGCCAGGACGCTGAGATCGCCAGCAGCGCGGGGCTGGAGCTGGGCCGGGGCGGCAACACTTCGGTGACCCCGCCGGCATCGGTGCCGAGCTGCACCAGGGGAGAACCTCCGTCGGCCAGCACGCCTTGCAGCAACGGAGCCCAAGCCGCTGGCGGCGAACCGTCGCCGGTCCAGAGGATGAACCAACCACCCCCCTCCAGCGCGAGCCGGGCAGCCTGGTCGGCGAGCTGGGCGGCCTCCGCCTGGGAGGAGCCGACCTGACAGACCGACGGAATGCCAAGGGCCTGGGCGAACTGGGCGGCATCGCCCTGATGCTCCGGCAAGGCGAGCCACACCCAGGGCCGGGTCAACAGCCGGTCGTGATCACTGGGGGCCCATCGGCTCAAGGCCGACAGCGGGGACTCCAGCCCCGCCTCCGCCTCCAGCGCCAGGCACTCCAGGGCGGAGAGGCGACGCAGCCAGGGACGGCGGCTGCGATGGAGCTGCACCAGCTGGTGGTAATGCCTGAGATCGATGGCGGGCAGGCCGGCATAAAGGGGGCGAGCCCCTTGCAGCACGGCCTGGAGATGGCGCTTCAGGAAGGTGGCCCGATCACAGCCATGGGCCTGCTGCAACCGCAGGGGATCAAGGGGCACCTCCGCCAACAGCTCCGGGATCCGAGGAGCCAGCAGCAGGGCCGGCGGCAACAGCGCCAGATCGAGATAGTGGGGATCGATACCCGGGTGACAGCTGGCCAGCACGGGCCTCAGCAGCGCAGCCGGGTAGCCCTCGCGATGCAGCACCCCCAAGAGCTCAAGGGCCCGCCCCCCATCTCCAGACCCCAGGGCTTGACGCAGAGAAAAGAGAAGAGACGAGCTCTGCATGCCACACAAGGGTGATCAAGATTCTACGGCGTGCCTGCAGAGAGAAAGCCTGAACCCAGCCTCGTTACACTCTCCATCCAGCACGTAGCCTCCCACTGACGACCAGGTCATTGAGCACTATCTTCCCCAGATCACTTGACCAGCTCACCAGCAGATTCAAGCGAAAAGCCAATAATCAGCTATCCCGGCGTGATCGATCCACCGAGAGGTTGTCGGTCATCATCCCCACGCTCTGGGGACCCAACCCCCAATTCGTTCTCAAGCTCCTGCACAAATTGAACCGGATGCGCCAGGTGGGCGAGATCATTCTGATCGACAATGATCCAAGCAAGGCCCCGGAATTCCCCAAGGATCTCCACAAACTCATCCACCTGCCCCAGCGCACCAACCGCTTCGTTAACCCATCCTGGAACCTGGGCGTGGAGTACGCCAGATGCCCGATCGTTGCCCTCTGCAACGACGACATCCTGCCACCCCAAAAGGCCTTTCAACTGGCGCTCGAGGCCTTGATGGAACCCCAGCCTGTTGGGCTGATTGGCCTTGACAAGTCCTGTTTCGAGAAACACAGCGATCCCCGACCGCCGATCATCCACAACACCCACCAACGCCGCTACGGCTATGGCTGCCTGATGATCCTGCGCAAGGCCCACTACAAACCCATCCCAAACTGGATCCGGATCTACTCAGGCGACACCTGGCTTTTTGAGCACCAGGCAGCAGAAGGTCGCTACAACTTATGCATCGCTAATCTACCGATCAAGCGCTGGAAAAAGAAACACTCCACCACCTCATCGCGGCCTGAGTTCGCACCGATCAAGTCGACCGACGACTACTCCTTCGGCTGCATTCAGGACCTGCACCACCACCACACCGATGCCGGCGTGAACCGCGCCATCCTCCAGGCTCTCGAGCGCATCGCGGCGGAACTGAAAGCGCTCCGCAACGAGCTGCGCGACCGCGGCGGCTGAATGTCCGAGCACATCCGCGGTGCTGCTGTGCCCTCCCCCATAGAGTTGGGGCCCCGCAGCACACCGATGTTCCGCTGGGCGTCCGCCCAACCGCTCCCCCTCCGGCTGGAGGAACTGCTGGATCGAGCGCAGGCGGCGCGGCGCGACTGGTTCGCACGGGAGCCGGGCGATGTGCTGGTGTTCGTGCCCCCCCACCAGGTGCTGGCGAGCGGCCGGTTGCCGCTGGAGGGGTTCCTGGCCAGCTATCGCATGCTGCTGGCAGCGGCGGAGAGCGCGCGCCAACAAAACTCCCCTGCCTGCCTGCTGAATGGCGATCGGCTGCTCTCACTCAGCGCCGATGAACTGGCCAGCTGGAGCCCCGGCTCGCCGCTGCCCCGACCCTGCTCTCCCCAACCGCCATCCCCGCTGGAAGCAGCGTTCACCGTGGCCCTGCTGGCTGGAGCGCCCGAGCTGGAGACGCTCTATCTGGCGCTGGATGCCCTGGCCGAGCGGGGCGGAACGGAAGCAGAGCAGGCCTATGTCAGCCGCCTGGGCCAAAGTGATGCCGCCGCGCTGGTCGACAGCTGGAACCGGCAGCTGGAGCGCCGCCAGGCCGAAACCGACCTGGAGCTGGTGCGGCAGCAGCTGCTGGAGGTCGAGCAGGAGTGTGAGCGCCAGTTTCTCAGCAGCCGCGAAGCCGGCCGCAAGCTCAGCTGGCAGCGACGCCTGCAGGCACAGGCCATGACACAGATGAAGCAGTACGGCGGCCTGCTGCAACGCCTGCAGGTGCTGCAGGGCCGCGTGCCGTGATGCGGGTTGTGGTGAGCAGCGGCACCGCCGATGCCCTCAACACCAACCAGAGGCTGCGCCAGCGCATCGCCCACGGATTTCAGCAGCTCGGCCTGAGCTGCCAGCCCTGTGCGGTGGAAGCGGTGCCGGCGCTGCTGCAGCGGCAGCCGATGGATCTGCTGCTGATCACCGGCTCGATCGCCGATCCCAGCGTGGATCTGCAGTGGCTGGTGCGGCGGGCCCACCAGCAGGGGAGCCAGGTGGCCTTCTGGCTGCACGACGACCCCTATGAGTTTGATCTGCACTGGCGGCTGGCGGAGCTGGGCTGCCCGGTGTTCAGCAACGAGCCCAACTGCCTTCCCTACTACCCCCCGAGCTGCCAGGCCCGAGCCCTGGCCCTGGCGGCCTCCCCGCTCGACGATCGGGGGCCCAGCGAGCCGCTGGCAGAGCCCGAGGTCGACCTGGCCTTCTGCGGGGTGGCCTTTCCGCAGCGGATCGCCCTGCTGCGCCAACTGGCGGCCGCGGGCTTCCGCCTGGCCTGCTGGGGCGAGGGCTGGCCCGAGGATCTTGCCGGGGCCGTGAATCTGCGGCTGGGGCCGCTGGGGCTGCGGCAGCTGTATCAGCGCAGCCGCTTCGTGCTGAACCTGGGCCGCGAGATCGCCATCGCCAACCGCCGCCACCAGATCGCCGCCTCCATGCCCGGCCCGCGCACCTTCGAGGCAGCGCTGGTGGGGGCGGTGCAGCTCTACCTGGGCCAAAGCCCACGCATCAGCGCCTACTACGGCCCTGGGGAGGGGGTGATTCCCGCCGGCAGCGTGGAGGAGGTGGCAGCCCTGGTGGAGCGGGCCATCGAGGAGCCGCAGTGGCTGGAGCACCTGGGCCAGGCCGCCGCCTGCCACACCCGCCGCCATCACCTCTACCGCCACCGCTGCCACGACCTGCTGGCGGGGCTGACGGCCTGGAGGACACAGCCATGAAGCTGCTTCTCTACGACACGGAGATGCAGACGGCCAACGGCTATCTGCCGCGGGCGATCACCCAGGCGGCGGCCCAGCTGCTGGGGGAGGGCAACGCCCTTCTCTGCGACCACGCCAGCGTGGTGGAACAGGCCGCCTCCGGCACCTGGGACGGCCTGCTGGCCATCGGCGGCGCGGGGGCCGACCGCCATCTGCTGGAGGCCCTGCGCGAAACCCCACTGCCGCGGCTGCTGTGGACCACCGAAGACCCCTATGAGCGGCGCCTGCTGGAGCGGGTGGAGCCGGTGTTCGACCACGTGTTCAGCAACGAGGTCCACTGCGCAGGGGCCAGCCCCCGCACCACCTACCTGCCCCTGGCGGCGGAGCCCTCAGTGCACCAGCGGCCCGTGCGGTGCCAAGACAGCGACTACGCCTACGACCTCACTTTTGTGGGCACGGCCTGGCCCAACCGGGTGGCGAGTCTGCGCCGCCTGCTGGCTGAGTTGCCCGGCGACCTGCGCCTGCATCTCTGCCTGCCCTGGAATCGCCACATCCCCGAACCGGAGCTGCCCGGCATCGGCGCCCTGCCGCAGCTGCGGCTGGCCATCGGCGACCTCTGCGACATCTGGAATCGCTCGCGGGTGGTGCTGACCATCGGCCGGGAGTTCTCCGCCGGTGCCGGCCGCGACCACGCGCTCGGCAGCTCACCGCCACCCCGGGTGTACGAAACGGCCATGGCGGGGGGATTCCAGGTGGCCCTGGCCGGGGCCGGCCTGGATCTGCGCGCGGCCTATGGCGAGCTGATCCCCCTGGCCGCCAACGAGGCCGAGGCTGCCGCCCTGATCGCCCAGCATCTGGCTGCCCCTGAGCCGCGAATCGCCCGGGCCCAGGCCATCCAGGCCCACACCCTGGCCCACCACAGCTACGGCCAGCGGCTGGCGGTGATCCTCGAGCGGCTGGAGCAGCTGCGGCGCGAGCGCCAGCCGAGCCCCATCCACCTGCAGCGGCGGCAGCCGGCCGTGCTGCACGTGGCCCACAACCTGGTAGGGCTGCGGCGGGCCGGCGGCACGGAGGCCTACGTGCAGGAGCTGGCGCAACTGCAACGCCAGGGCCGGCCGGTGTTCGGCCTGGCCCCGAAAGACCGGATGCGGCTGGCCCTGATCGACTACAACCGCCCCCGGCCCCGGCTGGTGCGCAGCCTCAAGGTGGGCAAGATCAGCCGCTTCCCGGCCAGTCACCCGGCCTACGAGCGGGCCTTCTGCGAGGTGATCAGCGACTACGGCATCGGCCTGGTGCATGTGCACCATCTGATCGGCCTGCCCCTGAGCCTGCCGCTGTTTGCCAAGGCGCTCGGCTGCCGGGTGGTGGTCACGCTGCACGACTTCCACCTGGCCTGCCATCGCTACACCCTGCTGGGGGCGGACGGCCGCTTCTGCGCCATCCACGAGGCCGAGGACCATCGCCTGCAGTGCCGGCTCTGCCTCCAGGCCGCTGGCCTGCAGGGCGAGGAGCGCAGCCGTCGCCTGGCCCTGAGCCGGCGCAGCGTAGCTGCCGCCGACCTGCTGCTGGCCAGCACCCCCAGCAGCGCCGCCATCGCCGCCGGGGTGTATCCCGAGGTGGCGGATCGCATCGCCGTGCTGGAGATGCTCACCCCGGGCCTGGAGACACTGGAGGCGGCCCACCGGCCGCGCCCGCCGGCGTCGTTTGAGGGGCCCCTGCAGGTGGGGGTGATCGGCAACGCCATGCCCCACAAGGGCCTGGACACCCTGGTGCGCCTGATCCGCGCCAGCCACGACCAACCCTTCCAGCTGCACATCCTCGGGGCCACCCCCGAGCTCGATCAGGCGCTGGAGGAGGCGGGCATCGGCCCCGATGCTGCCCCGATCGTGCGCTACCAGGGCGCCTACGACCGCCGCACCCTGGTGCAGGTGTTGCAGCGGCTGCATGGGGCCCTGTTCCTCTCCCCCTGGCCCGAGACCTACAACATCTGCCTGGGGGAAGCGATGCGCCTGGGGGTGGTGCCGGTGGCCACGGCGGTGGGCGCCCATGTGGATCGGGTGAGCCACCGGCAGAGCGGGCTGCTGGTTCCACCGACCGACCCTCTGGCCGTGCTCCAGGCCCTGCAGACGCTGGACAGCGACCGGGAGCTGCTGGCGCGGCTCAGTGCGGCGGCCGCCGCGGTGCCGCTGATGGATCCCCGCGAGCATGGCCAACGACTGGAGGCGATTTACGCCGCCCTCAACCCCTGGCGCGGCCGAGACCCCGCCGCCACAGCCGCAGGCTCCACCCTGCAGCTCGATCCCCAGCTCGATCTGGCGGCCCTAGGGGTGCGGCTGGCCCAGGATCGCTGGATCGAAACGGGCGTGCGCTGGGACGAGCAACCATGAGCCGAAAAGCTGGCATCGGCATCGCCATCACCACCTACAACCGGCGCGAGCAGCTGCTGAAGCTGGTGGCCAGCCTGCGGGAGCACACCAACCCGCGGGTGCCAGTTGTGGTGTTCGATGACGGCGGCTCCGATGGCAGCCGGGAGGCGGTGGCCCCGCTGGTGAGCGGCTACATCCAGGCGGAGAACCGGGGCATCACGGTGAACAAGAACCGGGCGCTGTATTACTTCTGCCGGATTCGGCCGGTGAAGCGGGTGCTGCTGCTGGAAGACGACCTGCTGGTGACGCAACCGGGCTGGTTGAAGCTGTGGAAACGGGCCATCGATCGCCACGGCCACATCAACCTGGCCCTGCCCAAGTGGTCGAAGCAAAGCCCGGAATTTCGCGGCGGCCGTGGCACCGCCCGAGACCCGGAGCGCTGGCGTCGCGTCAGCGGCTGCGCCATGGGGGCCAGCACGAAATTGATCCGCAAGCAGGTGGGCTACCTCAACCCGCGCTTTGCCGGCTACGGCTACGAACACGCGGAGTGGACCGAGCGCTGGATCGCCGCCGGCCATGGCGGAGCGATCACACCACGGGGCCGGGTGTATTTCGCCCTCTCGAGTGGGCTGACGCTCCAACCGGCCGACTCCCATGCCAACCCGCAGCAGATTGCCAGCAACCAAGAGGTGTTCCTGGAGCTGCGCCGCCAGGGCTATCCCCGCGCACAGAAGCCCTGGCTGACGGCGGAGCAGCGGCGCGACTTTCTGGCCCCCCTGCGGGCAGGGGGGAGGCCGTGATGGCAGGGGCCTGGGTTGTGAAAGCGGGCGCCGCTGGCCTGGAACTGCGCTGCCGCCATCCCCGCCCGGTGCGGGCCCTGATCGATCAGCTGAGCCTGCACTGGGCCGATGGCCAGCAGCAGCGGATCGAGCGGCCGAGCGGCCAACGGGGCCGTGCCCTGGCCATCAACCTGGCGGAGGGCCGTTGCGAACCGGAGCGGATCGAGGCCCGGCTGGATTTGGCACGGGAGCTGGATGGCCTGCAAAGGCTGACACCAAGCGGTGATGCCCTGCGCGGGTGGCTCCAGAGCCTGCGCCGGCGCTCTCGCCGCTGGCGGGGGCTGGTGCTGGCGGCCAGCTGCGGTGACCCGGCCCTCACGGTGGGGCCGAGCTACGACAGCACCGTGCTGCCCCTGCTGCTGCGACTGGCCCTGCTGGAGCCGGAGCACGACCCGGCCCTGGCGGTGCTGATGGCCTTCAGCCGCAAGGGGCGCCAGCTGCACGGCTGGCTGCAGCTGCTGGGGGCCGCCAGCGGCGACGATCTGGCCCTGTTGCGGCTCCCCGAGCTCGACACTTTGGGCCGCCAGGAGCGGCTGCTGGCCCTGGAGCAGCTGGCGGCCCGGGCTGCACGGGCCACGCCATTGGTGGCCCCCAGCACCGTCGAGCCGCTGCCCCTGCTGCAGTACTGGGAAGGAACGCCGGTGCCCGCGGATGTGGAGGCCATGCTGCAGGCCTGGCCGGCCCTGCTGCCGGAGCTCCAACCCCTGCGCCTGGACGCCAGCAGGGGCCTGGCGTGGATCCGCAGCCATGGCGAGGCTGGCGAGGGTGATGCTGGCGGTGGTGATGGTGGCGATGCCCAGCGCTTCCAGCGCTGCTGGCACCCGGCCATGCAATCAGATTTCCTGCGGGTGCTGCGCGTGGCCCGCGAGGGGGGCCTCTACCTGGACTGTGACACCCCCACCCCGGATGCCCCTGACGCTGTTGAGCGCTGGCGGGGGCTGGCCCAGAACTGCTGGAGCAGCCGCACCCTGGCCCTGTGCGTCAATGCCGTGCGCCAACCGGGCGACTGCCGCCACTACGTGGTGAATTGCTGCCTCTGGGCACCACCGGGCCACCCGCTGCTACAGCGGTGGCTGGCGGCCTATCGCCACACGCTCGACACCCTGCCGAACGCGTTGGTGGGCACCCCCAAGGGCATTCACCGGCTGGGGCCGGAATTGGTGAGCCACCTAGTGGATGAGCTGCTCGCTGATCCGCAGACACGGCTGGACCCGGTGGACTGGCAGGGCCTGCGGCTGAGCCAGCTGGAGTGGCAGGGGTGGCGGCTGCTGCTGCTACCCACCCAGGCCTACCGCCAGCTGTTCGGCGTGCCCTTTTCCTGCCACGCCAGCTATCAGAGCTGCAACGATCCGCGCGACTGGAAGCTGGGGGTGCGGCCATGACGCTGCATGTGCATGTGGTGGCCCATCAGGACGACTGGATGCTGTTCCACGGCGATGAAGCGGCCCGCCATCTCGCCGATCCCAGCAGCCCCGTGGTGTTCATCCACACCACCGCCGGCGATGCGGGTGAAAGCGAAGGCTGGTGGGAGGCCCGCGAACTGGCCACGGTGATGGCCGTACGCCAGCAGCTGGGCAACCCGCCGCTGCGCATCAGCCGGCCGCGGGTGAAGGGCCACGGCCTGCAGCGCTACAGCTGCGGCCATGCCGTGCTCTATTTCCTGCGCTGCGCCGATGGGGGCAAACAGGGCCAGGGATTTGGCGTGCACCGCCACCGCTCCCTGAGCCGCCTGCGCGATCAGGGCAAAGCGCTGCCAGCGGTGGATGGCTCCAGCCGCTACCGCAGCTGGGAGGATCTGTGCACCACCCTGGCGCGCATCGTGGTGCGGGAGTGCCGAGCCTGCGAACCACGCCAAGCGGCAGCCACCACCCGGATCCACTGCGGCGACTATGCCGCCAGCACCAATCCCGGCGACCATGCCGATCACCAAGCCACCGCGGATGCCGTGCGCCAGTTTGCAGCGGCTGAGGGCTACGGCAGGGCCTGGTTTCTCACCTACTGCAGCCGCGATCAGCCCGCCAATCTCACCCCGCCCGAAGCGGAGGCCAAGCTGGAGCTGTTCCGCCACTACGGTGAGGAACTCGGACGGCTGATGGGCGCAGCAGCCGGGCTCAATGCCGATGAGTGGGCCTGGTGGGGATTAAAGAGCTATGTGCGCTACCAACCGCCAGGTAGCGGCGATCCGCCCCTCCCGGATCCCGCTCAACCGATCGCCCGGATCCAGTGCTGATCGGTTTGCTTGTAGGCCAGATCTGCTGGCTCGCGAGCAGAGATCACCTGATCATTCACCAAGCCAAGGCTGAACCGGGTGGTGCGCAGTTGCACCACGCCGGGAGCCAGACCAGCCACCTGAACCGGATCGGGGTTGGTGGAGAACAGATGACGCAGGCAGTAGTTGTATTTATCCGGGCCAAAGGTGTTCATCACCGTGTTCACATGCCTGCGTAGGCGCCGGAAATCGAGCCTTACCCCGCTGCGAGCCGCAAGCGCAAAGAAGGGGCAGCCCTCCCTCGCCAGGAAAAAGCAATTCGAGAGGGTGGGGCGTTCCGACCGGATGAAGAGAGCACTGTGGCCGGTGTGCAGGAGCACCTTCAAAGCCGAGGCAGACGACGGGCCAGGCGCCAGATCGGCATCGAGATAGAGGCAGTCACGCTGCGAGGCATAGGCCAGCCGGAACACATCGGCTTCTACCGCAACGTGAAACGCCGTTTCAAACGGCCGTTGAAAATCCGGCGCCCATTCGCTGATCCAGGCCAGTGCCGAAGGGCGGTCAAAGCACTGGATCGGATCCAGGCCCAGGCCCGTGAACTGGATGTTCCAGGCCGCGCTGAGGGCCTGCACATCGGCGGGGGGCTCCCCCTGGCTCCAGTACTGGATCGGCTGAGGACACGCCTGCGAAGCTGGCGGAGGCAGGCTGATCGCAGGCACGCCGGGCACCCGCATCGCCAGGGGCATCCGGCAGGCAAAGGGGTCGTGCCACACCTGGCAGGCCTGCCAAGCCTGAATGAGCCGTGTGGTTCGCGTGTTTGAGAGATAACGCTCACACACATCCAGCCGCATGCCAGCAGCGCGGCGAACGGCGAGCTCGGGCAGGGCCATCCGTTCGCGGGCCTGCTCGATCAGCTGGCGGGCTTCGGCAGGCCGCGCAAGCAGCAGCAGTTCCTCCGCACCCCGGGCATAGCCACGCCAGCTGAGAGGTTGGCGCTGCGCCAGCAAGCGGGCATAGGCCAGGGACCGCCGCCGCTGGCCGCGCAGGCGGCAGACATCACTGGCCAGGGTCAACACCTCCTTGTCAGCGGGGAAGCGCCGCAAGGCGCCGGCCATGCACCACTGGGCGCGGCGGGGCTTCCCTGCCAGGAGCCACAGCTCCACCTGCTGGCAGAGGTCATGGGCCGTGAGTGGACCGCAACGGGCCAGCCGCTGGCCGAAGCGCAGGGCTGCCTCCCCATCGCCCATCGCCCGCCAGAGGTCGCGGGCCGCCCGCAACAACGCCGGATCGGCTGGGCGACAGCGCAGGGCTTGCTCAAGCCAAGCCTGGGCCTGCTGCCCGCGGCCCAAGGCAACCAAGGGGCCGCGGCGACGGCGCACCAGCTCTCCAGCCAGATGCAACAGACGGCCGTTGCGTGGATACCGATCCAGAGCAGCAGTCAGCCCAGCAGCTGCCACCTCAACGTCTCCGGCCTTGATCTGCCGCTGCACGCTCCGACGCAGAGCCTTGGCCTTGAGCCCCTTGCCTGAATGTTCGCTATCCATGGCTGGGTCAGGCCTTCTTGCGGCGAGCCTGCAGATCCTCGAGGCTGAGCTCAAAACCTAGTTCGCGGGCCAGGGCCAGGGTGACCTCTTGTTTGGCGCGGCGTAGCCGCTGGCGCAGGAGGTGGTCGTGGCGCAGGCGGAAGCGAAAGGCCTGGAGCTCACTGCGATCGGAACCGGGGGGGGAGGCCATGGGCGGCGGCGGAATCAGGGCTCAGGAGTGAATCCCAGCACAACGGCGAAGTCGTTGCCGAGGTTGTAGGTGCGCAGGCTGGTGGACGCCGGCAGGTAGGCCAGGGCGACCAGCTGACGCACCAGGCGCCGGAAGCGCTCATTTGTGAACTTCCAGCAGTGCACATCCACGTAGGGATGGGCCTGGTATTCCTCCAGGGCGGCCTCCAGCAGGGCCCGGGTGGGCGGACCCACCCCATCCAGGGGATTCGGTGCCTTGAGCCAGTCGGTCACGGTGAAGCACTTGTGCTCCACCAGGGCCTGCAGGGGCGGGCGACTGCGGCCCTCCAGATGGGCTGTGACCACATCGATCAAGCCACTGGGAGGCAGGTGGCGATCGAAGCAGCGGCGCTGGTCGGGCAGGGTGAACAGGTACACCCCAGCGGGTTTGAGCAGCTGGGCCACCTGCAACAGATGGCCGATCAGATCGGGCTGGTGCTCCAGGCAGTGGTGCGACACCACCGCGTCGTAGCGCTGCTGGATCTGGTCATAGCCGCCTTCGCCGAGCACGTAGCGGATCGGGGGCACGGCCTCTGGATTGCGCTCCGGGCGCAGCCGGGCGCGCTCCACCAGCTCGGCGCGGCTGAGGTGATCGGCGTAATCGATCTGCAGGCCCGGCCGCCGCAGGGGCTCCAGGGAGGGGTTGTCGAAGGGTCCGATCTCCAGGAGGTGCCCGGCCGGCTGCAGGCAGAGCAACAGATCGTCGCGGCTGTCCACCGGAGCGGCATTGCGGCGGGCGCGACGCCCCTCCTGGCGCCAGTGCTCCTTGAGCTGGGAGCGACGCAGCCCGGCCAGATCGGCATACCGGCTGCGGTAGACGGCGGCGTCGAATTCCGGGGGGAAACTCAGCACCGGCTTGGGTCGTTGCTTGCGACCCATAGCATGCCTGCAGCGGGGATGACTCGGGCGTGCTGTTTGTCGAACCCCGGCGCTGGTTTTCCCTGCGGGAGCTGGGGGTGGGAGCCACGCTGGGGCGTCTTGAACTCTGCGGCAGCCAGCTGGTGCTGGCCGGCCAGCTCAGCCAGCCGCTGGAGCTGGAGCTCAGCAGCGGCGATCGCCAGTGGCACTGGCCGCTGCAGGCCGGCGAAGAGGGGGGCTGGGGTTTCAGCGGCGAGCTGGCCACAACTGAACTGGAGGACGAGCTGCTGCTGAGCCTGCGCCGGGGCGAGCTGCTGCTCCCCTGGGTGGCGATTCGGGTGCTGCGGGCCAGTGCGGCAGAGCTGGAGCAGTGGCAGGCCTTCTTCGCCGGACGTGACCCCGAGCTGCCAGGCCCGGAGCTGGAACGGATCAGCCACTGCGCCCTGCTGGGCACCACGGTGCAGCGGGGCGGCGATCGCCCGGCGCCCCTGGCGGCCTTCTGCGAGCGGGCCGCCAGCCAGGAGCTGGTGGTGGAGGCGGCCCAGCTGCGCCATCAGGGCCGGTTTCCCAGCGTGCTGGGCCAGGGCTCGGGGCGGATCCTGGCCAGCCGGCTGGTGCTGAACTGGAACCTGCTGCTGGTGCAGGAGGGCGGGCAGCGCTTTGTGGTGTTTCAGGGGGTGAGCAGTAGCGATGCGGTGCTGCTGCCGGGGTTGAACCTGCTGCTGCTGGTGTGCCATCTGGAGGCCGGCACGGTGCGCACCTGCCTGGCGATCCTCAGCCGCACGCCGGAGTTCTTGACGCCCAGCCAGCCGGCGCGGTTCGGGGGCTACCTGGTGGGCCATAGCAGGCCCTACCACTGCTTCTATGACGGGCTGCTGGCCTTGCAGGCGGTGCGCGAAGCCGGTGAGCTGCTCCCAGACGATGCCTTGTTTTCCAAAGAGGGTGAAGCCTTTGTGGATCTCGGCCGTTGCCTGGAGCTGGCCCAGCCCCACCAGCAGCTCAGCCAGGAGGCTCTCAACGGGCAGACGGCCGCCAACGGCACCTACCTGCTGCAGCTGGGCTTCTGGTTTCACACCCGGGCTGAAGATCCAGCCCTGCGGGCCCTGGCCGACGCCGTGGATCAACAGCTACGACAGACGGCACAGCGGGAATCGCAGCTGGCAGCGATCGGGGCGTTGGAGCAGCTGGAGGCGTGCACACCGTTGATCTGGGTGGGCATCACCGGCCAGAAACGCAGCTGGGTGGAGCAGGTGGAAGGCAGCGCAGCCCTGCTCAATGCCCTGCACCAGCTGTACCCGCATCTCGGCGTGATCTTTGACGGCTGGACGCCACCACTGGCGAGCTCCGACTACCACCGCCGCGAGGCCCGCAACGACGACCGGGTGATCCGCCGCATCCTCAAGCGGCTCAACTTCAAAACCCGGGGCCGGGTGGGAGTGATCGCCGGATTGCCGCTGCTGGAGAAGGTGCGGGTGGGCCTGGGCGTGGACGCCTTCGTTGCCAACTACACCACCGGCTCCCTCAACGTGGCTCGCATCTGCGCACGGCCGGGCGTGGGCCATATGGGCCAGCGCATGGCGGCCTCCAAACACCAGCACATTCACCACCACACCCGGGAAATACCAGCCGAACTGGTGCAGGACGTGAGCGACCCCAGCACGCCCACCGGCTATGTGAATTACAGCCTGCCTTGGGAAGCGCTGTACGAGGATCTTGTGTATTTATTGAACAAGCTCAACAGCAAAGACTGACGACTCAATAGTCTGTCAGGCCAGCCTGAAACCATTTGCGCCTTAATCGCGTGGCAACGCGTTTACGTTCACGGCTCTTGATGATTACCGCAATATCAGTGAGCTCCTTGATAGTTTGCTCGGGGGTTTTGAGGCGAGCCTGGGACTCAATGATGCTCTGATAGATAGGCAACGCCGAATTGAATTCAGAGAATCGCACCAGATTAAGATCTGCTTTAGCTAACGCCAGCGAATAACTCTGACGCAATAGTGCCGCATAGCGTGTCGCCGCATCAAGGCTGTGCTCCAGGGCTATATCGAGCACATAGTGGATGGCAATGATGCGAGCAACACGGGTATGGGTGCCGTAGTAGGCACCGGTCACACCCGCCCCATCCTGAAGGCGCGCCACTTCACCAACGGCGCCAGCAGCCAGGGCAAGGGCTTCTCGCCAACGGCGATGGGTGAGCTGCACTATAAGCATGGCCAACATGGTGGAAAAACCAAGATGCAGGCGATCGCGCTTGGAATTCTCTGAAGCACCGCAGGCCTGTCGCTGATGCAGGGATTGATAACCTCGGCTCAGATAGCGATCGGCACGTTCAGGGTCGGGCGCATTAGAAACCTTATAACAACAACGCGTATTTGCGTAAATCTGCAGATATAGAGGCAATTGCTGAGAAGTGTAAAGATACTCCAACACCTGATATTCCAGGCTCTTATCAGGAATACGGGCCACCTTGCTGGTAATCAGCAGCAAGAGGTACTTCTCCTGCTGCTCTTTGACAAGGTGATTCAGGAAGCCGCGCACATCAGCAAAGTCCCCCTGAGCACAAAGTCTTCGGTATTCGTTGACACAAGAGGCTGAATCTGGGCCCAGACCTGGCAGCAAGGGTGAAGCGCAACAACTTTTCCATTGAAGCATCAGGACATCCAGCCACTAGGCCATCCAAACCAGACGGTCAAAATCACCCTGGCGACCCGCAGGGCTGACTGAAAGTTGCTTCATCCCGTCTCTGCGGCGCTGATTCCGACCCAGCCGAGCATTCGGCTGATGTCATGCGCCACCGCCATTAGGCCAGCGCGGATCGACCGGAAACCGTTGCAGCGCAGCAGGTTCAGTGCCAACGTCCGCAGTAGTGCCAACACCTGCACGCCGTTGCGTTGGGCGTAATGGTGAGCGTCCTCTGTCCGACGACAATCTGGTTGAGGGGTCGCGAGGCCAGTGCCACTGGTTTTCGATCGCCCAGCGCTGACGCACAAGCCGCAGCAGCGCTTTTGGGCTGGTGCGCAGGGTGGTGATAAAGAAGTGCACGTGGTGAAACGGCTTGCTGTCACGCCGGCCAGTGCTCACCAGCTCGATGATCCAGGTGGCCCCAGCCCAGCGCTCACGGATGGCGCCGGTGGCATTAC
>Ga0194125_10001101_pt1 | contig 45791 bp, 30 predicted proteins | sample TA2KigC250mmetaG_FD_148626 | JGI IMG/M metagenome (GOLD analysis project Ga0194125, IMG submission 148626) | Freshwater microbial communities from Lake Tanganyika, Tanzania - TA2015034 Kigoma Deep Cast 250m | ecosystem: Environmental > Aquatic > Freshwater > Lake | place: Tanzania: Lake...
TTCCTCCTCCAGGGTCTCGACGGCAAACAGCGGAATGAGCCCCACCATGGACCGGACCTTGAGCGGGATGGCCGGCTGGTTCGGCAGCTGGATCTGGTCGTAGTAGAACTCGTCCTGCTCGTCCCAGAGTCCCATCGCAGCCTCACCCACACCGTTGATGGCGGCCGCGATGCCCAGGAAGTGCTCGAAGAACTTGGAGGCGATGTCCCCGTAGGCGCGGTTGTGACACGCCAGCTCCAGCGCGATGCGCATCAGGTTCAGCGAGTACATCGCCATCCAGCTGGTGGCGTCGGCCTGGTTGATGTGGACACCCGGCGGCAGCTTGGCGCTGCGATCGAAGACGCCGATGTTGTCGAGACCCAGGAATCCGCCCTGGAAGATGTTCTTGCCCTGGGTGTCCTTCCGGTTGACCCACCAGGTGAAGTTCAGCAGCAGCTTGTGGAAGACCCGTTCGAGGAAGGCCAGGTCGCCCGGGTCCTTGGGATCGAGGAGCCTGCGGGCCTTCCGATCCATCTGGAACACCCTCCATGTGGCCCACGCATGCACCGGAGGATTGGCGTCGGTGAAGCTCCACTCATAGGCCGGCAGCTCGCCGTTCGGATGCATGTACCACTCACGGGTCAGCAGGACGAGCTGGGCCTTGGCGAACTCGGGGTCGATGATGGCCTGCGGGATGCAATGGAAGGCGAGGTCCCACGACGCAAACCACGGAAACTCCCATTTGTCGGGCATCGACAGGACATCACCCGCATTGAGATGGGACCAGTCCCGGTTGCGTCCCTGTCGACGTTCCTCCGGAGGCGCCGGCTGGTCCGGATCCCCCGTGAGCCAGCGATGGACGTGATACCGGTAGAACTGCCGGGACCAGACCATCCCCGCGAACGCCTGGCGTTGGATCCGTCGTGCGTCCGGATCGGCCATGCCTTCCTGAAGCCCGTCATAGAACTCGTCCGCCTCGGCTCGACGTCGGGTCAGGATCTCGTCGAAATCGGCAAACGCTTCACCTTGGGGCTTGGATTTCCCACCTCGCACCGTGCGACCTGCCCCGGCGGATTTCGCGACCGCCTTGAGGCGCAGCCGGACCTCGGCGGAACCCGACGGTCCAAGGGTCAGGACATAGTGGGCGGCGGCCTTGGTGCCGATGTGGGCGGGATTGACGGTGTCGACCCGCCCTCCGACGACCGCGTCGTTGATGCCGTCCTTGAAGAAGCCGGACGCCAGAGCCTCGCCATAGAGCCTGCGGCGATTGGTCTCGTTCTCGGTGAAAAGGAGTGGAGGCGCGTTTTCGCAGACCAGTTCATAGTCGGACTGGTGGACCCCACTCGCGTGGATACGACCATGTCCGGTCTGACGGAGCTCCGGCTTCGCGATGCCCTTTCGCCATGACCAGATTTTCCGACACCAGAGATGAGGCAGGACGTGCAGCGTCGCGGCCTCGGCCCCCCGGTTGTGGACCGTGATTCGCATCAGGATGTCGTCCACGGAAGCCTTCGCATACTCGACGAACACATCGAAGTACCGGTCATCCTCGAAGATCCCGGTGTCGAGGAGTTCATATTCCGACGCCTCCTTGGCCCGTCTGCGGTTCTCGTCGACAAGCTGGGCATAGGGGAACGCCCGTTGCGGATATTTGTAGAGATACTTGAGGTAGGAGTGGGTCGGTGTGGCGTCGAGGTAGTAGTAGAGCTCCTTGACGTCCTCGCCGTGGTTGCCCTCGGCATTGGTGAGTCCGAAGAGGCGCTCCTTGAGGATGGGATCCTTGCCATTCCAGAGGGCGAGTCCCAGACACAGCCGTGAGCGGATGTCACTAAGGCCCGCAAGACCCTCCTCACCCCATCGGTAGGCCTTCGACCGGGCATGGTCATGGGACACGGACGCCCAGGCATCGCCATTGGCGGAATAGTCCTCCCGGACCGTCCCCCATTGTCGTTCCGCGAGGTAAGGCCCCCAGAGCCGCCACGAAGCGCAGCCATTGGCATCGGCGACCAGTCGCTGGACCTCCTTGGAACTGGGGTTCATGGATGGCGTCGAGAGGTGGACACTGGGGCAGACCCGCAGGGGGACTGGAGAACGATCGGAGGGAGGTGACTAGGGCTTCGTCACCGCACCGTGGGGAATGCCGAGTTCATGGAGGCGCAGATTGCGAAACCGGTAGACCTGGCCCTTCTCGCCATGGTGCTGGAGGCCGATTACGCCTTTGGCGTCCAGGCCATCCTCGACATCGGTGGTCACCACTCCGTTGACCTCGATCCGTAGTCGACGCCCAATGCAGGTGATCCGGTAGCGGTTCCAGTCATGACGCCTGAACGCCTCGCCCGCACGGGCCCGGAATGCCGCAATGCTCTCCGCGTTCCCGCTGATGGGAGAGATGAACCACATTCGACGGTCCTCGTCATAGAGGCCGCCCGACCAGTTGCGTTTTTCATCACCATCGACCTCGGCCTGATAGCCCCAGACGCGGTTCGTCGCCACGTTGGCGCGGAACATGATGCCACTGTTCGAATTCCCGGGGGGGAGGAAGACCTCGCCCTCGAAGATGAAGTCTCCGTGGGTCTTTTCGGTCACGAGGAAGAATTTGAGTTCCCCGAGGAGATGGATTTCCCCATCCACCACCTTGGCCTCACCCCAGGCGAAGGGATTGCGCCACCCGGAAAGGTCACGGCCATTGGTCATGGGAACCCATCCATCAGCCCTCACGGTGACGCCCGGCACCGGCTCGGCCGCCCGGGTGGCCAGGGTGTCGACACCTGTCGCCAGCAGCAGGGTGGCCGCCAGGGCGGATTGCCAGGACCGAAGGGGCGGGGGTGCGGAAACGGGAAGGATCATATCGGAGCCAAGGGGATTCTAGGGGCGTGCGACTCCTCGGTATTCAGGCGTCCTAACGCCGGGCCCGGTTGAGCGGATCCCAGAATTCCGAGTTCTGGAGCGCCTTGGCGTTGCCCGACGAGGGATCCATTGGGGGATTGATCCGGGCGCTCTTGCGCGACTCGGAATGCCCGTCATTGAACACCATGACTCCCTGGTCCTTGTGACGGTTGTTGTCGACCCCTTCGAGGCCCTGCCCCTTCTCCATGCCGCTGAACGGCCACCAGAGACTGCTGCTCCAGTAGCCATCCGCCTTCGGCATCGCATCGCCGATCAACAGATTCTGGGAAGGGTTCACGATCGCAGTACGCTTGAACCACGGTGCTACGTCGAAACGGATGCCTCCGACGGTCAGCGAATCCGGACCGTAGGGGTGTCGACCGAGGAAAAAGCCGTTGTAGGCATAGCCCACCTTGTGCGCATCGAACTTCCATTCCCATCGCACTCCCTTGTCAAGTCGCTTGCCCTTGATGCTGGGGCAGCGGAACAGGTTCGAGTTGTTGTTGCCGTAGCCGACGATCGAGGTGCCCCACCAGTTGGTGAGGGCCCGGTTCGGATCGTCTCCCTGACCGAGGTTGCGGTGCGCGACGAATGTGTCGCGGTACTCATCGGTGTAGAACTGCATGAACAGGGCGATCTGCCGCAGATTGTTCGTGCACGCGGTCCGGTTCGCCTTCTCCTTCGCGTTGGCCAAAGCCGGGAGGAGCATGCCCGCCAGAATCGCGATGATGGCGATCACCACCAGGAGCTCAATGAGGGTGAAGGCGTTGCGGTTGGATCGGATCCGGAACGGCATGGAAAGGTTCATCGGAGGAACAGGCTTGGGTTTCGGTCAGGATACCCCAGCCAATAGAGCCGGGCGCCTGCGCGCTGTCGAGCGGCAAGCCCAGGGTCACCGTGGGTTAACCGGGGGACGGCCCAGGGTGATCGGTGCGGACACACCATTCGTGCTGCCGCGTCGATAGCCGGCCGCGTCCACCGTGACGTGGAGATACCCCAGTGTCTGGAGATGTTCGGCGATCGATCGGAGCCGATCGGCGGAACAGAGACGCGGCATCTCATCGAGGCCGACCTCGATGCGGGCGAGTGAACCCTGCTTCAGTTCGTGGTGTCGGACCCGGACATCCCAGAATCCCTGGTCCCTGAGATGACGTTCCGCCGCCTCGATCTGGGCCAGCTTGGCCGGGGTGACAGCCTCACCGGTCGGAATCCTCGAACTCAGACAGGCCATCTGGGGCTTGTCGGCCGTGGGGAGTCCGAATCGCGCGCTCAGTCCGCGGATCTCGGCCTTGGTGAGTCCGACGTCCTTCAATGGAGCCCGGACCTCGAACTCAGCCGCCGCCTGGGCTCCGGGACGATGGTCCCCGACATCACTGGCGTTCTCCCCGTACACGACCGCCTGGAAGCCCTCCTCACGGGCGATCGGGATCAGCTCGGAGAACAGGGCATGCTTGCAGAAATAGCAGCGGTTGACGGGATTGGAGAGGTATCGGGAATCCGAGAACTCGGTGGTCCGGACAACCCGCAGAGGGAACCCGAAGCGTTCCGCAAGCGCCTGCGCCTCCTCGAGTTCCTGTCGGGGCAGACTGGGCGAATCGGCGATGACGGCCAAGGACCGGGATCCGAGGACCGAATGGGCGACGTGGGCCAGGAAAACAGAGTCCACCCCGCCGGAATAGGCGACGAGGCAGGAGCCCAGCCCGCGGAGGGATTCCCTCAGCCGTTCGAGCTTCGACTCCGTTTCCACGGTACTGTCTCCCGTGACGGTCTGGGGACGCCGCGGATCAGGCGGCCGCCTGCGCCGCTGCGGGGAGCAGGGAGGCGACGTCGGCCACCACGATGCTGTCGATGCGGACCCTGCGTTTCGCGGCCTCGCCCGGCAGCTCCGCCTCGGCGCCGACACCCTTGTTGAGAAGCGCCTGGGCGAACGGGGTAAGATAGCTGACGATGTTCCGGCCGGCATCTCCATCCCAGGCTCCTAGGATGTGGACGCCCTCGGCCTTGCCCGAGTCGAGATCGGTCAGAGTGACCGTGGTTCCGGGCGTCACGACGTCGGTCCGGGCATTGGAGAAGTCCGTCCCACGAGCCTTGCCCATCTGGGCCTCGAGTTCGTGTTTGCGACGGTTCAGGACCTTCTGCTGCTCCTTGGCGAACTTGTATTCGGCGTTCTCGCGAAGGTCGCCATAGCTGCGGGCGAGGGCGATGTCGCGGACGTTCGCCGGGATCTGCTTCTGGACGAGGTCCTCGTATTCGGTCTTGCGCCGCTCGATGCTCGACCAGCTCACCAGGAAGGTCTTGTCCTCCTTCGTCTGCTCCCCGGTGATCATCTCCTGGATCGCCGGGTACATCTTGACGATCCGGGCCAGCAGCGAACGCTTGCTCATGTCGTCAAAGCTCGGGCTCAGCTGGAGGGTCCGGGTCAGATCACGGATGATCTCGACATCGGCCGACTCGATGAGGGCTGGAATGAGGGTCTGGTCCTCCAGGACGTAGTCGCGGAGACGGTTGCCCTTCTTCTCCATGAACTGGTCCCGCTCGATGGCGGACAGCATCGCACGGAAGACCTCGGGATTGAGGAGTTCGGCGAAGAAGTCGCTGCGATCCTTGCCGAACCAGAGCAACAGCTCGCTGCTGGCTCCATGCTGCGAGAAGAGACGCGCCAGGGTGTCCTTGAGCAGCTGGCCCCGGTTCTCCTGGAGGAGGATCCGGGCGCACTCACCCGCCAGCTTGGCCGGGACGTCGTTGATGAGGAGCACGATCTGGGCTGCCCAGTCGGGAACGTTGTCCCGGAACGACTCAAGGGCCCGACGATGCTTGGCGACGGGAATCTCCTCGAACAGGTCCCGGATGCGGAGCCGCTGGTTCCAGATGTCCTTGGCGACGACCTCGCCCTCGGGGGCGGGAATCGAGGTGGCCTGACGCAGCTCTTCCCGGACGAAGATGCCCTCGAGGGCTTCACTGGGCCGGGTGGTCAGATGGGTTTTGATCTCCGCGTTGAGCTGGTCGAGCACCTCCGCCAGCACCGTTTTGTCGGGCAGGTCCGCGAGGTTCTTCTGGATTTCGTGGGCCACCACCACGCGGGCCTTGAGACCCTTGGCCACCCTGAAATCCCGGAGGAGCCGGTCCGTGAGATGCTGTTCCTCGGCCTGATAGACGATGGGCTCGGCCTTCTTGATCGGGACCAGGAAGTGACCGTCCTTCTTCAGCTCGGTCTTGGCCATCTCCCACCACTTCTTCCAGTCGCTCTGGATGACATCCGGCACGAGGACGGACTCGATCTGATCGACCGTCGCCTTCCCGCCGAAGCTGTCGATGACCAGCTTGACGACATCCAGATGGTGCAGCGCCGCCATCTGCTGGAGCCCTTTCAGATCCGAGTGCTTCCTCGCGAGGATATGGTCCTTGGGGATCGGCCTGAGCGTCTCCGTGGCAAAGGCCAGGTCGAGGGCGTGGCCGGGCTTGTTGCCGAAATCGATCACAAGCCGCCCGGCGATTCCATCCAGGGTCCGGATCTTTCCGAAGCCCCAGCTGCGGTGTTGTCCAAATCCTGCCTCGAGCAGCGCCGTCAGCGGGGCGACGTGCTTCGGCTGGATCTTTCCGGCGGCAACCAACTGGTCCATTTCCTCTTTCATGAGCTAAAAACTGGCTCCTCAACGGAGGACGGTCAGTATGCCTTCCCGATGGTTTCCGAACCAAGAGAATTTGCCGTCCTGTTTCTTGTCCGACAGGAGGAACCCGGGGATTTCGCGGAACGTCGACTCGAGAAGGACCGCGTGTTCATCGGCCTCAAACCGGCCGATCGTCGCCTCGCGCAGGAGCTCATCCTCGGGGTGCTCCGATGGCGCGGAACCCTCGACGATTTGATCGCCGCTCGCACTGATCGGCGTCCGATCCCAATGGTTCCACGGACCCTGCTCCGTCTCGGGATCTACCAGCTGCTCTGGCTCGACCGGATACCCGACCACGCAGCGGTCCATGACTCGGTCGAGCTGGCACGCCGCCTCGGGTTTCCAGGCCAGGCCGGGTTTGTGAATGCCGTCCTCAGGAACGTCATCCGGGATCGCGAAGCCACCCGACACCGCCTCAAGGAGCTGCAGCGCTCGGAGCCGGCGAGGGGGTGGTCGCTCCCGCCCTGGCTCGTCGAGCGGTGGTCGACCCGGTACGACTCTGAGGAACTGCAGACGCTCTGTCGATGGGTCAACACACCTCCCCCGATCTTCGCCCGCGTGAACCGTCTGAAGACCAACCCCGAGGAACTGCGGCTCCGCTGGGACACCGAAGAAGTCGTTCACGCCGAGCGGGTCCTCGACTGGGCGGAAGCCGGCACCCTGTACGAGCTGTCCGGCATCCCAGCAGTTGCCGGTCTGGGCAGCTTCCGGGAGGGAGGATTCTACCTCCAGGATCCAAGCACTCTCCTGGCCATCCGTGAACTCGACCCGCGTCCCGGTGAAACCCTGCTGGATCTCTGTGCCGCGCCAGGCGGCAAGACCCTTTACATGGCCGAGCGGATGGCGAACGCGGGGCGGATCGTGGCCCATGACACCTCGGAAGGACGTCTGGATCTGCTTCGGGAAAATGCGGCTCGCCTCAGGGCGACCTGTGTGACGGCCATCTCCGCCCTTCCCGATGCAGGACCCGGGTTTGACGGCATCCTTGTGGATGCACCCTGCTCGAACACCGGCGTTCTGCGCCGACGGGTGGAGCTCCGGTGGCGTCTGGATCCCGCCGAGTTCCAGCGGATGGCGTCCGTGCAGGTCGGCCTGCTGGCGGACGCCGCCCGGCGCATCAGGCCCGGGGGGCGGATCGTCTATTCGACGTGCAGCCTCGAGCCCGAGGAGAACCTGGAGGTGGTGACCCGATTCCTCGCCTCGCATCCAGGGTTCACCGTCGAAACCCAGCGGACTCTGGATCCCGTCCGGGACGGGGTGGATGGGGCTTTCGTGACGCGTCTCAGAGCTCCGGGCTCGTCAGGGCGCAGTGGATCGGGTACTTCGGTGGTCGTCTGATGCCCCGGTTTTCCGACAACTTCCGAGAACGCGTCCGAGCCGCGAGCGACATCGTGGATCTCATCGGTGCGTCCATCCCACTCAAGCGCAACGGCGCAAACTTCGTCTGCCTCTGCCCGTTCCACCGGGAGAAATCCCCCAGCTTCAACGTCAACCCGGCCCGGCAGATCTTCCACTGCTTCGGCTGTCAGGCGGGCGGGGACGTCTTCAAGTTCGTCCAGCTGTACGAGAACATCTCATTCCCCGAGGCGATCGAGCGCCTCGCCGAACGGGCCCGGATCCCGCTCGAATACGAGGCGGGCACAGGCGCCCCAGAGAATCGGGGTCTCAAGGACGCACTCCTGAAGCTGCACGAGGCGATCTGCCTGCGGTGGCAGCAGTGCCTCGCCAACGAGGCAGCCGGGGAGCTGGCCCGCGACTACCTCGCCCGGCGCGGTGTCGCACCGGAGACCGTGAAGGCGTTCCGCCTCGGCGCGGCTCCCGAGGCCTGGGACGACACCGTCAACTGGGCAAAGTCGAAGGGCTTCGACGACAGCCTGTGCGAGCAGGCCGGTCTGATCCTCCGAAAGGCGGAGACGGGCAGGGTCTACGACCGTTTCCGCGGCCGCCTGATGTTCCCGATCTGTGATGAGCAGGGACGGGTGATCGCGTTCAGTGGTCGGGTGCTGCAGGGCGACGAGAAGACCGCGAAGTACGTCAACTCACCCGAGACCCCGATCTTCACCAAAGGCAAGGTCCTGTTCGCTCTCGACAAGGCCCGTCGTGCGATCCTCGACGCCGGACACGCCATCATCTGCGAGGGCCAGCTCGACACCATCGCCTGTCACGCGGCGGGCATTCGGAACGTGGTGGCCCCCCAGGGCACGGCTCTGACCCCGGATCACGCCCGGGTGATCCGACGCTATGTCGAGGAGGTCGTCCTCTGCTTCGACGGCGACAAGGCCGGTCGCAACGCCAGTGTCCGATCCTTCGATGGTCTCCTCGGCTCGGGCCTGTCGGTCCGGGTCGCCTCGATTCCCCCTCCGGATGATCCCGACAGCTTCATCAAGAGTCATGGGGCCGAGGCGTTCCGAGGCATCCTGACGCGGGCGGAGGGGTACTTCGACTTCTACCTCCGACACCTTCTCGAGGAGAACGACGTGTCCACCGACCGGGGTCGTGCTGTGGTGGTGCGCTCCGTCGGTGAAGCGGTGCAGAAGACAGGCAATGCGGTGGTGATCGACACCTATGCCCAGCGGGTGGCCCAACGCCTCGGCGTGGACCCTGCAGCGGTGCGGCAGGAGTTCCGAAAAGTCCGGCCGGGTCCCCAGCAGGCCCCGAATCAGGACTCCGCAGCCGTCGTTCCACCACCAGCCCAGTCACCCCTCTCCGAACTGGAGATGTGGCTGGTGCGATACCTCCTCGGGAACCCGTCCCTCGCAAACTTCGCCGCCCATCACCTCGATCCGGACTGGATTCGTCACGACGGCGTGAGGCGGATCATCGGCCTCCATTTCGCCTCTCAGGGAGATGTGGCCGGGATAATCCGTCAGCTCGAGGATGACGATGCCACCCGCGCCTTGGTCTCGGGAGCCGCCAGTGAGCGGCGGGCACTGCCGAATCCGGAGGTCGGACTCGCCGACACCCTGATCCGCCTTCGGAATCTCCATCTCGACAGCCGTCTTGGGGATGTGACCCGGACCCTTGCGGATCCGGCGCTGGAGGATGGAGAAAGACTGGCCCTGATGCAGGAGATGCAGCAACTGCGTGCGGCCAAGAGGACGCCACTCACGCCTCTGGGTGACGCCCACTCCTAGACCTCTTCCGGGCCCTGGGGCGGTCAGGGGCTGGGATTGGTGCCCTGGCCGCCAGCCCTGGCCTTCTCGACGAGCCGCCACCAGATGAAGTCCGGGAACGCATGCCGACGCCAAGCGTCAGGAGGGATGCATTCATACAGAGAAAGCCCGGTCATCCGGTTCTGACGCTCAGTCCTCGGTCCCGGAGGAATGCCCAGCATCACCCTCAGCAGGGTCCAATGTCCGGGAAGCTGACCGTAGCGGGGATGATACCACATCTCCTCCAGATCCACCGTCTTCCTTCCATCGTTTCCAAAAACACCAGGCCTCTCGGGCTGGATCTCGTGAAGCATGACCACGTACTCCAGCGGCGCGACGAGGACTGCGAGAAGCTGCACTGCAACACCGATCGCCAGGACCGGGCCAACCCAGAGACGCCGATCCAGCATCTCCACCACGGGAAGGGTCATCAACATCACCCCGGGTATCAGGAATCGTACGCCCCAGGCATCGTCACTCCCCCAATCCCACCATCGCGAATACAATGCGACGCTAAGGCCGAGCACCGCCGCGAAGAACCAGGCGTCCAACCGAGTCGCCTCGCGGTTTCTCATCCGATTCCAGCCAAGAAAACCCAACAGGAGGGGCGGTGAGAACCAGAACAGGCCCTTGCCAGGCGAAAAGATAAGACCGTAGAAGCCTGCCAGGGCTGGATAATCGAAGCCCGTCTGTGAATAGCCTCCCGGGTAGGCAGAACTGCTCCAGGAACCCCAGCGAATCCAGTTCGCATAGAGGTTGATGGCTGCAGACGGAATGAGTGCCAACCCCATGACCACGACTTGGTCCAGTCGCCGGGTTCGCATCAGGTGCCAGAGGCCCAGAAGGCCCGCGAACAGAATCGCCTCCGGGCGGAGCGTCCAGCCCAATCCGGCCACCAGCATGCCAAGGAAAGGCCTGCCCGCACGAAGCAAAAGGAACGCTGCGAAAATCACGGTCGCGACGAGCGGCTCCGTGAAGTCCACCTTGGTATAGGGCCACCATGTGGTCCCGAGGCCCAGGACCAGTACCGAGAGCCAGCTTCGTCGAGGTCCGTAGATAGGCCAGAGGTATCGGGCAACCAGGTAGAGCAACAGCGCCCCGTTGGCCACGAAGAGAAGGGTGTAGAGGGCCGCCTCGCAGCTGAATCCCGCAAACTTCCGGGTGAGGTGGGACACCACCAACGCCGGCATGGCAAGCACCGTATGGCCAATCGAATAGAAGCTGAATTCCTCCCCGCCGCTGATCGCAGGATCAAGTCGGGAACCGCCGCGGAAAAGGAGTCCGCGCGCCCAGTCCACCTTCACGGCCCCATCACCCGAGGTGTAGTGCCCGGCCCAGGTTGAGAGGTAGATCGCAAGGAAAACCCAGAAGACACCAGCAGGTCGGGAAAGCAGCCGTCTCAACGGGGATGTCAAGGTTTCCGGAGTCTCTGAGTGAATAGGCATGGAATGAGAATACGACAGACCAGGTGACTGTTGATCGAAACATCTCTCCATGGGATGGGCCAAACCGCTACTCCGCGCTGGCCAGCAATCCCTAACCGAATACTCCCGATCCCTAAGGATGGAATGCGGACCGAGGTCTCCGGCGTCTTGCCCGGACCGCCCAGGATTCCTAGTGTCCCCCACATGCAGTTGACCATCGAGCAGCAGCAGGTCGCCCGTCAGTGGCTTGCCGACGGGATGAAGTTGTCCGAGTTCCAGCGCCGGCTGGAGACGGATTTCGGGCTCCGCCTGACCTACATGGATGTCCGGATGCTGGTCACCGATCTCCAGGTGATGCCCAAGGACCCCGAGCCGCCGAAGACGGCTCCGGTCCCGGAGACTGCAGCCCCATCCCCACTCGAGCCGGCCGAACCCGCGCCCCCCGGTGGGGTGAAGGTGACCGTCGATGCCGTCACCCGTCCCGGTGCCATGGTCAGCGGGAAGGTGACGTTCAGCGATGGTCAGAAGGCCACCTGGCTGCTCGATACGACCGGTCGACTGGGTCTGATGCCCGAGACCAAAGGCTATCGCCCCAGCGCCGCGGATGGACAGGAGTTCCAGATGGCTCTCGAGCAGGAACTCACGCGCATGGGCATGTAGGCCGAATCCCTCGTTGCCGTCTCCATCCTGGGGCCAAGCCCCAGCATGGCATCCGGATCAGGCCTCCAGACTTTTCGGCCGCCCCAGGACAAGGCTCGCCAGCATGGCCTGCCGGGCGGTCACGGGATTCCTCAGACTACCAGTCCATGCCTCTCGGACCCCGGGTGACTTGGACTTCGAGGACGTCGCCGCCGTTGGGGTGACCGGGATCACGTGTCGGACCTGACCACCAACCCGCTCCATCATCCGTCGGACGCGTTCCTCGAGATCAACGGTCGACACCCTCCGTTCGCCGGACTCCACCGCCGTGCTGAGCGGCGTGGAGGCCGCCGGAGCCGACTCAAGATCCCGGGCGGAGAGATCCTCGACCGAGGTCACGGGATCGATGGGATGCTCCAGCGTGTTCCGGACCGTTTCCCAGGAGGGGCCAGGTTCCGGCATCGCCATTGTCTCGGCCGTCGGCAGCACAGGGGGCGCCGGTTGCGCGCCCTGAGAACCGCGGCGTTGGAGGATTCGTTTTAGTTCCTGTTCCCAAGGGCTGGACGCGGTTGGCAACGGCGGGGGGGCCAAGGTCGACGCTCCAGGTCGCACATAGCGCCGAAGCACCCGTCCACCGGACTCCACCTTGGTCCCTTCCTCAAGAACCTCGGGACTCTGCTCCCATCCACCCGGCTCGGATCGGTCGGACTGACGACTGCGCTGCAAGGCGCGCTGGATCAGGGAAAAAAGCACGCCGATGGCGAAGACCACCACGGGGATCAGCGAGTCCCAGGAATCGGCCAGGAGAAGGTGCATGGCTGGATCCCCGATGCCCCTCACTTCGCGTCCGGGGTGCCTGCGATGTTCTCCCGCATCGAGGTGTCGGCCTGGAGATTCTTCATCCGATAGTAGTCCATGACCCCGAGATTCCCGGTGCGGAACGCCTCGGACAACGCCAGCGGCACCTGTGCCTCCGCCTCGACGACCCGAGCCCTCATGTCGGCCACCTTGGCGATCATCTCCTGCTCAAGGGCCACGGCGTTGGCGCGACGCACCTCCGCCTCGGCCTGCGCCTTGAGCTTGTTCGCCTCGGCCTGCTCCGCCTGCAGCTTCGCACCCACGTTCTCGCCGATGTCCACGTCCGCGATGTCGATCGAGAGGATTTCAAAGGCGGTGTTCGCATCGAGACCCTTTTGAAGAACCGTCTTCGAGATGCGATCCGGGTTCTCGAGCACTTGCTTGTAGGTCTCGACCGATCCGATCGTCGACACGATGCCTTCGCCGACCCGCGCGATGATGGTTTCCTCGGTGGCGCCGCCGACGAAGCGGTCGAGGTTGGTACGAACGGTGACGCGGGCCCGGGCCTTGATGACGATGCCGTCCTTCGCCACCGCATCGATCGTGACCTTTCCGGAGGCGGGATTCGGACAGTCGATCACCCGCGGATTGACCGAGGTCTTCACTGCGTCGACGACATTCTTGCCGGTGCCCTTGGTGGCGAGGTCGATGGCGCAGGCGCGGTTGAAGTCGAGATGGATTCCGGCCCGCTGGGCCGCAATGAGTGCCTGGACGATCATGTGGACGTGGCCACCCGCGAGGAAGTGGGTGGACAGATCGTCGATGGTGAGGGGCAGGCCCGATTTCACGGCGGTGATCCGGTTGTCGACAATGAACCCGACCGGGATGCCACGGAGTCGAAGGGCAATTAGTTCGACAAGGCCTACGGGTGCTCCCGAAGCCATGGCCCGGAGCCAGATGGATCCGAAGCTGGCCATGAGGAAAAGGAACGAGAGTCCGGCTACACCGAGGATGGCGACGATGACGACGGATCCGATGTCGAGCTGGGCGGCAAGGAGGCTGTGCATGGATGGGGACTAGTGGGTGGGGTGAAGACGGGAAGAAGGTTCAGGCGGATCGGACCAGGACACGCGGGCCATCGACGCTCAGGACCCGGATCCGTTCCCCCTTGTCGAGGGGTTCTCCCGAGGTCACGACGTCGACCCGTTCGGCCCCGAACTGGGCAAGCCCGCCTGGACGCAGCGGAGTCAGAGCGACCCCGTCCACACCCACCAGATGGGTTTTGGCGGCGGTCTCGGCAGGGATCACACGATCGGATCGGACGCTCCGACCGAACCGGGTCTCCGGGAGTTTTCTGAGGTACCACCACGATCCGACCAGCGCCACGGACAGCAGGACGGCGAGACTCAGGTGTCCAACACTGGACCCGTAGCGTCCATAGATGAGGACCACGGCGATGGCCCAGAACACGAGCCCAACCGATCCGGAAACCAGATGGGGGAGGATCGGCTCCACCGCCAGAAGGACGGCGCCAGCCACCAGCAGGAAAACGATGGACTCCATCGGACGTGAGACTAGGACGGGTTTACCGTCCAACAAGGGCAAAGAACGGACGCGGGTCATGTGTCCACCCGACGAATCCTCACTTGGCCGTCCGCTCCCCCGATGAAACAGTCCTGATCGCTCCCTTTTTGGATTCATTCCTCAAACCCATGCAGCATCACATCCAGAACCGCCGGATCCAGGGCTTCACGCTGATCGAGCTGCTGGTGGTCATCGCGATCATCGCCATTCTTGCCGGCATGCTTCTCCCGGCCCTCGCCAAGGCCAAGGAACAGGGGCGCAGGGCGAAATGTCTCAGCAACCTCCGCCAGATCGGCATCGGCATGACCCTCTATGCCAACGACAACCGGGATGTCCTTCTGAAGGCACGGTTCGATGGTGGATTGTGGGTCCAGATCTCCATCAACGAGCCCGAGGCTGCCTCGGCGAAGCAGCTGGGACTGCCCGTTGAGACCAACGGCATGGTCGCCAAGATGTGGACCTGCCCCAATCGCCCGGATTTTCCGACCTACGAGCGCGAGTACAAGCAGTTCAACATCGGGTACCAGTACTTCGGGGGGATCGATCGGTGGAACAACCCTGCGGGATCGTTCGCCTCGCGGAGTCCAGTCAAGACGTCGTCCGCCCAGCCCGGCTGGGTCCTCGCCGCGGATGCGACGTTGAAGGTCGACGGCAAGTGGGGCGGTGGACGCGATACCGCCTTCAAAGGCATGCCTGCGCACAGAGGCATCGGCAACAAACCAGTCGGAGCCAACCACCTCACCACGGATGGGGCGGCCCGCTGGGTGTCGGCCCAGAAGCTTCTGTTCCTGCACAGCTGGAACACCGGTGGCGCCCGTGATGCCTACATGTTCCAGGAAGACATCGGCGAGGACCTGGAGAAGAAGCTGCCGCAGCTCCGTATCAGACTCTGACGGCCGACAACCGTATTCCCCCTCAACGGGTGACAATCGAGATCGTCGTGGCCGTGGACCACGTGACGGATTTGTTCGGCACCACATGGCGGGCGATTACCGTCACGACAGGCTGACGGGGCACATCCGCTCCCCAGCGGAGAGGGAACTGGTAGCCGACACCCAGGGAGGAAGTCCCAGCGAAGGCCCCCAGCTGGCCCGACGTGAACGACCACGTCTTCAGCGGCTTCTCCGAACGCGCATAGGCCTCTCCGACGGTTCCGTCGAACATCAGGATCTCCAGGACACCGTCCCGGACCGGGATCCCCTTGGCCGCGTCGGCCGTGCTGGCATAGAGACGAAGCCCGATGCCATCGGGACCCGACTTCGATCCCAGATTCAGTGCCACTGGCACACCGAAGAGATGCAGCTCGGTCAATCGTCCACCGGTCGAGAGGCCAGCACATCCCGTCAGCACGACCAGTACCGACAGAACCGCGACCGACAACACTGTCCAACGCCTGCGTTCCCTCATAGCGCCGGTGCCGTGTTGGTCCTGATCTGGTTCTCGCGCCAGGACGGGCGATTGGTCCGATAATACGGCTCGAGGATGCGACGCTGCATGTCGCCCTCCCGCATGATCTGCTTGATGTCCGCGTTGTCGAGGTTGTCGCGGAGCACCCGATCCGGATCGGTCAGCTTCACCGGGACCTGGGAGTTGTCCAAGACGATCGGGGTCATGAGGATCAACAGCTCCTTCCGCTCCTTCTTCGTGGTCGTGGTGCGGAACAGGACTCCGAGATAGGGGATGTCCCCGAGGACCGGCACCTTCCTCATGTTGGTCTCGTTGATGGTATCGATGAGACCTCCGATCACGATGGTCTGTCCGCTCTGGGCGCTCACCGTGGTGTTGGCCTTTCGTTGGTCGACCACCGGGGCCTGGGCCGACTTGTTGATGTCGATGATCTGCGCCGACAATGTGCTGTTGGTCGTGCTGATCTCCATCTTCACGAAGCCATCCCGGCTGATCTTCGGTGTGACCGTCAGGTTCACACCGACGTCCTCGTAGCGGTACTGGGTGGTGAGGTTGTTCTGGGCATCGAGACGGGTCTGCTCCACGAGGGGCACCTTCTTGCCGACGTTGATCGTGGCCGGCTTGTTGTCGGCGGTGACGATCTGGGGCCGGCTGAGGACGTGCAGCTTGCCCTGGGTCTTGAGGGCCCGAAGGAGGAAGGAAAAGTCGCCCCCCTGCATGCCGCCGACCAGCCCGGTCATCTTGGCCATGTCGATGTCGGGCGAGAAATCCGTCCCGATCCCGTAGGTGCTGCTGCCGGCCGTGCCGCGATAGGTCCACTCGAACCCGAGGTCGGTCTGGTTGTCGAGACGCACCTCGGCGAGCAGCACCTGGATCAACACCTGGGGCTGCGCGGAATCCAGCTCGTCGATCATCGACCGGATCTGCTCGAAATAGCGGTTGTTCGCCGAGAGCAGGATCGTGTTGCTGGTGGGTTCGGCGACAATCGCAACCTCCTGGTCAAAGAGGCGGGCCGTGGCGGAGACCGCGTCGACCCCAAGCGACTGGATGAGCTTCTGGCGTTCCTGGTCGAGGAAGTTGCGGATCGCGGTGGCGATTTCCGGGGACTGGGAGTTCTTCAGCCGGATGACCTCGGACGCCCGTTCGTGGGCCGCACTGGAGTCGAGGGTGTCGATCAGCTGCGACACCAGGTTCATGTAGTGCTCGGTGCCGCCGACCAGCAGGCTGTTCGTCCGGGGATCCACCGTGACGGTCAGGGCGGTCTGCTCCGCCGTGCCCAGGGTCGCCGACGCGAGGGGCTCCTCCGAAGGCGTCCCGTTCTCGGCCTTGCCCCGCACCAGGGTATACTGGACCGACCGGGTGGATCCGTTCCCGGCCGTAGGGGTCATGCGGAACATCTGGGTGATCACCTCGGCCATCTGTCGGGCATCGGCATTCTGGAGGGCGAAGACCTTGATCTTGGCCAGCTGGGGCGAGCTGGCATCCATGCGTTGGATGATCTGCTCGATCAGCCCCATGTAGTCGACGGGTCCCGAGACCACGAGGGAGTTCATCCGCTGGTCGGGTGTGATCAACACCGATTCCTTGAGCGCGGCTGTGACGAGCTCCTGTCCCTCGGTCGTCCGGGTGATGAACTGGAGGACCGACTGTGCGTTGGGCGCCTGGTCGTTGAGCGGGGCGGGTTTGGTGTTCAGCGCCGTGTTGAGGATGCCCGCCAGGGATTCGGCCCGGGCGAACTGGAGCGGGAACACCTTGATCTCGCTGACCTTGGCCACCTGGTCGGTATCCAGCTTCTCGACCAGCTGGCCGATCCGCTGGGCATCGGTCTCGCCGCAGGACACCACAATCGCGTTGATGCGCTCATCCGCAGTGACTGTGATCGGCACGACCTGGTTCGGAAGGTTGTCGCGGAACAGTCCCCGGACCGTGGTGACCACCTTCGTGGCGTCGGCCTTCTGGAGCGGGAAGACGTGGATGGCGATGCCGGTCTCGGCCGGGTCGCTGTCGAGCTTCTCGATCAGGCCGGCAACGGTGCTGAGATCCTCGACCGTCGCGCCGACGAGGAGCGCATTGATCCATTGGTCGGCGATGATGGTGATCGGATCGACCGGCTCACCCCGGACCTTGGGTGGGCGATTCGCGAAGATCGGCTGCAGCGTGGCCTGCAGCTTGAGGGCCGTGGCCTTCTTCAGGGGGAACACCCGGAAGTTAAGCTTCGAGAAGACACTCTCGCCGTCCATCTGTGGGAGCATCCGATCCATGAGGTCGAACGCCTCCTTCCCACCGGTGACGATCAGGGAGTTGATCCGATCGTCGGCAAGGACCGTGGTGGCGATGGTCCGCTCGTTGGCGTTGACCGCGACGGCGTCGGCGGTGCGCTTGGCCTGGAAGAATTGCTGGAGGGTGGCGGCCAGGGTGCTGGCGCGGGCGTTCTTGAGGGGGTAGAGGCGGACGTCCGCGTTGGAGGCAAGATCCTCGGTGTCGAGCCGTTTCACCACCTCCCGGACGATGCTGAGGTTCTCGGGACTCGCACTCACGATCAGCGTGTTGGACCGGGGATCGACGCTGACCGAAAGGATGTCGCGGCTCGAATTGCCGGCCCTGGCCGGAGCATTGGCCGGGCGACCCGGACGATAGAGGCCCTGGTCGACGAGGGACTTCAGGAGGGTCGACACCCGGGTGGCGTCGGCGAACTCGAGCGTGAACATCTCGAACACGCCGCCGGCGATGGTGGGTTCCTGGTCGACCTTGGCGACAAGTTCCCGGACGAGTTCCAGGTTCTCCTTGCTGGCCGAGATGATGAGCGCGTTGTTGAGGGCATCGGTCTCCACCTTGATCTGGTCGCTCGGAAGGGGAGTGCCTCCGGGAAGCAGCTGGGCCTTCTGACGGGCTGCGAAGAGGCTCTCAAGCATGGTGGCCACCCGGGCGGAGTCGTTGAACCGCATCGGGATCACCGTGAGGGTCAGCGCCGGGTTGTCCTGCTTGGCATCGAGGCGTTTCAGGAGCTCGTCGAGCGTCCGGTTGTCCTCCTGGCTGGCGGCCACGAGGAGGGAATTGCTCCGGGTGTCGGCAAGTATGATCGGTTTGTTTCGCTGCATGTCCGCGGTGCGGATCGCGGCGTAGCGCTGCTCGAAGAGGGTTGCAAGGGTGCTGGCCACGACGCGGGCATCGGCAAACTCGAGCGGGATGAGCCGGACCCGACCGCTCAGCGCCGGCGCCGCCTGGTCGAGCTGCCTGGCCAGGGTCTGCACCAGTTCGAATCCCTCGCGGGCACCGCCGACGAGGAGCGCGTTGCTGCGCTGGTCGGCCATGATGATGACCTTGAGGGCATCGGCCTGCCCCTGGTTGAGACTCGCCCGCTGGGTCACGCGGGCATCCATGAGCTTCTGGAGCGTCGGGGCGACGACGTTGGCGTCGGCATGCTCCAGTGGGATGAGCGCGATATCGCGAAGATCGAACGGCAGCTTCTGGTCGAGGCTCTTGAGCAGCCCTTCGATGATCGCGAACGCCTTGCTGTTGCCGGCCACGACGAGCGACCCGGTTCGGGCATCCACGGTGATCACCGGACGGTCCTCGTTGCGGAGCGTGGTCGCCCGCGGTCCGGTGAAGAGGTCGGAGAGGACCTTCTGGACGGCGGCGGGATCCGAGTGCTCGAGCGGATAGACCCGGACGGTCTCGAGTCCCGAGGCGGCCGGGATGTCGAGTTGGTCGATGATGTCGGCGATGAGCGGCAGATTGTCGCTGCGGGCGGCGACAACAAGGATGTTGGCCTGGTCGTCGGCCTGGATGGTGAGCGCCGGCCGATTTTTCGGAGTCTGATTAGACTGGGCCTTGGTGCCATCCCGAAGGGTCCGGAGCCGGGTGATCTGGGTCGAGAGACCCTCGGTTCCCGGGACTGCGGTGCCCTCGGTGAAGACCGACTGCAGGAGGGGCAGAAGCCGGGCGGCGGAGGCGTGCTTCAACCGGAACAGCCGGACATCGGTCGTATAGAGGAAGACCTCCTTGTCCATGTCGGCGACGATCTTCTGGGCGAGTTCGAGACTCTCTGGATGTCCGCTCAGGATGAGTGTGTTGCTGCGCGCATCGATGGCGACGTTGAGGGGCTGGACGAGCGCCTTGCCCTGGTCGGCCGGCTGACCGCCGGGACCACCGGGTCCGATGGCGAGGTTCTTCGCCTGCGAGAACACGTTATTGAGGATCTGGGACACCGCGGCGGCATCGGCGTTCTCGAGCTGGATGAAACGAACCTTCACCCCTTCGAGGACAGCGACGGAGTCCATCTGCTCCACCACGGCCTGGAGAGCCCGGAGGTTGTCGGAGGTGGAGGTCAGGATGATGCGGTTGCCGCCCCCGGTGCCGGCGACGGGATCCGTGGCGATACGGATCGGCTTGGAGAGATCGAGCAAGACGGTGTCACCCTTGGCATTGCGGACCTTGAGGCGGCGGATGTGTTCCTGGAGTTCCCGTGCCTCGGGGGTGGAATCCCCGGCGGTGCCAGGCCGGAGCATGCCCTGGAGGACAGCAGCCAGCTGGCCGGCGTTGGCCTTCTTGAGGGGGACGATCTCGACCTCTGCCTCGACATTGGCGGTTGGCTTGTCGAGGGACTGGATGAGCTTCTCAACCTGGCTGGCGGTATTCTCGCGGGCAATGACCAGCATGCCGCGTCCACGGGAATCGACCGCGACCGTCACGGGATCCCCAGGCCGTGAGGCGGTGAGTTGCGTCACCATCTGCTGGACCAGCGGCAGCAGCTTTTCGGGGGCCGCATGGGTGAGGGGCACAACCTTGAATTCCAGCTGGGCCACCTGACCGGCGGTGTCGAGCTGCTTGATGAGCGATTCCATGAGCGCGAAGTCGGTCGGACGCGCCCGCACAATCAGGCTCCGGGTGCGGGGCTCGGCCACAACCGTGATCTTGTTCTGAGGAGTGATGATCTTGGGTTGTCCACGAGCATCCTCGATCTGCACCGGATCCATCTTCAGGAGTTCCTGCAGGGTCCGGGCCACCACCACCGGATCGGCCTCCTTGATCGCGAAGACGCGGAACTCGGCCTCGTTGCCGTAGAAGTTGAGCGACAGCGCAGCGATGAGGCGCTCGACGGCGTCGAGTTCCTGGGCGGGGCCGGACAGGATCAGGGCGTTGGCGGGTTTATCGACCGCGATGACCACTTCAGGGGTGGTCGTATGGGCGCTCGGGTCGGCGTTCTTCGGGGGCTCGACCTTGTCGGTTACCCGCAACGGAGTTCCGGAGACCTGCGGATAGATGTTCAAGAGCATCGTCGCCATCTGATCGGCGGTGACCCGCTCGAGCGGACGCACCCGGACCAGCACCGCCGAGTCACGTCCCTGGTCATCAAGGCGAGAGACGAGATCCTGGATCTGTGGAATGTCACCGCGCTTCGCAATGATGGTGAGCGAGTTCGATGCGGAGTCGGGCTCGATCACCGGACGATCGGCCCGGGGGCGATCCTCGAACAGGCTGTCGAGCTTCAAGGCTAGGTCGAAGGCCTTGGCCTTCTTCAGCCAGACGAACTGGACGTCGCGATCGGATCGCTCCGGGGCCTTGTCGAGGGTTGGCAGAACCTTGTCGACCATCCGGAAGTGGGCCTCGGTGCCGGAGATGATGAGGCTGTTGGAGCGCTCGTCGATCGAGACGCTGACCGAGGCGTTCCCGCGTCCCCCGTCGCCCTCGCCGCCCGAACGACGGTAGAGATTACGGGAAACCGACTGGAGCAGCTGCTGGATAACGCTAGAGACTTCACGGGCGTTGCCGTTCTCGAGCTTGTAGATCCGGACCTCGATGTCCCCGCTGCCGGGACCCTCCTGGTCGAGTTCCTCGACGATCCGGAGGACCTCTTGGACGGCATTGGTCGGCCCGTTGAGGAGGAGGCTGTTCGCTCCGGCGACGGAGGTGACGCTGACGCGTCGGATCATCCCGGGCAGGGCACGGTTGGTCATGACCCGGTTGACGGCCTCGGCGAGGTCATCAGCCCGACCCCGCTTGAGCTTCACGGTCTGGATGACGTTCTGACCCTCCGGACCGGTCTGTTCGAGGTTCTTCACCAGTTCCTCGATCCGGGTGAGGGTGGCCGCCGGGGCCTCGACGACGAGGGTGCGCTCGTTGCCTCCCGTGCCCACGACGACCCGTTCGGTGGGTTCAGCGTTGGTGAGCTGCCGGGCGTAAACCTGGCTGATCATGGTGATGAGGGTGTTGGCGGTGTTCCGCTCGAGGTTGAACACCTTCACCTGTCGTGCGCCCTGGACCGAGGCGACGTTCTGGAGGACGCCCACGATCTCCTCGAGGGCACCCAGCTGGCGTTCATTGCCGGCGACAATGATCTGGTTGCTGGCGGAATCCTCGATCAGCAGCGGTTCGGCGGTGCCGAACTCGGGATTGTTCCGCGCCTGGTCTTGGTAGAGCTGGCGGATCTTCGGCAGCAGTTCCCCGGCACGGCGCTCCTTGACGGGCAGCACGCGCATCGTCCGACCTGCGGAGGCTCCCAGCGAGGAGTCGAGCTGTTCGATGATGACCGAGGCCGACTGAAGCTCCTTCGCGTCACCGGTCGCGATGATGGTCCGTGTCTTCGAGTCCGTGACCACGCTGACCCGTTTCTGAGGGCGTCCGTAGGCGTCGTAGCGGACCAGGGCGGCGCCGAGGATCTCGACGACCTTGTCGGGATCCGCCGACTTCACCTTGAAGACCCGGGTGGAGGCGCTCTGGGCCCCGACCTTGTCGAGCTTCTGGATCAGATCCTCGAGCAGGGCGAGTTCGTTGGTGGCGCCGGTCAGGATCAGGCGGTTCCCGTTCACGTCCGGCGTGATGAGGGTGTCGGCGGCGAAGGATCCGGGTCGGTTCTTCACCTGCTCCTGGTAGAGGGTGCGGAGGGTTGGAACGAGCTCGACGGCATTGGCGGAGGTCAGGTCGATGATCCGGGTGTCCCGCGTCACCGACTCCGGCGCCCCGCCGCGCAGCGTGCCGATGATGGACTCGATCTCCCGGAGCTGGTTGGTCCGGCCCGTCAGGATGAACCGGGCGTTCTTGGCGTCGGCGATGATAGAGGCGTCGGCCGGATCGCTGGCGTCCCGACCGAGGAAACGATCGTTGTAGAGCTGCTGGACGAGCGGCTGGAGACGGTTGAGCTCATCAACAGTCCCAACCGGAACCATCTGGGTCTCACGGGAGGCGCGCTGGACTTGCGCGGACTGCACCTCATCGACGATCTGGGTGACGACCTGCAACTGGGCGTCATTACCGGCGATGATGAGCTGGTTGCTCTCGGGTTCCTCGAGGATCAGGATGTCCGAGGTGCCGAGTTCCGGGAGGCTCTTGATGCGGTCGGCGTAGAGTTGGCGGATCTTTGGAGACAGGGTTGCCGCCTTCCCCTGCTTGAGGGTGACGACGCGGGTCTTGCGCTCAGGCTGGGATCCCAGGGACTGGTCGAGCTGTTCGATGATCACCGACACGCCCTGGAGCTCCTTCGGGTCACCAGTGACGATAAGGGTCCGGGTCTTGGGGTCGACCGATACGGTGGACCGCTTCTGGGGACGCCCGTAGGCGTCATACCGGACCAGAGAGGTGTTGAGGATCTCCGCCACCTTTTCGGGATCGGCCGACTTGATCTTGAAGACGCGGGCGGAGGCGCTCTGGCTGCTGACCTTGTCGAGCTCTGCAACGAGGCGTTCGACGACGGCGAGCTCATTGGTGTCGCCCACCACGATCAACCGGTTTCCACCCGGATCGGGAGTCAGGACGGTGTCGGGAGGCTGGTTCCCGAGGCGGCCCTTGGCTTCCTCGAGGTAGAGGGTGCGAACGGTGCTGGACAGCTCCACGGCGCTAGCGGTGGTCAGGTCGATGATCCGGGTCTGCCGGGTGCCGGCACCGGTCCTGATCGGCCCGATCTGCTGGATGATCGCCTCGATCTGGGTGAGATGCTCCGGCTTGCCGGTGAGGATGAGGCGCCCGTTGCGGGGATCGGCGAGGATCTGGGCATCGGCCGGATCGGTGTCGAGTCGATCCTTCCAGCGGTCCTGGTACAGCTGCTGGATGAGCGGCACCAGCCGGCTCGCCTCGGTGCTGCTGCCCATCTCGACAGTGCGGGTTTCACGGGCACTGGTGCCGGTGGTGGCCGGGGACTGGAGGCGTTGGATGATTCCCTCGAGGATCGGCAGCTGGTCTGCGCGCGCACTGACGAGCAGCCGCCCCGTCTTGCCGTCACTCACGATCTGGGCATCGGGGCTGCCGAGCTGGGGGGTGCTCGACAACTGGTCGCGGTACAGTTGTTGGATGAGCGGCATTAGCCGCTGGGCCTCGGAGAGCTTGCCGAGGTCGAAGACCTTGGACTCGCGGCTGGGTTTGGGTTCGCTTTCGAGGGTGGTGGCGATCTGTCGGACCGCCTCGGCCTGCTCCGACGTGCCCTGGACGAGGATCCGGTTGCCGGCGGCGTCGGGATACAGTGTGGCCGGCTTCAGGGTCTTGCCCTGGGACTGCTCCGCGTAGATCTGCTGGACCCGGGGAAGAAGCTCGGAAGGGGTGGCGTTCTTGATGGCGACTGGATGGAGCTCGCGCGCCCCTTGGTCGGGTCGGGCATCCAGCGTCGCGACGAGCGACTCGACCTGGGCGAGCATCGTGGGGGATGCGAAGACGATCAGGCGCTTGTTGCTGGGGTCGGGCGTTAGAGTGAAAAGGCCGGCTATGTTGCGTCCCGGATTCTGGGCAGCAACCGACTTGTTGATGAGCGCCGCGAGGGCGTCGGGATCCCCCTTCACCTCAAGGATCTTGAGCGTCTGGGGCACCTGGGAGGATTCCCCGCTGTCGAGCTTTTCGATGACGGACTCGACATCCTGGAGATCAGTCCGGGAGCCGGAGACGATGAGGGAGTTGGACTTCTCATCGACGGTAATGGAGACGCGTTTGACTGGCTGTCCGCGTTGGTCGAAACGGGTCATGGCGCTGGCCACGATTGGGGCCATCAATTCGGCGTCGGCCTGGTTGAGCTTGAACACCCGGGTGCCCAGAGCCTGCTGCGGGCTGTTGTCGAGGCGATTGACAATGCCGGCGATGATCTCGAGGTCGGTCGCATCACCGGTGGTGATGAGACGGTTGGAGACGGGGTCGGCGGTGATCTTCGCGGAGGCGACGTAGTTGGCGCCCCGCTGATCCTTCATGAGATCCTCAAACAAGGTGGCAACGGTGGTCTCAAGCGCCCGGGCATCGGCGGACTTCAGCTCGATGATCCGCATCTCGCGCGGGCCCGACTCGGGTCGGCTGTCGAGCTGCTGGATCATCTTGGCGGCGGCCTCTACCGCCGCGGCCGGTCCGGTGACGACAAGGCTGTTGCTGCGGGCGTCCGTAAGGACCTTCACCTGCTGGGTCTGAGCGTTGAGGCTCTTGTCGACCAGGCCGGCGAGTTCGGCGGCGGAGGCCGAACGGAGGCGGATCACACTAGTCTCGTCGCGGTCCGTCTTACGTTCGGCGGGATCGAGCTGGCGGATGATGGCCTCGACGCGTGCAATCTCGCGATCGCTGCCGCTCACCATGATCCGGTTGTTCTTGGTCTCGGACAGAAGGGTGGCAGCGCCGCCGGCGGGTTCCGGCTGGCCACGGAGCTGTTCCTGGTAGAGCTGTTGGACGAGCGGGGTAAACTCGGTGGTGGTCCGTCCATAGAGCTCAACGTCCTTGAACTGCCGCGGCGCGGCGGTCGCCGGGGAAACATCGAACTGTTTCACAAGCGTGCGGATCCGGTCTTGGTCCTTCGACGTGGCCAGCACGATCAGCTGCTTGCCCGTGGGATCCGCCATGATGGTCGGGGTCGGACTTCCCTGCGTGGTGAGCTGACCCAGGAGCTGGGTGACGAGCGGGAGGACCTCGGCGGCAGGCTTGGCCTGGAGCGGCAGAACGGCTAGTTCTCGCTCGGTCTGGGCGGGTTGGGTGTCGACGATGTCGACGACCGCATCAATTTCCTTAAGCTGATCGGCGGTCGCTGTGACGAGGAGCCGGTTGTTGGCGGCATCAGCCACGATGGACGGCTTGGGCAGACTGGAGAACCGACGATCGGCCATCCGTTCGTTCACGAGACTCTGGATCTGGGGTAGGGCAATCTCGGTTCGGGTGTGCTTGAGCGGGATGACGCGAAGATCGCGGGCCTTGACCAGCGGCTTGTCGGCCTGGAGCTGGGTGACGAGATCCTCGATGCGCCTCAGATGATCGGCGCTGGCGGTGACGATAAGGCGACCGGTCTGGGTGTCGGAAAGGATCTTGGCGTGGGCAACGCTCGAGGTGGACCCATCGGCGGTCTGATTCTTGTAGAGCTGTTCGACGAGTGGCTGGATGCGACGCGCCTCCTCGGGGGATCCAACCTCGATGAACCGGGTGATGAGTTGCGTCGGCTGCGATGTTCCAGTCTCGAGCTGCGCTACGATGTCCGCCGCGGTCTGGAGGTCCGTCGGTGTGCCGGTGACGACGACGCTCTGGCTGCCGGGGTCGAAGGTGACGCTGGCGGTGGTGACCACCTGGCCCGTCTTCTCCCTCCGGGTGAGGGCCTGGCGCAGGATGGTGGTGACGTTGGTGGCCTCGGTGGCCCGCGGGCGGAAGATGCGGGTGAGCTGGACCGCCTGGGCCTTGTTGGGCACCGGGGTGTTTTCGCGGGCAAGGCCGTCGGCTCCGACGAGCCCCTTGTCGACCCGGGTGATGAGCTGCTCGATCTGATCGAGCTGACCCGGCAACGGCGCGGCGACGATGAGACGATTCTGGGCGTTGTCGGCAATGACACGTGCCTTGGTGGCTGCCGCCGATCCGCTCTCACCCGAGGCCGCAACACCGGGGATTGCCTGGCGGATCATGGTGGCGAGTTCCTCGGCCCTGATAGTCTGCGGGTTGTAGATGCGGACATCCCCTGCGGCGCCTTCCTTCTGCTCGAATTTGTTGATTAGCTCCTCGGCCAGCTCGAGGCGTTCGGTGGGCCCAAACAGCACCAGGGTGCGGGAGGCCTCGTCATAGACCGAGGTGATATAGTCGTTGGGATCCGTGGGTAGAACCTCCATCGCCTTGGTATTCGGGTTGTAGGAGGTCCGCTTCGGCGCGGTGGACACACCGAAGGTGCGGTTGAGCAGATCGGAGACGATCGCACCCGAGGCATTGATGAGCGTGTAGCTGCGCATATTCCGCTCGGCGGCCTGCTCGGATCCGATGGTGGCGAGGAGGGATTTAACCCGCTGGATGTTGGCGAGGCGATCGGTGACGATAAGTCCCCTGCCCCGACCCAGGGGGGCAACCGATCCGGCCTGGGACAACATCGGCAGGATGGATTCGGTGATTTCCTTGGAATCGAGGTTCTTCGAATCCAGCACCACCGTGACAACCTCGTTGGGTCGCACATCCGTGGCGGGTTCGGTCCCGCGCAGGATCCGCAGGGGCATCGCCTGGAGGTTCTTGAAAGGGACCACCCGGAGGTTGTTGCCGTCCTCGAGCAGCATCACACCCTTCATCGCCAACATCAGGTTCAGCGTGTCGAGCGCCTCGGTGTAGGTGTAGGCGTTGGGATCATCGTAGGTAAGCGTGCCGACGACGTTGGTGTCGGACAGCAGGGGCTTCCCCGCCATTTGGGCGAAGCGCTCAATGACGTCGGTGTACGGGATGCCATCGAACTGGAACCGGATGTTCCGGGGCGCGGCGGCGACAGGCGTGGCCAGGGCGTTCCCACGGACCACGACCTCCGGACCGGCGGAGGGGGCATTGGACTTGGCGGCGTCCTGGGCGAGGAGGTGGGGGGCCGTGGACAGGACGGCTCCGAGAAGGAACGGGCGGATCATAGGAACAGAAAACGAGAGTCGGAAAAGTACGTCCTGCAAACCGGGTTGGAGATGGGGGGGGTGTCCGGGTTTATTCACCCGGAAGAGCGGAGGACGGAGAGCCATGAGCAGAGAGCGGAGTGACAAAGACCCAGCGCGGAGCGCTGGAAGGGTGGGTGCTGCAGTGCCCTGCAGCACCTGGATGCTAGGAGTGTCTCCAGTGGAGGCGTGAACAGAAATCTGGTGTTCAGAGTCACTGAGGCTCGTGTCAGAGGCTGCACCGGGGTTGGGTGGGTGCTGGCGCACCCAGTGCTGCAGGGCACTGCAGCACCCACCAGAACCCACGGCATCAATGGACCCAACAGCGACACCAGCTGTATCGGCGCCAGCAGGTTCTTTTGCCAGGGATGAGGGCATGGTGAGGGGCATCCGGCTCAGGGTTTCTTCGCGAGCGTTTCGGGAAGCTCGTCGGGGGCGAGGCGCCGCTTCTCGGCCAGGGTCCTACCCCGCTCAACCGCCCAGTAGCCGTCCTCCATCTGGAGGATAAGCCGGCTATGGGAGACGAGCAGCGAGTTGCCCGGCATGGGCATCGGACGGTAGTCGACCTGGGCGATGCGGCCTCCCGCCAGTTCCTCGCCCACGCGATACCGGACCGTCTTCTGGGCGGCCAGATCGCGGATGTGGATCTCCGGTTCTCCGTTCCACTCCGAGAGGGACACCACGCGGAAGATTTCGGGGCCAGGTGGCACTCCAGGCTTGGAGGGCGCCGGAGCAGGTTGACCCGGCTGAGGCTTCTCGGGCGGCCGCTTGATGTAGGGCCGCAGGAGATCCCGAGAAACGATGCTGTTGAGGAGATGGCGCTCCGGGGACTCGAGTGTGAGGGACGGCACCAAGTTGGCACGTTCTACATCGGGTGCCGGATCCATCACAAGGGTCAGATATCGGAATCGAACCCGGACCACGCCGGGCCGATCGCCGATCGATACCGACAGGTTCTCGGTACGATGTAGCCACGGGGAGTGGTTGAGGAGGAAGAGCAGGTTGACGACGTTGGTCAGGGGGCCATCGCCCTGGACGTTCCAGCCGATCTCACTGGCGCCTCGGAGCTTGCGAGGGCCCACGGGCAGGCGGGTGAAATCGGCCTCCTCCAGTCCTGCCGCGGTGATCTGCTTCGTCAGCATTTCCCCAGACCGCGCACTCGCCTGGTCGACGCTGTCGGCAAAGGAGGTGCGGGTGATCTGTTTGAGCCGGTCCTCGGCGGCGAAGTAGTTCCGACGCTCGGCCTGGATCTTCCCCAGGCTTTCCCGGGCAATGGCGATCCTCTTGTCCACCTCCTTCAGGGGAGACAGAAACACCCATCGGAACCCGAAGCCCACGACGAAGAGGACCACGATGCCACCAACCAGGCCCGTAAGGAGTTTCTCGCGCTGGTTCACTGGACTCCTTTCTTCCGGGCGGCGGTGTCGAGGGACACGTCGTCGATGGGCCGCGCGGATGGCTTCACCTTGTGGAGATCAATCTTGAGCTTGGCGGGAACCAGGACCTCCACGTTGGAGCGGAACTCGTAGCCGAAGCGGTCGGCTCCCGGAGTGATCGCGATGGGTTTGACCTCGTATCCGGCGGCGACGAGCTGCTTCTCCAACCGGGCCAGCGTCTCGCCACTGCGGGCCTGGACAGCGAGGCGGATGGCGTTCTGGCCGGTGACAGCGATGGAGCCTAGGTAGATCTCCTCGCTGGGAGGCAACACCGAGGTCAGATAGGCATAGTGGTCGAGCCAGTCCCGTTCTCCACGGACCCAGTCCTCCACGACGGCAGTCTGGCGGGTGAGCTTCTGGTAAACCGGTCGTTTCTTCTCGGCATCGGCCAGCTCGGCATTGACCGCCCGCAGGACGGCGTTGCGGCGGTTGAGCAGCCACGACCGGGTTCCGAGGACGCCCACCAGAAGAACCACCACAGCCGCGGTGCCGCCCAGTAGGGCGAGGCGTCGATAGTCCCGCGGTACAGCAGGGCGCTTCGGGTTGACGAAATCGAGTGGGAGTCCGTCGGCATCCCCGACGCCGAGGGCGAGTCCGATCGGCGCCACCGCACCGGCGGATTCCTTGTGAAGATCTGCGGGAAGCTCGAGGGCAGTTCCAGGATCGAGCACCGTGCAGGGCGTCGGAGTCCGTGACGCCAACGCCTCGACCACCGCGGCTTCCTGTCCGGTGCATCCGGCGACCAGGATGCGGCCAATGGGGGCTTCGATCCCCATGCCGCCATAGCTATGGAGGGTGCGAACCACCTCGATGGCAGCTGAACCGACCCAGCTGTCGGAGGACACCGTGTCGCCGGACGGGCGGAGCGCACCCCCGCGGCTGAAGCGAAGGGCCCCGTCCGCCACGATGTCGATGCCGACCTCTTCGGGCCGGATTGTCACCAGGGCCGTGGCATCCTGCGAGGCCTCGAGCCGACAGGCCTGGATGCACCGGGCGTTGGCATCGGGGAGCAATCCGAGCCCCACCAGTCGAAACCCGGCCGCTTCGGCAAGCCTCTGGTATGAGTCGACCTCGTCCTGCCGCACCACGGCCGCCAGCACCTCCACCTTGGTTGCTCCAGCACCCTCAGGCGCCAGGATGGGCTCCTTCTCCATGGGAGTCTCAGTCGTCGCCACGATCCGACGCAGGACCCGGAAGTCGATGACCGCGTCCTCCCGACGGAAGGGCAGGTCCTTGGCGACCTGGAAGTGGACCAGCGAAGCCAGTTCATCCACGCGGCCGATTTCCGGGACCGTCAGGGTCCTCAGGACAACCCGCGCCCGGGGCACTCCCATCACAACGGAAGTGGTTCGGATTCCGAGCCGGTTCAGCGTCCGTCTCAGCGCCGCACCCATGATGGCGGGGTCGTTCCGATCGGCCTCCGGCGCCAGATCGAGGACACCCGACACGACCTGTCCGATCGCCCCGCGCGCGCGCGCCTGGACCACCCGGAGGGTGAGCCCCTCGAGGTCGAGCGCGGTGACCTGGGAGGGCATCCTAGTTCGGGGTTCCCTTCGGAGACCGAACCGTTTCAGAAGCCCTTCGATCAGCTGTGTGCGGTCAGCCATGGATGCGTTTCGTGCTGGGTCCGGATCGAGGCGCCCAGTGTGCCCCGGCCGGGGGGGATTGTTCCAGTGTCTCGGGCAAAAGATTGAAGGGAAGTCCCAGCCGGGTGAGATCCCGGAGGCGGGTGACGACTGGAGTCTCCCCCGAGACGTCCACCTCGGCCTCTAGGACCCGATATCGGCCAGACGGCAGGGCGTATCCGATGACGTGGAAGCGAAACTGGTAGGCCCGGGTGGTCAGATGCGGCACGACGGCCTTGAATTTCGGCAGATCGAGAATGCCCTCGGTGAGGAGCCAAGCCGGCGTTGACCGCTGTTCCTCGCGGAGTCCCTCCCGGGCGGCCACGATGGATTCAGCGGTGGGGAGATCCATTCCCAGCAGGGTGGCGAGGACGATGGAACTCGCCGTGTTGAGGTTGATGAGACCCTCCCGGGCAGCCGTCTTTCCGGAGCTCCGAACCGTGAACAGATCCAGCAACCGCGGCAGTTCCTCGCGGGTGATGCCCGAGGGAATCTCGATCGGGGCACCGGATTCATCCGTCGTTCGCACGACATCCTCCAGGGCGTCGACCGGATGGGTGAGGCGACGGTTGGTGCGTTGAAGCGCCGCGAGGTAGTTCGTAAACCCGGGGGGGAGACCCTTTTCCAGCAGGACAAGACTGGCCTGGTTGATGTCGAGGCGAGGTTTGCCCTCTGCGGTCAGATCCGGATCCGTCGAACCTACGGTGAAATACTGGGCCATTCCATGGTCCAGGCGCCCATCCCGATTGTCCCCGGGCGGCCTCTCGTCGCCATCGTCCTCGTTCGGATCGAGGCGCCCGTTGAGATTGGTATCCTCGCCCAGCAGGAGTTCCGCGGAGAGGCCCGGGGTGTCGAGGAGGTCCTCGACGGCGTCGATTCGACCGATCCTGCGGAGGACAGGACCCGGAAGGGCGTTGGTGGACGACCCCATGGGCGCATCCGGATCCGCCATCGCGTTCGGGATCGGATCGCCAGGGGATTCGGGGGTGGATTCCGCAACGGCCAAGGCTGGTGGGAGAGCCTGGCCGAGTCGTGCCCTGAGAAATTGCACCATCTCCGGGGTCATGCGGGGAACCTTGGCCAGGTCTGCACCGCCGGGCTGATTGAGGTTGATCCGGGAGGCGAGGTCCGTAAGACCAAACCGGACATCCGTTGTGGACTCGCTATCGCCCGGTGAGAACACGCTGAAGAACCAGCGGTCAGAACCATCCTCGAAGACGAGCCGTTCCCGGAAGACCGAAGGGTTGTCCGCCCAGTCCATGGCCCCGCTCCGTACCGCCGACGCCATCTCAAGGGCCTGCTGCACTCCGCTGAACGCGGCCGACCACGACTGTTCCAGGCTGCCACTGGCGGCAGAGGCGGTCTCTTCGGCCCGGTTCCGGAACAGCAGACTGACCGTCACCATTGAGATCAGCAGAATGAAGACAAGGACGGCGAGCAGGACGAACCCCCGACGACCAGGCTGTCCCTGCTGGCTATGGATCGGATGGATCGGGGGCCAGGTCATCTGTTCGAAAAGCGGTTCCGGGGCCAGGTCATCTTTGCAGGGACTAGGCCGCCGGCCGCCCATGCCGGTGATGGGCACAGGGCCAGGTCATGGTGTCGCTTGGGGACAGACCCTTCTGTTGAGGGCCAGCGACTTACGCTCGCCGCAGGTAGGCCATGGGCAGGTTTAAGATGCGGTCCTAGTGGGTCAGCCCCGCGATTGGGGACAGGTCCTCGATTGATGCAGGGGATCTGGGTCGAGGGTTTGGCGTCACGAGGGTCTGGGGTCAGGTCACAGACCAACCTATCCCCGGTTCCACCCCGCCGGGGCCAGGTCATCGCGAGGACAGCAGGGACACGGGGCCAGGTCATGGGATCGACAGCTCTTCCTGTTCCAGGGGTTCGGGTCGGCTGACGCGGCTGCCGGATGGAAGGGCAATCACGCGTCGAAACATCTCCCCGGCGTAGTCCTCGGGCTCGATCCCGGGCTCGATGGGATCCCAGCCAAGAGTGATCTCAACCCCGGCGGGCGTGTTCCCATTCGTCCACCGATCCATCCATACGGCCCCACTCCAATAGCGGAGTCGCAGGTAGCGGATCTGATCGGTCAGCGGTTCGACCGGGGCATTGGTGACGACCTCGGTGATGATGTTCGTCTCCTCGGTCGCAATGGGGGTCATGGCCTCGGACGACGGGGAGAGCACTGGGGGGGAGGGCTTCGGAATGCTGGCGTTCTCGAGGCGGGCAATACCCTGCACCGCGAGGTTGGTGCCGTCAGCCGCCCAGATGGGACCAAACGCCATCCGCACTGCACCACCTGCACCCCCGGGTTCGAGGCGGCTCCGGGAGAACGTCATGGAGGTCGCATCCCCTTCAAATCCCCCCCCGCCCGGGGTTCCAGGCAAAGCCGATCGCAGGTCGGCGGCTAAACGGTCGAAAACAAGACGCATCGCCGCAAGACGCTCGGATTCCCGAAGGACCTGTCCCCTCATGTCGGCCACCTGTCTGTAGAAGGCCATGGCGACGCCGAGGAGGACCGCGGTGATGGACAGTGCGAGGAGAATTTCAATCAGGGTAAATGCCGAGGCTTTCCCGACACGACGCGACAAGCCGGCGCGAGGAGGCGTGGGAAGCCAAGTCATGGGGCAACCCCTCCGGAACGAGGGCTCGGGGTCAGTGTGTTGGTACCGTAGGCCTGGGCCCGGACAACCTCTCCCAGGCGTTGGACGACCAGGGATTCCCGGTGGCGGACGACCACTTCGACGCGGACCAGACCGGAGGGTCCCGCAGTGGGCCCCGAGTCCATCGGAGAGGCAAGGACCTCAGCCGTCCACGCATCCAGGGGCGTAGGGAAAGGCTGCTGCCCCTGACCCGCTGCAGGGCGGATGCCCAGCTGGACCTCGGCGAGAGTGCTCGCCGCCAGGTTGAGGGCCTGAAGTCCAAGGCGTTGGCGTTCCAGACTTCCCATCGAGGCGTTGAGTGCACTGGTTACAATTGCCGCCGCCGCTGCAAACAGCGCCACCGCCAATAGCACTTCGAGCAGCGCCGCCCCGGACCTACCGCTGGATCGAACGGGGCCCATCATGGATTGGTTTTCTGGGGCGAATCGCCGTCCACGAACGAATCCGTCGTGGTCGCCAAGGATTCCGATGGACTCATTGCCGCGAGATCGGGGCGCGCAAGCCACTCTCGGCGGGTGGTCCCGGTCAGACCCGACAACCGGAGCCGGAGCCGTCGCCCATCCTCTGGATCCTTGGAACCCAGGATCCAATCCGCAGAATCACTGGAACCATCCGGGAAGAACGTGATCTGGAGCATCGACGCCTCTGCCGGATCGGACCCCAGCACGCCTACTGAATCGCCAGCCGTCGGGTCGCGCGACGCACCGCCATCACTGTTTGGGATCTCGACCTGGGGCCTCTGTGGATTGGCCAGCACGTGGGGCTGGATCTCGATAAGCTCCTCGATCCGTTCACGAAAGCCCTCGACACCTGGCAGGGGTTCAAAGATCCCAGGTTGCTTCAGGGGGTCCGGTTCCCAGAGCACCTCGAGACCCGCTGATGGCGGCGTTGGCATCGAAGGAATCGGTGCATTGGTGCCGGAAACAGACAGAATTCCAGAAGGGCCAACCCTCACCCGGACCTGTCGACCCGAGGTCGCCGCCTGGGCCCGGGCGAAGCGGAACAACATCTCGACCTGATCGGAGCCTTCGTCGAGGCGGGCTCCGCGTTGAAGCGAATCCCAACCGAAGATCACCCCGCCCGCCAAAAGCAGGGTCAGGGAGACGGTCAGGACGAGTTCGAAGAGAGTGAACCCGGACCCGGCCGCCCTCGCTGGTCGACCCGGGACTCTCATCACCCCTTCGGCGCCTCAGAGGTTTAGTTGGACCCCGCGCCCCCGGTGGACGGACCACCGTCCTGGGTGTCGCTGGCGAGCTTCACATCGTCCTCGGTGTCCGGCTGACCATCCGGTCCCACCGAGGAGAGCTTGTACGGCAGTGCGCCGGAGTTCTGTCCCTGCGTGGTCGTGTCCGCAAGCTCGTAGCGGATCTTGTTGCTCCAGGGATCGTCGAGGGTGGTACCCGGCTTGAGATAGGGTCCCTGCCACTTTTCTCCGAGGCGCTCGTTCTCGAAGGTTGGCTTCTTCAGAAGCGCATCGAGTCCGCCCTCCTGCTCGTTCGGGTAGTGACCGAGGTTCAGGCGATAGGTGTCCAACGCATTGGCGACCTGTTGGAGCATGAGCCGGGTGGTGTTCCGCTCGGCACCCTTCTGCTGTGGCAGCACGAAGACCACCAGGGCACCGGCCAGGAGCAGGATGATGACGATGACGAGGAGGATCTCGATCAGGGTGAACCCGGAAGCCTGGCGGCGGCGGCGGCAGCGGAGCGTATGGCGAAGTTGGGGAACGGTCATGCGATCTGGCTTAAGCAGCAGTGATAGCCGGACGGACAGAACCCGGACAAGATTCAACTGCGTTGCAGATAAAATCGGAGGTCGAAGGGACACACTCTGCGATGGAGAGGAAGAACATGATTCGAGGTGTCGATCATCCTGGCGGGTTCATTCCTCCGCGGTCTGGAGAGCTACCGGGCAGATGAACTCCTCTGGTCGCCAGGCCATACCCGTCCGGATTCTGCTCTGTTCTCTTCGTCGTCCTCCACGTCGCAGTTCCACGGCGTGAGTCCACTCTTCTCCCTGTGGATCAGGCCGTTTTTGACCCGGTGGTGGGACGTGGTGAACCCCAAAAACACAGCGGGATCAGCGCCAACATTGGCAACAGCGACGCTAGGGCGAGACCCAGATTGAAGGAACCCGTCAGGTCGGCGATCTGCCCAAATCCCTTCTGCACGTAGCCTGGGACAAGCCAGCCTGCGACGCCCGCGATCCCTGTGACCTTGCCCTGGTGTTCGGCCGACAGGTCCTGGGTCAGGCTGTGGTAGATCGGGAAGACTCCCAGCGCCCCCGCTGCCCCAAGGCCCAGGACCGTTAGGAGCAAGGGTCCACGCCCAAGCCACGGCACCAGGGCGACAATTCCACACAGCACTGCGGAGATCCCGAACACGACCAACCTGGACGAGTGGACCGGCAGTCCTCGGAGAGCCAGACGGGTGGCAACAGCCCCGGCCAGGAGACACCCCACGTCGGCCGCGGCGAACCACGCGGAATTGAAATAAAGCGCCTCCGCCTCGGGATAACCCCGGCCTTCCTGGAGGAACTTCATCAGCCAGGCCCGGTACACCTGCCAGGTCGTGTTGATACAGGCCAGGACGCACAGGACGATTCCGAATCGACGGCTCATGAGGACGTTCCAGAACGGGGTCGTCCCACCTGCGATGGAGGACCCCGCGTTCCCCGGTGGGAGGTCTCCATCCCGGACCAGCAGTAGCCACGGGAAAATCCACAACGCACCCGCGATCCCGACGACCAGGAACGGCAGCCGCCAGGCCCCATCGCCTTCCCCCATCAGAGCACGCAGGATCAAGGGTGTCGTGATCGCCCCCACCGTCGCGCCGCTCTGCAGAAGCCCGTTTCCTAGGGACCTCCGGCGATCGTCCAGCAGATGCCGGGTCGTGCGAATCGCACAGGGCCAATGTCCCGCCTCGAAGAACCCGAGGAATCCCCGGGCCAGCCAGAGTTCATGTGCATTGGAGGCCCAGCCGGTCAGGAAGCCGGCGATCGACCACGCCAGCAACACGCCTGGATACACCCATCGCACCGCAAACCGGTCCGCCATCCATCCGAACACCAACGAACCTGCGGCAAAGGCATAGCCGAAGACCGACTCGATCTCGCCATATTGGGTCTGGTTGAGATGGAACTCCCGGCTGATCCGTACCGAGGCTCCGGCGAGGGTCTGGCGATCCATGTAGTTGATCGCCGACGCCACCAGCAGCAGGCCGCAAACCGTCCAGGTCCAGACTGCGCCTCGGGAGGCTTGGGGTGTCGCGGTGGAGACCATGCGCTTACCCTTCCCAGGAATGCCCATCCCAACGGGTCACCCGCTGGAGCAACGCCACGACATCGTCGGAGAACGCCTTGAAGAGCAACTCCCCCTTCTCCACCGAGGCCAGTTGTGGCCAGCCGATGTGCCCCGGTCCGGTGCGGTCGCGGGTGATCCACGCCCGGGATGCGGGAAGGAAGGGGTTCCCCGGAGGGATAGGCTCGAAGCCCTGATAATTCCCCACAAGATGGGGGGCTAGACGCAGGATCATCGAGGTCTCCCACTCGCAGGCATGGCCCATCTCCTTCTGGTGCAGCGTGGGGCCGACGCCCGAGGGAACACCGGAAGGACCTGGCCCCGAGGACCAATATGTGGCCAGGAGCAGCAGGAGATCCTTTCGCTGCCGATGCCGCTGGCGGACCTCGAACAGCGCCTGGCGTCCGGGAACGTCGTTGCCGCCATGGCCGTTGAGGAAGACGAGCCGACGGAACCCCTGCTGGATCAGGTTCTCGGCCATTCCAGAAAGGACATCAAGATAGGTCCGGGGTGGCGCGGACAGGGTTCCCTGAAAATCGAGGTGGTGGTCGGAATTGCCAAGCCACAGCAGCGGGACGAAGAGAACCTCCTGAGCGAGCCGCTCGCGGACGCGTCGGACCACCTCGCCTAGGAGCAGGCTGTCGGTGAACACCGGCAGGTGTTGGCCGTGTTGTTCAAGTGCGGCGATGGGGATCACGATCGGGATGTCCCGCGACAGCGAGGCCAATTGGGGCGCTGAGAGATCGGCAAAGTCCATGGGCGAAGACGGTCCCGCATCAGGCGATCAAGGACGTGTCGGGGTCAAGCGCGTTGGACGAGCGAGTGTAGAAACCCTGGCGAGGCGTCATGGCCAAGGGGTCCCCAATCACTCATCCTGGTCGGGATTGGAAGACTCCCCTGCTCCCACAGGTCCACTCGTCACTCCCGGTTGGTTTCGAAGGCCCTGTTCGATCGGACCACCACGGTCCAGATCACCGGATGAACCAAGGCCTTCAATTCCGCGGAGACCAACGACGCCACTGCCGGATCAAGGGCAATTCCATCGGGATGCCGATCCAGGATCGTCACAAGCGTTGTGAGACGCGCGATGTAGCAGCCCTGCTTCCCGAGATGGATCCAATCCTGATAGAGATCCCATGAGGACCGAAGCGTCCGATCCGACTCTTCGACAGGGCGGCGCTGCAATAGGGTATCGAACACCGCAAAGACCTCTCCCACGGGAATCACCCCGATGGGAACGGAAGGGTTTGCCACCTGTAGTCTGCGCTTCATCCGCCTGAAGAAACGCGCATTAGGTTCGGCTGCCTGGCCGAGCGTCCGATGAAACCTGTCCCAGAGAGTCGCGTACCTGGGCTGGGTCGGCACCCGCTCGTTCCAGGGCCAGGTCGAATAGAGAAGGATGCGGGTTCCCGCGTTGGCAGGATTGCTGCGAGCCGCGTCGATGAAAGCCTGGATTCCTGCGACCTCCAGAGTCCCACTCGGCCCTAAATAGGATTGGATCGCGACATAATCCCACGCATGTCCCCGAAGGGCCCAGGGCCAGGCTGCGTAGAACGGGACAAGCTAATCCAGTCCTCCGACGCCCTCCGGGTTGGCCGCGATGGAGGCTGCGGACTGGGAATAGTCTATATGCCACCCAACACTGGCAGGGATGCCATTCCTTCCCAAGGAGTCCTCAAGCCGGTGGGGCATCAGGTTTCCTGTCAGGGAATTCCCGATGTGGTATCCCCTGAGCCTTCCGGTATCCGCAGCGTGGACGGATGCCGATCCCGCAATGAATCCAAGGCCGATCGAGGAGATCAGTGCCAGCCAACCGGATGCGGTTCTGGCCTGTGCTGTGTTGGACATGATGGAGAACGGCGTCGAGGGCTCGGCGGTTTGAAAGGTTCGGGACGGGAGTTTCGGATCGAGCCGCCGACTGGGTCAAAACAAACCGGGCGCCCTGCTTAAACCAGAACACCCCTGGCGTTCAGATATCGCATCAACTCGCGTCGATTTCGCTCTGGACCTTCAGTCTGGGCAGTCGTGCCTCACCAGGAACCCATGTGCCGTCGCCCGGAAGTTCTCCGCCTGCCGAGCCTCCCAGTCCGCATCACAGCCGAGTTCCCGGGCCATGAGTCCCGCCACCTTCGGCGCCATTTCCAACGCCGCCCGTGCGTTCAGGAACAGGGCCCGGGTGCGTCGCGCCAACACGTCCTCCACCGTCCGGGCCATCTCCCGTCGGACCGCCCAGACCACTTCCGCTCCACAGATCGGCAGCGCCGGATGCAACATCTCGCCCAATCCCGGCTCCTCGCGGACCAGGTCCTGGATCGCCACCGCATCCGAACCGTAGACCGCCAGCCGGCCGAACCGGTCGGAATGCTGGTGGTACCCGTGGATGTTGAGATGTCGGGTGACGCTGGGGTGTTCCGTGAGACGCGCCAGGACCGCAGCCTGGTTGACGCAGTCCTCCGCCATGTTGCGGTAGGTGGTCCACTTCCCTCCACAGATCGAGACCATGCCCGAGCCATCGATGTGGATCGTGTGATCCCGGGACAACGCCGCCGTGTTCTTCCCGTCACCGGATCGGACCAGCGGCCGTACCCCGGCAAAGGCGCTCAGGATGTCGTCCCGGGCCGGCTTCTTCTCCAGATACAGGGCCGCCGTCTCCAGGAGGAACCCAATCTCCTGATCCATCGGGACCGGCTCGACCGGGACCGATGGGATCGGCGTGTCCGTGGTGCCAACAAGAGTGTGACCGTGCCACGGGATGGCGAACATCACGCGTCCGTCGCTCGTGTGCGGGACCATGATGGCGGTCTCGGACGGCAGGAAGCTGCGGTCGAGGACGATGTGGACCCCCTGGCTGGGCGAGATCATGGGCTGGACCGTGGGTTCGGCGAGCCGGCGAACCTCATCGGTGAACGGTCCCGTGGCGTTGATGATCACCTTGCCGCGTGCGGAGAAGACCTGGCCCGACTCGAGATCCTTGAACTCAACCCCGGTGACGAGTCCGTCCGGATCCTTCAGCAGTGCCGTGACGGGCGCGTAGTTCAGAAGGGTGGCTCCCTGTTCCGCCGCGGTGGTGGCCAGGTTGATCAGGAGTCGGCTGTCGTCGAACTGGCCATCAAAATAGACAACGCCGCCATGCAGGCCCTCGGTCTTGATGTTGGGAAGGCTCTGCAGTGTCTCCTCCTTGGTGAGCAGGTGGGACGACCCGAAACCGTACCGACCCGAGAGGCTCTGGTAGAGCTTCAGTCCGATCCCGTAGAAGGGTCCCTCCCACCATGAGTAGCTCGGGACGACAAATCGCAGTTCGCTGACGAGGTGGGGCGCATTCTGACGAAGGACACCGCGTTCTCGCAGGGCCTCCATGACCAGTGAGACATTGCCCTGCTCGAGATAGCGCACGCCGCCGTGGACGAGTTTGGTGCTCCGGCTCGAGGTGCCCTTGCCGAAGTCGTGTCGCTCCAGCAGGAGGGTTCGATAGCCCCGCGCAGCGGCATCCAGAGCGACGCCGACGCCGGTGGCTCCGCCACCGATGACGATGAGGCTCCACGGTTCCGATTCCGCCCGGGCCTGGGCCAGCATCTCGTGACGATTCATGCCCGCGCCCTCCTCGAGGTCTTGGGGGTGGCCGATTTCCGAGCGGGCGCAGCCTGTTCCCACTTCTTCGCCCGCTCGAGGGCATCCGTCCACCGGGCCCGGAGCGCCTGGGACTGGTCCTTGGACATCCGAGGCTTGAAGACGCGGTCGACCTTCCATTGGGATGCGATGGAGGCCGGCGACTTCCAGTATCCCACCGCCAATCCGGCGAGGTAGGCGGCACCGAGGGCGGTGGTCTCCGTGACCGAGGGACGTACCACGGGACACCCGAGGAGATCGGCCTGGATCTGCATGAGGGGTTCGCTTCGGGCCGCGCCTCCGTCAACCCGCAGATCAGAAATCGACGTCCCCGTGTCGGCCCGCATCGCGTCGAGCAGGTCCGCCACCTGGAAGGCGATGCCCTCGAGTGCCGCCCGGGCCAGGTGGGCAGCCGAGGTGTCGCGGGTGATGCCAATCATCAACCCCCGGGCGTAGGCATCCCAGTGCGGTGCGCCGAGGCCGGCGAACGCCGGCACCAGGAACACCCCGCCGGAGTCGGGTACGGACTGCGCCAGGGAGTCCACCTCCTGAGCCGATCGAACCAATCGCAACCCGTCCCGGAGCCATTGGATCGTGGCGCCGCCGATGAACACACTGCCCTCCTGGGCGTAGTGGACCGGATCCGATCCCAGCCGCCAGGCGATGGTGGTGAGGAGGCGATTCTTGGAGGGCTGAATGTGAGTTCCCGTGTTTTGAAGGAGGAAACACCCGGTTCCGTAGGTGCACTTGCTCGATCCGGGTTGGAGACACATCTGACCGAACAGCGCCGCCTGCTGGTCCCCGGCGATGCCGCTGATCGGGACCCCCTTGATCGAGGGAATCCTGGTCACCTCGCCATGCACCTCGCTCGATCCCGCGACGTTCGGAAGCAACGTCGCGGGGATCCGCAAGAGATCCAGCAGCGCAGGATCCCAGGCTGCGGTCTTGAGGTTGAGCAGCAGGGTGCGGGAGGCGTTCGAAACGTCGGTGATATGCCGTGCGCCACCGGTCAGCTTCCAAACGAGCCAGGTGTCGATCGTGCCAAAGGCGAGGTGACCCGCCTTGGCCAAGGCACGGGCGCCACGGGTGTGGTCCAGGATCCAGGCGATCTTGGTGCCGGAGAAATAGGCGTCCACGATCAGACCGGTCCGCTTCTGGATGTCCTTCGCGCGACCCTCCGCCCGCAACCGGTCACAGGCCCCGGCGGTACGACGATCCTGCCACACGATCGCATTGCAGAGCGGCTTCCCGTTCCGACGATCCCAAACCACTGCGGTCTCACGCTGGTTTGTGATGCCCACCGCCGCGATTTCGCTCGGACGCAGCTTGGCCGTCTTCATGACCTGGGACACCACGCGACGGGTCGATTCCCAGATCTCCTCCGCATCGTGTTCAACCCATCCCGGCTGGGGGTAGATCTGTCGGATTTCTTTCTGGGCGGCACCGCAGGATTTGCCATCGGCGTCGAACAGGATCGCGCGGACGCTCGTGGTGCCGGCGTCGAGGGACAGGATGTAGGCCATGAGGAAGCGGGTGAGGATTGGGAGAATCAGAGTCCGAACAGCAGACGATACAGGAAGGCTCCAGCGAGCCCACCGAGCACGGGTCCGACCACCGGGATCCACGCGTAGGACCAGTCCGAGGACCCCTTGCCGGAGATGGGCAGCAGAGCGTGGGCAATCCGGGGACCGAGATCCCGTGCGGGATTGATGGCATAGCCGGTGGGACCCCCGAGCGAGACTCCGATGGAGACGACGAGGAGTCCGACGAGGAGCGGACCAAACCCCTCGCTCCATCCGGGACCCTTCAGATTGTGGGCGGCTGGAACGGCGATGGCTCCGAGGAGCAGGACCGCGGTCCCGATCGCCTCGCACATAAGATTGGCGAAGGGACTCCGTATGGCGGGTGCGGTGCAGAAGACACCCAGCTTCACCGCAGGGTCGGCGGTCTCTCTCCAATGGGGCAGGTACGAAAGCCAGACCAGGATCGCACCCGTGATGGCACCGGCCATCTGGGCCAGGATGTAGCCCGCGACCTTGGTCCACGCGAAGTCTATGTTGCCGATCGCTGCCAGCCCGAGCGTGACGGCGGGGTTCAGATGCCCGCCGCTGAAGCGGCCAACGCAGTAGACGGCCATCGCGACCGCAAGGCCCCAGCCCAGGGTGATGACGATCCAGCCACCTCCGTTCCCCTTCGAACGGTGGAGCACGACAGTGGCGACGACACCGTCACCCAGAAGGACCAGGAGTGCGGTGCCGACGAATTCAGCGAGGTAGGGTGACATGGCAGTGGCCCGGATGGCCGCGACGGTGCGCAACCGGCTCCGGAAGTCTTGGGGTGCAATGTGAGTGTGGGATGTCCAGAGGCGGGTCTGAAGCCAAATTCCTCGGACCAGGTGGTCGTTCCTTGCTGGGCACTCCGTTTCCCAACGTGTCACGGGCAAACCCTTTTCTTCCACTGGCTGGTCGGCCGGGAAAGCGGTTCCATGGAGCCATCACGATGACCTCGTCTCCTCATGCCTGTGTTGCCCCGGACGGGGCCCTTGTCCGTCCCGATCAGGTCCGCTCCCTCGTCGCCGAGGCCTGTCCCGCTGCCTCGTACCAGGGAAAGCGGGTGCTGCTCATCATCCCCGATAGCACCCGTACAGCGCCCATCGGGATGATGTTCAAGGCACTCCACGACGAGCTCGGCGGGGTCTGTGGCCACTTCGACATCCTGATCGCCCTTGGGACCCATCCACCGATGTCGGAGGAGGCCATCTGTCGTCGCCTCGCAATCACCCTGGAGGACCGCCGCGGTCGTTATCAGGGCGTTCGCTTCTTCAATCACGAGTGGGACAACCCGGCCGCCCTCCGCTCCCTGGGGTCGATTCCGGCCGACGAGATCCACCGGCTTTCCTGTGGGCTCTTCGCGATGGATGTCCCGGTGAGCATCAACGCCCGGGTGTTCGACTACGACGAGCTGATCATCGTGGGTCCGGTATTTCCCCATGAAGTGGTCGGGATGAGTGGCGGCAACAAGTACCTGTTTCCCGGGGTGAGCGGACCCGACATCCTGAACTTCTTCCACTGGCTGGGCGCGGTGGTGACGAACATGGGGATCATCGGCAACCCCAACACCCCGGTTCGGGCTGTGGTGGACCGCGCGGGGGCCATGGTGCCGATACCCAAGAAGTGCTTCGCACTCGTCGCCAAGGGTGAGGGTGCGGTCGCGGTGTTCGCAGGCACCCCGGAATCCGCCTGGGCAGCCGCCTCGGAGGTCTCGGCCCGGCATCACATCGTCTGGAAGGACCGCCCGTACCACACCATCCTGTCGTGCGCCTCGACGATGTACGACGAGCTCTGGGTGGGAGCGAAGGCCATGTACAAGCTGGAACCGGTGTTGGCTGCGGGCGGTGAATTGATCATCTATGCACCGCATCTCCATGAGGTGAGCGTGGTCCACGGGAAGTTCATCCGACAGGTCGGCTACCACTGTCGGGACTACTTCCTGAAGCAGTGGGACCACTTCAAGGACCTGCCCTGGGGGACATTGGCCCATTGCACCCACGTCTTCGGCGGTGGCACCTACGTGAACGGAATCGAAACTCCCAGGGCGCTGGTGACCCTGGCGACGGGGATTCCGGAACAGGTCTGCAAGGAGATCAACCTGGGCTATCGCGACTGGCGCAGCATCCGGGTGGAGGACTTCATGAACCGCGAGGCCGAAGGCGTCCTGCACGTGCCCAAGGCAGGGGAGCAGCTGTACAAACTGAGGGCCTAGGGACCATGGACCGCCGTTTGACATCCAAAGCCCCGGCGTCGGAGGTTGAACCAGGTCCATGACGACGGACACGCCCCAATTCGATACGCTCCGCGAGGCCTACGCGGCCGTGTACGATTGTCGACCGGAAGAGTTCGAGCATCGGGTCTTCTGGCGTTGCCTCTATCCCCACGCCTGGGTGCCGGCCCGGTGCATGTGGTGGGTGGAACGGGACTTCTTTCGGATCGACCTTGAGACAGCTCAGGCCTTGTCCGAAGCCCGCTGCGATGCCGATCTCCGACGGGCGATCGACGATCTTGAAAACCACGCTCTGGTGGAGCGCAGCCTCCGTCGGGGAACGTTCCGGATCCGGCTTTCCCCGTCCCGCCTCGGGCGCCTGCTCCAACCGCTCCTGCCACTGCTTAGACCTCTGCCAGAGCGAAGGGATTCTGAGTTGGCGATTGCCCCGACTCCGACTCCAGCGGAGGGAGCACGCCGACCCATCCGCCGGGTCGACGAGCTCAAAAGCCTGCGTCGGATCCATTCCCGCATCGTCGCCGGGATCGCGATACCCCAGGCGCTCCAGGAGGCGGGTTGGGGGAAGGAGGAGCTTCTCAGATCCTTGACCGAACACGCCCCGACACACCCGGAACTCGCCTGGCTCTTGTCCTATCTCCAGGTACTCGACAAGATGGAGTCCCTGCGGAACGGGCAGTCGAGTACCTAAGGTCCGGCTTGGATCACCGCGACCCCCTTCCCCCGCGTCCCCGATCTGGCATAGGTTCCGCCCGTGCATTCGTTCCGATACGTCAAAGACCAGCTGCAGTGCGAGGACGTGATCCTGGCCGACCTCGTCAAGAAACACGGCACTCCGCTGTACGTGTATTCCCAGGCCACGCTGTCGGATCACTTCACCAAACTCGACCAGGCGTTGGCCCCGCTGGACCACCTGATCTGCTTCGCGATGAAGTCGAACTCGAATCTCGCCGTGATCCGCACGCTCGCGGATCTCGGCAGCGGGTTCGACACGGTGAGCGCGGGTGAAATCCGGCGGGTGATCGCCGCCGGAGGCGACCCACGGAAATGTGTCTTCGCCGGTGTGGGCAAGACCGAGGAGGAAATCGCGTTCGCACTCGACCAGAGCATCTACAGCTTCAACGTGGAATCCGAGGCGGAGCTGGGACGGATCAGCCGCGTCGCCGTGAAGCGGCGCAAGATCGCCCCCATCGCGGTCCGGGTGAACCCGAACGTGGACGCTGGCACCCATGCCAAGATCACGACCGGCACCTATGAAAATAAGTTCGGCATCGCCTTCGAGGAGATCGAGGGCGTCTACGCCCGGGCATCCCGACTCCCCAACCTCCGCCTCCGGGGACTGCAGATGCACATCGGTTCACAGCTGACCGAGGTGAAGCCGTTCGCATTCTCGGTCGACAAGGTCGCGCCGCTGGTGGCGCGGTTGAACGGCAAGTACGGATTCGACTTCTTCAGCATCGGAGGTGGGATTGGGATCGTCTACAAGGACGCCCTGGCCAGCGGGTCGGAGGGCTGGTGGAAGACTCCGACGGGTCGACGCATCCTGACGCCCTCCACCTATGCGGAGACGCTCGTGCCCAAGCTCAAGTCCCTTGGGCTGCGGATCCTTCTCGAACCCGGACGGTTCCTGACGGGCAACGCCGGCGCCCTCGTCACCCGGGTGGAGTACATCAAGAAGACCGGGAAGAAGAACTTCGTGATCGTCGACGCGGCGATGAACGATCTGATCCGTCCCGCCTTCTACGACAGCTATCACGAGATCGTCCCGCTGGGTCGTCGTGGTGGGAAGACCGTCCCTTCGGATGTGGTCGGCCCCATCTGTGAGTCCGGCGACTATTTCGCCAAGGATCGTCCCCTCCCGAAGGTGGGCGAAGGTGACTGTCTCGTCCTGTTGAGCGCGGGTGCCTACGGGTCGGTGATGGGATCCAACTACAATTCCCGCAGCCTCCCGCCGGAGATTCTGGTGAACGGACGGAAGGCCTCGGTCGTTAGACGTCGTCAGGCGATTCCGGAGGTCTGGGCCG